>Ga0137372_10004440_pt1 | contig 13669 bp, 12 predicted proteins | sample SagtaG_6_FD_104911 | JGI IMG/M metagenome (GOLD analysis project Ga0137372, IMG submission 104911) | Vadose zone soil microbial communities from Sagehorn Ranch, Mendocino, California, USA - Sage1_R_60_16 metaG | ecosystem: Environmental > Terrestrial > Soil > Vadose zone | place: USA...
GGAGCTCTGCGAGCGTCGGCAGCTCGTCCCACAGACCGTTCACGAACCCGCCGTTGCGACCGCTCGGCCCGCCCCCGCAGATGTCCTGCTCCAGCAGCACCACGTCGATGCCAGGGTCGCGCTCCGTCAGGAAGAGCGCGGTCCACAGGCCCGTGTACCCACCGCCCAGGATGACGACATCGGCGGCCGTGTCCCTCGCGAGCGGCGGACACGGATCCCCCGGATCGTTCGACAGCGCCTCCTCCATCCACCAGCTGCGGACGGCCCGGCGCGGAACGGGTGGGCTCAACGCGGCCCCAGGCTATAGCCGAGGCGGCGCGGGATGCGCGCCACGAAGGTCACCACGGGATTCGGGCGCCGCCCCCGGTCCTCGGCATCGTCCTTTCGACGGATGGCCTCGTTCACGACGAGCATCCCGGACGAGAGGATCGGTTCGGGGGGGAAGCGGAGCGGCTCGTGCGTTACGAGGGCCAGACGGGAGAAGCCGTCCTCCGCGTGCATGGCCAGGCTGGCCAGGATCTGGCCGCCGAGATGGCAGGGGGCGACGCCGTTGCCGGTGAACCCGAGGCCGTGATGGACGTTCCCCGACGCCGAGCTGCCGAAGAACGGGAGGTACGTGCCGGCGACGTCGATGGGGCCCCCCCACCCCGCGGCGAGCGGCACGTCGCGGAAGCTCGGGAACATCCTGTGCAGGTCGGCGGCCGCCGTTCGCAGGAACCGCTCGTCGTAGGTGAACCGCGGGCCGATCCTCCGGGCCAGGCCTGGCTGCATGCCCGCGCAGCCCATGGCGATCCGCCCCTCGGGCGTCGTCCGCACGTAGTGCAGCGACGGCCGGAGGTCACGCAGGGCCTCGCCGTTTGTCCAGTTGATCTCCTCCAGCCGTCCCGGCGCGGGCTCGGTCAGCACGATGTAGCTCCCTCGGACGGCCAGGTGTCGCCGGAACCGCTTCCAGTGGATGCCCCACGACCCCACGCCGATGACGGCATCCGCCGCCCGCACGGAGCCATCGGGCGTCTCGGCCATCGCCGGGGGTCCGCCGGCGAACCGCAGCACCGGCGTTCCCTCGAAGATCCGAACCCCACGATCCAGCAGCACCCGACGCAGCCCCCTGGCCAACCGGGCGGGCTGCACGGTGGCGGCATCCGGATGGAATATGCCTCCGAGCAGGACCGGGGAATCGAGGCGCTTGCGGACCTCGTCGGCGGAGAGCTCGACGAACTCGTCCTCCGCGCCGAGTCGCCGCGCTTCCCCGAGCTCGCGGCCCCAGGAGCCCTCCTGGAACGGGTTCGACGCAACCGCTAGCTCGCCGCCGTAGGTGAACCAGGCGTCGACGTCGTGGCGTTGGCAGAACCGGCCGATCTCGGCCACACTCCGGGACGCCGCGAGACACAACTCGAGGGCGTCGCCGTCCCCGAACCGGCGGGCCAGCTCGCCGATCGAGCTCCAGTACCCGTTCACGAACCCGCCGTTCCGTCCGCTCGGCCCGCCGCCGCAGATGTCCTGTTCCAACAGAACGACATCGATGCCAGGGGCGCGCTCCTTCAGGAAGTAGGCCGTCCACATGCCGGTGAAGCCGCCGCCCAGGATGACGACATCGGCGGCCGTGTCCGCCGCGAGCGGCGGACACGGCTCGCCCGGATCCCGCGCGAGCGCCTCGTCCATCCACCATCCGCGCGTCGTTCGCGGCGGCACCTCGATCGACGTGGAGTCCATCACGTGCTCCCTGGTATCGTGCCGATTCCGCTCGTCGGATACCGCGGGGAACCCCCTTCACGAGCGTATGGGCGAGCCGGTCGGAGTTCAACTAGCGAAGTACCCCACGAACCACGGTGTCGAGAAGGAGCCAACCGAAACCGAAGAGCCAAGCCATCGCGGCGACTGGAGCGGCGAGGTAGACGCGCTTGGGCTTCCGCAAGGCGATCCCGATCATCAAGCCCAGGATTGCAATCAGCGCTTTCAGCCAGATCCAATTCGAGGGATTGCTGAAACGGCCACTTACGGCCTCTATGCACACCCGAAAATTTGGGTCGAGATGACCCACGTTACAGGTGAAACTCGGGAGACGCGTTGCCGCCACTGCTATGCCTCCCGAGAAGAGGATCACGAGCGAAAGTGTCCAGCTTGTGGACCCATCGGACTGGGTGGGTCGCAACGAGACCCGCCGGGCAATTGCAAGACCCCCAAGACCAATCGGAACTGCGATGAACCAAACAAGTGCCGCTAGTCCCGGAGGAAAGAGACAGCCGTGCGTGCACACCAAGTCATCCCAAGAGGCCACGAGGAACGCACCGCTCGTGACGACAAGACAGCCAGCCGTTGTGTATCCGGCGATGCGTCCCGGCTTCGAAATGGGGTCCGGCGGCGGCCATCGTTCTCGACGACGAGCGTTCCACTGACTTTCGCTGGGCTTCATGGGCGAGAGAACCAGTCACATCTTGAGGAGCCGAGAGTATTTCCCGCGGCAATCGTCTCAAATCCGTGCGCCAACTCACGTATTCAGAGAGCACGTTCGTCTGTACACAGGGTCTCGGGATCTCCTCACAGCGATGTCGCGACCGTCCAGGGCGATTGACAGGACAGCCCGCGGGCCGGGAAGCCCCCGTCCTGGGGGAGTTGTCAAAAGTGGTTGACAGAACGCCACCAACTGGACGGACGCCAGCCGAGAGGTTGGCACGGGTGACGCATCTCTCCAGGTACGCAGGCACGGTCTTCTGCTAGCGTGCGGGTTCCATTCTGACCCAAGCGTTCGGAGGAGGACCCGGTGGGCGCGCGAGGACGTGGCGACCGGAAGCGACCACGGAGCTGGGAGGTCACGGAGGGGCCCGAACGCGCGCCGGCCCGGGCGATGCTGCGGGCGGTCGGGTTCTCCGAGGAGGACTTCGGGAAGCCGCAGGTGGGCGTGGCCTCCTCGTGGAACGAGGTCACGCCGTGCAACTACCACCTCGGCAAGCTGGCCGCGCTGGCCAAGGAGGGCGTCCGACAGGGCGGCGCGGTGCCGCTGGAGTTCACCACGATCGCGGTGTCCGATGGCATCGCCATGGGCCACGAGGGGATGAAGGCCTCGCTCATCTCTCGGGAGGTGATCGCGGACTCGGTCGAGCTCGTGATGCACGCCGAACGGTTCGACGGCCTGGTAGGGATCGCCGGCTGCGACAAGAGCGAGCCGGGGATGCTCATGGCCATGGCCCGGCTGAACCTCCCTTCCGTGTACCTGTACGGCGGGACGATCCTGCCCGGCACGTACGAGGGCCGAGACATCACGATCCAGGACGTGTTCGAGGCCGTCGGCGCCCACGCGAAGGGATCGATGAGCGATGACCAGCTCCTCGCGGTGGAACGAGCCGCATGTCCCACCGCCGGATCGTGTGCCGGGATGTACACGGCCAACACGATGGCCGCAGCCGCCGAGGCCATCGGTATGTCGCTTCCCGGCGCGGCTTCGCCACCTGCCGTGGATTATCGGCGGGAGGTGTTCGCCCGCGAGTCCGGGATCGCCGTCACCCGTCTGCTCGAGAAGGGCATTGTTCCCCGCGACATCATGACCAGGGACGCCTTCGAGAACGCCATCGCGGTGGTGATGGCCCTGGCCGGCTCGACGAACGCCGTCTTGCACCTCCTGGCCATCGCTCGCGAGGCCCACGTGGAGCTGGCCCTGGACGACTTCGACCGCATCTCGCGGCGCGTCCCGCACCTGGTGGACGTCAGGCCGGCCGGCAAGTTCGTGATGACGGACCTGGACCGGGTGGGCGGCGTGCCCGTCATCATGAAGGAGCTGCTGGAAGCGGGGCACCTGCACGCCGATGCACTCACCGTCACCGGCAGGACCATTGCCGACAACCTCTCGGAAGCCGCGCCGTCACCTCCCGATGGCACAGTGGTGCACGCCGTCGAGAGTCCCATCCATCCGACCGGCGGCACGGCGATCCTGTACGGATCGCTCGCGCCGGAAGGAAGCGTGATGAAGATCGCCGGGGCGGAGAGCCTCACGTTCATCGGAACGGCCCGGCCGTTCGACTCCGAGCAGGAGGCGTTCGAGGCGCTCACGTCGGGGAGGATCAAGGCCGGCGACGTCATCGCCATCCGGTACGAGGGGCCGAGGGGATCACCCGGCATGCCCGAGATACTCGCCGTGACGGCCGCGGTCGCGGGCGCCGGTCTGGGCAAGGATGTCGCGTTGATCACCGATGGCCGGTTCTCGGGCGCCACGAAGGGGTTCTCGGTGGGCCACATCTCGCCGGAGGCGTTCGTGGGCGGGCCGATCGCGCTGCTCCGCGACGGCGACCGTATCGAGATCGACGCAGAGAACCGGCGCATCGACGTGCTGGTGGACGAGGGCGACTTGGCCAGGCGTCGCGCCGCATGGAAGGCTCCCGCTCCCCGATACGAGAGCGGCGCGCTGGCCAAGTACGCGCGCCTGGTCTCCTCGGCGTCCGAGGGGGCCGTCACGTCGTGAGCCTCCCCGAGATATCCAGCCCCGACGCGCTCGAGTGCCGCGAGTGCCATACGAGGTACCCGGTCGAGCCCCTCACGATCTGCGAGGAGTGTTTCGGCCCGCTCGAGCCGGCGTACGACCTGGAGGCCATGGACGGGGTGGACTTCCGAAAGCACGTCGAGGCGGGGCCGGCCACGCTGTGGCGATACGAGGGCCTGCTGCCCGGGGGACCGGGCATCGATCGGGTCGATCTCGGCGCGGGCTTCACCCCGCTCCGCCGGGCCGACCGGCTGGGGGATCGCCTCGGCATCGAGCGCTTGTGGGTCAAGGACGACTCGGTCAACCCGTCGAACTCGTTCAAGGATCGCGTGGTCTCGGTGGCCGTCACCATGGCCAAGGCCTTCGGCTTCGAGGCGGTCTCGTGCGCCTCCACCGGCAACCTGGCCAACGCCACCGCGGCCCACGCGGCGAAGGCCGGGATGCCGGCGTTCGTGTTCGTCCCGGAGGACCTGGAGCCGCCCAAGATCCTGGCCACCGAGGCCTATGGCGCGAAGGTCGTGGCCGTGAAGGGGAACTACGACGACGTGAATCGGCTATGCACGGAGGTGGCCGAGGTCCTCCCTTGGGCTTTCATCAACGTCAACCTGCGCCCGTATTACGCCGAGGGCTCGAAGTCATTGGGGTTCGAGGTGGCGGAGCAGCTCGGATGGCGGCTCCCGGACCACGTGGTGGTGCCGGTGGCGTCCGGTGCGCTCATGACCAAGGTCCACCGGGCGTTCCGCGAGCTCGTGGACATCGCCGCCGTGGAGGACCGGCCGTACCGGATCTCCGGCGCCCAGGCCGAAGGGTGCGCGCCGGTGGCCGAGGCGTTCCGCTCAGGCGCGACCGAGGTCCGTCCAGTGAAGCCGAACACCATCGCGAAATCGCTGGCCATCGGGAACCCGGCCGACGGGCGGTACGCCATCCAAACAGCCAGGGACACGGGCGGTGCCGTCGATGCTTGCCCCGAGGACGAGGTCGTCGCTGGCGTCCGGCTGCTGGCCGAGACCGAGGGAGTGTTCACCGAGACCGCCGGCGGGGTCACTGTGGCCGTGCTGAAGCGTCTCCGGGATTCTGGGGCGATCGGCCCGGAAGACGAGACCGTGGCCCTGATCACCGGCAACGGCTATAAGACGGTGTCGGCCCTCGAGGGTGTCGTGGAGCCGACCTACCGGGTCGGGCCGTCGTTGGACGAGTTCCTCGCCGCCCTCCGCGGCTGAACGCTGCACCGAGTTGCGCCGCACCACTCCGCAGGACCAGACTGAGGCCGTTCCTGGGTGGAAGGGAGGGGCCATGCGGAAGAAGCTCGCGCTCATCGTGGCTGGGGTGCTCGTGGCGGGGGGCGGCACCGTCGCGTCGCTCGTCGGCTCGTCGGCGTCGGCCGCCACGACACTGAAGGTCGTCGAGCATGCCGTCACCGACACGGTCATCGACATCGGCAAACCCGGCGACAGCCGGGGAGACCAGCTGACGTTCAGCAACAAGGTCTACGACGCGACCGATGCCACCGTGGTGGGCAGCGACCAGGGCTGGTGCGTCCGGATCGCTCCGAAGAAGGGGTCCTGGGAGTGCGTCTGGACGACGTTCCTGGCGGGTGGCCAGATCACCGTCGAGTCACCCTTCTACGACACCAAGGACAGCGTTGGCGTGGTGACCGGCGGAACGGGGACGTACTCGGGGGCCTCCGGCAGCCTGGACCTTCATTGCCACGTCGGCACCGATGACGTCACGAGGTGCGACTTCACGTTCAACCTGAACTGAGCCTGTCACGAGCTGGTTGGCGGCGGCGCGGGAGGACCTCTCACGCCGCCGCTTGCGTCCCCAACCCAAACGGAACAAACTCGCGCCGGTCCGGTTGCTGCTGTCGGAGGAGGCGCACGCACGGGACGGGATGGACAAGGAAGCCTTTGAGGCCGAGGCCGAGCGCCTGCTCCGTGCCGCTCGAGCAGATGGCGTCACCCTTCGGCTGCTCGGAGCCCTGGCGTTCAAACGACGCTGTCCCCGGCATGCCAGGCTCCAGGAAGCCCTCAAGCGCATGTACACGGACATCGACTTCGCCGCCTACGGCAAGCAGGCCAGGCAGCTCCGCGCGCTGTTCGCGCGTGAGGGCTACGTGGAGGACGAGATGACGTATGTCGAGTCTGAGGGGTCACGGATGGTCCTCAACCATCCGGCCACGACGCTGCATCTCGACGTCTTCCTGGACAAGCTGGAGTTCTGCCACACCGTGCGCTGGAACGGCCGGCTGGAACAGGAGGAGGACACCATCCCACTGGCCGAGATGCTGATGCAGAAGATGCAGATCGTGCAGATCAACGAGAAGGACGTCATCGACACGATCATGCTGCTTCTCGAGCATCCGCTCGGCGATCGGGACGGCGACACGATCAACGTCGGACTTGTGGCCGGCGTGTGTGCCGGGGACTGGGGCTGGTGGCGGACGCTCACCATGAACCTGGCCAAGGTCAAGCAGATCGCTGCCGCGTACCCGCAGCTGTCCGACCAGGAGAAGCTTCGGGTGGCGCAGCAGGTCGACGACGCGCTCGCCCGAATCGAGACGAAGCCGAAGAGCTTGGGGTGGAAGATCCGAGCGAAGGTGGGCGACCGGAAGAAGTGGTACCGGGACGTGGGTGAGCTCGCTCCCCAGATGCAGGGGCTGTAGAGATGGGTCTGTTCGGTAAAAAGGGGGACCTCAAGGCCGAACCCACTCGCCTCTTCTACGCGTGTGACATCCACGGCTCGGAGCCCACCTACCGAAAGTTCCTGAATGCCGCGAAGTTCTACGACGTCGACGCGCTCGTCTTCGGTGGCGACCTGATGGGCAAGTTGCTCGTCCCGATCGTGAGCGACGCCGGCGGCGTCTGGCGGGCCGGGCTCCACGAGCAAAAGCACGTTCTCACAACGCCGAAAGAGCTCGCCGAGTTCAAGAAGAGTCTGGACACGCTTGGGTTCTATTGGTTCGAGTGCGACTCCGATGAGTATCGATGGTACGAAGGGCATCAGGACCGGATCGACCAGAAGTTCGACGAGCTGGCCAAGGCCCGGCTGGCCGAGTGGGTCGAGCTCGCGGAAAACCGCCTCGCGGGGACCCACGTGCGCGTGTACCTGTGCGGGGGCAATGATGATACGGAGAAGGTCCTTTCGGCCTTAGACGAGGTCTCATTGGATCGGGTTGTGAACTGCGAGAACCGGATCGTCCCCTTGGACGATCACCACTCCTTGGCCACGATCGGCTACTCGACGCCCACGCCCTGGGACACGCCTCGCGAGCGGACGGACGAGCAGATCGGCGAGCTCATCGAGAAACTCATGGCCGATGTGCCCGACCCGTCGAGGTGCATCTTCAACTTCCACTGTCCCCCGCTCGACTCCAGTTTGGATACGTGCCTGAAGTTGGATGCCTCCGTGTGGCCTCCGACGCCGGTTATCGAGAACGGGCAGCCCGTGTACTACGGAGCCGGAAGCCAGGCAGTGGGGGACGCGCTCGATGCCTATCAGCCGACCGTCGGCCTTCACGGCCATATCCACGAGTCAAGGGGCGCGACCAAGTTCGGACGAACTCTCGCGCTAAACCCGGGGAGCGAGTACGGGGAGGGGGTGTTGCGGGGACTGATCGTGGCGATCAAGGGTGGAGAGGTCATCGGGCATCAATTCACCTCCGGGTAGCCCGCCCCGAAGGCGAGGGGATTCACAAGGAGGGGGGATGGCCGAGGTCGCAGTTCCTCAGGTCTTCACCCGGCGAGCCTCCGGACTCGTCCGGGTCATGTCGCCGTACTCGGCGTTCGTCTACAACATCCTGACGATGGGGGTGATCTTCCCCTGGACCTACCTGTGGGCCCCCACGGCGTTCCAGGGGTCCAACCTCGTCCTCGGGATCGCGTTCGCGTTCCTATTCGAGCTGCCGATCGCGCTCGCCTATACGTGGTTGGCCACGGCCTTACCTCGGTCCGGCGGCGACTACGTGTTCCAGAGCCGCGTGTTCGGCGGCGGCTTCGGGTTCACCGTCGTCTTCGCGTTCTTCGTCGTCTGGATCCTCCAGTGGGTGGCTCTGTCGGGGTGGTTGCTCGCGGCGCTCGGGATCGCGCCGACCTTCCTCGGGCTCGGCGTGACGACGGACGTCCACGCCTTCACGACGATCGGCACATGGGCGGCGACCTCGAACGGGATCATCATCATCAGCCTCGTGAACGCGGCGATCGCGCTCGTGCTTCTCGTGAGCGGGTTCCGCAACTACGTCCGGTTCCAGTACGTGATGTGGTACGCGATCCTGGTGTCCTTCGGGATCGTGCTGCTCCTGTTCCTCACCACGAACCCTGGCGCGTTCCACACGAAAATCAACTCCTTCGCCGGCGCCATCGACGGGGTGAAGAACTTCTTCGGTCAAGCAAAGGCGGCAGCGGCGGCCGGAGGCGTCGACTTCAACCCGCCGTTCTTCCTGTTCGGCACGCTCATGGTCGCCCCGATCGCGTGGACGAGCTTGCAGTGGGCCACGTACTCGGTCGAGCAGGGGGGCGAGATCAAGAACGCCCACGTGCTCCGCAACCAGCTGTTCATCATCGTGGGCTCGCTCGCCGCGACCGCCGGGCTGCTGGTCCTGCTCGCGGTGGCGATGAACCACGGGATCGGTGGCGACGGCATCCGCGTGGCGTCGTCGGGCTATTGGTACGCGAACGGCAAGGCGCTGATCGGGGGCGGGTACATGTTCCCGAACCTGATCGCGATGGGGCTGACATCGAGCCCGATCATCGTCGCGATCATCGGCGTGGGCTTCATCTTGAACTCCTTCCAGATCGTCTGTAACTGCTACATCGGATGCACCCGGATCATGGTGGCGCAGGGCCTGGACGGCTTGCTGCCCGACTGGTTTAGCCGTGTGCACCCGAGGTGGAAGACCCCTGTCAACGCACACATCGCGTACTTCGTCGCGGCCGTTCCGGTGATCTTCGGGTTCAACAAGATCGCGGACTGGAGCACGAAGTGGGCTCTGGGCATCACGTTCGCGAACGGGGCGGTGATGACGCTCTCTGCGCTCGCGGCGGCCCTGCTGCCGTACCGGGCCAAGAAGCTCTACGAGGCCTCGCCGGGTGCGAAGTACCGGTTCGGCAACACGCCGATGGTCACGATCTTCGGAACGCTCGGATTCTTGTTCGGGGCGTTCATGGTCGGGGCGTTCCTGTTCGTGAAGGGTCTCGGCCTTGCGTACACCGCCAGCGCGTTCCCGTACGTGATCGTGATCGGGACCGCGGTGTTCGGGCTGATCGTGTACTTCATCATGAAGCAGGTGAAGTCCTCGAAGGGGATCAAGGTGGAGTACGCGTTCGCGGAGATCCCACCCGAGTAGCAGACGGATAGAAGAATCGGTGGGGCGGGCTGGTTCCCGCCCCACCGCCACGTCGGAGGGAAACGATGGATGGGGCCAGGGTCGTTGTCATCGGGGGAGGGATCACCGGCTGCAGCGTCGCCCTGCACTTGGTGAAGGCGGGCCTCACCGACGTCCTGGTGCTCGAGAAGGGGGAGCTCACGAGCGGATCGACGAGCCACGCCGTGGGATTGGTGACGATGTTCAATCCCTCACCGACGATGATGCAGTTCCGCCGCTACTCGATCGAGCTCTACAAGGAGCTCGGAGTGTTCGACGCCGTTGGGAGCCTCCGACTGGCTTCCAGCCCGGAGCAATTCGCCGAACTCCAGCGGGGCGTCTCCCGGGCCAAGGGGATCGGTCTCGAGGTGGAGCTGCTCTCGGCGAAGGAAGCTCGAAAGCTGATGCCCATGGCCAGCTCCCAGTCGCTGTACGGAGCGGTCTACGTGCCTGGAGACGGGTTTCTCGACCCGCACATCGTCACCCACGCCGTAGCCAAGGCGGGGGAAGCACTCGGGACAAGGTTCCGCACGGGGGTTCGGGTCACCGGGATCGAGCTGTCTCCAGACCGGGCGGTCACCCACGTCGTCACCGACGTGGGGCGGATCGAGTCAGAGCTCGTCGTGAACGCGGCCGGGATCTGGGCCCCGCGCGTCGCGGAGATGGTCGGCGCGTTCGTGCCATCGACGCCCATCGACCACCAGCACGTGGCGCTGAAGGCCGTACCCGGCTCGGAGCTCCCTCGCGACATGCCGTGCTTCCGCGACCCGGACAACCTCGTGTACGGGAAGTCGGAGCACGGAGGAGTGGTGTTTGGGGGGTACGAGCCAGATCCCGCAGCCCGATGGGTCGACGGCGTTCCTTGGGATCACTCGGCCCGGTCCTTGCCTCCCGACTACGAACGGTTCGAGCAGCTCATGCGGGGTGCCATCCGCCGGTTCCCATTCTTGGAGGGAGCTGAGGTCGTGAAGCTCGTATGCCACCCCGATGCTGTGACCCCGGACGCGAACCCACTGCTCGGTCCCATGCCGGGGATCCGTGGCTTCTGGATGGCCGCAGGGTTGTCCCTGAACGGTTTCGGCGGCGCCGGAGGGATCGGAAGGGCGATCGCTGAATGGATGATCGAGGGCGATACCGACGTCGACATGACCCCCTATCGAGCCTGGCGGTTCGGCCGGAACTACAGGGACCGTGCATACGCGGCCGAGTGCGCACGCGAGGCCTACAAGTACTACTACTTCCTCCGCTACCCCTTCGATCAGGACGAGTTGGGGCGGCCTCGCCGCATCTCGGCCCTGCACACACGGCTTCAGGACCTGGGGTGCGTCTTCGGGGTCAAGAACGGATGGGAGCGGAGCGACTACTTCGAACCGGGGAAGACGTGGAGGATGGCCGGGGCCGACCAGCAAGGGTTCGGATGGTCGAAGCCGCCGTGGTTCGAGCGAGTGGGCGCGGAGCATGCAGCGTTTCGGGAACGGGTGGGGATCATCGACTTGTCCTCCTTCGGCAAGATCGAGGTATCGGGGACCGGTGCGGTCTCACTCATGGAGCGAGTGGCCGACAACCGCATCGACAGGCCCGCGGGAAGCATCGTCTACACGCAGTTCCTGAACCGGCGGGGCGGGATCGTGGCCGACGTGACGGTGACGCGCCTGGAACCGAGCCGGTTCCGAGTCGTCACCGGGGCAGGCTACGTCGACGGCGATCTCGGATGGCTCCGATCCAACGCCCGGGAGGAGGATGGACCGGTCGACCTCCGAGATGCGACCGAGGAGCTCTCCGTGATCGGGTTGTGGGGTCCCAGAGCCCGCGACGTGCTGGGGACGGTCTCGATCGACGATGTCTCGAACGAGTCCTTCCCCTTCCTCACGGCCCGTGCCATCGAGATCGCCGGGGCCCCGGTCTTCGCCCAACGGATCACGTACGTGGGCGAACTGGGCTGGGAGCTCTACGTCGATCCAATGTGGGCGGTTCAGGTGTGGGATCGGCTCATGGTGGCGGGGAGGCCCCACGGCATCGCTGCGGGCGGGTACCGGGTCCTGGACTCGCTGCGCATCGAGAAGGGTTACCGCTACTTCGGGACCGATATCACTCCGAGTGACACACCCTTCGACGCAGGACTGGGGTTCTGCATTGACCTGGAGAAGGGCGACTTCGTCGGGCGGGACGCGCTGCTACTCGGCCGCGACGATCGCTCTCGGCCGCGGATCCGGACAGTCGTCGTGGGAGACGAGGAATACGTCACGATCTACGGAGGGGAGGCAGTCCACGCCGAGGGGCGGGTGGTGGCCCGGCTCCGGAGCTGTGCCTACGGGTACACGGTTCGCCGCAACGTGGCCTTTGCCTACCTTCCGCCGGAGATGGGCCCCGGCACCCGCGTACACGTCGAGGTCTTCGGGCGGCTGGTCCCCGCCGAAGTGTCGAACGAAGTTCTGTACGACCCCGAGCGCACCCGAGTGGCGGCGTGAAGGACGAGCAAGCGATCGAGCAGGTCATCGAACGTGTCGAAATGTGGAAGGGCAGGGATGTCACCGTCTCTCCTCTCTCCGGGGGCCTAACCAACTCGAACTATCTGATCCAGGCGGACGGCGGTCGGTACGTGGTGCGGATCCCGGGGCATTCCACCGAGTTGCTCGCGGTCGATCGGGAGAACGAACGACACAACGCCGAGGCCGCAGCCACCACCGGAGTGGCGCCCAAGGTCCTCGAGTATCTTTCCGAGCTCAACGTGATGGTTGTCGAATTCATCGATGGCGAGACGATGTCAGCGGAACGGCTCCGGTCTCCAGCCATGGCTCGACGGATGGGCGATTCTCTCAAGCGCCTCCACGCGGGGCCGCGGTTCCTCCACGATTTCGACATGTTCCGGCTGGTCGAGTTCTATCTCGGCGTGTGCGACGAGCACGGCGTGACGATCCCCGACGGCTTCCGTGACCGGATGCGACAGGTCGCGGACGTCGAGCGAGCGTTCGGCGAACGCCCGGCGCCAACGAGACCCTGCCACAACGACCTTCTCGCCCAGAACTACATCGACGATGGAACGCAGCTCTGGATCCTCGATTTCGAGTACAGCGGGAACAACGACCCATGTTTCGAGCTTGGTGACACCGCACAAGAATGCGGCTTCGACCAGGAGCTCCGTGCCGAGCTGTGCGACGCCTACTTCGGAGAGGTGCGGGCCGACCTGCTCGGAAGGATGAACCTACAAGCCGTGATGGCGGACGTGGGGTGGACCCTGTGGGCCGCAATCCAGGCGAGGATCTCACCCATCGACTACGACTTCTGGGGCTGGGCGGTCGAGAGATGGGACCGGGCAGCCAGGGCGTTCGACTCCGAGAACTTTCCTCGATGGCTTCGGGACACAGCTGGGGGTTGACGGTGTCTGCTGAGGACAGCACTCTGGAGAGGTGAAGGTCGTCGCCAACCCTGAGGTCGTCGAGTTCGTCAGGGAACGCGGCGGCTGCCTGTTCGTCTGGACCGACCGGTTGGCCTCCTCCCAGAACGTGGCGTACATCGAGGCTTCCACGCAATCCCCAGGGGCGGATCACGAGTTCCGTCGCCTTTTGGGCGGAGGATTCGAGCTCCTGATCGACGCCGGGGGAGCCGACCTGCCGGACGAGCTGCATCTCGACGTCAAGGGGTGGCCTACGAAGCGGATCCGAGCCTATTGGAACGGCCAGAACTACCTGCACGACCACACCCTGCCACAAGGTTAGGCACGGTCCTGATCGCGGCTTGGCTCGGCCGTCCGCCGTCAGGACCGGATGCGCTCGCCCTTCGGGTCGTAGAGAGGCTCCCGGGCAATCTCGGCATCCACGCGCTCTCCGAACACCTCGACC
>Ga0137372_10004445_pt1 | contig 13667 bp, 16 predicted proteins | sample SagtaG_6_FD_104911 | JGI IMG/M metagenome (GOLD analysis project Ga0137372, IMG submission 104911) | Vadose zone soil microbial communities from Sagehorn Ranch, Mendocino, California, USA - Sage1_R_60_16 metaG | ecosystem: Environmental > Terrestrial > Soil > Vadose zone | place: USA...
CCTAAGCCTGTACGTTTCCTGCTCGGCCCCTGGATCGGCGGCGTAGCTCAGGTGGCAGAGCAGGGGTCTCATAAGCCCCGTGTCGGAGGTTCGAGTCCTCCCGCCGCCACCACTCCCTCGGATCTTCGCAGCCCCTACCGACCCGCATAGCGTGACGAATGCGCCGCGTGCGTGCGCCAGTTCTCGACGTACCGGGCGGCCAGCGCTCGGTCGCGAACCACGAGGAGATTCTCGGCGTTTTGCCGCTCCGCCGCCGTGGTGAAGTTGAAGGAGCCCGTGATGACGGTCTCGCCGTCGATGATCATCACCTTGTTGTGGGCGATGGCGTGGGCCCCATCGATGAGGGTGGGAATTCCCGCATGGGCGACGAAATCCGCCGACGAGTACTTCGTACCCGTCTCCCTCCGGTCGAGGATGACCTGCACGTCGACCCCGCGAGTGTGGGCCTCGGCCAGCGCCTTGGCGATGGGGGCCGAGGTGAAGGAATACGCCTGGACGAGAATGGTGGTCCTGGCGGCATCGAGGGCACTCACCAACGCCTGGGTGGCGCCGTGATTCGGCGAGAAGTACACATGCCAGGTTGGCGAATCCGGCTCGGCCGGCGCCCCGGCAGTGAGGATGAGGGCGCCCACGAGGAGAACGACGGGAACGCGGAAGAGCCGTCGCAGCGTTGTTGAGTCGGCAATCATCGTCGCGATGAGTATCCCAGAAGATACAGGACGACACCAAGGGCTTTTGGTGAGAGGCGACGGGGAGACGAGAGGCGCTCCGTCTCGAAGTTTGGGTGCGGGGTCGTGAGATCGGTTACGATACGGTCAGCGTCGATCCTGGGGGTGCTCTCGGGTACGGCCGGATCGAGCACAATCGGAAGACCACGAGGAGGAGCGGAATGAGCGACGAGATCCTGGTGGAGCGGGACGGTGGTATTGCCACCGTCGTCTTCAACCGACCCAAGGTGCGCAACGCGGTCAGCCTCGCCATGTGGGGGGAGATCGCGAATATCACCGAGGCTCTTTCGAGGGATGACGCGGTCCGGGCCATTGTCTATCGTGGGGCGGGGCGCGATGCGTTTGCCTCGGGAGCCGATATCTCCGAGTTCAAGGAGAACCGCAAGGATACGGAGACGGCGCTTGCCTACAACAAGAAGACCGAGGCCGCCTACACGGCGATCAGGGCCTGTCCCAAACCCACCGTAGCCATGGTCTTCGGATTCTGCATGGGCGGCGCGATGGCCCTGGCCATGGCCTGCGATCTTCGCTTCGCCGCCGGCGGATCGAAGTTCGGCATCCCCGCGGCCAAGCTCAGCATCATCTACGGGCTCGATCCCGTGCACCAGCTCGTGGATCTCGTCGGGCCTGCCTATGCCAAGGACATCCTGTACTCAGCGCGCGCGGTGGAGGCGGCGGAAGCTCTCCGCATCGGTTTCATCCAGCGCCTGATGCCCGCGTCCGAGCTCGAGGCCTACACCTACGGCTATCTCCGCACCGTCGCCGAGAACGCTCCGCTGTCGATCCGGGGCACCAAAGCGCAGGTGCAGGCGATCTTCGAAGGCATCAACGACGGGCACCGGAAGAAGCTCTTCGACATGGGCATCGAGACGTTCAACAGCCAGGACTACGCGGAAGGCACGCGCGCGTTCACGGAGAAGCGGAAGCCCATCTTCAAAGGTAAGTAGTCTCTGCGTATCGCCGCCCTCTCCTCCACGCCGCCGAATCCGCTGGAGGGGAGCGGCACCTTCGTCGGTATCGCGGGGTTGAAGCGAGGGCTCGAGGACTTGGGCCACCGCCTCGAGCTTCACCCTCTCCGCTTTCGCACCGGTTTCCACACGCTCGATCGCTGGCTGTACAACGCGGGTCTTGCCCTCCGTCCGCCCCGTCACGTCGATCTCTTCTATGGCGTCGATCTGGACGGCTTCCTCCTGAGGCGGGGACGCCGTGCGCCGTTGGTGGTGAGCCTCAAGGGCGTGATCGCCGACGAGCTCAAGAACGAGCGCGGACTGACCCGCGCCCTCCTCTCGATCCAGGCGCGCTGGGAGCGACGCAATACGGAGCGCGCCGACGTCGTGATCGCGTGCAGCCGCTACTCTTGCGAGGTCGCGCGGCGTGAGTACGGCGTGCCGGAGGGGAAACTCGTCCCCGTGCCCGAGCCCATCGATCTCGCGGAATGGGACCGGCGCTTCACCGCGGCCCGCCGGCTCCCTCGGACCGGCCCCGTCGTGTTGTGTGTCGCGCGCATGTACCCGCGCAAGCGCCTCGCCGACCTCCTCGAGGCGGCGGTCATCCTCCGCCGCGGAATCCCGGAGGCTCGCGTACGCATCGTAGGGAAGGGGCCGGAGTGGGAGTCCTTGATGCGCGTGCACGAGAAGCTGGACCTGGGGGAGACCGTGGCGCTTTTGGGCGACGTCTCGCGCGAGCAGCTCGCCGACGAATACGTCAATGCCGATCTCTTCTGTCTGCCGTCCGTGCAGGAGGGTTTCGGCATCGTCCTCCTGGAGGCCATGGCGGCGGGCCTGCCGGTGATCGCGTGTCGCGCCGCGGCCATTCCCGAGGTGGTCGAGGACGGCGTGACCGGAGTGCTGGTCCCGCCGAGGGATCCCCCGGCCCTTGCCGCCGCGATGCGCGACCTGCTCGCGAGCCCGGAGCGCAGGCGCGAGATGGGCGACGCAGGTCGCCACGCGGTGGCGCGGTTCACTCCGGATCGGGTCGCGGGCCGCCTGCTGGAAGCGGTAAGATTGGTGCTGGAAGGGAGGAAGGCCCCATGAGCGACGGTCACGTGTATGCGACACGCAAGTTCACATTTTCCGCCGCCCATCGCTACGGGCGGCCGGAATGGAGCGAGAGTGAGAATCGCCGCGTCTTTGGCAACCTCACGGTGTCGCATGGCCACAACTACGTCCTCGAGGTGACCATTCGAGGTCCCGTGGACGCGCAGACGGGCATGGTCATGGACTTGGCCGAGCTCAAGCGGGTGGTCTCGGATGCCGTCATCCAGCGCTTCGACCACGCCGATCTGAATGCCGACCCCTTCTTCGCCCCCGGGGCTGTTCCGACCACGGAGAACCTCGTGCGCGCCGCCTGGGACCTCCTCCTGCCCAAGCTCGGACAAGAGCGCCTGTGGCGGCTCCGGCTCTGGGAGGATCCGACCTTCTACGTGGAGTACTTCGGGGGTTGAGCGGGCTCGAGCTGACGCGGCAATACCACTTCAGCGCGGGGCACCGGCTCGAGAGCCCGGCCTTGTCTTCCCACGAGAACGAGCGCCTCTATGGCCAATGCTATCGGCAGCATGGGCACAACTATCTGGTCGAGGTCACCGTCGCGGGTGAGATGGATTCGGTCACCGGCATGGCCACGGATCTCGGCGCCCTCGATGCGGCGGTGAAGCGAATCATCCTGGATAGGGTGGACCACTACGATCTCTCGAGCGCAGTGGACGCCCTCCGCGATGTTCCCACCACGGGCGAGAACCTCGCCCGTGTCTTCTGGGAGTGGCTGGAGCCCACGCTGCCCGCGGGAAGCCTACGGCGGCTCGTGGTCATCGAGACCGACAACAATACCTTCGAATACCGCGGCGCCGCCGCGAGGTGACGGGCATGGAGGAACTGATCCGGGAGCTGTTGAAGGAGATCGGCGAGGACCCCTCGCGCGAGGGCCTGGAACGGACGCCCACGCGTGTGGCCCAGTCCTGGGCCTACCTCACGTCGGGTTACCGGCAGGACGTCCACCAGGTCCTCAACGAAGCGCTCTTCACCGAGGAATACGACGAGATGGTGGTGGTGAAGGATATCGACCTGTACTCGATGTGCGAGCATCACCTGCTCCCGTTCTTCGGCAAATGCCATATCGCCTACATGCCGTCGAAAAAAATCGTCGGGCTCTCCAAGCTGCCGCGGCTGGTGGACATGTTTTCCCGCCGGCTCCAGGTCCAGGAGAGGCTCACCACCCAGATCGCCCAGACGCTGCAGGAGGTGCTCCAGCCGCGGGGCGTGGCGGTGGTCGTGGAGGCGCTCCACATGTGCATGCTCATGCGCGGGGTCGAGAAGCAGAACTCCAAGGCCGTCACCTCCGCCATGCTCGGGCAGTTCCGCGACCGGCCGGAGACGCGGGCGGAGTTCATGGAGCTGATCAGGTCGCGAGGTGGCCTCGTCCTGTGAGGCTCGCCGGCCAGGTGGCCCTCATCACGGGAGCGGGCCGGGGCATCGGCCGCGCGGTGGCCACGGCCTTCGCCCGCGAAGGCGCGGAGGTGGTGCTGGCCGCGCGCTCCACACGCGAGCTCGCCTCCGTGCAACGCGAGATCGAAGCGGCGGGCGGTACTGCCGTGGCCGTGCCGACCGACGTGAGGCAGGAGCCCGCCCTGGCCGCGCTCGTGAGTCGGGCCCTTGCCCATGGCGGGCGAATCGACTGTCTGGTGACCGCGGCGGGTGTGGCGGCCTTTGGCCCCGTGGCGGACGCCAAGACCGAGGACTGGGATCAGCTCATGGCCGTGAACCTGCGCGGCGCCTTCCTTTCGTGCCGGGCCGTACTGCCCGCCATGATCGCGCAGGGGCGGGGGACCATCATCAATATCGGCTCCATCGTCACGAGCAGGACGCTTCCCGGAAGCGCGGCATATACGGCGACCAAGTACGGGCTCCTCGGCTTTTCGCGTGTGCTCGCCGAGGAGATGCGCCCTCACGGCGTGAGGGTCGGCGTCCTGTCCGCCGGGGCCACCGACACGCCGCTCTGGGATGCCGTGCCGGCTCCCCCCGACCGCGCCCGCATGCTCAAGACCGAGCAGATCGCCGAAGCGGCCCTGTTCATGGCGACCCTGCCCGTGGGAGCTACGCTGGAGGAGATCACCCTTCTGCCCCAGGGAGGGGTCCTGTGACGGATACACTCCTTGAGGGCTCCCGGCCTGGCATTTTTGCTATACTGAGCTGGTAATCGTGAACGAGTCGACACAGAACCCGTCGACACAGAACCCAAGGAGGAATTCATGATCTCGCTGACCGAAACCGCTGCGAAGAAGATCTCGGACCTGCGGCTCGAAGAGGGTAAGCCGGAGTGGGGGCTCAGGATCCGCGTAGTCGGCGGCGGCTGCTCGGGCATGTCCTATGAGCTCGGCTGGGACGATGCGGCCGGCGACGACGACAACATCACGGAAGTGCATGGCGTGAAGGTCTTCGTGGACAGCAAGAGCGCGTCGTATCTCCAGGGAAGCGAGATCGACTACGTGGACAACAACATGCTGGGGGCGGGCTTCGCCATCAACAACCCCAACGTGAAGTCGTCCTGTGGGTGCGGCTCTTCCCACCAGTTCTAGACAGACGCATATGAAGGTCGCCGTCCGCTTCTTCGCCCGCTACCGCGAAGCGGCGGGCCGCGACCACGTTGAGCTGGATCTCCCAGAGGGCGGTACGGTCGAATCGGCCTGGGAAGCGGTAGCGAGCCGCTTCCCGGTCCTTGAGCCGTACCGCCCTTTCACGTTGTTTGCCCTCGGCACCGATTACGTCTCGGCCAGCCACCCCCTTCGGGCCGGAGACGAGGTGTGCCTCTTTCCCCCGGTGAGCGGCGGCTCCGCGGCCGACCTGGTCGAAGTCACGCATCAGCCGCTCTCCGAGGCGCGCCTCATGGGGGCCGTGGGCGAGCCGGGGGCGGGCGGCCTCGTGCTCTTCTCGGGGGTAGTCCGCGAGGAGACCGGCGGCCGGCGGGTCAAGTATCTGGAGTATGAGGCCCACGAGCCCATGGCCGCGGCCAAGATGCGCGAGATCGCGGCGGCGGTGCGGGAGCGCTGGCCGGGTGTGCGGGGGGTGGCGCTGATGCACCGGATCGGCCGGCTCGAAATCGGCGAGTCGAGCGTGATGATCGCGGTTTCGTCGCCCCACCGGGCCGAAGCCTTCGACGCCTGCCGCTTCGCCATCGACACGCTCAAGGAGACGGTACCGGTGTGGAAGAAAGAGTTCTTCGAAGACGGCGAAGTGTGGGTGGGTCGGCAAGGCGACGGCGATCACCGACACTGATCTCCGGGCGCTCGCCGTCGCCGCCATTTGCCGCTCCGGAATGCTCCAGGGCGGCGAAACTGTCTTGACCGCCGTGTCGGGCGGGGCAGACTCGGTAGCCCTCCTCGACGTGCTCGGCTCCCTCGGCTCCCCGTGGTCCTTGTCCCTTCACGCCATCCACGTCCATCACGGACTCCGCCCCGAGGCCGATGCCGACGCGGAGTTCGTCCGGGCTTTGTGCGCCCGGATGGGCGTGCCCCTCAGCGTCGAGCGTGTTTCGGTGAAAAGTGAGCCGCCCTGGGAAGGTCTCGAAGCCGAGGCGCGCCGCGCTCGTTATGGCGCCTTCCGCGAGGTCGCCCGCCGTGTCGGTGCCCAGCGCATTGCCACTGCCCATACCGCCGACGACCAGGCCGAGACGGTTCTCATGCGCCTGTTCGAAGGGGCGGGGCCCCGCGGCCTGGCCGGCATCGCGCCCACGCGCGGTATGCTCATCCGGCCCCTGCTCGGCGCCCGGCGCGCGGACGTCGAAGCGCACCTGCGGGCGCACGGGCTCGGCTGGGTCGAGGACGCGAGCAACCGCGACACGCGCTTCCTGCGCAATCGCGTCAGGCTCGAGGTGCTGCCCTTTCTGGCCCAGGCGGTAGAGCCGTCGATCGTCGATCGCCTCGTCCGCTCGGCCGCCCTCGTTCGGGGCATGGTGGACGCCCTCGAGCGCGTCGCCGCTCGCGAGCTCCAGCGGGTCGGACGACAGGGAGCCGAAGGCTGGGTGCTGAAGACCTCTGACCTGGCCGGTCTCCCGCCCGAGATGGCGGTCGAGATGGTTCGGCAGGCCGGTCGTGACCTCGGGTACTCGGGGGCGCTGCGTGGCCACGCCCAGAAGACGCTTCGCCGCCTCCTCGCCCCGGCGTCGGTGCGGGGGGTACTCAGAACGGGTGGGGTGACGGTGGAGCGGAGCGGCCGTTGGCTCCGCGTGGGACCGGGTCATCTTCCTCCGATTGTGCCTCACGACTTCCCTGTGCCTGGTGATCTCGCGCTGCCCGAAGTCGGGATGACGCTCGAGGCTCGCTGTTTCCCGCGGACCGAGGGCTATGCGGCGCCTCGCGAGGCCCGCGTGGCCGCCTTCGACGCGGATCTGTTGCCGCGGCGGCTCCACGTCCGGGCGAGACGGCGGGGTGATCGCTTCGTGCCCTTCGGCGGACCGAGCGAGCGGCGGCTCAAGTCCTTCTTCATCGACGCGGGCGTGCCGCGGTGGGAGCGGGAGCGCGTGCCGTTGCTGGAAGCGGCGGGCGACATCATCTGGGTCGCGGGGCTTCGGCGAAGCCGGGCCGCGCCCGTTGGCCTCGGAACGAAGCGTATCCTCGAGGTGACACTCAGACCTGAGATGACATCCAGATCTCCGCTGGCGGGGCCCTCTCGGGAGGGGTAAGATGGCGCGCCAGGAGGCGCCCAGGTGATGACGAGGAAATCGCTGCTGACCGTCGGGACGATGATGGTCGCGCTGTATTTCGGTTCGCTGCCCGCGGCGGCGCAGACGGGAGTGCCGGCCCCTCCGGACAGCCGCGCCCTCCTCCATGCTCTCGAGGACGCCTTCACCTCCGTCGCCGACCGGGTCACGCCCGCCGTGGTGAATGTCAGCGTCAAGGCCAAGAAGGGAGCGCCGGGCGAAGGGGGGCAGACGCCGGAGAACGAGCAGCGCTTCCGTGAGTTCTTCGGCCCCGAGCTCTACGAGCGCTTCTTCAAGCGCCGCGCCCCGCGCGAGGACACGCGGGCCGCCGGTTCGGGCGTGATCGTCGACGCGCGCGGCTATATCCTGACCAATGCCCACGTGGTGGAGAATGCCGCCGACATCGAGGTGCGGCTCTCCGACGATCGCAAGTTCGTGGCCAAGCTCGTGGGGCGCGACCCCAAGACCGACCTCGCCATCGTCAAGATCGAGCCGGGGGCGAACAAGCTGCCCGTGGCGGAGCTCGGCGACTCCGACAAGCTGCGCATCGGGCAATGGGCCATCGCCATCGGCAACCCGTTCGGGCTCGATCGCACGGTGACCGTCGGCATCATCTCGGCGACGGGACGGACCAAGGTCGGGGTGGCGACCTACGAGGCGTTCATCCAGACCGACGCATCGATCAATCCCGGGAACTCGGGCGGGCCCCTCCTCAATCTCGACGGGCGCGTCATCGGCATCAATACGGCCATCCTGTCGTCGGGGCAGGGCATCGGCTTCGCCATTCCCATCAACATGGTGCGCGAGGTGATGACCCAGCTTATCGACAAGGGCCGCGTGGTTCGCGGCTGGCTCGGCATCTCCATTCAAGACCTGACCGACGATCTCGCCGCGGGGTTCGGGGCCTCGGGCAAGGGTGGGGTGCTGGTAGCCGACGTGATGAAAGACAGTCCCGCCGAGTCCTCCGGCCTGAAGGCCGGCGACATCATCGTCGATCTCGCGGGCACCCCGATCAAAGATGTGACGGAGCTGCAGAAGCGCGTGGCGGCCGTTCCTCCCGGCCAATCGGTGGCCATGACGGTGTTGCGGGACCGGAGGCCGACCAAGCTCACGGTCAAGGTGGGCGAGCAGCCGGGCGAGGAGACGATCGTCGCCGTGGCGCCGAAGGGCACGGGCTTCGGCGTGACCGTGGAGGCTCCCACCGAAGAGATGACGCAGGCCCTTGGCCTGCGCTCCGGCGCGGGGGTGGTGGTGACCGAGGTCGCACCGGGAAGCGTGGCCGAGTCGGCCGGCATCAAGGAGGGCGACCTCATCCTCGAGGTCAACCGGCGCCGCACGGCTACCGTGGACGATTTCAAGAAGGCGGTGGCGGCGCTCAAGCCGGGCGACGCCGTGCCCGTGCAGGTCGAGCGGAGCGGGGCGGGCCGGCAGTACGTGGTCCTCAAGGTTCCCAGCAAGCCCTAAGCCCGTGGACGCCGCTCGCGATCCATCCCGGCCGCGCCCCGTCGCGCTCGTCATCGACGACGAGCTCGGTGTGCGCGAGTCCTTTCGGCTCATCCTCGACGGTGAGTTCGAAGTGCTCGAGGCGGAGCAGGGTACCGATGGGATCGAGGTGCTGCGCGGGCGCCGGGTGGACGTGGTGCTCCTCGACGTGCGGATGCCGGGGGCGCCCGGACCGACCTTCCTCCCGCAGATCCTCGCTCTCGACGAGGGCATCTCCGTGATCATCGTCACCGCGGTCAAAGATGTGCGGACGGCCGTGGAAGCGATCAAGGGCGGCGCCTACGACTACGTGACCAAGCCCTTCGACGTGGACGAGATCCTCGCCCTCGTGAGGCAGGCGGCGGAGCGCCGGGTGCTCGAGCGCGAGGTACATTGCCTCCGCGCCGAGCTCGATCGCGCCCACGGCTTCGATTCGCTCATCGGGCGTCACCCGTCCATGGTCAAGCTCTACGAGCTGATCGCGCAGGTGGCGCAGACGCCCGCCACCGTCTTGATCGCGGCGGAGAGCGGCACGGGGAAGGAGCTGGTGGCGCGTGCCATACATCGACAGGGGCCGCGGCGTACCCAGCCTTTCGTGGCGGTGAACCTTGCCGCCATCCCGGACACCCTCCTCGAATCCGAGCTCTTCGGGCACGAGAAGGGCGCCTTCACGGGGGCGCATGCGCGCAAGGTGGGCAAGTTCGAGCTCGCCCACGGGGGCACGCTCTTCCTGGACGAGGTGGGCACGCTGCGCATCGATCTCCAGGCCAAACTTCTCCGCGCCCTCCAGGAGCGGGAGGTCGAGCGGCTGGGCGGCTCGCATCCCATTCCGGTCGATCTGCGCGTGCTCGCGGCGACCAACGTGGATCTGCGCGCCGCCGTGCGCGCGCGCACCTTCCGGGAAGACCTGTACTACCGCCTCAACGTGGTCCCCATTACCATTCCGCCTCTTCGCGCGCGCAAGGCCGACATCCCGATTCTCGTCGAGCATTTTCTCCGGAAGTACTCGCAGGAGTTCAAGAAGGACGTCCGCGGCATCTCGCGGGGGGCCTTGCCCGCGCTCCAGGCGTACGACTGGCCGGGCAATGTGCGCGAGCTCGAGAACATCGTCGAGCGCAGCGTGGCCTTGGCCACGGGACCGGTGGTCCGCCTCGATGACCTGCCCGTGGACCTCGCCATTCACGAGGTCAATCAGCGCGCGGGAGGCGACGGCGGCCCGGTGCCGCTCCCCCTCCAGGATGCACGGGATCGCTTCGAGCAGGCCTATGTGCTGCGGGCGCTCGAGCGTGAGAATTGGAACCGGACTCGCGCGGCCCGGCTGCTCGGCATGCACCGCAATACATTGCTCGCCCGTCTCGCGGCCTGGGGAGTCCGTCGCGAGGATGTGGCCGGAGCGCAGCCGCCCGCGGTGGGCGGTACCGTGTCCTGAGCTCCGAGCTGCGGCGTCCCGCCGCTCTGTTCGCGATTCTCCTCGCCGTCACCGCGGTGGTGGGACTTGCCGCCGTCCGAGGTCATCGGCCGCCGGCCGCGGCGCCGCTGGTCATGGCCTTCACGCCGTCCCGGGACCCGACCGCGCTCCAGGGGGCGGCCGACGCATTCGTGAGTCTCCTCTCGCGGCTGTCCGGCGTGGCCGTGCGGGCTCAGGTCGCCTCCGACTATGCGGGCGTGATCGAGGCGCTGCGCAGCCGCCGCGTGGATCTGGCTTTCGTTCACCCCGTCGGCTACGTGCTCGCGCGCCAGGAAGCGGGCTGCGACATCCTCGTGCGTGACGTCTGGCAGGACCGGACCGCCTACAAGGCGAGCTTCTACGTGCGCAAGGCCAAGGGGATCGAGCGCCTCGACGACCTGCGCGGCCGCACCATTGCCTTCGTGGATCCGGCCTCGAGCTCCGGCTATATCTACCCGATGGTCCTGCTCATCAAGCGGGGGCTCGTGCAGAACCGCGATCCCAAGACCTTCTTCAAGGAAGCGCTCTTCGCGGGTACGCACGAGGCGGCCCTGCGCGCGCTCCTCCAGGGCCGGGTGGACGCCGCCACCACCTTCGATCGCGCCCCCCAGATCCATCTCAAGGATCCCGTTCTCGAGGCGCAGCTCGTGTCGATCGCCGAGACGCCCGACATACCCGAAGCGGGCATCTGCGCTCGCCCGGGGCTGCCCGGCCCACAGGTCCTCGCCCTCAAGCAGGCGCTCCTGTCCATGAAGCGGCCCGACCACACCGCGGTGCTCAAGGACATCTACGACATCGACGGTTTCGTCGCGGGGAAGGACTCGGACTACGACCCGGTCAGGGACGCGTTGGCGTTGATGGACTACAGACCGAAGCGGTGAGGCGGACGGCTTACTTGCGGTTGACGCACTTGATCAGGCGCCAGCCGTTGAAGAGATTAACCTTGGTGGAAATCTCCGTGCTGAGTCCGACCTGCTCGAGGAGAGGCTCGAGGGGCAGGTTCGACTTCCACCCGAGTCGCGTGCAGACGGGCGAGACCAGGTCTTCCAACCGTCCCACCACGCGGCGATGGCTGCGGAAGTGGTTCAGGACGACGATATTGCCGCCCGGCTTGACCACCCTCCGCATCTCGCGCAGCACGCCGACAGGATCCGGCACCGCGCTGATGGTGTAGGTCGCCACCGCCGCGTCGAACTCGCTGTCGCCGAAGTCCATCACGGTGGCGTCCATGGCCTTGAGGGTGACGCTGCTGAGTGCCAACTCCACCACCTTGTCCTGGGCCTTCTCGAGCATCTCCTCCGAAAGGTCGATGCCGGTGATCCGGCAGTGGCCGGGGTAGAGGGGCAGGTTCAATCCGGTGCCGATGCCGACCTCGAGAACATGGTCGCCCCGCCTGAGGTCGAGGAGCCGGATCGCCTGCTCGCGGCCAGGGTGGAAGATCCAGTCGAAGACGAAGTCGTACGCCGGAGCGTAGATCTTGTACGCCCGCTTGACTTGCCGCTTCTCCAGAGCCGCGTCCACCGAAATCCTCCTGGGGCGGGGTTTCAGATACGCCTCCCATGGGCAACTCTCGCACTTCTATCATGGGGCGCAGGAATTGCCAAGTGCTTTCTGACCTATTGATCCTAAAGGAGAAACCTACGCAGGAGGTGGTGGCGTCGGGCGCTCGGACGCCAAGAGTTTCGCCTCGAGTTGTCGAATCCGGGAGCGCAGCTTCCAGTGCCGGATGAGGCTCACACCCGAGGCGAAAATCACCCCGCCCAGGACGGACAGGAGAATGACGAAGCCCAGCGGCATCCCCTCCACCCGCCACGTCACGAAGCGAATGATCACCGGGTCCATGTTCTGCACGGCGAAGACCGCGCAGGCGGCCCCTACGAGGATGAGCAGGATGTAGGCGAGGGTCATCGCTCGGAGCCCCGACCATTGGCGCCGATGGCGCGGAGGAAGCGCTGCACGATGCGGTCCTGGCATTCCGACGGATCCTTGTTGGCGCCTCCCGGAACGAGACTGGCGGCGGGCAGCACCGCCTTGGCCATCGTACGGTGGCCGCCCGCCGAGCCCAGGTCGCCGAAGGCCGCCCGCGTCACATCGCCCGCGCCCCTGACATAGCCGACGTTGCGGACCGAGATGTGAAGGTCGTTGCCCACCACGCCGGACACCACGGACCACTCCACCCCCTCCGCCTGAAGCCCGAAATCGGCGAACTGCGGAATGAGGTCGGCGGTGGCCACGCGCCCCAGGTGAGAGAAGAACACGCCCTTGGTGATCCGGCGCTTGGCGAGTCCCGTAGCGAGAGCGTCGAGGGCGGCCTCGCCGAGGGCGGGGCGCTCGATGCGGCGGAGCGCGTTGTGGTTGGCCAGGAGGTAGAGATAGGTGAAGGCTTCGAGGTCCGCCTTGGTCCCTCCGCGCTCGAGCCCGAGGGTGTCGGCCTTGATGCCGTAGAGGAGCGCAGTGGCGAGCCGCTGCGTGATCTTGACGTCGGCCGCCCGCAGGTAATCCGCGAGAATCGTCGAGGTCGCTCCGTAAGCCGGCCGGATATCCCGGATGCGCGCGCGCACCGGCTCCTCCACGGGATGGTGATCGATCACGAGGTCGACCTCCACGAAGCGCTCCTCGAGGAAAGAGGGCTGGACGTCGACCATGGCCACCCGGTCGAAGCCGTGCATCTCGCGCGTGGTGATCGGCTCCACGTCGATGTCGAGGATGTCGCACATGGCGACGTTCTCGGGTCGGGTGATGGTGCCGAAGGTGCAGATGGGCGCCCCCGTCCGGTTGCGGCCCAGCAAGGTCCGGAGAGCCAGGGCGGAGGCGATGGCGTCGGGGTCGGGATCGTCCTGCATCAGGATGAGGACGCGAGGGGCGCCCTCGAAGTGGGCGCGGATCTTCTCGACCCGCGCGCGCTCGTGGGCGCGCTCGAGCTCGGGCTGGAGCACGCGTTCAGCGAAGGCGGACAGGGGCACCGTGATGGCGCCCGGAACGTGGAGGCGCTCGTCGCCAACCACGAGGACGGCGGCGTCGGGCAGGCCGGCGCGCACCGCAGCGGCAACGCGCGCGGCGCGGCCGGCCGGCGCCGCCACCACGAGAGGGCCACGGCCGCGGCCGAGGGCGCGACGATACGCCGCGGAGTCCTCAGGATCGCCGATGACCGCTCGCGCTTTGCGTCGTGTCAGGCTGGCTCGCAGCGCGGGCCCCGACACGAGGTACAGCGGCGGCTCTCCGCTCAGGGCGATATGGCCTTCCAGGTGGAGAACGAGATCTTCGGGCAGGACGAGAACGGGCCGCATGGACGTGGGGGGGAGCCGGTCCGCCTAGTCTCG
>Ga0137372_10004449_pt1 | contig 13656 bp, 15 predicted proteins | sample SagtaG_6_FD_104911 | JGI IMG/M metagenome (GOLD analysis project Ga0137372, IMG submission 104911) | Vadose zone soil microbial communities from Sagehorn Ranch, Mendocino, California, USA - Sage1_R_60_16 metaG | ecosystem: Environmental > Terrestrial > Soil > Vadose zone | place: USA...
AGCGTGACCAGGCTCCCGCCCGTGGGGTCGTGGATCCTGCCATAGATCCCCAGCGTGAGGGCGACGGCGGCGCCGAAGGCCAGAGCTACGGCGAGACGGATCCGGGGTCGGGTCGTGGTCGATGTCATGGGGGTCCTGGAGGACGGGTATCGGCGGGGAATACGAGGGCGAGGAGCGGGCGGACTGCACGGTGGGAGCTCCAGGGGATTCGATACGCTTCCGGATGGTTGATCGATCGCTGCATTCGCCGGAGCGAGGCGAGACAATGTGCACCTGCGGCCAGGTCGTGATCTCTGCGGACGAGGAATGGCAGGAAAGAGCCGAAACGAGTTCAGGCGGCGTGATCGCCGGCCCCGGCGCTCCCCATGGCGCGCCGTCCGCCGCCGGCCCAAGCAGGCCGCGGCGGCCGTCCTGGCTGTCGTGGGCCTCGCCGCCGCCGGATTCGGGTTCGCCGTGCTTCACGTCTGGGCGAGGTGCCGCAACTACAACGTGAGTGTCTACCCGAAGGCCTACCCCGAGTGCGTCCACTCCGCGCAATCGATCCGCCCCGGGCTGATGGTGGGCTCGTTCGACCTGTTCCTCGTCCTGGCCGTGGTGGCCGTGTACCTGTGGGTCACGCAGAAGGACGCCGTCGCCCTTCCGCCGGTGCCGCCCCGCCGGGTCCGCCGTCGCTAGGTCGGTTGCTCCAGTCCGCCCCGAGATAGAGTGACCGCCATGTCCTTCGCCCACCAGGCCGTGACGCTCGCCGTCCTTAGCTGGAAGGTCCTCGACCGGTTCCACATCGGAGGGAGCTTCGCCATCTCGCCCCACGGCCTGGGGATCGCCATGGGGTTCCTGGCCGGCGCGTGGATCTTCATGTACGAGGCGCCGAAGCGCGGCTATCCCGAGGACGCCTCCAGCTCGGTCATCTTCTGGGCGCTGATCGGGACGCTGGTCGGAGCGCGGCTCGGGTACGTGTTCACCCATCTCTCGGAGTTCCACAGGGTCGTGGACGTCCTGGCCATCTACAAGGGCGGCATCAGCCAGCTCGGCGGGGTGGTCGGGGCGATCATCGCGAGCTATCTGCTGGTGGTCCGCCCGCGGAAGCTGCCGTTCCTGATGGGCCTGGATTCGGCCGCCATCCCGATCCCCCTGGGGGTGGTGATCGGCAGGGTGGGGGACCTGATCATCGGAGACCACCTGGGGAAACCGACCTCCTGGCTCCTGGCCTTCCAGTACCACGGGGGGAACCTGTCCGGATACGACTGCGCCAGCGGGATCGGGATCTGCACCACGGTCCTGGCGCACGGGGCGACCCAGACCATCACGGCGCGAGGGGCGCTGTACCAGGCGGCCAACGGAAGCATCATCGGGCGGGGGGTCGGCGTCCATCAGACGGCGCTGTACGACTTCCTCCTCACGATGCCGCTGGTGCTCCTCCTGGTGTTCCTGAACCGTAAGCCGCGACGGGCGGGGATCCTGTTCTTCACCTACGCGGCCTGGTACGGGACGGGGCGGATCATCACGGACTTCCTGCGCGTTGAGAACCACTTCTTCGGGCTCACGGGCAGTCAGTGGACCAGCGCCGTGGGTGTCGCCCTGTCGCTGGCGGTGCTGGTCCGGTTCGCCCTTCGACCCCGGGGGCCGGGCGACGACGAGGGACCGATCGGGGCCGTGCCCGCGGAGGAGGCGGGGCGCTCACCGGCCGATCTGGAATAGCCCGCGCCCAGAGGTCAGGCGTCGATCTCGAACCACACGAAGCTCGGCCGCCCCCTCACCACGCCCCAGCGGCTCGCCAGCCGCTCCACGATGTACAGGCCCCAGCCCGACCCCACGTCCAGGTCGGGGTGATTCGGGTGAACGGCGTCGAAGCCGGGTCCCGGATCGCTCACCTCGACACGGATGGCGGAGGGCGTCGCGTCCACGGTCAAGCCAATCGAATCCTCGCCGGACAGGCCGGCGTGCCGAAGGCTGTTCGTCACCAGCTCGCTGATCATGAGCAGGAGCTTGGCCGCGACCTGGGGCGAGCCGCCGCCTTCGAGCGCCTTCTCGGCGGCCCGGCGGGCTGCCGAGACCGATTCGGGGGCTGCGGGCAATGAGAGCTGGAGTCGCATCTACCTCCGAAGGCTCCTTGAGATGAGGTGGGGCAGGCAAACTCTATCGAATTCGAGGCCCGTCGTGCCCGCAAGGCCTCGAGGTTCAGGGAAGCGGCTGCCAGTCCGGATCGACCCCGCCGGCGTACCCGCCGGTGAGCTTTTTCAGCCCGGTCCCGTCGGCGTTCATGGTCCAGATCTCGGTGTTCCCGGTGGCATCGCTCCTGAAGACGATCTTGTTCCCGTTCGGCGACCACGCCGGATTGGCGTCGATGGCGGGCGAGGTGGTCAGCTGGACCAGGCCGGTCCCGTCCGCGTTCATCACGAACACGTTGTAGTCGACCGATCCTCCGGGGCACGGGTAGGAGTCGGCCGCGCACGCGTCGAAGGTGACTTTCGTCCCGTCCGGGGACCAGTTCGGGTTGTCCTCCTGGACGTCCGGAGTGGTGGTCAGCGGCCGCTTGTTCGACCCGTCCGAGTCCATGAGCCAGAGGTCGTGGTTCCCGCTCCGGTCGCTCACGAACGCGATCGTCGAGCCGTCCGGGGACCACGCGGGTCGCGAGTTCACGTCGCCCTCTCCCGTCTGCCTCTTGAGCTTCGAGCCGTCCACGTGCACCACCCAGATGCCGCCGGTCCCGTCCATCTTCTGGCGGGAGAAGGCGATCCGCAGCCCGTCGGGAGACCACGCGGGTTGGACGTCCGTCCGGTGGGTGTCGTACGTGATCTGCCGCATGCCGGTGCCGTCAGCGTTGATCACGTAGAGGTTGAAGGCGTCCCCCGTGACCGACTCGAAGGCGAGCTGGGACCCGTCGGGTGACCATGCCGGGTCGGCGTCGTTGCTGGCGTTGTCCGTCAGTGCGTGCTGATCGGTGCCGTCGGGGTTCATGACGTAGATCTCAGAGTCGGTGGTGAGGAAGGTGCGGGTCCACGCGATCAGGCCGTTGTGCCCGGGGAACGAGGCCTGCGCCGGCGCGGGCGAGGCCAGCATCGCCGCGGAGGCGACCATGCAAGACACGAGCGCTCCGGCCGGGTTCACGGCGAGAGCCTAGACCACGAGGGCCTGGCCCATCCAGTACCGGCGAGATGGGCTCGAACGAGCCGGTCAGCCCTCTTCGGCGGACTGAATGGTCGCCTTGACCTCCTCCGCCCGGGCGGGATCGACGCCGGACAGGGTCGCCGTGGCCGCCTCCTCCTCGGTGAGCAGGCCCCGGCGAACGTCGAGGTCCCGGGCGAGGGCCTCGTCGGCATCGGAGAGATCCTCTGGGTTCAGCGCCTGGAAGTCGATGACCCCCATGTCCTCGAACGCCGCGCGGACCTTGTCGCCGAACAGGCCGAGGTCCTTCACCGTCGGCACGATGCGCGAGAACAGCATCTTCCGGAAGGCCTGCATCATCTCGCCCTTCTGCACGTAATCGACGCATCGGCCCCGGTCCAGCCCGACGTTGTCCCATACCTCCTCCGCCAGGAAGCGGTCCCGAAGGAGGTAGGACGCGTACACGACGAACTCCTCCCGCTCGGCGCGCTCCGCCTCGGTGATCTGAGGGTAGAAGTCGCGAAGGGCCAGCCGGCCGAACGCCACGTGCCGGGCCTCGTCCTGCATCACGTAGGTGTTGATGGCCTGCGCGAGGGGCTCGGTCGAGTAGTCGCGGATCAGCGAGAAGGCGGCGAGGGCGACGCCCTCGATCAGCACCTGCATGCCGAGATACGTCATGTCCCAGCGTGAATCGCCGATCACGTCGTTCAGCAGCGCCTTCAGATGCGGGTTGATCGGGTAGGCCATCTCGAGCTTCTCCCGCAGGTAGCGGGAGTAGGTCTCGACGTGGCGGGCCTCGTCCATCACCTGGGTCGCGGCGTAGAACTTCGAGTCCACGTCGGGGACGGTCTGCACGATCTTCGACGCGCAGATCAGGGCTCCCTGCTCCCCGTGCAGGAACTGCGAGTTGAGCCATGCGGCCAGGTGGAGCCTGAGGTTCCGCCGAGCCGGCTCGTCCATCGCCTCCCACATGTCGGAGCCGTAGATCGGGATGTACTCGTCCGGCCCGTTGACCGCGCCGCCCGGGTCGACCTCGATCGACCAGTCGAGCCGGGTGTTCGTGTTCCACTGCCGCTCCTTGCCCTTCTCGTACAGTGCGAGGAGACGGTCGCGGTTCTCGTCGTATTCCCAATTGAAGATGGTGGTCGAGCCGCTGGGGATCTCCCATTTCGTCTGGTCGATCGGAAGCGCGTACTGGCGAGTGCTCATATCCGCGAGTCCTCCTTGCCGGTGAGGGCGGCCGTCATGATCTGGGCGAGGTCCGCGGCCACCTCTTCCGGCGGCCGTTCGGGAGGAGTGAGGGCGTACGAGATCACGGCGCGGACCACGGCGTCCGCGGCGGTCTCGAGCAGGCCGGCCCGGACCCAGGCCTTGGACGCGACCAGGGAGGTCACCACCCCGCGGGCCCGGACGATCATGGGCGTGGCCCGGGTGGTGAGATAGGGGAGCAGGGTCTCGGGGTCGGTGGCGAGCAGGCGGTCCAGCAACGGGTGCTCCCGGGCGAACCGAAGACAGAACAGGATCCCGTCGTACATCGCGGATTCCAGGTCGTCGTCCTCGGCGAAGGCCGCCCTGATCCCGTCGAGGAACTTCTCCTCCTCTCGAAGCACCAGCGCCATGATCAGCAGGTCCCTGGAGGCGAAGTACCGATAGATGGTCTGGCGCGAGAGGCCCGCACGCCGGGCCACGTCGTCCATGGTCATCCGGGCCAGTCCCAGGTTGGCGACGCAACCGAACGCGGCATCCAGGATGCGGGCGGTCGTGTCGAGGCGGGCGGCCGGTGAAGGGGTGGTATGTGCCCGCTCTGCGATCGGGGTCGAGGTTGTGCTCACCGCCATGCGACTGGAGTGACAATATGACGAGAGTTGTCACATTGTCAAATGCAGCCACTTCATACTGCTGGCCGGGTGAAAGCCGGGTGCCCGTCGCGCCTTGGTACATTGCGGGCATGGAAGACGAGCGGTACATGCCTCCGGACCGGCCATCTCGAAAGCCGGGGCAGGAGCCCACCGCCCGGCTCACCCTCGACGCGTACGTTCGGATGCGCAAGGAGCTCGACGAGCTCAGGGTGGAGGGTCGCGCGGCCATCGCCGAACGGCTGCTCCGGGCGCGAGAGCACGGGGACATCAGGGAGAACGCTGATTACGACGCGGCGAAGGATGCCCAGGGCATGATGGAGGCGCGCATCCGGAACCTCCAGCACCAGCTCAAGGACCCCGACATCATCGAGACCACCGAGAGCGATGAGATCGGCCCGGGCACGGTGGTCACGGTCCGGCCCCTGGACGAGGACGAGCCCGAGGACGAGCGCTATCTGGTGGCCCATTCCTCCGAGGAGCGAGCCCCGGGGGTCAGGACGGTCACGTCGGCCTCTCCTCTCGGCTCCGCACTCCTCGGCAAGCGGGTCGGAGAGCGGGTCACCTACGACGCGCCGGCCGGAACCTTCGCCTACGAGATCGTGGCGTTCGAGCCGTACCGGCCTTCATAGGAAAGTCTCCGCGACGCCGCCACGCGTACTATCGGATGACATGGTGTCGACAAGGGGGTCAGCGGTCTGCCTGGCCGTGGCGCTCGCTCTGGCGGCCGCGGCGTGCTCGAAGAGCGCCTCGCCGACCGGATCGGTCGCCACCACCCCGCCCACCACGCCCAATCCCGCGCAGAGCGCCGCGAGCCCCAGCCCGAGTGCAGGAGCGGCCGCTGTCACGGTCAACCAGGTCAATTACGAGTTCTCGCCGTCGACGTTCTCGGTGAGCCAGGGGGACACCATCGCGGTGAAGGACGCCACCACCGGCACGCCGCACACTTTCACCATCGAGGGCAAGGGCATCGACGTGGTGAACAACCCCGGCCAGACCCAGTCGGTGACGATCAACCTGCCCCCGGGCACATACCCGTTCATCTGCCGGTTCCATTCGTCGCTCGGCATGAAGGGGACGCTGACGGTCAAGTAGGCCGGCCCGGACGCCTCTTTCAGAACGGCGTCCGCTGTTCTTCGAACGTCGAGCGGGCTATCGTGCTGGCCATGGGCCACAGGGTGGCGGCGATCGGCGAGCCCGATGTCCTCGACGGCGAGACGCCGTTCGAAGGACGCCTCCGGTCCCTGCTCCGTGGTGTGGCGGAGGGGGAAGTCACCGCAGAGCAGGCCGCCGCCACTCTTCGTGACCTCCCCTTCGCGGACCTCGGATTCGCCAGGGTCGACCACCACCGCGAGCTCAGGCAGGGCAGTTGCGAGATCGTGTACGGCTCCGGCAAGTCGGCCGGCCAGGTCGCGGCCATCGTCCACCAGCTGCTCGAGGGGAACGAGGGTCCCGTACTCGTCACCCGGACCGGACCCGAGCAGGCGGCGGCGGTCCGCGCCGAGGCGGCGGCTGCCGGCCTTCGCGTGCTCGAGCGCCCCACGTGCGGGGCTCTCGCCATCCTCCGGAACGTCCCCTCCCCGACCGGCAGGGTGCTGGTGGTGACCGCCGGCACCTCCGACCTCGGGGTGGCAGAGGAGGCCGTCCTGACCGCCACCGTGATGGGAACCGACGTCGAGATGATCGCCGACGTGGGTGTGGCGGGCCTGCACCGGCTGGCGGCGGTGCGGACGGAGCTCGAGGCCGCCGACGCCATCGTGGTGGTGGCGGGGATGGAGGGCGCCCTGCCCAGCGTGGTGGGGGGCCTGGTGGCCCGGCCGGTGATCGCCTGCCCCACCAGCGTCGGCTACGGCGCCAGCTTCGGCGGGCTCGCGGCCCTGCTGGCCATGCTGAGCTCGTGCACGCCCGGCGTGGCGTGCGTGAACATCGACGACGGCGTGGGGGCAGGGTACGTGGCGGCGATGATCGCCCGGCGCGCGGGTCGGGCCCGGCCCGAACGATGAGCCGAATCCTGTACGTCGACCCCATCGGGGGGGCGGCGGGGGACATGTTGCTCGCGGCCCTGCTCGACGCGGGCGCGCCGGAGGCCGCGGTTCGCGAGGCCGTGGACGCCGTTCTCCCCGGCCGGTTCGCGTTCTCGACCGAACCGGTCCGCAGGGGCGGCACGCGGGCCCAGCTACTTCGGATCCGCCACTCGGAGCAGGACGGAGCCGATACCTCGGACGGCTCGCCACGCTCCTTCCGTCAGCTCATGGAGGCGCTGGACGCGGCCCCGTTGCCAGAAGGGGTGGCGCGCCGCGCCCGGATGGTGCTCTCCCGCCTGGGGGAGGGGGAGTCGGCGGTGCACGGCATCCCCTCGGAGGAGCTCGAGCTCCACGAGTTGGGCGACGCGGACACGCTCCTCGACGTGGTCGGCGTGGCCGCCGCCCTCGAATGGCTGGAGGTGGCCGACGTTCGGGTGGGTTCCATCCCGCTCGGCTCGGGGGGCGCGCACCCGCGCTGGCGGGGCCATCCCGAGATGCCGCTTCCGGCTCCGGTCACGGTCGAGCTGCTCAGAGGATTCGACGTCCGGGCGGGCGGCTCGGAGGAGACGGTGACGCCGACCGCGGCCGCGGTGTTCGCGGCCCTCGGCCGCCCGGCGGAGGGGTTGCCCGAGATGCGCCTGGATGCCGTGGGATACGGCGCGGGGAACCGGGACCCGAAGGACCGCCCCAACGTCGTGCGGGTGATCCTCGGTTCGCCGTCCTCGGACCTTGCGAGCGCCGAGCCCGACCGGGTTCGGGAACGGATGCTCACGGTCCTCGAGGCGAACGTGGACGACCTCTCGCCCGAGCTGGTGGCCGACGCGATGGAGGCGCTCCTGGCCGCCGGGGCGCTCGACGCGTGGACGGCGCCGATCCAGATGAAGAAGGGGCGGCCCGGGCTGATGATCTCCGCGCTCTGCGACCCCCAGGACGAACAGGGCGTTGGCGATGTGTTCTTCGAGGCGACCTCGACCTTCGGAGTGCGGGGGCATCAGGTCCGAAGGTCGGAACTCGAGCGGCGGTCGGTGGCGGTCGATCTGGCAGACGGCAGCGTTCGGGTGAAGGTCGGGCTTCTCGGGGGGCGGGTGGTGAGCGCCACGCCCGAGCACGACGACGTGGCCGACCTGGCCCGCCGGGTGGGGCGCCCGGTTCGCCAGGTGTACGAGGAGGCCGTGGCGGCGGCCGCGGCCCTTCGGGTCGAAGCTCCCCACCGCGCATGACCGGCCGGGAAGACGTCATCGAGCGGGTTTCCGAGCGGATCGCGGGCTACGGCCCGCCGCGAGCCGTGGTGGCGTTCTCCGGCGGCGTGGACTCGGCGGTGGTCTTGGCCCTGGCGGCCCGGGCGCTCGGGCGGACCGCCGTGACCGCCGTGACCGCCGTCTCCCCGAGCTACCCGGCCGGCGAGCTCGAACAGGCCCGCGACGTGGCCACGTCTCTGGGCGTGGCCCATCGATCGATCGAGACCGGGGAGGTCGGTCGCGAGGCGTACGCGCGCAACGACGGCGAGCGGTGCTTCCACTGCAAGACCGAGCTGTACGGGGCGCTTCGCCGGCTCGCTGCGGGTGGAGCCGACCCCGGTGCGGCCGTGCTGGCCGGGGCTAACCTCGACGACCTCGCCGACTTCCGGCCCGGCCTGCGGGCGGCCCGGCAGCAGGGGATCCGCAACCCGTTGCTGGAGGACGGCGTGGGCAAGGCCGCGGTCCGCGCCGCCGCCCGACGCCTCGGGCTGGCCGTGGCGGACAAGCCCTCCCTGGCCTGCCTCTCCTCCCGAGTGGCCTACGGGATCCGGATCACGCCGGGGCTCCTGGGCCGGGTCGACCGAGCCGAGCGGTCCGTTCGGGCTCTCGGATTCGAGGTGGTCCGGGTCCGCCACCTGGGCGACCGGGCCTCCATCGAGGTCGACCCGGCAGACGTTCCGAGGCTGGTCGGCGATCCGCGGCTGCCGTCCCTCATGGAGGAGCTTCGCGAAGCGGGATGGAGCGAGGTGGCTGTCGATCCGAAGGGGTATCGAACAGGGAGCCTGAACCCCACGCTGAGGCCGCCGACGGCGCGCCGGAGGCTCGAGCTCCGGCCTCGAACCACATGACCACGCGCTTCGGCGTCGGGCTCCTGGCCCTCGCCATCCTGGCCGGTGCGTGCGGCCACGGCGCGAAGGCGCCCACCACCCTCACCGTGGTGCAGGTCAACTTCCGGTTCGAGCCGGCCAATCTCACCCTGGCCCGAGGCGGGGTGGTGTCGGTGAAGGACGACGCTCCCGTCACACCCCACACGTTCACGGTCAAGGGGACGGACATCGATGTTCGCAACGATGCCGGCGATATCGGCACCGCCCTGATCGACCTGCCGCCCGGGACCTATACGTTCATCTGTCGGTACCACGTGTCGCAGGGGATGAAGGGAACGCTCATCGTCCGGTAGCCGGACGATGAAGGTGAAGGGTCAAGCGCGGGCCGCCTCACCCGGCCGCTTCGGCCCCCGGCTCGGTTCGGTCGCTCTCGCGGGGCGCCAGTGCGGTCCGGACGAACTCGAGGAGCTCCCGCTCGCGGCGGTGCAGGGCCAGCCGGCTCTCGTCCTCCCCGACCACGGCCCGGAGGACCCCGGCCTCGGTGATCGAGCCGACCACGGCCGTGTACAGGGTGAACAGCAGGAGCGCCGGGTCCTGCCGGCGGATCAGGCCGGTCCGCATGCCGTTGGCCAGGAAGGCCAGGGCCCGGAGCCGGAGCGGCTCGAGCACCCCGGCGAACCGTTCGATCACCTCGGGCCCGAGGCGGCTTGCTTCCCGGACGAACTGGGCGAACTCGGGCCAGTCCTCCGCCAGGGAGAACAATGTGTGGACCACGGCCTCGGCCTTCCGGGACTCCGCCGTCTCCTCCAGGGCCCGGGTAAGCGCCTCGGCCACGCGCCGGCTGGTCTCCTCGATGCAGTCGGCCAGCAGGTCGTCCTTCGTGGGGAAGTAGTACAGGAGGGTCTGCTTGCGGACCCCCGCGGCCGTGGCCACGGCCTCCAGGCTGGTGCCCTTGAACCCCCGCTTGCCGAACAGCCGGATGGCCTCCTCGACCAGCCGCCGCCGGGTGGCCTGACCGCCGGTCCTGGTCATCCTCGCCAGATCCTCGGGGGCCGCCTCCGCGGAGGAGGCCGGGTCGCTTCCCACACCCGGAGCCACCGGGGCCCGGCCGGGCCGGTTGGGGGGCGGATCTCGCCGCGGCGCTCGCGGTGCAGCGACTCCCACCACGTGGTCCGGTCCTCCTCCCACACCCGCGACAGGGCCGCCTGGATGCGCGGGGTGAGCGAGCGGAACTCCTCGCCCGGCTCCGGCAGGACGGGCGGCCCGAACCGGACGGAGATGGGGACCCGGCCGGGCACCGGCCACGACCGGCCGCGTGGCATGGCGGCGAACGTCCCTCGAAGGGCGATGGGGACCACGGGCATCCTGTACTCGAGACACAGCCTCGACGCCCCGTGGCGGAACCGTCCCATCCAGCCGTCCCGCGACCGGGTGCCCTCCGGGAACACCAGCAGGTTCCAGCCCTCTTCGACCAGCCGCCTGGCGGTGCTCGTGGCGTGCTTCCCCCCGGCCCGCTCGATGGGAAAGGTGTTGAACACCAGTGCGGTGGTGGCGGCCCGCCACCACACGTCGAAGAAGTAGTCCGCGGCCGCGGCCACCGCGGTTCGCTCCCGCCACTGCTTCGGGAGCGAGCAGAGCACCAGCGGGGTGTCGACGTGGCTGGAGTGGTTCGCCACGAACATGACCGGGGGGGAGAGGTCCCGGAGGTGGTCGAGCCCCTCGACGTTCGGGTCGGTCTCGGTCCAGACCAGGGGCCTGAAGGCGTAGCGCAAGATGGCCTCGCGGGCGGCTCGGGCCGGCGGGGTTCGAGCCCAGTTCGTGGGGAACGTCCGCGGCTCGACCGGCGGCGCCCACGGCTCCGCCGACTCCGGCGTGAGGGGGCGGCGGGTCCATCGCCACCCGCGGGCCAGCTCCCGGACGTCCTCGGCCAGCGACCCCATCAGCGCACGTCCGCCAGCATGATCGGGGGGGCGTGGAAGTACGTGGTCCGGGGGCTCCCGCCGACCGTCTCGCTCGCCATCTCCATGGCGTCGGCGAACGTAGAGGCGGTCCGAAAGCCCATGCGGGACACCGCTTTTCGATCCGCGCCGACGAAGATGACGTCGCCCAGGTAGTCCATGGCGTGCGCGCCCCAGTACCACATGTAGAAGGGGTGCACGCCGTGGTACGCGTACGAGTTGCGGTACAGGTGCACGTACCAGGGGTCGGTGGCGTACTGCTGCTCGTACTTCGCCTCGAGCGCCGAGGGGTCGGTGGTCTCCGCCAGCACCTCGTCGAAGAAGTCGACGTAGCTCGGGTGGTGGACCTGGTGGAACTCCCACGGCACCGGATGGAACAGGATCATCGGCCCGCCCGGCCGGACCAGCGGCTTGCCCCGGTACAGGTTGAAGAAGTATCCGAGCCCGAGGCACTGGACCAGGATGGGGTTCATGATCGAGTTCACGTTGTACGGGCAGATGTAGGGGAGGCCCACCACCAGCACGTCGGCCTGTCCGTTCACCTCGACCACCTGCTGGCGATGGAGGTTCTCGAGCGTTCGTTCGTGGACGGCCTCCGTCTCGCCGGCGTTCACCCCGGTCACTCCGTAGGGCGCCTCGATCCTTCGGAAGATCTCCCGCCGGATCCCGGACGGCGCGCGGTCGTTCGCCCGCTTCGCCGCCAGGAACATGGCCTGATCCTTCACCGACCACTCCCACTCCCGCTTGTTCAGGAAGCCGAACCGGGAGGGAAACGTCTCCCCGTTCAGCGTGGTCTCGACGGTGAAGACCTTCAGATGGTCCGCCAGGAGCCGCCCCATCCGGGCCGCCGAGCCGTGGAGCGCCGAGCTTGGCGGGTCCATGTACGACCGCGAGTTCAGCATGGTGTGCACGTTGTGGTGGTGCTTGAGGCTCCGGTAGGAACCGAGCCCCACGGGCACCGACTTGTGGCCGCCGTCCATGGCCACCAGGTTGATGTTCACGTACACCAGCAGGTCCGACTCCGCGGCCCGGCGGCTGATCTCGACGTCCTCCCCCCGATCCGTCACCCCCACGTGGGTCAGGCCGTTCGGGTCCTCCGCGTCGTGATTGCTGAGGTCGCCCGGCCAGAACGATCGGAACACCCGCTCCCCGACCGCCCGCTTGATCTCCGACGGCGTCATCCGGCGGTGGAGCGAGTTGGCCACCACGATCTTCACGTCCTCCACGCCCTTCCGGGCCGCCATCTCGAGGACCTGCTCGATGACCCGCTGCCGGATGTCGGGCTGCACCATCGGAGGGAGCGGGAGCGAGATGTCGTCGAACGCGATGGTCAGCCGCATGCCCGGGTGGAGCAGCTCGGGCAGCGGTTCGGACCCTTGAGGGTGGAGGAGCGCCTCGCGGATGGCTCCGGGGACGTCGCGGATCCCCGGGAGCGGATCGGGCGGGTACACCACCTGGGTCCCCAGCGGGAACCGCTGGAGCCGGAACCCCTCGCCCTCGTGGACCAGCAGGGGCGGGGTCCGCTCGTCGACGTCGAGCACGAAACCGGGTCTGGTCACGCGTTCACCTCTCTCTCGGGTCGAAGGCGACCTTCACGGTCCCCAGGCGGCCCGCCGAGAGCGCGTGATCGAGCGCCTCCCGCCATCGCGACAGCGGGTAGACCGCCCCGACCATGCCCTCGAGGGGGGCCTCGGCGGCCAGGTCGATGGCGAGGTCGAAGCTCGAGGCCACGCCACGCTCGGTCATCTCCGTGCCGGCCGCGTAGGCGCCGGTGAGTTCGAGCTCGCGGAACCATACCGGTGAGAGGTCGGCGCCGGCCTCGGGCATGCCGGCCATGACCACCCGGCCTCCGGCACGGGTGGTCCGCAGGGCCAGCTCCAGCGAGGAGCGGGAACCGACGCAGTCGAACGCCACGTCCACCCCGCCGATCAGGAACGGCCGGCCCCGCTCGGGCGAGAGGCGAAGGGCTCGGGTGGCCCGCCGAAGGGCGGGGACGGCCTCCCGGGGCCCCACCACCTCGGTCGCTCCGAGCGACCGGGCCAGCTCGGCCTGGCGGGGGTGCTTCGCCACGGCGATCACCCGGCCGGCCTCCGTGAACTCCCGGAGGGCCAGCAGGGTCAGCAGGCCCACGGTGCCGGCTCCGGCCACCAGGACCGTGGCCCCCGGCTCCGGCCGGCCGCGGAGGACGGCGTGGACCGCGCACGCCAGCGGCTCCACCATCACCGCCCGCCGGTCGGTCATCGGGTCGGGGACCGGGTGGAGCTGCGACCGGTGCGCCACCAGCGTCGCCCCCCACCCGCCCCCGGTGTCGGCGCAGTAGCCCGTCTGGAGCCCGGGCGCCACGTGGCCCACCGTGATGCGGTCGCACCGGCCGGTGGACCCTCCGGCGCACGACGGGCAGGGATCGAGTCCCCGGGCCGCGCACGACAGGACGGGCTCCAGGACCACCCGGGTCCCGGCCGGCAGGTCTCCGCAGTCGGCGACCAGGTCCCCCACCACCTCGTGGCCCGGGACGAACGGCATGGACACCAGCGGCGAGAAGTAGAACGACGACCGGCCCGACAGCGTGGCCAGGTCCGACCCGCAGATCCCGGAGAGCCGGGGCCGAACCCGGGCCCACCCGTCGGCCGGCGCCACGGGCTCCTCCC
>Ga0137372_10004455_pt1 | contig 13645 bp, 15 predicted proteins | sample SagtaG_6_FD_104911 | JGI IMG/M metagenome (GOLD analysis project Ga0137372, IMG submission 104911) | Vadose zone soil microbial communities from Sagehorn Ranch, Mendocino, California, USA - Sage1_R_60_16 metaG | ecosystem: Environmental > Terrestrial > Soil > Vadose zone | place: USA...
CGTCACGAAGGACCTCTCTGGATAAGACTGGCAGGGGTGCCCGCGCTCCGCTGCCCTGGTTCGGCCAGCGCGGCCGTTCGGCGAGCCAAAGAGCTGATGCGGCCAGCCGCTCAGCCCCGGCCTGACCCGCAGCGGCCCCGGGAGGTGGCGCGGTCACCCCGTCTGGGGGCTACTTGCCGGTGGGCAGGCCGATGCTCGGATCGATGTAGGCGTTGGTCATGACGTCGACCGGACCAAGCCCGCTCTTGGTCGGCTTGTTCTGCCCTGTGAAGATCGGCTGCAGGATGCCGATGAGCTTGCCGACCCGGGCGGTGTCGAAGTTGCCCAGGGTGTGGTCGCCGCCGTCGCCGACGATGGCCTGCTCCCGCATGGTGCGGACCGCGTACTCGGCCAGCGGCCGGTCGTAGGGGAAGCCCTTGTAGGCGGTGTTGGCCGCCAGCATCACCTCGACGGCGGTTCCCGGGCTGGTCATGAACGCCACCTGGGCCCGCTGGATGATCGGCACCAGCCTGTGCAGGCAGCCCTCCAGCCTGCCCCGGTCACCGACGCGGACGGCCAGCACGTTGGCGTAGTTCGGGTACCCGGTGTCGTTGATCAGCTGATAGACCAGCGGCATGCCCCACTGCAGCACCCCATGCGACCACGCAAAGAGCTCATTAGTCGCATACCCCTGCACGGCGTCCTGCCCGCGGTGAGCCACGAACGTCGACGGGCTGCCGTCGTAGCTGCCATCGACCTGGGTCTGGCGCAGGATGCCCGACCCGAGCAGGTAGCTCATGAACGTGACCCCGGAGTAGTACAACACCCGGGTGTCGGTCTGGCCGATGTCCGAGATCGTGTTCCAGCCCGGATGAGCCTGCGGATCCCACATGATCACCTGCGGGTCCAGGTCCAGCGGCGCCACCACCCCGAGCACCGGTGCCCGCGCCGACTGACCGATCAGCTCGTCGGTGTTCAGCATCCCGATGGTGATGGACCGGTCGGCGTACATCTGGCTGGAGACCTGCTGGAACCCGATCGCCGGCCCACCCGCCCGGATCTGAAGCTTCACCCCGGTGTCCACCCCGGAGGCCACCAGCGGCCCGGTCACGCTCTTGCGCCCGGCGTCGATCGTGTAGCCCTTGCCGAGCAGCTGGTACACCGCCCCGTGCTCGGCCTGCGGGAACCAACTCGACTGCACCACCACGGTCGCCGGGCAGACCCCGCGCAGGTTAAGCGCATCACCGGAGCCGGCCGAGGTTCGCGCCGCCTGACCGCCCGTCCCGGTGGCGGGGCTGCCGGCGCAGCCTGCGGCCAGGACAACCAGCACAGCCAACGCGGCAGCCCGCAGCACCGGACGGCCACTGACGCAGTCACGCACCACGCGCAACGACCGCCGGCCCGGCCGGTGCCGACCGCCGATGGGGTGCTCGACCGTGAAGACGCGCAGGTCCGCCTCCCCCGGCGTTCGTCGTGGCAGTGGTGGGGACCAGACCGGCGGTGGCGTGCGGTGGGGTTCTTCGGGCAGCATGAGGCGGCCACACCTCCTACGGGAGTGGTGGAAGGCGCCCAAGGCCGAAAGGGGCCTAACCTTCGGCGGCCTCGGGCGCCAGCTTGTTGTGGAACCGGGACCGGCCGCGGTGTCCCCGCATCACACAGCCGGTCCCGGGGCTTGTGGGGTTACTCGCGCAGCACCTCCGGCAACCGACACGTCTCATAGACCGCGAAGTCCGACCAGCCCCGCACGACGATGAACAGGCCCGCTGCTCGCTTGGTAGCGAAGGGCTCCTGATGAGTCGGCCGGACGCGATTCCGCGGACCCGGTTCGCTCCGGTCGGCTACGGCCGCGCGTGGGTGCAGAGCTGATGTCGCGGTCCGTGGCTCAGACATCACGCTCCTCTCCACATCCGAGGACAAGGGCGGCTATTGGTGACCAGTCGCACACAACCGTGCCGGGCGGCGGGCTGGAAGGGCAGGAACGGATGTCGCTGATCCGCTCCGCGGCCTTCCGTTACGTTCACGTTCCGCTCCAGGGGCAACGCAGCCGTCCAGAAGGGCCAGGCCCACGGTCGAGACTCAGAGTCGGTCGACACAGCCTGACCCGGCCTCGCTAGTGGAGGCGGGTGCAATCAGTCGTCGGCGACCCGCGCGGCGCGAGGAACAGGCCCGCTCGGGCGGGCGGACCTCGACGTGAGGGGATGTGTCCTTGCACGCCGAGCAGCTGTTGCCCGCCGTTCGAGATGAGCAGGGCGGCGACGTTGCCGATGAGCACGGGGGGTGCAGGCGGGACGGCTGGGTCGTGTTCATGGTGTCGCGGGTGGCGCTCGGGGTGTCGGGGGGCTGCTCGTGGTGTCGCTGGTCGGTGGGCAGGCTCGGGCCAGATTCGGGGCTTGTTGATCAGCTTCCGCGCAGCGGGGTGAGCAGCCGACGGCCGGCGAGCACGCCGATCAGCGGCCAGGCCGGGATGGTGATCAGGCCGAGCCGACCGCGGACGGCGTGCACGGCGGCGGCGAGGGCCTCCAGCGCGTCGCCCAGCGCGGTCGGTCGCGGCAGGCCGGCCAGCAGATCCGGGTCGAGCGCGGCGGTGTGGTCTTAGGACGCCGCCATGTTGCCGGGAGCCCCACGCTCATCGTCGATCCCCGCGACGCCTGTCCGACCGTGTTCAATGTGTCGTCCGCGGTCGTGGCGCTGGTCCCGTTTGGGTTCCGTTTTGGCCGGAACGGAGAGCCTGGCGGTGGACGTCATTACCGTGGATACGCGGACATGGGCGGAGGGCATCGCGATGCGGCCGAACAGCCGGCTACGTGAGCTGCTGGACGAGGCTGACTGCGACTACGGTCAGCTGGCCCGGTGGGTGAACGCGGTCGGCGAGGAGCGCGGTCTTCACCTGACCTACGGAAAGTCGTCAGTCTCGCGGTGGCTGGATGGCGCCGAGCCGCACTGGCCGTCGCCGAGCTTGATCGCCGAGGTGCTCGGCCGCAAGGTCGGCTACGACGTGGCGGTCTCCGACCTCGGGTGGAAGGACCGAGCTGTCCCGGCCGGACGGCCGGGTGACGGGATCAGCCTGGAAACCACCCCGCGGGGCAGCCTGCGCACACTTGCGGATCTGGCGGGTAAGGACTTGGAACGACGAACATTCCTGCGCGGCGCGGCGTTCGCGGCCGGCGCGTTCGCCGGGCCGGCGTTGCTGGCGATGACGGTTCCGGCGTCCCAGCTGCTGCCGACCCGGGGGCGGCGGCGGCTGACACTTGCCGACGCCGAGACAGTCCGGGAGACGGTCAGCCACTTCCGGGCATTAGACCAGCGCTTCGGCGGCGGAGGTCGGTTACGCGCGCAGGTGGTCCGCTTCCTGCATGGTGAGGTCAGCGCCGCGTCGGACGGCTCGTTCTCCACCGCGGTCGGGCAGGACATGTTCGCCGCGCTGGCAGAGCTGGCCCGGCTGGTCGGCTACATGACCTTCGACACTGGCCGGCACGCGCTCGCACAGCGGTACTACATCCAGTCGCTCGGCCTGGCGCACGCGGCGGACGACGCGGTCGAGACAGCGCTGACGCTGAGCTGCATGAGCTTCCAGGCGGTGCATCTCGGCGACGGCCGGGAGGCGGTCGCGCTGGCGCGGGCAGCGCTGATGTCCGAACGGGGTGCTCTGACGCCAGGGGTCGGCTCGATGCTGCACGCGATCGAGGGACGCGGGCTGGCGCTGCTGGGCGAGGAGCGGGCGTGCGCGGTGGCGCTGCGGTCCGCCGAAGTCGACCTTGACCGGTCGGCGGCCGACGACGAGCCGGCGTGGCTGCGGTACTTCCACCCGGCCGAGCTGACCCACCACGCGGCGCACAGCATGCGGGATCTCGGCCACCCAGCGGACGCCCATGACCTGGCCGGTGAGGCTCTGTCCGGTTATCCCGAGTCGTCGGTGCGGTCTCGGGGGTTCGTGCGGACGATTCAGGCCACCGCGCTACTCCAGCGGCAGGAGGTGGATGCCGCGTGTGCAGCCGCGTTGGAGGCGCTGGACATCGCCGGGCGGGTCCGGTCGGCACGAAGTGTCGACTGGCTGCGCGACTTCCAGGCTCGCCTGCGGCCGTACGCGCAGGTGGTGGCTGCCCGCGAGTTCACTGAGCGGTCCCGTCCACTGCTGACTCGTGCGGGCTGATCAGCCCGATACCGCAGCGGGCGGCAGGGCCCGCTCTCGGTTCGCCGGCGAAGGGCTGGCGCTGCTGGCGACGGTGTTATGGGCGGGCAGCTTCATCTTGGCGCGAGGCCTGCGCAATGACGTTCCGCCGGTAGCGCTGAACTTCTGGCGCTGGGCGATCGCTTCGATCGTCGTCGTGCCGTTCACGCTGCGGCAGACCATGTCGAATCGTACCGCGGTGCGCCGGCACTGGCGCTACCTGGTGGTTGCCTCGGCGCTCGGGGTCACGGTCTACAACACCCTGGTCTACGTCGCGGGCCGTACGACCGCGGCGGTGAACCTGTCGCTGCTCGCCATCTGCACTCCGATCTTCATCGTGGTCCTGGCCCGGTTCTATGGGGGCGAGCGGATCGGCTGGTGGCGGGTGCTCGGAATCGTTCTCGCGGTCACCGGTGTCGTGGTCCTGGTCAGTGGCGGGTCGGTGCGCCGACTGGCGTCGCTGGAGGTGCGGTCAGGCGACCTCTGGATGCTGGCCGCCACGATGGTCTTCGCCGTATACAGCCTGCTCGCCCGGCGACGTCCGGCCGAGTTGCCGTTGCCGGCGTTCGTGCTGTGCACGTTCTGGCTCGGGACGCTGTTCGCGCTTCCCGCCGACCTGGTGGAGCGGGCGGTGAAGGGCTCGTTTGCGCTGACCGCGCCCACAGTGGAGGGATTGCTGTACGTCGGCCTCGGCGCGTCGGTGGTGGCGTTCGTCGCGTGGAACGCCGCGATCGATCGGGTGGGGGCGGCCAGACCGGCGCTGATCTACTACCTGATCCCGGTGTTTACTGCGGTCGGCGGCGTGCTGTTGCTGCACGAGCACGTCGGGTTGGTCGAGGTAGGCAGCATGGTCCTGATCGTCTGCGGTACTGCGGTCGGTGCCCGGGGCGGCGGCGAGCCGAGCCGGCAGGGCTGAACGCGCCGACGGCCGGCGGTTCAGGCTGGGTCGGGTTGCTGGGCAGCCTGCTCGATGGCCGTGTATGCCTCCCACGCCTCTCCGCTGAGCGCAGGCCCGATCGACTCGATCTGCGCGAGGGCCTCGGCGAGCATCCGAACCAGGACCGCGCGGTCGGCGTCGGCGGCGAGGCTGAGGAGGATCATCCGGGCGTGGTGGAGGTCTTCCGCCCGGTCCAGCCGACTGGTTCGGCGGGGCTGGCTCCGATCCTGACCGCCGCCACGAAACCCACTCATGACGACGAACGTATCAGTATTGCCGACTATCGTCGTCAGTAGGTCGCGCTACGGCTTCAGCCGTTCCTACGGTTGCCGGCGTGCCGCGGCCGTCCGAGGATCCCGAGCTCGCGCGCGAACGGCTCGTTACGTTCGGACGCCGGCTTCGGCAGTTGCGCACCTGGCGCGAGCTCAGCCAGGAGTCGCTCGCGTCCCGGGCTGGCCTGTCCCGCGACTACATCGCGAAGCTGGAGCAGGGCAGGATGAGTCCGGGGCTGCTGCGGCTATGGGAGATCGCCGACGCCTTCGAGATCCGCCTCGCCGAGTTGTTCGAGGATGGCCTGCCGGCATCGTGGTCCAAGCCGCGGGCGAGGCAGCGCGCTCCCGGCAGGTGATCGGTCACGCTGCCCTGCCTCGTCGGTGGCATCGATCGCCTCCCCGCCGTCAGCATCGACCTCGGCGGCGACTGAGACCCTGTCCCAGCGCGACCACCTGGCGGGCTCCGCCTTGCCCCGTTTCCTCCGCTTCGGGAGTAGGTCGCGATTGTCGGCCACCCAGCCCGCCATCACGGCCAGCGGCTCTAGAAAACCCCAGCCCAGATCGGTGAGGTCGTAGCGGACGGCTGGCGGCAGGATCCGTAGGGTCGTCCTGGACAGCAGCCCGGCCTCGGTCATTCGGTGCAATGTCTCGGCCAACACCTTGTCCTGTAGGTCGCGGCCGAGCACCCGCTGAAGCTCCCGGGTACGCAGCGGCCGCTCGGCCAGTGTGACCAGGATCGGCACGACCCACTTGCCTCCGGCCAAGTCGATGCCGATGCAGCAGTCGTCGGGGTCGAACAGCGGCCGACGCGGAGGAGAGGGCCCACTCGTGCCCTGTCCCACGCGGTCACCTCCGGCTTGACGGGCCTGGTTCGCAGCAGACTAGGCGGCTCTGGGTCGGATGTCCGTTCCGTTTGCGATCCGCTTCCGCCGTTGCCGTCTCCTGCAGGGCCGCGGCACCTGCAGCCGCCGCCGGTTCGCACTCACCCAGACGTGAGTACCGGATCTTGCGGTAAGCACCCCCGTCCCGGCTATGACTCGGCCCACTGCTGCAGGCGCGGGAACGGAGGTGCAAGGGGATGCCGGCGGACCCGCTTGCCGAATCAGCCACGGCCGAGTCGACGCGCCGCTCGGCGGTGGCCCTCGGCGTCGTCGTCACGGCCCTTCTGTTTGCGGGCTGCGCCAGGTTGGACCCGCCACGACCGGCCGCTCCAGCAGCGCCCGGCGCGGTGGACTCGCGGCGGCCCTCAGCGGCCGCACCGACGGAACGCCGAGCGGATCCGACCGTCTTGTCGTCCGAACAAGGCAGGATCGAGGCGGCATACCGTCGCTTCTGGACGGTCACTGCAACCATCGGCACGCTACCGACGTATCGATGGCGCGCGGCACTGTCCACAGTAGCCATCGACCCGCTGCTGAGCCGGGTCTACGCTGGCATCGAGGCCAACTACAAGGCTGGAATACGCGAGTACGGCGTCGTCCGTCCGCGACCGACCGTCGTCAGCGTGGGCGGCGGCAGGGCATCGGTGCTCGACTGCCAGGACGCCAGCATGGCGGGCGAGATCGACGCGGATACCGGCCTACCGAAGACGGTCGGCAGCCCGCGTACTCCTGTCGCCGCGACACTCGTTCGCGGTACTGACGGCACGTGGCGGCTCTCCGACGCTCGCTATCTCGACGGGCCGTGCTGACCGCAGGCGATCCACCGCGCCGGTGCAGCCGATCGAACTGCGTCCTGGTTCCGGCCCTGCTTACCTTCCGGTTAGTACTTACGTTGTGGTTAGTCCACTTTGCGCTGTACAACCAAGGTTGCGGCGGCAGAGGGAGCGAATGTGAGGATCCGGTACGGCTGGCGGCAGCTGACCACAGTGGTCGCCTGTTGGCTTGCAGCAGCTGTGATGCTCGGCGGCTGTCATTCGCAAACCGCGCCCGAGGGCAGGTCGTCGCCGCCAGCAACAACCGGTGCGACCGCAACGGCATCCGGGCGGTCTTCGACGCCCGCATCTGGTCGAGAGGCGGATGACCGGGCTGCTGTGGAGGCGGCATACCGCCTCTTCTGGTCGGTCAGCGACAGCTTCGAGCGATCGCCGATCAGCGCCTGGCGCGGCCTGCTGGCCCAGGTCGCGGCCGATCCTCAACTGGGCCTCATCCTGGCGAACGCACGCCAGCAGCGACGCAACGGCCTGATCATCTACGGCCACGTCGTCCCGAGGCCTGCTGTGCTGCCGATCAACGGAGCAGACCGGGCAAGACTGACCGACTGCCAGGATGCCTCGAAGTCCGGGCAAGCGGACCTCAAGACCGGCCGGCCCAGAACCGTCGGTATCCCCCGCAACCCAGTGACCGCGGCGCTAGTCCGTGGGGCCGACGGCCGCTGGCGGGTGTCGTCGATCACTTATCCAGGACGGACCTGCTGATGGCGCTTCGACAGGCGATCCTCTCTGGGCTCGTTGCCGCCGGTCTCGTCGGCGGCCTACCGGCCATCGCCGCCGCCGACGACAACCCCCAGCAGCCGATTGTGGTCAGCCCCGGAGACCAGCAGGGAGTGCATGCACCGCCAGTGGTCGACATCAACCTCACCGCACCGGGCCATCCCGGCCGGCCGAGCAGCACCGCGCAGGCGGCGGGCGGTGGCTCGGCCTGCGCCTGGGTGCCGGCGCCGGAGATGGAGGCGTGGTTGCGTCACCTACCGGCGCGGCTGCCGGGCGGCCGCGACACGGACCAGGTGGACCCGCGCAGCCGGCTGTACCAGCAGGTCTGTGACGGGCTGGTCACCGGCTGGGCCTGGTTGGGCCCGGCTGTCCGTGGCGCGCCGGTGGTGCCGTCGCCGGGCGAGTTGGCTCGGGAGGCGTACGGCCTGCTGCGGCTGCCGAAGCCGTCGCCGGGGCGGTCACCGGACCTGCGGCTGGCCGATGGGCGGGCGGCGGTGCTGGTGGGCGAGCACACGTGGATCTGGACCGACCCGGCGGTGTTCACGGGCCGGTCGCGGACGGTGCGGGTGGATCCGGTGTGGGCGACGGTGACCGCGACCCCGGTGGGCCTGTCGTTAGACCCGGGCACCGGCGATCCCGTGACCGGGTGTGTGGGCGCGGGCACGCGGTGGGTGGCCGGCCGGTACGGGCTGCATCAGCGGTCGCCGACCTGCGATGTGGTGTTGACCCGGTCGTCGGCGGGCCGGCCGGGTGGGGTGGTGACGGCGACCTGGGCGGTCCGGTGGCGGGTGTCGTGGGTGGGCGCAGCCGGTGGCCGGTCGGAGTCCGGGGCGCTGGACGACATGACCTCGCGTACCGAGGTCGTGCTCGCGGTGGCCGAGGCGCAAGCCCTGATCACAGGCTGACCAGGGGCTGACGGTGACGGAAACGATGGGGACGAGGCGGATGACCACGGCGAGGGTGCGGTCGTTGGACGCCGCGGCTCGGCAGGGCCTGGCTCCGGCGCGGGAGGCGGCGGTGCGCCGCCGACGGCGGCCGGGGTTGTGGGCGGCAGGGGCGGCGCTGCTGGCGGTGGGTGCGTTCGGCGCGGCGGTGCTGGTGGGCCGGGCCGGGGACCGGGTGCCGGTACTGGCGGTGGCCCGGACGGTGTACGTCGGCGAGGCGATCTCGGACGGCGATGTGAGGGTGGCGCGGGTGGCCGCCGACCCGGCGCTACAGCCGATCCCGGCCGGCGACCGGGACCGGGTGGTCGGCAAGCTCGCCGCGGTCGAGCTGCGGCCGGGCAGCCTGCTGACAGCGGATGAGGTGACCGGCGCCACGGTTCCGGGCGCGGGTGAACAGCTGGTCGGCCTGCCGGTGAAGCCGGGTCAGCTGCCGGCGCGGGGCCTGGTGGCGGGTGACCGGGTGCTGGTGGTGGCGACGCCCGGCGAGCAGACCGACACCAACGCCTCCTCTTCGGATGCGGGCGCGGGTCCGGTGGGCGCGCCGGTGCCGGCGCGGGTGGTCGAGGTCGGATCCCCGGAGGCGGACGGCACCGTGACGGTGGATGTGGCGGTCGGCGAGCGGGTGGGTCCGGTACTGGCGGCGTGGGGGTCGACCGGCCGGCTGGCGCTGCTGTTGCTGCCGGCGGGCGGGGGGTGAGCCCGGTGGGGGTGGTGGCGGTGGTGGGCGCGAAGGGGGCGCCGGGCGCTACGACAACATCGCTGGCACTGGCCCTGGGGTGGCCGGGGCCGGTGCTGGTGGTCGATGCGGACCCGGCCGGCGGCGATGTGGTGCCTGGCTGGCTTTCCGGGCGGGTGGGCCTGGACGACGGGCTGGTGACGTTCGCGGCGGCGTCACGTCACCTGCCAACCTCGGCGCTGGCCGAGCTGGGCGGGGAGCTGGCCGCACATCTGGTGGCGGTGCCGGAGCGGCCGCGGCTGCGGGTGCTGCCCGGGTTGGCGCATGCCGGGCAGGCCGGCGGTCTGGACAGCCAGGCGTGGGCTCGGCTGGCCGCCGCGCTCACTGCAACCGCGTTCGGCGGCGATGTGCTGGTCGACTGTGGACGGTCGGGTGAGGGGTTGCCGTGGCCGCTGTTGGCCGCTGCCGATCTGGTGCTGCTGGTGACCAGGCCGACGGTGCGCGGGTGCCATCACGCCCGGCATGCCGCGGCGCTGGCCGAGGCTGCACTGGCCGGTCCTGGCCGGCTCGGCCTTGTCGTGAGCGGTCCTGGGCCGTACCGGCCGGCTGAGATCGGCCGAGCGGTGGGGCTGCCGGTGCTGGCGGTGTTGCCGGCCGATCCGGCCGCTGCGGCGGTGTTGTCCGACGGCCTGCCGGCCGGCCCGGGCCTGTCGCGGCGTCCGCTGCTGCGGGCGGCCCGGTCAGCTGCGCACCAGCTGCACCCGGGCATGACTGCGGCCGACCGGGCCAGCCCGGCCGAGGCGGTCCGGCCGGTCCGCACTCCGGCAGGTGGGCGGTGACCGGGATGGCCGCGGGAACGGGTCCGGCCCGGTGAACGGCGTGCGCCCGTGGGTTGGTGGCGGCGGGCCGCCCATCGGCGCGGTCGAGGCCGGTACTGGCGGGCCGGACTGGGCGGTGGTGGCCGAGCTGCGGGCGCGGGTGGCCGGGCGGCTGCAGGCCGAACGCACCCGGCCGGACCGGGCCGGGCTGTCCGAGCAGGACGAACGGATGCTGGCGACCGGGCTGATCGGCGAGGAGATCGAACGGTGGGCGCTGGCCCGCGCCGCCGCTGGTCTGCCGGCGGTGGGCCGGCCGGCGGAGCGGACGCTGGCCGAGGCGGTGACCGCGGCGCTGTTCGGGTTGGGCCGGCTACAGCTGCTGCTGGACCGCCAAGACGTGGAGAACATCCACATCCACGGCCACGACCAAGTGACGCTGGAACTGGCCAACGGCAGCAAGCAGCCGGCTGGGCCGATCGCCGGCTCGGATGCCGAGCTGGTGGAGATGCTCGCCGGCTGGGCGGCGCGGGCCGGGCAGACCGGCCGGGAGTTCTCCCCGGCGCAGCCGATCCTGAACCTGCGGCTGCCCGGCGGCGGCCCGCTTGGGGCGCGGCTGGCCGCGATGATGGAGGTAACCCCCCAGCCGACGGTGGTGGTCCGCCGGCACCGGCTGGCCACGGTGACGGTGGACGAGCTGGTCGGCATGGGCACGCTGACCCGGCCGCTGGCCGAGTTCTTGAAGGCGGCGGTGCGGGCCGGGCTAAACATGGTGATCTCCGGGGCGCCGGCGGTGGGCAAGACCACCCTGCTGCGTGCGCTGGCCGCCGAGATCCCCGCCGCCGAGCACGTGGTGACAGTGGAGGAAGACTACGAACTCGGCCTGCACCTCCTGCACCCGGACCGGCTGGTCACCGCGATCGAGACCCGGCAGGCCAACGCCGAAGGCGCCGGCGCGATCGGCCTACACACCCTGCTGACCCAGGCGCTGCGGCACTCGCCCTCCCGGGTGCTGGTCGGCGAGGTCCGCGGCGGCGAGGTCACCGCCCTGCTGCTGGCCTTGTCCAACGGCGCCGCCGGCGGCATGTGCACCCTGCACGCCGGCTCCGCGCACGCGGTGTTGACCCGGATCGGGCAGCTCGCCGAGCTCGCCCAGCCGCCGCTGCCGACCCCGACGGCGTGGCGGTTCACCGCCGACGCGCTCGACCTGATCGTGCAGCTGGACCGGGACCACACCGGCCGGTACGTCGCCGAGGTCGCCGAGGTCGGCCCGGTCGGCGACGCCGGGCTGCCGGACACCACCCTGATCTTCGGCCCGCGGGAGTCCGACGCCCGCGCGGTCCCGGCCTACACCCCATCGCCGCGGCTGCGGCGGCGGCTGACCCGCGCCGGGTTCGACCCGGCCTGGCTGGTCGCTGCCACCGCCGGCAAGACGCCACCGCCGGCTGCGGCCGGGGGAGGAGGCGGGCACCGATGATGGCGACCAGCGTGCTCGCCGCGCTTGCTGGCGCTACCGCCGCGGCCGGGCTGCTGTTGATCGTCGCCGGGCTGCGGCCGGTCGAGACTGGCCTGGCCCGGCCGGGACGGGGCTGGTGGCGGCGGGCCCGGCGGGCCGGTCGGGGCCCGGCGCGGCGGCTGCTGACCGCCGGCGGGGTGGGGCTGCTCGCCGGAGTGGTGACCGGCTGGCCGGTGGTCGGCCTGGCCGCCGGGGCCGCCGTAGCGGCGGTGCCGCGGCTGCTGTCCGGCGCGGCCACCGCCCGGCAGCTGGCCCGGTTGGAGGCGCTGGAGGCGTGGACCCGGCGGCTAGCCGACATCCTCGGCTCCGGCGCTGGCGGGCTGGAGCAGGCGATCGGGATGAGCGTGCGCATCTGCCCCGCGCCGATCCAGGCCGAGGTGTCCGCGTTGGCCGCCCGGCTGCCGGCCTGGCCGGCGGAGGCGGCGCTGCGCGCGTCCGCCGAGGACATGTCCGACCTGGGCTCCCCGGCCGCGGACATGCTCGCCGCGGCGTTGATCCTGCGGGTCCGGCACGGCGGGCGCGGGCTGCGGCCGGTGCTCGACGCGCTGGCCGCCGACGTGGCCGACCTCATCCGCGCCCGCCGGGCGGTGGAGGCAGACCGGGCCAAGCCCCGGACGAACGCCCGCACCCTGATCGGCATCACCGCCGTCGTCCTGGCCGCCACTGTGATGTTCGCTCGTGGCTACCTGGCCCCGTTCGGCAGCCCCGCCGGGCAGGCGATGCTCGCGCTGATCGCGGCGGTCTTCGCGGGCGGACTGGTGCTGATCGCCCGCATCAGCAGACCACCGGCCACCATCCGGATCCTGCCCCCGGCTCCGTCCACACAAGACACCCTCACCGACGGGGGGCTGGGATGGGGCTGACCGGATGGGCGCTCCTCGCGGGGGCGACCGCCGCCGCCGGCCTGCTGCTGCTCGCGGCCGGGCTGCTGCCGGCCGGCCTGCCGGACCTGGCCGCGGCGCTGGCCCGTCTGGACACCACGTCCGCGTCGACCGCCGGGCACCGCACCGGGCGACGGCTGACCGGGCTGGCCCGGCTGGTCGGTGGGTGGCTGGCCGCGCACCGCCCGCAGGCCGGGCCGCTGGCCCCACCGGCCGCGGACCTTCGGCTGCTCGACCTCGACTGGGCCTGGTTCGAAGCCGCCCGGGCCGGGCTGGCCGCCGCCGGCCTGGCCGCCCCGGTCGTGCTGTGGGCGGCCGCCACGGTCGCCGGACACCGTGTGCCGCCGGCGATCCCCGCGCTGGCCGGCCCCGGCCTTGCCGTCCTGGGCTGGCTGGCCGCCGCCGCGGCCGTCCGCGGCCGGGCCGCGCAGGCGCGGGCCGCGTTCCGGGCCGCGCTGTCGACCTACCTGGACCTGGTCGCGCTGGAACGAGCCGGCGCCGGCAGCCCGATCGAAGCCCTGGAAGCCGCCGCCCAAGTCGGGGGCGGGCCGGCGTTCGCCGCCATCTCCGACCGGCTCGCCCTGGCCGCCCGCACCGGCGGCAACCCCTACACCGCGCTCGCGCACCTGGCCGGCGAACTCGGCGTGGCCGAGGTGAAGGACCTGGCCGACATCACCGCCGCCGCTGCGGATGGCGCCGCGGTCTACGCCACCCTGCTGGCCAAGGCCCGGTCGCTGCGCAATGCCGTGCTCGCCGACCAGCAGGCCGCCGCCAACGCCGCCTCCGAACGGCTGGTCTTCCCGGTCGTGCTGATCGGCACCGGATTCCTGCTGCTGCTGTTCTACCCCGCTGTGATCAGGCTGCTGGCCGCGGGCTGATTGTCCTGTGTCCTCACGATTTCCGTCACAGGGAAGGGAGATGAGGATGGTTCGACTGAACCATCGGCTGATGCTCGCCGGCCTGCTGCTCGCGGGCTGGCTGACCGCCACCGCAGTGTGGGAGTCTGCCTTGATCGCCGGGCTGGCC
>Ga0137372_10004462_pt1 | contig 13634 bp, 14 predicted proteins | sample SagtaG_6_FD_104911 | JGI IMG/M metagenome (GOLD analysis project Ga0137372, IMG submission 104911) | Vadose zone soil microbial communities from Sagehorn Ranch, Mendocino, California, USA - Sage1_R_60_16 metaG | ecosystem: Environmental > Terrestrial > Soil > Vadose zone | place: USA...
CCGCAGCGGACGGCGCCGGGCTGAACCCGAGCCTGCAGAACCCATACATGGCGATCCATCCGCCCATGCTCTACCTCGGCTACGTCGGGCTGACCGTTCCGTTTGCGTTCGCAATGGGAGCGCTGCTCGCTCGCCGTACCGACGAGCGCTGGATCGTCGCGACGCGGCGTTGGACACTCGCCGCCTGGGCGTTCCTCGGGATCGGTCAGCTGCTCGGCGCCCACTGGGCGTACGTCGAGATCGGCTGGGGCGGCTTCTACGCGTGGGACCCGGTCGAGAACGCGGCGCTGATGCCGTGGCTCGCGGCGACCGCGTTCCTCCACTCGGTGATGATCCAGGAGAAGCGCGGGATGCTGAAGGTGTGGAACGTGCTGCTGATCGTGCTCGCGTTCGGCCTCTCGCTGTTCGGGACGTTCCTCACGCGGAGCGGGATCATCCAGTCGATCCACTCGTTCACGCAGAGCTCGATCGGGCCGTGGTTCCTCGGCTTCATCTGTCTGATCACCGCTGGCTCACTGGCGCTCGTTTTCGCGAGGCTGCCGCTGCTGCGCACGAAGACGCGGCTCGAGTCGCTCGTGTCGAGAGAGGCGACGTTCCTCTACAACAACCTGCTCCTCGTTGCGCTGGCGCTGACGATCCTGTGGGGCGTCGTCTATCCGATCCTGTCGCAAGCCGTCACGGGGCAGGCCGCCACGGTGAGCAAGCCCTACTACAACTTCTTCCTGCACACGTTCGGGCTGCCGCTCCTGTTGCTGATGGGTATAGGTCCGCTCGTCGCGTGGCGGCGAGCATCGTTGCGTGCGTTGGGACGCACGTTCCTCTGGCCGCTCGGGGTTGCGCTCGTTGCCGGCGTCGCGCTGCTTGCGGCCGGCGCCGGCTCATCGCGGATCGGCGTGATCGCATACACGTTCTCGGTCTTCGTGCTCGCGTCGATCGCGCTCGAGTTCGCACGCGGAACCGCGGCCAGGAAGGCGCTCGGAGGCGTGGGCTGGGGGGCCGCGTTCTCGTCGCTCATCGCACGCAACCGCCGCCGCTACGGCGGCTACGTCGTGCATGCCTCCGTCGTGCTCCTTGCCATCGGCATCACCGGCGCGAGCGCCTATCAGACCGTCCGCGAGGCGCGCCTGAAGCCGGGCCAGTCCATGACCGTCGCAGGCGATCGCCTGGTGTTTCGCGGCTTCCAGACGAGGACGGAGTCGAACCACCGTGCCATCCGCGGTCTTGTCGACGTCTACCGCGGTGACAAGTACCTGGGTCGTTACACGCCCGGCAAGAATCAGTACTTCGCCGAGGATCAGGTATCCAACGAGGTCGCGATCCGTCACGACCTGCTCACCGGCGGCGATCTCTTCCTGATCGCCGACCAGGTGAATTCCAACGGAAGCATCGACTTGAAGGCGCTCCAGAAACCGCTTGTGAATCTCCTCTGGCTCGCGGGGCTCGTGTTCGTCGGGGGCTCGCTGATTGCGCTCTGGCCCGATGCGAGAGAAGAGCGTCGCCTGGCGACGCGGTACGCCGACGCGGCGGTGCAGATCTGACGGTGGCGCTCATCGTCGGCGTAGTGCTTGCGATCGTGTGCGTCGCGCTGGTCGCCCTGCCGTTCCTGCGGGAGCCGGTCACCAAGGACGACCACCTCGTCGGGCCGGACGAGTTGGAGCAGCGGCGCCTGGCGCTGTCCGAGGAGCGCGACCGCGCGTTGGCCGCATTGAAAGAGCTCGAATTCGACCATCGCACGGGCAAGGTCTCCGACGAGGACTACCGCAGCCTCGTCGGCCCGTTGAGGCGCCGCGCCGCGGAGGCTCTGCGAGCACTCGACCTGCGTGCGTCGCCGACAGTCGAGGAGCGGATCCCGACGCATGGTTAGCTGCGCCAACTGCGGCGCGAAGCTGCCGAAGACGAGTCGCTACTGCCCACAATGCGGCCACCCTGCCCCGGTCGGCGACACAAAGGTGATGGAGCTGCCGCCGGACGAGACCGGGCGCGTTCCTGTCGAGTACGGGCAGGTCGAGCCGCGCTACTACGGGGTCACGCCGACGACGCTCGTGCTCGTCCTCGCAGGCGCTGCGCTGACGCTTGCCGTCGTGTTGTTCGCGCTCGGCCACTGGCCCTTCGGTCTGATCGCGCTCGGCGTCAGCGTCCTGCTCGTGCTCGTCTTCCTCGAGGCAGCGCGCCGCAAGCCCGACGGCGCAGTCGCCCGCTCGACGGCCGACGCACTGGACGGTTTTCGCACCCGGGCGGGCGTCGCCGCGGGCTCACTCGCGACCCGTGGCCGCGCGGCCCGTCGGCTGCTGGCCCTGAGGCGGGAGCTGCAGCGAATGGGCGCCCTCCGGGCCCGGCTCCTGTTCGAGCTCGGAGATGCGGTGTACCGTGGGGACGATCAAGGGACCGAAAGGGCCCGCGGGCAGGTAGGCGAACTGGACCGGCTCGCGGCACTCAGGGAGACCGAGATGGAGGCAGTTGTGGCGCAGACGCAGGAGCGGCTCGAGCGCCGCAGACTGGAGGTTCAGCCGACGGAGATGGTCGAGCTGCCCGAGCCGCCCCGAGAGCCTGGAGAAGCAGCCCCCGGCGTCCCTGCGGTCATTCCAGAGCCCTATCCGCCGCCCGACGAGGGGACCCCGCCCGAGCCGGCGATCATGCCGGAGCCCGGCCCGCTCGGGCCTGAGGAGCCCGAGGAGGGGCGCGCGGGCGCCTGAGGCGCCTTCCCCCGGCCGGCAGGGACGTCCGAGGCCCTGCCGAACCTTCGCTCATGGCCCGCAAACTGGCCCTCGTCCTCGTTGCCGGGCTGGTTCTCGCCGCCCCGGCCGCCGGCGACAACAGTGGCAAGCTCGGCGCGGTTCAGGCGCGTATCGCCGCCGCACGCGCCAAGGAAGCACGGCTCACCGCCCAGATCTCGGACGTCACCTCGCAGATCCGCTCCCTCGAGAGCAAGGTCGGCGACGTTTCGCAGAAGCTCTCGATCCTCGAACGGGATCTCGCTCTGCACCAGCGGCGGCTCGACCGGCTCAACGCGCTCTTCAGCTTCGAGACCGAGCGCCTGAACTTCCTCCGAAGTCAGTACGCAAAAGTCCTGCACCAGCTGAACTTGCGCATGATCGACATCTACCAGACGCAGGATCCCACTCTCGTCGAGGTGATCCTCGAATCGAAGTCGTTCCAGGACGTGCTCGACCAGCTTCATTACCTCGATGCGATCGCACGGCAAGACAAACGCATCGCCGCCACCGTCGCCGTCGCGCGCGACGAGGTTCATGTCGCGCGCGAGCGGACGAAGACGATTCGCACGAGGGTGGATTCGGAGACACAGGTCGTGGCCGTGCGCACGCAGCAACAGCGTGACGTGAAGAAGCAGCTGCTCGCGAGCCAGGGATCGCTCGCGGGTAAACGCAAGCGCCAGAAGGGCGAGCTCGCGGCGACCCGCGAACAAGAGAAGGCCTTCATCGCCGAGGCGAACGCGCTCGCCGCCGAGGACGCACGGATCCGAGGGCAGCTCGCCGCCGCGCAGGGCGCGGGCGACACGACGCCGTCCTCGTCAGGTCTGATCTGGCCCGTCAACGGCCCGGTCACGAGCCCCTTTGGCTACCGCTGGGGTCGTCTGCATGCCGGCATCGACATCGGCGTCCCGTACGGCACTCCGATCCACGCAGCTGCGGCAGGGACGGTCGTGCTGGCGAGCTGGACCGGCGGTTACGGCAACTACACCTGCATCGACCACGGCGGCGGCATGGCGACCTGCTACGCACACCAGTCCTCGTACGCGGTCTCGAGCGGCGCGCAGGTGTCGTAGGGCCAGGTGATCGGCTACGTCGGGAGCACCGGCCACAGCTTCGGCGCCCACCTGCATTTCGAGGTCCGGATCAACGGGAATCCCGTGGATCCCCTAGGTTACCTCTAGCCGTACCCAGATTCCCAAGTCGCGCGTTTCCCCTTTGTAATTCGTACCCGGCGGGAGTCGAGGACAGGGTCGTGCCGCGGTACGGGACAAGTCGTCTCCCGACGACGCCGGCCGCCTCCCCCGGGGCGGCCGGTTGTTTCCGGAGGCGACGGCAGGGAACGTCCTCACCGCTCTTGTTCACCTAGGAAGGAGAGCTCATGGCACTCGTATTGGTCGTTCTGTTGTTGATCCTGATCCTCGGGGGCGTCGGTATCGCCGCCGCCAAGCTCCTGTTGTGGATCGCTCTGATCCTGCTCGTCGTCTGGATCGCCGGGTTCTTCGCACGAGGCGCGGAGGGAGCTCGCTGGTACAGATGGTGAATCGCGGGGCGGCGAAAGCCGCCCCGCTTTATCCCAGTAGGCCGAAGGTCTGGCCGAGCAGGAAGATGTTCAGGCCCGAGATGATCGTGGCGACGACGACCGCGCCCGCGATCGTCAGGCGATGGTTCACGAGGACGCCCATCACGTCGCGACGGCTCGTGAACATGACCAGCGGGATCAGTGCGAACGGGATCCCGAAAGAGAGAATGACCTGGCTGATCACGAGCGTCCGCGAGGGGTCGAGCCCGATTCCGATCACGATGAATGCCGGGATCATCGTCACGAAGCGGCGCACGAAGAGCGGGATCTGCCGCTGGATGAAGCCCTGCATGACGACCTGGCCCGACATCGTCCCGACCGTCGAGCTCGATAAGCCCGATGCGGTCAGCGCGAGAGCGAAGAGCACGCTCGACGCGCCCCCGAGCAGCGGCTCCAGCGTCCGGTGCGCACCTTCGAGGGATTCGACGTTCGTGAGCCCGCTGCCGAAGAAGACCGTCGCCGCGATCACGAGCATCGACATGTTGATCAGGCCGGCGATGACCATCGCGATGAGCACGTCGATGCGCGTGTATCGGTAGAGGGTCTTCGCCTCCTCGTCGTTCCGGGGGACGATCCGGTGCTGCGTGAGCGCGGAGTGCAGGTAGATCACGTGCGGCATCACCGTCGCGCCGAGGATGCCGACCGCGAGCAGCACGGACTCGTTGCCGTCGAACTCGGGCAGCACCGCGTGCTTCGCGACCTCACCGAGCGGCGGGTGCGCGAACCAGAGCTCACCGAGGTAACAGATCCCGATCACCGCGACGAATGCGGTGATCACCGCCTCGAGCGGGCGGAAGCCGTAGCGCTGGAGCCCGAGAATCAGGAACGTGATCACACCGGTGATGACGGCCGCCGGGAAGAGATCGATGCCGAGCAGGAGCTTGATCCCGAGCGCGGCGCCGAGGAACTCGGCCAGGTCGGTCGCCATTGCGATCAGCTCGGCCTGGATCCAGAGACCGATGGAGGTCCGGCGGGAGAAGCGCTCCCGGCAGACCTCGGGAAGGTTCCGGCCGGTTGCAATGCCGAGCTTCGCCGACAGGGTCTGGATCAGCATCGCCATCAGGTTCGAGGCGACGATCACCCAGACGAGCGTGAACCCGAACTTGGATCCGCCCGCGATGTTCGTCGCGAAGTTCCCGGGATCCATGTAGGCCACGCAGGCGATGAACGCCGGGCCCAGGAAGGGAAGGAGCCCCCAGCGGGAGTTGCCCTGAAGCACACGCTCGCCCGCTCCGGGCAGGCGTGGGGCCTCCTCTGCGCGGGTCGCCATCATCGTGCTATGAAGTTTAGCCTAGGCTAAACTTCTCGGCGGAGGACGTGCAGGTCGGGCAGGTTCCGGTAGCGCTCCTGAAGGTCGAAGCCGTACCCTACGAACAGCTCGTCGGGCACGGTGAAGCCCACGTAGCGGACGGAGAGGTCGTCCACGAGCCGGCGATAGGGACGGTCGAGGAGCGTCACAGCGGCCAGGGAGGCCGGCTCCCGGAGGGCTAGCGTCTTGCGGAGGTAGTTGAGCGTCAGGCCCGTGTCGATCACGTCCTCGACGATCAGGACGTGCCGGCCCGTGATCTCGGCGTCCAGGTCCTTGAGCAGGCGGATGCTGGCCTGGCCGCCCTGGTCGGCGCCTGCCGCGTAGCTCGCGAGCTCGATGAAGTCGAGGCCGTGGTGGATCCCGAGCGCGCGGGACAGGTCGGCGACGAAGACGATGCTCGCCTTGAGCGGCGCCACGAGCAGCGGCTCCAGGCCGTCGTAGTCACGGGAGATCTCGGCGCCGAGCTCGCGGACACGCGTCCCTAGCTCCTCGCTGGTGAGGTAGACCTCCCCGAGCCGGGACTCAGAGGCTACGACGCGAGCTCGAGCCGGTATCGCTCCGCCAGGCGCTCGATGTCGCGCTTGTAGAAGAGCTTGATGCGCACGTCGGGATAACGTTCGCGCAGCTTCCTCAGCTTGCGGTTCTTCCGCGTCACGAGGGACTGCTTCATCACCGTCACCTCGACGTACAGGTTCTGCTCAGGCAGGTAGAAATCGGGCTTGAACGCCTCGACGACGCGGCCGTCCTCGTCCTCCTCGAGGACGAAGGTCTTCGGCTCGTACTCCCAGGGCACACCGTAGTAGTCCAGGACCTTGGCGCATTCCAACTCTGCCTTGTTTGCGAAGCGGGGAGGTTCCTGGCCTCGATATGCCTGGAAATCAGGCGTTTCCAGTATCACCTGGATTCAGGGTAGCAACGCGCTCGGATGGCCCTAGACTTCGCGCATGGCGACCCGTGACGGCACGTTCACGATCGTCCAGATCTCGGATCTGCATTGCGGCACGCAGTTCTTCCTGCCGAACCTGCTCGAACGCGCGATCACGGAGGTCAACGACATCCAGCCGGAGATCGTCGTCATCTCCGGCGACCTGACGACCTTCGGCTTCAAGGAGGAATACGCGCTCGCCAAGCAGTACGTCGACACGATCGAATGCGAGGCAGTGGTCGTGATCCCGGGCAACCACGACTCGCGCAACGTCGGCTACGTCCACTTCGAGCAGCTCTTCGGCGACCGCAACTCCGTGATGCACGTCGGTGGCGTCACGGTCGTCGCCGTCGACTCCACGGAGCCGGACCTCGACCACGGCCAGATCGGTCGCGGGCGCTATGCCTGGATCGAGGAGAGCTTTGCCGCGCCGGCCGACCTCCGCGTCTTCGTCTGCCACCACCACCTACTGCCGGTTCCGGGGACCGGGCGCGAGCGCAACGTCATCTACGACGCGGGCGATGCGATCGAGTGTCTCCAGCGCTCCGGTGTCAATCTCGTCCTCTCGGGGCACAAGCACGTGCCGTACGCGTGGCGGCTGGAAGATCTCTTCATCGTCAACGCCGGAACCGTGTCGTCCCTGCGCCTCCGCGGGAACACGCGGCCCTGCTACAACGTGATCGAGTTCTCGGGCATGCACGTCGACGTCTGGCGCAGGTACCCCTTCCACGGCCAGGAGAAGATCATCCAGTTCGCGATCGACACGCTCGAGTTCGAGAAGTACACGGCTCGAATCGAGGGAGAGGTGACCTCGCGACGATGACGCGGGCGCTGGTCGTGATCGACGGCGAGCACTACCCGCCTGTCATCCGCGACGCAATCGCGGAGCTGCCGTACGAGGTGATCGGCGCCTGGCTCGCGGGCGGGACGGAGAAGCTGCGCGGCGACATCGAGTACGGCGTGCCGCTGCTCGAGTCGCTCGACGACGGCTTCGAGGACGCCGAGGTCGTGGTCGACATGTCCGACGAGCCGGTCCTCGGGCCGCGAGAGCGCCTGCTGCTGGCGAGCCGCGTCCTGGCCGCCGGACTACGTTATGAAGGCGCAGACTTCCAGTTCTCGCCGCCGCCCTATGCGTCGTTTCCGTTGCCGTCGCTCGCGGTGATCGGAACCGGCAAGCGCGTGGGGAAGACCGCCGTCACCGGGCACGTCGCGCGCCTTCTCGCACAGGACCGCGATGTGGTCGTCGTGGCGATGGGAAGAGGCGGGCCTCCAGAGCCGCAGGTCGCCGCCGTGCAGCCCACGCTCGCATCGCTCCTCGATCTCTCGCGTGCAGGACACCACGCCGCTTCCGACTATCTCGAGACCGCTGCGCTGACCGGCGTCGTCACGATCGGCTGCCGCCGTGCGGGCGGCGGGTTTGCGGGTGCGGTGACGATGTCGAACGTCCTGCAAGGTGCGGCGCTCGCCGCGGAGCGCGAACCCGACGTCGTCGTCTTCGACGGCAGCGGTGCGGCAATTCCGCCGATCGACGTCGATGCGCGGATTCTCGTCAGCGGGCGCGGGCATGATCCGCTTGGCTACCTCAACGCGTACCGTGTGCTCGTCTCGGATCTGGTCGTGCTCGTCGGTGGGGGCGACGTCGGGGCGATCCGCGCGCTGAAGAAGGTCGAGGTCCTCGAGGCGGATCTTCGCTTGCGTCCAATCGCTCCGCTGCAAGGACGGCGCGTGGCCGTCTTCACCACGGGCGAAGCGCCGACGGATCAACTCGACGCAGAGGTCGTGAGCGTGTCGCGCAACCTGGCGAACCGCGCCGCGCTGAGCGAGGATCTCGAACGAGCGGACGCCGACCTCTATCTCGTCGAGATCAAAGCGGCGGCGATCGACCTCGTCGCCGTGGCGGCCGAGACGCGAGGCGTCCAGGTCGTGTTCGCCGAGAACGAGGTCGTCTCGCCGGGGCTGGACGACGCGATCCTGCGGCTCGTCTCGTCGGGGGTCCGGGCATGAGCGTCGCTCGCCTGCGGCTCGCTCCCGTGAGGGAAACCATGTTTCCCTCACGAGCTCCCTTCTTCAGGGGTCGCCTCGGCCCCCGCGCCGCTGAGATCGCCGCGTGTGCCGAGGAGAACAAGAGGGGAAACCGCACGGTTTCCCCCGATGCCCCTTCCCTCGCTCATCGGCCAGAGAGCGGCCGATGAGCGTCGCTCGCCTTCGGCTCGCTCCCGTGAGGGAAACCATGTTTCCCTCACGAGCTCCCTTCTTTAGGGATCGCCTCAGCCCACGCGCCGCTGAGATCGCCGCGTGGGCCGAGGAGAGAGAGCGGGGAAACCTCCCGGTTTCCCCCGAGGCCCCTTCCACCCCTCATCGGCCAGAGAGCGGCCAATGAGTCATCCCCGCCACTCGGAGCCGCTGCCGCTCGGCACCCCCGAGCATCCGTACTCGAAGGGGCTGATGGCACGGGCGCTCGTCGCCGTCGGCGTTCCGCTCGGGCGGGCGTACGAGCTCGCGAAGCGGATCGACCAGGATCTGGTCGAGCGCGGGGAGCAAAGCGTCGAGCTCGAGCGTGTCGAGGAGCTCGCGATCGAGGTCCTGGGCGAGGAGGAAGGCTCGGAGGCGCTGCGGCGCCTGCGCCGCTTCCGTGAGCTCCAGGAGCTCGACCTGCCGGTTATCGTCCTCGTCGGCGGTGCGACCGGCACGGGGAAGTCGACCGTCGCGACCGAGGCCGCGTACCGCCTCGGCATCACCCGCGTCACCTCGACGGACTTCGTCCGGCAGACGATGCGCGCGTTCTTCTCGAAGGAGTTCATGCCGTCGATCCACTACTCGAGCTTCGAGGCGGCCGCAGGATTGCGCGAGCCGGAGCAGGCGGACGACCCGGTCATCGCTGGGTTCCTCGAGCAGACACGAAACGTGATGGTCGGCGTGCGTGCCTCGATCGAGCGCGCGCTCGAAGAGGGGTGGTCGATGGTGCTGGAGGGCGTGCACCTTGTCCCGGGGATGCTGCCGCGCGTCGACGGGGCGCTCGTCGTGCAGTGCGTGCTCGCGATCGAGGACGAGGAGGAGCACAGCACGCATTTCATGGTGCGAGATGCCGCGCTCGACGGTCTCAGGCCGCACTTGAAGTACATCGACCGGCTGGACGACATCCGGCGCGTCCAGGATCACATCGTCAGGCGTGCGAAGCGGCACAACGTGCCCGTGATCGCCAACACCGACATCAGGGCGCAGATCGACGCCGTCCTCGAACTCGTGCTGGCGAGCGCCGAACAGGTACAACGGGTCTGAATGGCTGAAACGGTCGACGAGGCGGTGGACCTGGCAGAGGTGCAGCCTCGGGCCTCGGGCCTCTGTCTCTGCGAGCAATACGTGCGCGTCACCGAGGGTGGTGCCCTGACGGCCGCGCGCTGGCTCGGGCGGGCGGATCAGGACGCCGCCGAGGCGGACGCGGCCGCCGCGATGCGCGCCGTCCTCGACGACTTTCCGATCCGCGGCCGCGTCGTGATCGGCTCTGCGATGGAGGGCTCTCCGCTTCGCGTCGGCGAGGCCATCGGTGCGGGCGGCGACACGGTCGATCTCGCGCTCGACCCGCTCGAAGGCCGTGGCGTCGTCGCGCGTGGCGGCAACGGCGCCATGTCGATGATCGCGGTCGGCGAGCGCGGGTCGCTCCTCGAACTGCCCGACATGTACATGCGCAAGCTGGCCGTCGGTCCGCGCGCGCGAGGCTCGATCGATCTCCTCAAGTCGATGGGCGAGAACGTGCAGGCGATAGCGGACGCGTTCGGCCGGAGACCCAACGACATCATGACGATCGTGCTCGACCGGCCGCGGCACCACGACCTGATCGAGGAGATCCGCGCCTCCGGCGCGCGGATCAAGCTGATTCAAGACGGCACCGTCACCGCATCGATCTCCGCCGCCATCCGCGGCACCAACGACCATCTGGCCGTCGGGATCGGCGGGACACGGCAGGCGATCATGTCCGCCGCCGCGCTGCGCTGTCTCGGCGGCGAGCTCCAGGCGCAGCTGTGGCCGACGTCGCGCCGGGAGATCGAAGACGCACGCGCGCTCGGAATCGAGGACCCGACGCGCGTCTTCACGACCGAAGAGCTTGCGCCCGGAGAGGTGATCGTCGTTGCGACAGGCGTGTCGAACGGGGACCTGCTGCGCGGGGTCCGCTTCCTCACCGACTCGGCGCGTACGCACTCCATCGTGATGTGCACGCGCTGCAACTGGGTGCGCTTCATCGACGGGATCCATTTCTTCGCCCGCGAGCGGCGCGAGGAAGTGCGTCTCCTGGGCTACTAGAGGTCTGGTCTGAAATTCGGCCGCCGAGCGTCATCCGGCCCGGCGGAATTTCGGATCAGGCCTCCAGCTAGACTCGACTCATGGCCACCAAGGAAGAAGTCTTCGAGGCGCTGAAGCAGGTCGAGGATCCCGAGCTCGGGATGGACATCGTCGAGCTCGGCCTGCTCTACGATGTCGAGGTGAACGGGCCGCGCGGCAAGGTGATCCACAGCCTGACGTCGATGGGCTGTCCTGCCGGGCCGATGATCCAGGAGGACATCGTCCGTACCGCCCGCGAGGTCAACGGGGTCGAGGAAGTGGAGATCGAGCTGACCTGGGATCCGCCCTGGACGCCCGACCGCATGTCCGACGACGCCAAGTTCATCCTCGGCATCGGCTAGGACGCGCGGCGGGCGCCGGGCGTTTCCGACCTAGGGGCGGACGACGATGCTGATCTTCAGCGAGCGGGCCGCCCCGAGCTCGTCTTTTGCCGCCAGGTAGAAGACGTAGCGGCCGCGGCGGGCCGGTCTGCCGGTGATGAAACCAGTCTTCGAATCCAGCTCCAAGCCGGCCGGCAGGACGCCGCGAGCGATGCTCCAGGTGCGGTTGCCGTAACCGCCCTCCGCGACGCCGTGCGCCCGGTAGAGCCGCGCGACGCGCGCGAGGTGCGGCACCTTCGCCGTCAGGCGGAGCTTGTCGGCCACGCCCAGCGTGATCGTGTGCAGGGTGCTCCGCCCGAGACCGTCGGTGACCCTGAAGGTGAGCGGGAAGCTTCCTGCAGTCGCGGGCACGCCTTTGATCATCGCCGTCGAGCCGTTGCCCTGGTCGCCGATGAAGCCCACGTGCGTCGGCAGCGAGCCTTGGGTCAGCTCCCAGCGATATGGGGCGCTCCCGCCGGTCGCGTTGAGCTCGATGGTGAGTGGAACCGCGACCTCGGCGACCTGGGTCGGGGGTGCGGTGATCGAGAGCGCCGGACTCGGAAGGGGTGTGGGACTAGGCGCGGGGCTCGGCGCGGGACTCGGAGCGGGAGTCGGAGGAGGACTCGGGGCCGGAGGGGGGCTGCCTCCGCCGGCGCCGTTGATCGGGATCGTGAACTCGCGCTGTGCCGTCGAGGGACGGCACCAGTCGGCGGAAGGTGGATTCTGGTCGCTCAGGTTGACCCAGAACGACCAGCCGCCCGCCTGGGTCGGAGTGCCGCTCACCTGGCCACTCGATGTAAGAGCCAATCCCGGTGGCAGCGATCCTCCGATCAGGCTGTACTGGTAGGGCAACGCCGGACCGCAACCGCCTGCTCCGGTGAAGGCAAAGCTGTACGGCGACCCCACCGTTCCGACGGGGGTGGAGTAACTCTCGTCGGTGAACCTCAATGCCCACGCGGCCGAGACGAAGACGAGTGCGGCCGCGGCCACGGTTAGGAAGATGAGCGATTTGCGTTTCATTGGAAAGACCCCTCTGGATAGTCGTGGCAGCTTTTGAAGATGGATCGGCACCATCTTCGCCGCCACTTGTAAAAACCCGGTAAAACGTCTCGGGCTAGGGTCCCGCCCGTGTCGCGCCGGATCGTCATCGTCGGCATCAGCGGCAACGGCAAGACGACGCTCGGCCGGTGCCTAGCCGAGAGGCCTCAAGCGTGCGGTGAAGGACATCGTCACCAAGCGGGACCTGTTCAACGGGAACCGCCAGACGTGGCGGTACGCCTTCTTCACCCGCGATTCGCTCGTCAGCTTCGCAATCAAGTCGTACTTCAAGCGGCGGCGGGAGTGGCCTGAGGGCATCAGCGCTCCGCCGGATCTGGAGATCGTGAGCCTGCGCTCGCCTCGCGAGGTCGAGCGGTGGCTCGAGTGCCAGGCACCGAACTAGTCCGGAATGCGTAGGACGATCCTGCCCGGCGGCGAAGCCGCCTGTCCGCGAAGCGGACCAGTGGAGGGTGCGGGGAACCGGGAGGTTCCCCGCTAGGAGGGGATACGCAGCACGATCTTGCCGAGCTGGTCGCCGGCCTCGAGCCGCTCGTGTGCGGCAGCGGCTTCAGAGAGCGCGAATACCTTGTCGACGACCGGCACCGCGCGTCCGGACTTGACCAGCTCGTAGACGGCCTCGAAGTCCGCCTGCGAGCCCATAGTCGAGCCGAAGACCGTCAGCTGTTTCCACCAGATGCGATGCAGGTTGGCCGGCGGATTCGGCCCTGTCGTCGCGCCGCAGACACAGATGCGTCCGTTCGGGCGGGCCGCTTCCAGCGATCGCTTCCACGTCGCCTCGCCGACATTGTCGATGACGACGTGCGCGCCTCCACCGGTGACGTCCTTGACGCCGGCGACGACGTCCTCGGTTTCGTGATTGAAGGTCGCATCGGCGCCGAGCTCGCCGGCTCGCGCCAGCTTGTCCTCGCTGGAAGAGGTGGCGATCACACGTGCGTTCAGGGCTTTGGCGATCGCCAGCGTTGCGGTCGCGACGCCGCCGCCGATTCCCCAGACGAGCACCCACTCGTCCTCTTGCAGGTGGGCCTTCGTCGCCAGCATCCGGTAGGCGGTCTCGAAGACGAGCGGGAAGGCGGCGGCAGCTTCGAAGTCGATCGCGTCGGGCAGCGGATAGACCTGCGAACTCGGTGCCGCGATCAACTCTGCGTGCGTCCCGTCCGAGTGCTCGCCGAAAACGGAGACGCGCCCGTTGCCGAGATCGTGTCCGGGGTTGATGACGACCCGCTCGCCGGGTGTGAAGCCGTCTCCGGAGACCACGACTCCGGCGCCGTCGGCGCCGAGGATCCGCGGCTTCGGCACGGACGGTAGACCCTTGCGGATCCACAGGTCGAGGTGGTTGAGCGAGGCGGCGCGCAAC
>Ga0137372_10004476_pt1 | contig 13615 bp, 16 predicted proteins | sample SagtaG_6_FD_104911 | JGI IMG/M metagenome (GOLD analysis project Ga0137372, IMG submission 104911) | Vadose zone soil microbial communities from Sagehorn Ranch, Mendocino, California, USA - Sage1_R_60_16 metaG | ecosystem: Environmental > Terrestrial > Soil > Vadose zone | place: USA...
CGCTGCTCGTGCTGGCGCTCGTGGGAGTCGCGCTGATCGTCGCGGTCGTGCGCAGCCCGCTGTTGGAGCGGTTCGCGGCACTCGGCGAGGCGCCCGAGGCGGCGCGCGCGCTGCTCGGCACGCGGCTGCTCGTCGGCATGACCGTGGTCTCGGCGGTCTCCTGGTTCTGCGAGTGCCTCGCCGCCTACGTCTGCGTCCGGGGGCTGCGCCTGCATCTCTCGCTCGCCGACACGATCGTCGTCTTCTCGCTGGGCAGCCTCGCGGGTGCGCTCTCGTTCCTGCCGGGCGGCCTCGGCGTCGCCGAGACGAGCATGACCGGCCTGATCCGCGTCCTCGGGGACGTTCCCAAGGCGGCGGCCGCCGCTGCAACCGTGCTGATCCGGCTCGCGACCCTCTGGTTCGCGGTCGCCTTGGGACTGGTCGGTTTAGCGGTGGAAGAGCGCTTGGCCCGGACTCAGCCGGTCTCGGCGCGCCGCTCTTCGATCCGGTAGACGATCGCGCCCTCGCCGGACTGGAGGCTCTTCTCGAGCGAGCCGAGCCGCTCGTCCACCGATCTCCAACTCGAGCTGATCAGGTCGACGAGCAGCGCCAGGTCGTCGACGCGGGCGTGCCGCTCCGCGAGCAGATCGCCTTCGACCCGCTCGAGGCGCCTGATCACCTGGTTGGTGAGGCCGCGGATCTCGGCGAGGTTGCGTCCGACCGGGCGAACCTGCTCGCGCAGGCCGTCCTGCAGGGCGCCGTCGATCTTCGCAGGGAGCGTCGCCTCGAGCTGCGCGGCCGCCTGGGCGAGCTCCTCGACCTGGGCCCGCGCGCGCTCGAGCGCGGCGTCGACCGCGGCCGGGTCGGGGCGTCCTTCAGCGGCTTCTTTGAGCCGCTCCCGGGCCCGCTCGAATGCGTCGTCGGTCATCGGCGCCCACGGTAGCGTTCGCATCGGATGAAGTCGTCCGAGCTCGACTACGAGCTGCCGCCGGAGCTGATCGCGCAGCGGCCGCTGGAGCGGCGCGACCACTCGCGGCTGCTCGTCTACGAGCGGGCGACGGGCGCCGTCCGCCACCGCCGCTTCGACGAGCTTCCGGAGGAGCTCGCGCCCGAGACGCTGACCGTCGTGAACGACACGCGCGTCCTGCCGGCGCGGCTGCGGCTCGAGCGGCCGGGCGGGGGAGAGGCCGAGGTGCTGCTGCTGGAGCGGGTCGGGCAGAACGGGCTCTGGGAGGGCCTGGCACGGCCGTCGCGCAAGCTCAGAGCCGGACAGCGGCTCGGGCCGGTCGAGCTCGTCGAGCCGCTCGGCGAGGGCCGCTGGCGGCTGCGGCTGGAGGGCGAGCCCGCGGGCGAGGCGCCGCTGCCGCCGTACATTCGCGAGCCACTGGCCGACTCCGAGCGCTACCAGACGGTGTACGCGGAGAGCGAGGGCTCGGCCGCCGCGCCGACGGCGGGCCTCCACTTCACGCCGGAGGTGCTGGCGCGGCTGGACGTCGAACGCGTCACGCTGCACGTGGGGCTGGACACGTTCAGGCCGGTCTCGGTGAACGACCTCGCGGAGCACGAGCTGCACAGCGAGCGCTACGAGGTCTCGGCGGATGCCTGGAAGCGGATTCGCGCTGCGTCTCGCGTTCTGGCGGTGGGGACGACGACCGTGCGGGTGCTCGAGTCGCTTGCGCGCGGGGCGGCGCTCGCGGGGCGGACCGAGCTCTTCGTCGTCCCGGGCTTCGAGTTCAGGCGCGTCGACGCGCTCCTGACGAACTTCCACCTGCCGCGTTCGACGCTGCTCGCGCTGGTGATGGCGTTCGCTGGCGTGGAGGAGACGCGCCGCCTCTACCGGCTCGCGATCGAGGAGCGTTACCGCTTCTACAGCTTCGGCGACGCGATGCTCGCGCTGTGAAGGTCAAGCGGGCTGGGGTAGAGGAGCTGGGTGACGTGGTCGAGGTCTTGTCCGAGGCGGGGGCGTGGCTGCGCTCGCGGGGCATCGAGCAGTGGCCGAGCCCGTTTCCAGCGGATTGGGTGGCGCCGTCGATCGAACGCGGCGAGACCTATCTCGTGCGGGAGAACGGCGCGGTTGCGGGGACGATCACGCTCCGCTGGGAGGATCCGGCGTTCTGGGGCGAGCAGCCCCCGGTCGCGGGGTACGTGCACGGGATCGCGGTGCGGCGGGAGTTCGCCGGGCTCGGGCCGGAGCTGCTCGCGTGGGCCGACGAGCAGGTGCGGGCGGCGGGGCGGGGCCTGCTGCGCCTCGACTGCCGCACGGACAACGCCGAGCTACGCCGCTACTACGAACGACACGGCTTCAGGTACCGCGGCGATACGACCGTCGACGACTTTCGGACGAGCCTCTACGAGCGGCGGTGCAGTCAGTGAGCCGGGGACGAATCGTCACGCCTTCAGCACGAATGCGTCACAGACAGGTGCGCGTCTCGCGACTACGCTCACAGCGGGAGCGAGGGTGGCCCAACAACCCCACCCAAGGGCGGGGGCTTCGGAGTTCATGACCCCGTTTGCGCTTGCCGCGACGGACGGGGCTGCTCGCGCCGGCACGTTGCGCACGGCGCACGGCGACGTGCCGACTCCCGCGTTCATGCCGGTCGGCACCAAGGCCACCGTCAAGACGGTCGACCCCGACGAGCTGCGCGAGCTCGGCGCCCACATTGTCCTCGCCAACACGTACCACCTCAATTTCCGCCCGGGCGCGGACACGATCCGCGAGCTCGGCGGCCTGCACCGGTTCATGGCCTGGAACGGCCCGATCCTGACCGACTCGGGCGGCTTCCAGGTCTTCTCGCTCCGCGACACGATCCTCGCCCGCGACGACGACGGCGTCACGTTCCGCTCGGTCTACGACGGCGAGCCGGCCCGCTTCACCCCCGAGCTCGCCGCTCGCGTCCAGGCGGAGCTCGGCTCCGACATCGCGATGTGCCTCGACGTCTGTCCGCCCGCAGGCTGCCCCCGCGCCGAGCTCGAGGAAGCTGTCCGCCTGACAAGCCTCTGGGCCAGGCGCCAGCTCGCTGCCGACCGCGCCTCCGGCCAGCTCGTCTTCGGGATCGCCCAGGGCGGAGCCGACCCCGAGCTGAGGCGCCGCTCGATCGGAGAGATCACCGCCCTCGGCTTCGACGGCCACGCGCTCGGCGGGCTCGCGATCGGCGAGAGCCGCGAGACGATGTTCGAGACCACCGCCTGGGCCGCCGAGCTCCTGCCGCAAGACCGCCCGCGCTACTTCATGGGCATCGGCGATCCCGAGGGCATCCTCGAGGTAATCGCCCGTGGCATCGACATGTTCGACTGCGTCCTGCCGACGCGGACCGCCCGAACCGGCTCGGCGCTCACCTGGCAAGGACGGCTCAACCTCCGGAACGCCCGCTTCGCCCGGGACGAATCCCCACTGGACGAGGGCTGCGCCTGCCCGGCCTGCACCCGCTTCTCGCGCGCCTACCTGCGGCACCTCGTGAACCAGCAGGAGCTGCTCGGCCATCGCTTGCTGACCCTGCATAATCTCCGCTTCGTGCTCGATCTCGTCGCCGGCGCGCGAAGCGCGATCGAGCGAGGCGAGCTGCAGTCGTACAAGCAAGCGGCGCTGGCAAGGCTCCAGGCCGCGGAGGTGCCAACGTGAACTTCGTAATCGTGATCGTCGTTCTCTTCGCCCTGATGTGGTTCCTGCTCGTCAGGCCGCAGCGCAAGCGGAGCCAGGCGCAGCTGATCATGCAGGACAACCTGCGCAAGGGCGACGAGATCATCACGGCCGGTGGGCTCCACGGAACGGTGATCTCGATCGAGGATGACGTGCTCGAGATCGAGATCGCCAAGGGCACCGTCGCACGCCTCGACCGCCGGGCGGTTGCGGCGATCGTCACCCCGGAAGAGGAGGAACCGGAAGCCCTCGCCGAGAAGCCCGTTTCCTTCGACGACGGCTAATCTGTTCTTCCCGCGTGAGCAACCGACGTTCACATCTGACCCTGGTAGGCCTGATCGTGGCGGTGCTCGCCGGCGTGGCCCTGCTCGCGATTCCGGGTTCTCCGGGCCACAAGAAGGCGAAGCTCGGCCTCGATCTCCAGGGAGGCCTCGAGGTCGTCCTCAAGGCGGTTCCGCCGAAGGGCCACAAGCTCACGGCGTCGGACATGGACCGCTCGGTCACGATCATGCGCCAGCGGATCAACAAGCTCGGCGTGTCGGAAAACGACGCCCGAAAGCAGGGGAAGGACCAGATCGTCATCGAGCTCCCCGGCGTCAAGGATGCCGCTACGGCCGCAAAGATCATCGGCTCGACCGCGCAGCTGCAGTTCTACGACTTCGAGGCGGACGTCACCGGGCCGTCCACCGACGGCAACGGCCACGTCGTCGCGGACGCGAACCTGTATCACCTCCTGCAGCAGGTCCAGGGCCAGGCCAAGAGCGGGACGCCTAACGCCTTCTACCTCTTCGACGCGAAACACCATCTGAGGGGTCGGCCCGCGCCGACCCAGAAGCAGCTGCTCGCGACTCCGACGCTGCGCGGCAAGGTGCCCAAGGGCTGGAAGGTGCTCGCCGTTCCCGAACACATGACGGTGGTCTCGTGCGCCCAGGCGACCGGCTGTCAGGGGGTCCAGCAGGGCCAGCAGAGCGCGCCGACCTACTACTACCTGATGAAGTTCTTCCGCGGACGGATTCCCGAGGCGACCGGCAACGACCTGAAGCTCTCCGCGATCAGCGCCCAGGTCGGGACGACCCCGAGCGAGGGGACCGCCTTCGTGCAGCTCGGGTTCAACAGCAAGGGCAACAAGAAGTTCCAGGAGATCACCCAGGCTGAGGCATTCCGCGGCCAGAGCGCAGCGACCGCGGCCGGGCAGGGCAGCTCGAACGATCTCAACGTCGTCACGCAGTACGCACAGCACTTCGCGATCGTGCTCGACGGCGAGATCAAGTCGACGCCGTACATCGACTACAAGCAGAACCCGAACGGGATCGACCCGAGCGCCGGCGGGGCGGAGATCTCGAACATCAACTCGATCGGCGAGGCGAAGAACCTCGCGCTCGTCCTCCAGACGGGCGCCCTCCCGGTCAACTTCGTCCCCCTCGAGAGCACTGACGTCTCGGCGACGCTCGGCAAGGACTCGCTCCAGCAGGCGAAGACGGCCGCGCTGATCGGCCTCCTGATCGTCGCGCTGTTTCTCCTGGTCCTCTACCGGTTCCTCGGCGTCGTCGCGGTCGTCGGCCTCGGGATCTACGCCGCGTTCCTCTACGGGGCGATCCTGCTCTTCGGGGTCACCCTGACGCTGCCGGGCTTCGCCGGTCTGATCCTGACGATCGGAGTCGCGGCCGACGCGAACGTCGTCATCTTCGAACGGATCAAGGAAGAGGTGCGGTCCGGGAAGAGCGTCCGCGCCGGCATCGCGGCCGGCTACGCAAAGGGCTTCCACACGATCGTCGACGCCAACGTCGTGACGCTGATCACCGCGCTCGTGCTTTTCGCGGTTGCCACACAGCAGGTCAAGGGCTTCGCGCTGATGCTGATGATCGGGACGGTGATCTCGCTGGTCACGGCGGTCGCCGCGACGCGCGCGATGCTCGGTCTGCTCGCCGGCTTCCGCTGGTTCGAGAACCCGAGCTTCATGGGCGCGCACGGGCAGCAGACGGCGAAGTGGCTGCAGATCGACTTCATGCGCCGCCGCTACCTCTGGTTCGCGATCTCCGGCGTGATCGTCGCGATCGGGATCGGCGCGCTCTCCACGAAGGGCTTGAACCTCGGCATCGACTTCAAGGGCGGGACGCAGGTCACGTTCAAGACGCCCCAGCCCGTCTCGCTCGCCACGGTCCGGACGGAGGCTGCCACGTACGGCAAGGAGCCGGTCGTCCAGGGCCGCGGGAAGAGCTTCGGCGGCGACAAGTACGAGAGCTTCCAGATCCGACTCGGCTCGCTGAAGGGGACGAAGACGAGCGCGCTCAAGAACACGCTTCAAACCCGCTACGGGCAGAACATCTCGATCCAGATCCAGACGGTCTCGTCGAGCTTCGGTCGGCAGATCGCGCGTTCGGCGGTCCTCGCGATCCTCTTCTCGCTCCTGCTGATCGTGCTCTACATCGCGATCCGGTTCGACTTCAAGTTCGCGGTGCCGGTGATCGTCGCGCTCCTGCACGACATCGCAATCACCGTCGGGGTGTACTCGCTGACCGGGAGACAGGTGTCGAACTCGACCGTCGCGGCTGTCTTAACGGTGCTCGGGTACTCGATCTACGACACGATCATCATCTTCGACCGGATCAGGGAGAACGTGAAGCTGATGGCGCGGCAGCCGTTCGCGACGATCGCCAACGTGTCACTCTGGGAGACGATCCGCCGCTCGCTGGCCACGACGTTCATCACGCTCCTGCCGATTGCCTCGCTGCTCGTCTTCGGCGGCGCGACGCTCAAGGACTTCGCGTTTGCTCTGATGGTCGGGATCGTCTCGGGCGCCTATTCGTCGATCTTCATTGCCGCACCGCTTCTGACGATCTGGAAGGAGCGCGAGCCGGACTACGCGCGGCGCCGCGAGCAGGCACCCACGGGCGACGGCCGCGGCGACGGCAAGGTGGCGCTCGAGGAGGCGGAGGAGGCCGCGGCGGCAGAGCCTGCGCCGAGCCTCGGCGACGTCCTCCCGCAGCCGGCACCCGCGGGTACCGCTGCCGCCGCCAAGCGTGAGCGCCGCCGCCAGCGCCGCCGCGCACGCCCACATGGCCGAGCGCGCTGATTCCGCGCGGGAGCTCGCCGAGAAGCTGGTCCTGGCCGGGGTCGGCGCCGTCGCGCTGACCGCGGAGCGCGCGGACGCCCTCGCTGAGGAGGTCGCGGCCCGCGGTGGGATCGGCCGCGACGAGGCGCGCTCGATGGTCGAGGAGCTGATGGGCCGCTGGCGCAGCGAGACCGTCCGGCTGAGCGAGCGCACGGGTAGCGGCCTGGCCGGAGTCTTCCGCGAGGTCGGGCTCGTGACGCGCGGCGAGCTCGAAGAGATCGAGCTGCGCGTGGCCCAGCTCGAGCACCGGCTGCGGCTGCTCGAGCGCAGCGACTAGGCCGTGTTTCGGAGCGCGGAAGCCGGCTGGCGGGTCGGCCGCCTGTTCGTCCCGCGCATGGCGGTCTGGCTCGCGCCTGCGGCCGGCTACGGCGTCGAGCGCGTGCCGCTCGAGGGAGGCGGCGTCGTGGCCGCGAATCACTTCTCGGGGATCGACCACCCGCTGATCGGCGGGTTCTGTCCGCGCATCATCTACTTCCTCGCCAAGGCCGAGCTGCTGGAGGTTCCGGTCGTCGGCTGGGGGCTCAAGTCGCTGGGCGTCTTCGGCGTGCGGCGGGGCGAGGGAGACCGCGACGCGTTGCGGCAGGCGCGCCGGCTCGCGCGGGACGGCAACCTGGTCGGCGTTCACCTGGAGGGGACGCGGCAGCGGTTCGGCCATCCCGGCACGATGCAACCGGGGGGTTTGATGATCGCGTTGCAAGAGGGCGTCCCGGTAATTCCTTGCGGCCTGGACACGTTCGGCTGGTCGCCAAGGAACCGGCGGAAATGCGCCGTGGTCTGGGGCGAGCCGATGCGGCTCGACGGCCTCCCGCGAAACCGCCGAGGCTACGCAGAAGCCGCTCAGGTCGTAGGCGCAGAGATCGTTCGCCTCTGGCGCCTCGCCGCCCAGGCCTCGGCAGCCGGGCTGCCCCCCGAGCTCCCCGACGGCGCGAAGCGCAGCGGCATCAATCCGAAGAACGAACCGGCGCGCGTGGCACACTGATCACGTGGCCAGCTCGGCTACGCGGAACCTCGGACGTCTCTCCGAGATCGCGCAAGTCGCGGTCAAGCACGGCTTCGGCTACTTCTTCGAGACGCATCGCCTGACCGACCTGCTCCCGGGCCGCCCGCGCGTGACCCCGGACGGCAGTCCGTCCGAGCGGGGCCAGCACCTGCGCGAGATGCTCGACGAGCTCGGCCCGACCTTCGTCAAGTTCGGCCAGCTCCTCTCGACGCGCCCCGACATCGTCCCGCCGGACATCCTCCAAGAGCTGCAGTCCCTCCAGGACGACGTGCGGCCGTTTCCCTACGCGGACGTCGAGCGCGTCATCCACGAGGATCTCGAGCTCTCGGTCGAGCAGCTCTTCACCGAGTTCGACGAGACCCCGGTCGCTGCCGCGTCGATCGGGCAAGTGCACCGCGCGACGCTGCCGAACGGACACCGCGTTGCGGTCAAGGTTCAGCGGCCGAACGCGCCGCGCCAGGTCGAAGCCGACCTCGCGCTGCTCTACCAGGCCGCGCGCCTCGCGCGCGAACGGGTTCGGGCGCTCGACTTCATCGACGCCCGGCAGCTCGTCGACGAGTTCGCGCGCTCGATCCGCCAGGAGCTCGACTACCGGCTCGAGGCGCGCAACGCAGAGACCTTCCACCATCGGTTCTCGGGCCACCCGCACGTCCGCATCCCGCGCGTCTACTGGAGCTATACGCGGGCGCGCGTCCTGACGCTCGAGCTGCTCGAGGGGATCCAGCTCGCCGACCTGCCGCAGGACGCGTGGACGATGGAGGAGCGCCGCCAGCTCGCGTACCTGCTGACCGAGACGTGGATGACGATGATCTTCCGGCACGGGTTCTTCCACGGCGACCCGCACCCCGCGAACATCTTCGTTCTGGACGAGGGCGACGTGCTGGGCCTCGTCGACTTCGGCCAGGTCGGGAAGCTCACCGACGACGACATGTCGAAGCTGACGCGGCTCTTCATCGACGCTGCGAGCGAGCGCGTCGACGCGTTGCCGCGCGGGCTGTCCGAGCTCGGCGTGCGATACCCGAAGGAGCGCGAGGAGCAGTTCGTCGCCGAGTTGCGCGAGATGTACTACCGCTACTACGGCGCGAGTCTCGCCGAGATCGACCCGCTCCAGGTGATCAAGGAGGCCTTCCAGCTGATCTACCGGCTCAATCTGCGGCTGCCGACGCGCTTCGTCCTGCTCGACAAGGCGATCGCGACCCTCGGCGCAGTCGGGATCGATCTCTACCCGGACTTCAACGTCTTCGAGGTGGCGCGGCCGTACGCGCGGAGCCTGATGCTGGAGCGCTACACGCCTCAGCGAATGCTGAAGCGGGGCCGGGCCGAGGCGATCGAGCTGGCCCGGATCGCGCGCGACATGCCGTACCAGGTGCACGACTTCATGGAGGAGATCCGCGACGGCCAGCTCGAGGTGGGCTTCGTGCACAAGGGCCTCGATGAGTTCATGCGCAAGCTCGACGTCGCCTTCAACCGGCTCGTGATCGCGCTCGTCGTCGTGGGCGGCCTGATCGGGTCGAGCCTGATCGGGATCTTCTCGACGAAGGGCCCTCAGATCGCGGGCGTGAACTTCCTCTCCTTCGTCGGCTTCGTGTTATCGGGCGGCCTCGGGCTGTGGCTCCTTTAGGGCGTCCTCCGCTCCGGCCGGTTGTAGAAATCTCGTAGCAATTTCGCGGCAAAGGACATCTGGCGGAGCCGCGGTCGCGCCGCTAGCTTCGGCTCCATGTCGCGGGCGCTGATTCTCGCCGAGGCCGAGCCGGGGACGAGGGCGTTCCTCGAGCGGCACCTGGCGAGCGAGGGGTTCGAGGTGCTCGGCGCAGACGCGGAGCTCGAGGCGCTCGAGCTCGCGGAGCGCGCGCGGCCCGACCTCGTGCTGATCGGGGCACTCGAGGACGCCTCCAGCGCGGAGGTCTGCCGGCGCCTGCGCGAGGGCGTGCCCGGCCGGTCGTGGGACCAGAACGTCCCGGTGATCGTCCTCGGCGAGTCGCGTGCGGACGCCGTCGACCGGGTGCGGGCGTTCGAGCGCGGCTGCGACGACTTCGTCCCGAGGCCGTTCCACTACGAGGAGCTCGTCGCGCGGATCCACGCGGTGCTCAGGCGGACGCAGCCGAAACTGCGGGAGCGACTCGCGGCCGGGCCCGTCGCCCTCGACCGCGCGACGCGTCGAGTCACCGTCCACGGCTTCCCGGTCGCGCTTGCCGCGAAGGAGTTCGAGCTGCTGGCCAAGCTCGCGACCGACCCCACGCGCGTGTTCACGAAGGAGGAGCTGCTCCGCGACGTGTGGGGCTTCGTGGCCCTCGGCCGAACGCGCACCCTCGACTCGCATGCCTCGCGACTGCGGCGCAAGCTCGCGCTTGCCGGCGCGGAAGATTGCGTCCTCAATCTGTGGGGCGTGGGCTATCGGCTGCTCGGCGACGAAGAGGTCCGCCGCACGGCGTAGTGACGTAAGCTCGGCGCGTGGATGACGCGGTTCGCCTGACGACGGTCCCCGGCGAAGCCGAAGCCGACGCGCTCTGCGGGCTGCTTCGGAGCGAAGGCCTCGAGTGCGCTCACCGCCCGACTCCCGAGAACGACTCGGCGTTCGAGGGGATCGGCAGCGACGGGATCCACGAGATCCTCGTGCACGAGGCCGATCTCGAGCGAGCCCGCGAGATCATCGGAGTGACCGAAGCCTAAGCCGTCCGCCGCGCTGCCTAGCCTGCGGCGGGTGGCCGAGCACATGGAGCATCACGGGACCTTCGGCCCGGACGTCTTCGGCCGCGGGGCCGAGCACGCGGCCCGGTTCTTCGGGACGCCGAAGTACATCATCGGGCAGACGCTCGTCGTCATCGCCTGGATCGCGCTCAACGGCGTCGCGATCAGCTTCCGCTGGGACCCGTACCCGTTCATCCTGCTCAACCTCGCGTTCTCGACCCAGGCCGCCTACGCCGCGCCGCTGATCCTGCTCGCTCAGACGCGGCAAGCCGAGCGGGACAAGGGGTCGGAGGAGCGCGCGGAGAGGCACCACGAGCGCCTCGAGCGCATGGCAGCCGAGCGAGAAGAGGCGATCAAGACCGGAACGGAGCAGCTCGTCAGCTTGCTGAGCTCAAACACTGAGCTGACGCGGCAGGACAAGGAGCTCACGGAGAAGGTCGCCGCGCTGACCCGCGAGATCCACGCTCAGGTCACGTCAAAGGGCTAAGGCGTTCGCTTGCGACGCCGACCAGAAGAGGCCGTGCCGGCTTCGCCGGTGCGGCCGCTCAATGCGCCTTCGAGCTCCAGGAGCGTGCGCTTGCGGTCGAGCCCGCCGCCGTAGCCGGTGAGCGCGCCAGTCGACCCGACGACGCGGTGGCACGGCAGGACGATCGGGACCGGGTTGCGGTTCATGATCGTCCCGACGGCGCGGGCTGCGCGCGGCCGGCCTGCCTTCGCCGCGAGCGTCCCGTAGGTCGTCAGCTGGCCGTACGGCACCCGCGCGAGCTCCTTCAGCACCGCGCCGGCGAACTCCCGCGCGAGCCTCAGGTCGACCGGTAGATCGAAGCGCTGCCGCTCTCCCGCGAAGTACTCATCCAGCTGGCGGCGGGCCTCATCGGTGGGTCGCGGCGAGCGCAGCACCCGCGCGCCGAAGTTGCGCGCCAGCGTCTCGACCTCGCGCTCCGGCTCCGGGTCGAAGCTGACCTCGCAGAGGCCGCGGTCGGTGACGGCCACGAGCAGCTGCCCGACGGGCGTGTCGACCAGGTCGTACGCGACGTCGAGCAGGCCCTCGGTCGCGGCGGCCTCGCGGAAGCGTGCATCGAGCTCGGGGGAAACGGTCATGACAGCTCCTTTCTGCGCAGTCGGCGGACACCGGACGATGCGGCCTGGCGTGCGGCCTCGCTCGACGAGCCGAGCGCGTTGCCGATGTCTTCGTAGCTGAGGTCGTAGCCGTAGCGGAGGAAGACCGCGGCGCGTTCCTTCTGCGGCAGCTCTGCGGTCAGGCGGCGCAGCTCCTCGTAGGGGAGCGGCTCGTCGACCGACTCGAGGTCGGGGACGTCGGCCGATGTGACGCGCTCGCGCCGGTGGAAATCGGTCGCGACGTTGCGTGCGATCGTGAGCGCCCAGGCGCGCAGGTGGCGGCCGTGCTCGAGCGTGGGGTAGGCGCGCAGCGCGCGGAGGAACGTCTCCTGGAAGGCGTCGTCCGCCGCATCACGGCCGAGGAGCCGCCGCAGCTGCGCGAGCACGGGCCCTTTGTGCTCTTCGTAGAACCGCTCGAAGGGGGGAACGCTCACGAGCTCCATCATCCCTACTAACGCAACGGCCGCGGCGAGTGTGAGATGCCGACCTCCTCCGCATGCATGCTTGAAGCCGATGAAGACCGAGCGCCAGGGGCTGGCCGGGCGGCGTCTTGCCTTGGCGACGGTCGTCGGGGCGGCCGTGTTCGCCGCAGCCCTCGCCGCCGGGAGCGGCTGGACGGTTGCCTCCAGCGGCGGCTGGGGCGCGGCCGCGTTCGTGATCTTCACCAGCATCTTGCTGCGCACTCGCTCGATGGACGCAGCCGACACCGCCAAGCACGCCCAGGCCGAGGACTACTCGCGCCAGACGGCGGACCTGATCGTCTTGAGCGCGAGCGTTGCCAGCCTTGTCTCGATCGGCTTCGCCCTCGTGGAGGCGCGCCACAAGAGCGGCATGGGCAAAGGCCTGCTGATCGCCCTGGCGGTGGCCGTCGTCGCGATCTCCTGGCTCGCCGTGCACTTCGTCTACGTGGTCCGCTACGGCGACCTCTACTACGACGATCCCGTCGGCGGGATCGAGTTCAACGAGCAGGGCCCCCCCGATTACCGCGATTTCGCCTACTTCGCGCTGACGATCGGGATGACGTTCCAGGTCTCCGACACGAACATCACGAACAGGTCGATCCGGCGGCAGGTAACCCGTCACGCGCTGCTCTCGTACGTCTTCGGCGCGGTGATCGTCGCCCTCGCCATCAACACCGTCGCCTCGCTCCTGCAGTAGTTCGCGCCGCGCCGCTGTGCCGGACCCTGGGGACGAGTGGTCCCAAAGGGTTGCGAAGTGGCAAACGGTGGTCTAAAGTGGGGCGGAGTGGAAGATGCTGCTAGGCGCTTTCGAGCACACGATCGATGACAAGAGCCGCCTCACCCTACCGGCCAAGTTTCGCGAAGCGCTTTCCGGGGGCGTGGTTCTCACATACGGCATGGACGGGTGCCTCTACTGCTACCCGCGCGCGGATTGGGAGCGTGTCGTCGAGCAGCGGCTCGCGGGGCTCGACCCGTTCTCGCGCGAGGGCCGCCTGATGCAGCGGTACTTCTTCGGCGGAGCATCGGAGACCGAGCCCGACAAACAGGGCCGCGTGGTCGTGCCCGCCGCGCTCACGAAGAGTGTCGGGCTGGGCCGCGAGGTCGTCGTCGCCGGGGTGCGGGACCACCTCGAGGTGTGGGGCCGCGATGCCTGGAACGAGCACTTGAGGGAGATCGAAGGGAGTGCGGAGCATGTTGCCGAACGTCTTGCGACCCAACGCGACTGATCACGTTCCCGTCCTGGCCGAGGAGGTCCGCAAGGCGCTTGCGCTGCGCCCGGGCGACACCGTGGTCGACGCGACCTTCGGCTCGGGCGGACACGCCGAGCTGCTCGCCGCCGACCTGCGCGGCGAGGGAAAGCTGATCGCAATCGACCGCGACCCCTCGGCGCGGGCCTACTTCGACCGCTTCCGCCGCCGGACCGCCGTTCAGGGGCGGTTCCTGCGCGGTGAGTTCTCGCTGGTGCTCGAGCAGCTCGCGTCGAACGGCGTGCGCGCTGACGCGGTGCTCTTCGACCTCGGTGTCTCGAGCATGCAGATCGACCAGCCGGAGCGCGGCTTCTCGTACGCGGCCGACGCGCCGCTCGACATGCGCATGGATCCGAACGCCGAGCTGTCGGC
>Ga0137372_10004478_pt1 | contig 13609 bp, 11 predicted proteins | sample SagtaG_6_FD_104911 | JGI IMG/M metagenome (GOLD analysis project Ga0137372, IMG submission 104911) | Vadose zone soil microbial communities from Sagehorn Ranch, Mendocino, California, USA - Sage1_R_60_16 metaG | ecosystem: Environmental > Terrestrial > Soil > Vadose zone | place: USA...
AAGTAGTGAAGCGCTTACCGCACGTCAGACACTCGCGGCGCCGGCGGATGGAATCGGCTTCCTTGCTTTCGCGCGAATCCACCACCTTGTCATTTTCAAAACCACAGAAAGGACACTTCATGACTCTGGGAACTGCTGCAATTGTAGCAGGGGAGTCTTCAACCGCCGATTGGGAGCCGTATGCCGGACCGCAACCACAACACTCGAAGGTTCTATGGAATTGCCGATTCGGAACTGCTCCATCAGGTGGAAGCGGCGGAAGGCGGTGTGCTGGCCTCTTCTGCGAGCTGGCTCTCTGCCGAAAGCTTACGAAACGACAATCTCTCGCGATGCGCCAGTACCAATCCCAGCGGCACCACCGCAACAAACGTCACTAGCCAGAGCATAATTCCGCAGCTTGCGGCCAGCTCTTTGGGAACGTCGAAGAGGTGCTGAAGGGCGGCAATGGTCGCGAGCTGTGAGCCACCACCGACACCCGGTAACTGGATCAGCGATCCCACCATGCTTGAGCCCATCAACAGCAGAACCTGGGTTTGTGGAATCTCCAATGAGTCCGCACCATAAGAATGGGTCACTTCTTTATAGGCGACGGCGATCACGCACCACATTAGGACCGAAACACCGATTAGCATGAGCAGGGATGCGGGATCGTGAATCGTATCCAGGCCGCTGCGAAATTCACGGATGCGCAGAGCGATGCGATGACCCAGATTCGCAGCAAGATGCGAAAAACGCCGCTCCACCCAGTTCGCCAATGCCTCTCCACTGCGGGCAACCGCTATGGCGGCCAAAGTCAAGCCTACAGATAAAGCAGTGAGCACCAGGCCAGCTTCACGGAGACTGTGATAATCGGCTAGCCTGCGAGGCGCTCTGGCAAAAAAAACTGTCAGCAAGAGCAGGAACGTAAAAGCTCCAATATCAAAAATGCGTTCGACTGCCCAGGCGGCAAGCTGAGAAGAGAAACTCAAATTCTCGCGGCGGGCGATCAGGTAGGGACGGATCAACTCGCCAGGACGTCCAAGCATCGCCAACCCGGTGAAGCCAATCAATGTGGGCGCCACCAAGCCCCAAGCAGAGGCGCGTGGACGTACTGGACGAAGAAAGATTTTCCATCGAATAGCTCGCATCACATAGGCGAGGTAAATGAGCGCAATCGCGTGGAAAATATGCGACTTATTTACCTCATCGGTCTGGCTCCAAAAAGTAGGCCAGTCAAAGTTCCGCCAAGTACGAAATTGCATATAGACCAGCACAGCCAAAACGACAGCAGCCAGCCCGTAAAGCAAAATTTGCTTTTTTGTCATTGAATGCGCACGCCCAAGACGCAAGCAAGTGTCGCTTGCGTACCCAAACACGCCCATGCCAAGGTAAATGACAGGAGCGCGAGGGTCAACGCACCCAGACAGGCGCTGTTGTTTGGGAAGACCGCTAGCGAGTCACTTGCTGAGAAGTTTCTGGAACAGAAGCCTGCTTCACAGTCGCGCGAGGATGCCCCTTGGTCTTACTCTGCGCATTCTTCGCGGCGGAAGATGCTTTCTGCTCCGCCAGTTTCTTGCGATTGAATTCGCGAACAATGCGGGCGACGTATGCTCTGGTTTCGTAGTACGGCGGAACGCCGCGATAACGTTGCACCCGGTGTGGGCCTGCGTTGTAAGCAGCGAGGGCTTTGATGAGATCGAAATTGTACTGTTCAAGAAGCTGCCGCAGATAAGATGTACCGCCCTCCACGTTGTCATGCGGATCAAACGCGTTTCTCACTCCCAACTGCGAGGCAGTCCCTGGCATCAACTGCATTAGTCCTTGGGCGCCCTTCGGTGATACGGCACGCGGGTTGAAGGCGCTCTCAGCATGAATCACGCTATTGATGAGATCGGGATCAAGATGATGGCGATCGCTGATGGTGTTGATGATCTCATTCAGGTTCTTGGGATTTTCGCGTTTGGTGGCCGGCGGCGGAACTGAAAAATCCTTTTCGAAATGATCGATCTGATCGGTGGAAACATCGACATAACTGCTGGCGTCCGCCGCAGTGTACAGGCGCGTAACCGCTCCCAACACGTCGCGGCGCTCATGGCGGATGGAGAAACCATTGTGCAGAATGGCCAGATCAGATGCGGACGATGATATTGCGGCGGTAAGCAGCGCAACACCTGTAACGAATTTTATGATCGTGAACATCCAGTAGCGCCTGCATCTTGCAGTAGCGCCGGCATCTTGCCGGCTGTCCGGCGGGCGTCTTCGCCCGCCGAGTTTCAGTCTCCCATCACCTGCTCAATGGCCGCTGCTACGCCGCTCTGATCGTTTGGCAGAGTAACCGCCCAGCCGTTGCGGCGGCGCAGTTCCTCTGATGCGTTTCCCATGATAAACGGGAGCCCGGCAAAGGCAAGCATTTCTATATCGTTATAGTTGTCACCGATGGCCATGACCTGCTCGCGCGCAATGCCGCGGTAATTGGCCCAACGCTCCAGGGCGTGGCCCTTCGAACAGCCTTCTTTCAGAACGTCAACAATCGATAAATCGCGCACCGGGTATTCCGTCCGTAAAACGGTCACAGCTAACTTGCTCGCGGAAAGAACCTCAAGCGCTTGACGCATACGTGCGATCGGCCCGCAGAACATGGCTTGTATGGGATCGGCGGTGAGCGCATCTTCAATCGGAACCACAAAGTCGATGTAGGAAAGATTCTTTTCCAGCCAGCGCTGAATACTTCCATTCAATTCATTCATGTGCTCGAGCACCAACGCGCCTTTGGTTTCTTTGTCGAAGGTTAGGACGGTATTGCCGCGAAATTCCCGCATGCTGCCGCACAATTCCCGGCAAGTCTGCGCCGGCAGCATGTCGCGATGGAAGGTCTCTCCGCTCAAAGAACGCGTTACCCCGCCATTGGAACTGATGACCCATAGATCGAAGCCGAGCTGTTGCACGATGGGCAGCGCGAAGGTGTGACGCCGTCCTGTGACCACGATGATTTCGACGCCCTGCGCATGAGCGCGGTGCAGCGCACTGAGATCTGGATCAGAGATAGAAAACTGAGGATTCAGCAGGGTACCGTCAATATCAACGGCTAAGAGGCGGATGGGAACCTTCACCATACAAATTCTAGCATTGAGCCGAGGTCTTCGATGCAATTCAGGTGTCCATTGCGGCTATGTTATAGTGCGCGGGCAATTATGGGTTCATTGCTTTTTTTCGCGTTTTCATGGTGGGGCATTCTGGTGCGGATTGTCGCCATTGTCCACTTTATCCGCCGTCGTCCCGACACGTATTGGCTATGGATCATCCTGATCCACTGGATGGGAGCGGTCGTGTACATCGCGGTGGAGGTGCTGCCGGACGCTGGCCTGCTCCGGCAATCCTTTAAGGTTTTTCCCCGGCGCAAGCGCATACGCGAATTGGAAGCCGCCATTCTGGACAATCCCTCAGCCGGAAATTATGAAGAACTGGCCGACCTGTATTCGGAAGAAAAGAAATTTGCGCGGGCGCGTCAGTGCTATGACAAGGCGATTTCATCGCGCACCGATTCACCGGATCCTTTTTACCGACGCTCCATTGCTGAAATGGCAATGGGAGATTTCGCTGCTGCCGTACCCGACCTCGAGCGCGTGGTCTCGAATGACGGAAAGTACGATTTTCATCGTGCCAAAGGATTGCTGGCACACGCATACGCCCATACAGGCAAGCCGGAAGGAGCGGAAGCGCTATTCCAGCAGGCGACGGCGATTTCCACGCTATCAGAAACCTATTACAACTATGCGTCGTTTCTGGCTGCTCAGAATCGAAATGCGGAAGCGAAAGAGTGGGCGCAGCGAATTTTGGCGAAGAAGCCAACCATGCCGGGATATCTGCGCCGTCGTGAGCGGCCCTGGTTCCGAAGAGCGAACAGTCTCCTGAAGCGTCTGAGCTGAGAAACTGAGAACTGACAACTGGCAACTGAAAACTGGGAGCTGAGAACTGAGACCCAAGCGGTCAACTATTTGAAAACGTTGCTGGGCATCAGATATAGCGCCCGCCAATGTCGCAGGGACCCTCCATAGCCCTGCTAGACTCTATTGACAATGAGCCCTGTTTCGTATCTGGAGTGCACCAGGTGTGGCGCGCGCATAAGCGCCGAGCGAGCTCAAACAACTTGTCCCAAAGACTGCGGGGTGCTGTATGCGCGCTACGATCTCGAACATTTAAAGCATCACTTTAAGCCCGAGGCTTTGGGTGGGCGCCCAGCCACCATGTGGCGCTATGCAGAAGTTCTGCCGCAAGCCGAACCTGTTTCATTAGGCGAGGGCTTCACTCCTATGCTGCCCAGCCGCGAATTTGCGAAGGTCTTTGTTAAAGACGAAGGGCTGAATCCTACGGGTTCGTTCAAAGCTCGCGGCCTTTCGGCGGCAGTCACCATGGCGAAACAGTACGGCCTAAGGAAATTGGCTATTCCATCCGCCGGAAACGCGGCCAGCGCCCTGGCTGCTTACGCAGCTAGAGCTGGGATCGAAGCACACATTTTCATGCCTAAAGATGTGCCCCATGCGAACCGCGTGGAATGTGAATGCTATGGCGCTCGGGTCACCCTGGTCAACGGGCTGATCAGCGATTGCGCCCGGATCGTGGCCGAGCGCAAGGAGCAGGAGGGCTGGTTTGACGTTTCCACGTTGAAGGAACCTTTCCGCGTGGAAGGGAAGAAGACGATGGGCTATGAGGTAGCCGAGCAACTCGGCTGGAGCTTGCCGCAGGGAATCATCTACCCGACAGGCGGCGGGGTGGGGTTAATTGGCATGTGGAAGGCATTTGAAGAGATGCAGGCGTTAGGATGGATCGGTGCGGAGCGTCCGAAGATGGTAGCCGTTCAATCAATAGGATGCGCGCCAATTGTCAAAGCGTGGGACGAACACAAATCCAGCACCGAATTCTGGCCGAGCGCATCCACCATCGCTGCTGGTCTGCGCGTACCGAAAGCGTATGGCGACTACTTGATTCTCGATATCCTTAAGAAGAGCGGCGGGATTGCGCTTGCAGTAACAGATGAAGAAATTATGGACGCGCTACGGGAGTGGGCTCGTGTTGAAGGAGTCTTTGCGGCTCCGGAAGGCGCCGCATCGCTGGCCGCTTACCGGAAACTGCGCGCCAACGGATTTTTTAGTGAAATAGATCAGGTAGTTCTGTTTAATACCGGCTCGGGTTTGAAGTACCTCGATGTAATCGATGGACAGAAGATGCATGCGCAGAAAGAGTGCGCGGCTGGGCCAGTGTCGCGGCAGATCGGCGGAATTATCGGGCCATACTGATCCACGGAACTGCTTCCCGCCAGGGCTGGACAGAAGTTAAAGCGCGGCATTTCTGCTCCCCGTGCTACATTTTGTTCATCGGGCCAGTTTTCGGCGGAGCCATGGAACAACACTTCATCCTGATCAATCTGCTGGTGAAGCTCGGCGTGGCCGCGGCTCTAGCCAGCGCAATGGTGCGCTCCGTCGAATTCAAATCACTTCTATTTCGCGAGGACCGCTCGTGGAAGCAACGCGTTTACCTGGTCCTGTGGTTCGCTCTGGCGGAATGGATCGGGATACATCTGGCGCTGGGTGTCTGGATCCGTTTCGGCGCCGAGCGATCATTTGCGGGCGACTTATCATTTGAAACCATCGTGCTGATGGGCGTGATTGCGGGGCGCTTCCCTGGCATTTTGTGCGGAGCTCTGCTGGCAGGACCGGCGGTCTGGCAAGGGCAATGGGCAACCCTGCCGCTGAACGTACTCACCGGATTCGTGGCCGGGCAGTTGCGAACCATGGTCCCGAGTGACGAAATCTGGTCGTTTTCGCCGTTTAATTACTTCAGTCTCTATCGCTGGATCCGCCGCCATTTTCCTAAGCCACATATTTTCGATTGGCAGATTCTTTTTCTATTAACCATACTCGTGCTGCGTTTCATTCACTCGGAATTTTCCCGGTTCTTTCCGCACGCCACCTATGGTCTGGAAAGCTCGAATCTCTGGGTGGAAATCCTGATCTACGCCACCTCGGTCCTAGTCATCGTGATTGAATTGAAAATCTGGAACAGCGTCCGCATCCAGATCAAATTAGAAGAGCAGGAACGCCTGCTGCTGCATGCCCGCATGGAGGCCCTGCAAAACCAGATCAATCCGCACTTTCTCTTTAACACCCTTAACTCCGTGTCATCGCTAGTACGCTTTGCTCCCGACACTGCGCGCGAACTCATTATCAAGCTCGCGAGCATTCTGCGGCGTCTGCTGAACAGCAGCGATGCTTTCGTTCCTCTCCGCGAAGAACTGGAGTTCATCGATAACTACCTCGACATCGAAGTGGTTCGCTTCGGTCGCGACAAACTGCGTGTCATCAAAGAACTCGATACTTCCTCCCTCGACACCATGGTTCCAAGCATGCTGCTGCAACCTTTGGTGGAAAACTCCATCAAACACGGCTTGTCATCGAAGATCGATGGGGGAAGCATCTACTTGCGCAGCCGCCTCACCAATTCTCATCTCATCATTGAAATCGAAGATGACGGCGTGGGTATGGGCGCGGCAAATCTTCTGGAACAGCCGACGGGCCTGGGCGGAACCGGCATCGGCCTAGCCAACGTCGCCGAACGGCTCAAGGTCCTCTATGGACAGACAGCTCGAATGACTATTGATAGCCACGAAGGGAAGGGAACATTGGTGCGTCTTCGTGTGCCGGTATTACAAACCGATGATGCCATCCCTGCCGCTCTCTATGAAGAGCGCTCCAGCACACGCCGGTAAAATTCTTCGTATTGCGGAATGATTTTGCTGGAGCAAAATCGAGACTGGGCCACCGCCCTCGAAGCCTTAGCCATTTCCTGTAGGAGGTTCTTGTCACTCAATAGTTCCACTGCGTAGCGGGCCATGGTCGCCACATCGCCTACATCGGCAAGAAACCCGCTCTTTCCGTGCTCAATCACCTCTGGAACTCCGCCTACCCGCGTAGCGATTGGCACTACCTCGCAGGCCATCGCTTCCAGCGCGGCCAGCCCAAATGATTCCAGTTCACTCGGCATCAGCATGATGTCGGCGAGGGCGAGCTTCTCGCGAATCTCTTCCTGCTTGCCCAGGAAGAGCACGTCCTGATGCAGTCCTTTCTGCACCGCCAGCCATTCCGCCCGCGAGCGATCGGGGCCATCGCCGATCAGCAGCAGCTTGGCGGGAAATTGCTTTCGTACCAGGTCAAAGATCTCAATTGTATCGGTAACCCGCTTCACCGGACGGAAGTTCGATAAGTGGACCAGAATCCGCTCGCCATTTGGCGCGTACTCACGGCGAAGCTGCGAACTCTTCTCGCCCCGGCAATACACATCGCAATTCACGAAGTTATAAATCACCTGGATATTATTTCTGACGTCCAGCTCACGCATGGTGCGTTCTTTCAGGTATTGTGAGACAGCCGTGACGCCATCGCTCTGTTCAATGGAAAAGCGCGTGATCGGAAGATAGGAACGGTCAAGCCCGACTAGTGTGATGTCAGTGCCGTGCAACGTAGTCACAAACGGAAGTCTGCGGCCGCGCGGTTTCGCGGCAAGCATTTGGCGCGCAAGAAGGGCGCTCACTGAATGGGGGATCGCATAGTGCACGTGCAGAAGGTCGAGATCGTAAAGCTCCGAGACCTCCGCCATGCGCGTCGCCAGGGCCAGGTCATAGGGCGGATAATCGAAGAGCGGATATCGCGAAACTTCGACCTCGTGGTAATGAATGTTGGGGTGTGGCGCGGTCAAGCGGATCGGCTGGGCATAAGAAATGAAATGAACTTCGTGGCTGCGCTCGGCTAATTCCAGCCCCAGTTCGGTTGCAACCACCCCACTGCCGCCATAAGTCGGATAGCAGGTGATGCCGATCTTCATGCTCGCCCCTCGCACCTATCGCTCCATATTCGATGGCGAGCGATAATGTCGGATTCAGATTTTGCCGCGAAGAGGATGACGTTTGGACACTTGGGGTAATCGCCTGTATGGGTCAGCAATAGCCGGATGTGTCCCTTCAACTCATTCCAGCGAACGTAGAAACTAACGTATCGTATAGCGTCTACTGGGGAGCGCTGGCATGGAACATGCAGTTTTGGGAGCAGGAGCCATCGGAGGTCTGGTCGGCACCGCGGTGGCATCGCTTGGCGAAGGCGTCACCGTACTAGTTCGACCAGAGAGGCTGCCGGGTTATCCCGCAAACTTGTCCGTGGAACGTCCGTCAGGCGCCATCACGGCGCTGGCGAAAGTCGCAGCCACTCTCCCAAATCCGGTTGACGTGCTGTGGATCGCAACCAAAACCTATCAACTAAGAACGGCGCTGCAAGCCGTGCAGTCATTGCCACGCTGCATAGTTCCGTTGCTGAACGGAGTGGATCACGTCGAGGTCCTACGCGCACATTTTGGCCGTGATCGCGTGCTGCCGGCGACGATCGCGGTTGAAGCCGAGAGGATTGCCCCCGGACGGTTCGTGCAGCGCTCCCCGTTCGTGAATCTCAACCTTCCCGCCAGTGGAGAGCAAGTCCTGGGAGCAATCGTCGCACGATTGCGTGATCTCGAATTCACGTGCAGGTTCATCCAGAACGAGCAGACTTTGCTGTGGAGCAAGCTCTGCTTCCTAGGACCCTTCGCGCTGGTAACGTCGGCATCAGGTATGAACAAAGGGGAGATTTACGCGGACGCGGAGTGGAAACGCAAATTGATTTCCGCCATGGCTGAGGCCTGTGCCGTGGCGAAAGCAAGCGGCGCGGAAGTTGACCCGGCCCAGATCCAGGCGATCTATGACGGCTTGCCCTCGGGTATACGCAGCTCTATGCAGAAAGACCTTGCCTCCAGGCGGCAGCTCGAGTTGGATGCCATTGGCGGTCCGATTGTGCGCGGTGGGGAACGTTACGGCATCGACGTCTCCACTGCGGCGGCCCTGATTGCCGTGATTCGCGCGAAGGCCACTGAATAGACGAATGTAGGCGCGAGCTTTCTCGCCCGCGGCAGAGGCCTCAGTTCGTGTAATCGCCTGGTTACGACACTTATCCTGTCGGCCTCGGGCAAGCTGGCGCCTGGGCGCGGGAAGCTTGTAACTTTCTGGAACCTAACTGCGGCATCTTGCGTATCATTTCCCAAGCTGGGGGTGACGTATGCTCCAAAAGACGGCTCTTGTTCTTCTAGCTCTTGTTCCGCTCTGCCGGGGGGACGACAAATACTCCAAGACCAACACCCAGAGCTGGGATTTCCTGCCGGCCGGACAAGTCGAACTTCGCGTCCGTTACGGTGATGTCCACATAGTTCCGGGAGACGATTCCCACATCGTGCTCAGTAACACGATGCACTCCAACCACTCCGACTTTGACCGTAAGGTCGAGCCGCAATTCGAAGTGAAGGGTTCGAAGGCCGCACTCACCCTGAAGGCACCCCACAGTGGCAACACGGAGGTCAATATCAAGCTACCGGCTCGAACGGACATTTACCTTCGTGTGTCGGCTGGCGACATAACACTCGGCTCGATAGAAGGAAATAAGGACCTGGAGACCCATGCTGGCGACATAGACATCGATATCGCTCAGGAGGCGAGTTACGGGCCAGTGGATGCTTCCACTCATGCCGGGGACGTCGCCGCACCGTTTGGACAGCCGCACGGCTGGATCGGTAACTCGCTGAAGTACCAGGGTACGGGCGCCTATCGCATTCATGCCCATACCCTTGCTGGAGATGTGAGGTTGCACAAGCTGGAAGCGGTGGAAAGTGCGCACCCCTCGCCAGGGACTGACGATTTTGAGAGCAGCCTGAAAGGAATCCTCAATCAGTATTCCGCGGCATACAGCAGCAAGAATGCCGACCAGATCGCGAACCTGTACGCTGAGGATGCGTTGTACGTTGGCGCCACCGGCAAAGTCGAGGGGCGCACCGCGATACGTGAGTCACTCGCTAACGAGTTTGCTGAAGCCTCCGACATGGAATTGAACATCCACAGCGTCAGGAGCGATTACTCGAGCGAGATGGGTTACAACTACGGAACCTATAAGGCTGGCTCCCGGGCCGACTCGGAGGCTGGGAAGTATGTGCTGGTGCTGAAGAAAGTCAAGGGCAACTGGTTGATCGTCATGGCGTCGACGACGCCCGGGGCGCAGTAAAGTCGTAGAGCGGATGACTTACGGTCAAGGCTCAGAAGCGATCTGCCGAACCGGATCACTGTTGTAACATCGCCTTTGCCGCGGAAACAGAGGCGAGCGAGGAAGATGTTGATGCGGTAACCGAGAGGCTCCGGGCGCTACATGTGAACCATGTGTAAGGCGTTTGAAAAGCTGTCAAGGAAGCATGAAATCGCCACCCAGCCCATTCCCCCATTCAATATTCCCTTTCGTCACTTGTGAGCCCCCATTAACCACTGCACAATTCACAAAACCGGGAGGCTTTATGAGTAAATCAATCAGAACTGCCCTGAGCCTTGTGGTCAGCCTGGTGCTGTTCAGCGCGCTGACGATGGCCCAGGCTGGCGGAAATGCCGACAAAGGTAAGAACAAGGAGCACCATAGCCGCCTCGCAAAAGTCGCGTTCTGGCGCCATCACAAAGACGCCGACAAGAACGCGAAACAAGCCCAGGCCGCGCAGGCGCCGTCCAAACAGGCTCAGGCTAAGACATCGCAGATAAAGCCGGCGTCAACCAAGCAGGCTGCTGGCAAGAAGGACCAGAAGCAGGAGCAGCATGCCAGCAACCTGAGCAAGCCTTCCGCCAAGAAGGCGCCTGCTGCGAACAAGACGAGGCCGCGACAGAAGGCGCAAGATCCCAAGACGGCTTCGTTGAAGCAATAGCTTCGCAGACTCATACGATCTGCTGTCGCCTTAACCGCGTCGCGGAAACTTTGTCTGCGGCGGCTTTGAAGAGGTCGTAGCCTGCAAAAGATAGCTCTCGAAGGGTCGTCCGTCGAACTCGTTCAAACAGTGCCATTTCACAAACAATCCCAGTCACTTGTGAAATCGCTGATTACGGCAGTTACCAGTTTTTTCAGTCCTGGTGGTGTCTGTATCTGATATGCAGTGCTCCCCAGACCTTGACCGCAAACCCGTTCCACATCTTCGCTGTGCGACCTCCAGTTTCAGGAGCTACTTTACCGTGAGTCTGACGGTTGTCGAGTGCGTGAGACTTCCTGAGGTTGCCGTCATGGTAAGCGTATAGTTACCGACCGGTGTGCCGCCACTTGGCGGCGTGGGCGGAGCCGGTCTACCTCCGCCGCAGCCGGTCAGAAACACGAGGCAAACCAGAGCCGCCGCCCGCAGTGCCAGCGCCAAGGCACGGGCAGACTTCTCCCGAATGCGGATCAGCGTCGCAACGAACGTCATTCCCAACAGTGATGCCCATAGACCCAACTGCCAGAGGCTTTGTGGCGGAACCGCGGGCCCGCTTGCCAGAATCAGCGATTGCGCCGATGGTGCCGTGGTCGTAACGCTCAGGCTGAGAGTAGCGATCGCCGTGTCGAACACGAAGACTGAGGACGGCGTGACGGAACACGTCGCGTGGCTGGGTGCGCCGGAACAACTGAGCGACACCGCGCCGAGAAACCCGCTCAGTGACGAAACCTGCAGGGTGCCCTTCGCTGTGCCCCCCGGTTGCACCGAGAGCAAAGTGGGAGATGCCGCAATCGCGAAGTCTGGACCTGGGCCCGAGGGCGGGATCTGCAACAGCACCGAAACATAGTTATTTGGGTCACTGGCAGTCGCAAAGTCAAGCTTGCCATCGCCGTCGAAGTCACCCGCCACCAAAGAGGCAGGTTGGTCAGGCAGAAGAAGAGAGAAGTCAGTTGGCGCAAGCGTTCCATCGCCCTTGCCCAGCAGAATGATGACGTAGTCAACAGGGAACATAGGCTGGATGTTCAGAATAGCCACAGCCAAGTCCAGCTTTCCATCGCCATTGAAATCTCCCGCCGCCATACCTAGCGTGTGAGTAAGCTCCACAGATGTGCCGCAACAACCAGTTATTGGGGCAAAAGTCCCATCGCCGTTGCCCAGCAAAATGGTGAGCGCACTGTTCCCCCGGTTAGTTACCGCCAAATCCAGCTTCCCGTCGCCGTTGAAATCTCCCACCACGAGTGCTGGTCCCGCCGTCGCAGGAGGCGAAGAAGCGGGCGCGAAGGCTCCATCTCCGCTGCCCAAGAGAATGGTGACCGTATTGACATCGAAGTTCGCCACCGCCAGGTCCAGCTTTCCATCGCCATTGAAATCTCCGATCGCCAGTCCGAACGGGGTTCCCGTGGCCGGGGGCGAAGAAACAGGCGTGAAGGTTCCGTCCCCGGGCCCGAGCAGAATGGTGAGAGTGTTGTCAGTAGAGTTCGCCACCGCCAGATCGAGTTTTCCATCCCCGGTGAAATCTCCCATGGCTAGGGCAGTTGGCCCAGCGCCAACACTCACCGGCGAGCTAGATGGGGGCATGAAAGTCCCATCGCCCTTGCCCAACAGGATGGTGACGCTGTTATCGTCATAATTCGCCACCGCCAAGTCCAATGTCACTATATTATGTGATGCTAAATAATTGAGCTGCCGAGTGTGATTCTCTGCCAACGACTGGGTTCGGGGCGCTGTTCAAACAGTTTTCGGAACTCTTGATAGGGCATTTTTTATTCTCTCGGGATTCTGGCAATTGATGGGTTGTGCACGCAAGTGGACGCCATCGCAAAACGTGGGGGAAACTAGCCCCCGCGCGCGGTCGCGCAGACTCACAGCCGACTGTAACCGGACAATGTATGCAGAGTTCGCTCTCGGTAGCGGGGCGCGGGAGCGTGCAGCAATGCCATCACTTCGGTTTCTGAGATGCTTTCGGAACTTCGAGGTTACCTTCGTGTGCCCGCGCAATCATTCCGCATGGCTTTGCCCAGCAGCCTTTTGACAGAATGGCCAGCGGAGGCACCATGGCGGCGCAGTACACAGAAGAAGATTTGCGAGAAGCGTTTCTATGCGGCGTTTCGGAAGGTGCGCAACATGGCAATGCAAACGCCCACGAGACTTTTACCAGCGCTGATATCGCGTGGATTGACGCTCTTTTCTATCACGGATTCAGCAACCAGGAGCTTTTCAGCAGGCCGGGTTACAGCACGCCAACTCAAAGACGCATGGCCGCGACAGCGGGTGAATAGAATGGCAACCATGCGCATCTCCCAGGGCGTTCCACTTCCAGATCCCTCGCTGAGCTCTAGATTTCGTTGCCTCATGCTGGCGGCAGACTCTGAACGCACCACCAGCCTGATTACGCTGCGTGTCTAGATCGTTGGTTTCTTCTACTGTTCGCGGTAGGAGCCAAAATTGGCCGCAGCCGATCACAAATCTTATCAGCTAGTGTCCCGGGATCTTCGAGAACATCGGAATAATGTTCTTTGAACTGCTCACCCCATAGCTGACTTCCGTCGCATACATCAATCAGCTCCACATGCAAGAGCAACTCGTCGTTGTGGCGAATCATTTCACCTACGGCAATGGCGTTGACAAGCAGGTTTTCTCCTAGGCTCCGAGAATCCAGATCCTTCCCCCGCTGGTGCTGAACAGTGTTGTAAGCCAAAACCCGTACGCCAGGCGCTCGCGACATGGTGTCGATGACTCGCTCGATGATTCTCCTATTCAGAAGCTCCATCTCTGCGTCGGCGGATTCGCTGGC
>Ga0137372_10004482_pt1 | contig 13606 bp, 14 predicted proteins | sample SagtaG_6_FD_104911 | JGI IMG/M metagenome (GOLD analysis project Ga0137372, IMG submission 104911) | Vadose zone soil microbial communities from Sagehorn Ranch, Mendocino, California, USA - Sage1_R_60_16 metaG | ecosystem: Environmental > Terrestrial > Soil > Vadose zone | place: USA...
GACTGGCGCCGACCCTCTCCCCGACCCTCCCCCTTCCAGGGGGAGGGGGACGATGACGCTACTTCTCCTCCACCAACCTGCTCCGCGGGTGCCGCACGTCGGTGCCGCGGACCATGTACACCACCATCTCGGCGACGTTGATCGCGTGGTCGCCGAAGCGCTCGAGGTGCTTCGCCGCGAACATCATGGCGGTGGCGCGGCGGATGGCGCGGGAGTCCTCCATCATGAGCTGCAACAGCTCGTTGAAGATCTTCAGATACAGCGCGTCGAGGAGGTCGTCGCCCTTCATCACCTCCTCCGCCTTCACCGGATCCCGCTCCACGAACGCGTCGAGCGCCTTCTTGAGCTGCGCCTCGGAGAGATCCGCGAGCGAGGAGAGGTCGTGGAAGGGCCGGAGCGGCGGCGCCTGCGCGAGGTCCATCGCGCGCTCGGCGATGTTGACCGCCAGGTCGCCCATGCGCTCGAGGTCCGTCACGATCTTGAGCGCGGTCGTGATGAAGCGGAGGTCGCTCGCGGCCGGCTGGCGCAGCGCCAGCAGGCGCCGGCAGGCGCCGTCGATGTCCACCTCGAGCCGGTTGACCTCGACGTCGCTCGCCTTCACCCGCTCCGCGAGCTCGCTGTTGCGCTCCGTGATGGCGCGCACGCTCGAGGCGATCGCGGCCTCGACCTTGCCGCCCATGGCGAGCAGCTTGTCGCGCAGGTCCTTCAGCTCCTGCTCGTACGTCTTGTCGGTGTGCGTCGCGGGCATGGTGGCAGCCTATCCGAACTTCCCTGTGACGTAGTCCTCGGTGCGCTGCTCTCGCGGGTTCGTGAAGATCGTCTCGGTGGCGCCCGCCTCGACGAGCTCGCCCATGTAGAAGAACGCCGTCGTGTCCGAGACGCGCGCCGCCTGCTGCATGTTGTGCGTCACGATGACGATCGTGTAGCGCTCCTTGAGCTCGTGCATGAGCTCCTCGATCTTCGCCGTCGCGATGGGATCGAGCGCGCTCGCCGGCTCGTCCATGAGCAGCACCTCGGGCTCGACCGCGAGCGCCCGCGCGATGCAGAGGCGCTGCTGCTGGCCGCCCGAGAGGGAGAGCGCCGAGTGGCGGAGCCGGTCCTTCACCTCGTCCCACAGCGCCGCCTGGACGAGGCACCGCTCCACGATCTCGTCGAGGTCGCCCTCCCAGCCGTTGAGGCTCAGGCCCGCGGCGACGTTGTCCTTGATCGACATGGTCGGGAACGGGTTCGGCCGCTGGAACACCATCCCCACGCGCCGCCGCAGGCGCACCGGGTCCACCCCGCGCCCGTACAGGTTCTCGCCGTCGAGGTCGACGCGGCCCTGCGAGCGGGCGCCGGGCACGAGCTCGTGCATCCGGTTGAGGCAGCGCAGGAAGGTGGACTTGCCGCAGCCGGACGGCCCGATGACGGCCAGCACCGACAGGGGCGCGACGTCGATGGAGACGTCGCGGAGCACGTGCCGGTCGTGGAACCAGGCCTGGAGCCCCTCGACGCGCATCTTCGGGGTCACGCGCGCCCTCCTGCCGTGCTGCGGCGCAGCGCCAGGCGCGCGCCGACGTTCAGGACGCCGACGAGGAGGAGCAGGACGAGGGCGGCGGTCCACGCCTTCTGGTGCCAATCCTCGTACGGGCTGATGGCGTAGTTGAAGATCTGCACCGTGAGCGACGCGGTCGGCTGGTCCGGCCGGAAGTTCCAGTACTGGTTGTTGAGGGCGGTGAAGAGGAGCGGCGCCGTCTCGCCCGCGGCGCGGGCGATGGCGAGGAGCGCCGCGGTGAGGATGCCGCCCGCGGCCGTGCGCAGCACGACGCGGAGGCTCGTCTTCCACTGTGCGATCCCGAGCGCGAGCGAGGCCTCCCGCAGCGTGCCGGGCACGAGCCGGACGAGCTCCTCGGTCGTGCGGGCGAGCGTCGGGATCATGAGGAGCGCGAGCGCGAGCGCCCCGGCCAGCGCGGAGAAGCGCCGCATGGGCAGCACGACCAGCCCATAGGCGACGATGCCGATGACGATCGACGGGATGCCGGAGAACACCTCGGCGGTGAAGCGGACCGCGCGGCCGAACGGGCCGTCGCCCTTCTCCGCCAGGAAGACGCCGGCGCCGATGCCCACCGGGAGCCCGACGAGGCACGCCAGGCCCACCATGGTGGCGGTGCCGAGGATGGCATTGCCGACGCCGCCGCCCGGCTCGCCCACCGGCGCGGGGAGCGCGCCGAAGAACGAGAGCGAGAGGCCCGGCGCGCCCTTCGAGACGACGAGCCACAAGAGCGAGCCGAGCGGGACGAGGGCGAGGAGCACCATCGCGCCGCACGCGATCGTGACGAGCGCGTCCACCGCGCGGCGGAGAGGGAGCGACCTCACGCCGCGACCCGCGCCGGGCCGCGCGCGACGAGCCTCACCAGGAGCCGCGCGACGGAGTTGAGGAGGAGCGACAGGCCGAAGAGCACGAGCGCGAGCCCGGCCAGGGCGCCGACGTGGACGTCGCCCGTCGCCTCGGCGAACTCGTTGGCGATGACGGCGGGCAGCGTGTACCCCGGCGCGAAGAGCGACGCGCTGATCTCGGGCGAGTTGCCGATGACCATCGTGACCGCCATCGTCTCCCCCAGCGCCCGGCCGAGCCCGAGCAGCGCCGCGCCGAGGATGCCGGGGCGGGCGTAGGGCAGGACCGCGAGGCGGATCGCCTCCCAGCGCGTCGCGCCGAGGGCGAAGGCGGCCTCGCGGAGGGACGCCGGAACCGTCTTCAGCACCTCGCTCGTCACCGAGGCGACGGTGGGCAGGATCATCACGGCCAGGATGAGGCCCGCGGCCAGGTAGCCGAGCCCGATGGGCGCCCCGCGGAAGATGGGCAGGAACCCGAGCGTCCGCGCGAGGAACGGTTCGACGACGGTGCGGAGGAGCGGCACCAGCACGAAGAGCCCCCACAGCCCGTAGACGACGCTCGGGATGGCGGCCAGCGTCTCGATGGCGAAGGTGACGACGGGGCGGAGCCGGGGCGGTCCCATCTCCGACAGGAAGAGCGCGAGGCCCACCGACACCGGCACCGCCACCGCGATCGCGATGACGCTCGTCACGAGCGTGCCGTACATGAACGCGAGCGCGCCGAAGGAGCCCGCCACCGGATCCCAGGTCTTCTGCACGAGGAACTGCGTCGCGCCCGCGGCGAGCGCCGGGCGCGACACCTTCACGAGCTCCAGCACGACGAGCCCGACGACCGCCAGGATCGCGCCGCCCATCGCGACGAGCAACCCGTTCCAGACGCGGTCGCCTCCGTGCGCGGCCGCGCCCGCCGGCAGGTGTGGGGGGGGCGCGGCCAGCGTCGCCCCCCGCGCGACGGCGTCAGCGGGAGGAGGCAAGCGGGACCGGCCTTCCCTGGACGGTGAGGCCGCCCAGCGTCTTCTCGATCTTGCCCACCACCGCCTTCGGGAGCGGCGCGTAGTCGAGCGCCGCCGCGGAGGGCTGGCCGTCGTGCACGGCCCACCACAGGAACCTGATCAGCGCCTCGCCCTTCGCCTTGTCGGCCTGGTCCTTGTAGACGAGCAGGTACGTGAACGAGGCGATGGGGTAGGCGTTCTTGCCCGCCGCGTCCGTGATGGACACGCGGTAGTCGGCAGGGACGTCGACGCCGGCGGCGGCCTCCGACGTGCTCTCGATGGACGGCTTCACGAACGCGCCGTCGTGGTTCCTGAGGAGCGCCATGGGCAGCTTGTTCTGGTTCGCGTACGCGAGCTCGACGTACCCCACGGCGCCCGGGGTCGCCTTCACGAGGCCCGTCACGCCCTCGTTGCCCTTCGCGCCCAGGCCCGCCGGCCACCTCACGCTCTTGCCGGCACCGACCTTGCTCTTCCACTCCGGGCTCACCTTCGCGAGGTAGTCCGTGAAGATGGCGGTCGTCCCGGAGCCGTCGGAGCGGTGGACCACGGTGATGGCCGTGTCGGGCAGCTTCGCGCCGGGGTTGTCCTTCGCGAGCGCGGGGTCGTTCCACTTCGTGATGCTCCCCAGGAAGATGCCGGAGAGCGTCTGCGGCGTGAGCTTCAGGCCCTCGACGGGGGTGTTGTGGGTGACGACGACGGCGCCGAGCACCGTCGGAACGTGCTGGACGCCGGGAGCCTTCGCCAGCTCCTCGTCCGTCATCGGGGCATCCGAGGCGCCGAAGTCCACCGTCTTCTCGGTGATCTGCTTGATGCCGCCGCCGGAGCCGATCGACTGGTAGTTGAAGCGGAGCGCCGGGTTCTGCTTGTTGTAGTCGCTGAACCACTTGGAATAGAGCGGGAACGGGAAGGTCGCGCCCGCGCCCGTGATGAGCAGGTTCTCCGCCTGCGCCACGCCACCCACCGCGAGGGCGAGCACCGCCGCCAGCACCTTCGTCATGAGCCTCTCCGATCGTCGTGTTGGGTCGGCCCGTTTCTAGGCTGGACAGGTGACGGTTGCGTGACGGCGCCGTGGAGGTGCAGTGAAGGTTCGGCTCGCGCCACGCGGCGGCCCCGCTCAAGAGGCCGGGAGGCGCACCCAGAAGCGGCTGCCCGACGCCCCGCTCTCGACCCCCACCTCGCCGCCTTGCGCCTGCACGAGGTGCTTCACGATGGCGAGGCCGAGGCCTGTCCCGCCCTGATCCCGGCTCCGCCCCGGGTCGGCGCGGTAGAACCGCTCGAAGACCCGCGCGAGGTGGTGGCGGTCGATGCCGGGTCCGGTGTCCGCGACCGTGACGACGACGCCCTGCTCCGCGCGCGCCCCGCCGACGATGACCCGGCCGCCCGCGGGCGTGTACTTCACCGCATTGTCGACGAGGTTCACGAGCACCTGCTCCAGCGCGCGCGCGTCGGCGCGCGCGGCGAGGCCGTCCGCCACGTCGCGCGCGAGCTGGAGCCCCTTCTCGGCGGCCCGGTCGGCGTGCAGGTCGAGCACGCCCTGCGCGAGCGGGGCGAGCTCGACGCGCGCGAGCGAGATCGTCCACTGTCCCGACTCGATGCGCGACAGGTCGAGGAGGTCCTGCGTGAGCTGGGAGAGCCGCTCCGCCTGGCGCGCGATCATGCCGACGAAGTGACGGGCGCCTTCGGGGTCGGCGAGCGCGCCCGCGAGGAGCGTCTCGGCCGCGCCGCGGATGGCGGCGACCGGCGTGCGCAGCTCGTGGCTCGCGTTCGCGACGAAGTCGCGGCGGATCGCCTCGGCGCGCTTCGCGTCCGTCACGTCGCGCAGGAGGAGCAACACCTCGCCGCGCAGGAGCGGCGCCAGGTGCGCGAGCCAGACGCGCCGCGTCGCAGGCGTGTCGACCTCGAGCCGCCGCGGGTGGCCCTCCAGCGCCCGCCGGACCGCCTCCGCCAGCTCGCCGGAGCGCGTGATCTCGAGGAGCGAGAGCCCGGCCGCCCGCCCCCCCGGCGCGAGCGCCTCGAACGCGGCGTTGGCGACCCGCACCAGCCCGAGCTTCCCGATCACGGCCGCGCCGTCCGCGAGGGCGGAGAGCAGCTCGCGCTCGGGCTCCTCCTTCGTCTTGGCGCGCTCCTCGCGCGTGTGGACGAGGCCGCCCAGGAGCTCGAGCTCGGCGGGGATCTCGGCGCGCGGGCCGCCCGCCAGCTCGTCCTGGAGCGCCCGGATGGCGGCGTCGAGCTTGCTCCCGCGGAGCTTCGCCATCACGGCCCGGTCACCCCCGCTCGGACGGCAGCACCAGCCGATAGCCGATCCCGCGCACGGTCTCGAGCAGGTCGCGCGCAGATCCGAGCTTCTCGCGCAGCCGCTTCACGTGCGTGTCCACCGTTCGCGTCTCGACCTCGCTCGACATCTCCCAGACGTCCGAGAGGAGCTGCTCGCGCGACTGCACGCGCCCGACGCGCGTCATGAAGGTGAGGAGCAGCCGGAACTCGAGCGGCGTGAGCACCACCTCCTCGTCTCCGACATACGCGCGGTGCGCCTCGACGTCCACCCGGATCGGGCCGACCGGCTCGAGGGGCCGCTCGCCACCCCGAGGCGGCGCGGCGCCGGCCGCGCGCCGGAGCACCGCGCGGACGCGGAGCACGAGCTCGCGGACGCTGAAGGGCTTCGTCACGTAGTCGTCGGCGCCGAGCTCGAACCCGACCACCTTGTCCACCTCCTCGCCCTTCGCGGTGAGCATCATGACCGGCACGTGCTTCGTGCGCGGCTCGGACTTGATCGCGCGGCACACGTCGGTGCCGGAGACGTCCGGCAGCATGAGGTCGAGCAAGACGAGGTCCGGGACGCGGCGGCGCAGATGCGCCTGCGCCTCCGCGCCCGAGGCGGCGAGCAACGTCTCGAACCCCGCCTGTCGCAGGTTGAAGTCGAGCACCGAGAGCAGGTCGCGCTCGTCGTCCACGATGAGGATGGCCGGCACGACGGAATCCTACAGCAGGCCAGCATGGCGGCAGCGTGCCAGTGGCGCGACATCCGCGTGAACCGCGGGTGGATGAGCCCTCCTCGGGCCTCTTCCGGACGCCTGCATGGACCCACCCGAGCCTACAGGCGCCCGCTTGACTTGTGTCGCGCCCTTGGCGTCAGCTCACCCATCCGCCTTCCGACGTCCGGAGCGACAGCCACGCCTCCCGACAGCCATACCGACGGCCGCTCCCGCGGCCTCATGGGGCGCCTCGCGCTTCACCCGGCCGCGCTCCGCGAGGACGTGAGCCAGTGGTTCGAGGGGTTGTCGTCGGCGGGCGCGACCGCGATCGCGGTCGGGCTCATGCTCTGCGTCGCGGTCGGCGACGAGCTGACGGGCGCCGACGTCTCCTTCACGCTCCTCTACCTCGGTCCCATCGGCTTCGCGACCTGGTTCGTCTCGCTGCCCGCCGGGATCTTCCTCTCGACCGCGAGCGCGCTCGCGTCGTTCGCGGTCGACCTGTCCACCCGCAGCGTCCCGCTGCCGGGCGTCATCCTGGCCTGGAACGTCGTGGTGCAGCTCGGGGTCTTCCTCGCGCTGGTGGTGCTGCTCGCGGCGTTGAAGGGGCGCCTCGTGGCGGAGCAGCAGCTCGCGCGGACGGACCCGCTGACGCTCGTCTCGAACCGGCGCGCCTTCGTCGAGCTGGCGGCGGTGGAGCTCGAGCGCGCGCGCCGCACCGGCCGCCCCCTCACGGTCGCCTACCTCGACGCGGACGACTTCAAGTCCATCAACGACCGGCTCGGCCACGCACAGGGCGACGCGCTCCTCGTCGCCGTGGCGGCGACGCTCCGCGGCGGGACGCGCGTGATGGACTCGGTCGCGCGGCTCGGGGGCGACGAGTTCGGCCTCCTGCTCGTCGACACCGACGGCGAGACCGCGAAGGCGCTCGTCGAGCGCCTGCGCGCCGAGCTCGCCGCGCGCATGGGCGAGAACGGATGGACGGTCTCCTTCTGCATCGGCGCGGTCACCTTCGCGGCGCCGGCGCGCTCGGTCGACGAGATGCTCGGGCACGCCGACCAGCTCATGTACGACGCGAAGCGCGCGGGCAAGAACGCGGCGCGCTTCGAGATCGTCGAGCGCCAGGCGGCGCTCGCCGCCGGCGGGCGGGCGATCTCGTAGCGGTGGGGCGGGCTGCGCACCGCTCGCCGGGTCACGACCCGGTCGTCACCCTGAGGTGGAAGCTCTTCGCGCGCGTCAGCGCGAGCAGGCCGTGCCTCGAGAGCGAGAGGCCGAGCCCGGAGTCCTTCCAGCCGACCCACGGCAGCGCCGGGTCGAGGTAGTCGCAGCGGTTCATGTAGACGGTGCCGGCCTCGATGCGCCGCCCGAGCCGGAGCGCGCGCTCCTCGGAGCGCGTCCACACCGACGCGCTGAGGCCATAGCGGCTCGCGTTCACCCGCGCGACCGCCTCGTCGTCGTCCGCGACCGGCTCGACGATCGCGAGTGGGCCGAAGCTCTCCTCGCGCACGACGGCGGCGCCGGGCGGCGCGCCGGCGATGAGCGTGGGCAGGAAGAAGCGCCCTCGCCCGCCGAGCGTCGCAGGCTCCCCGCCGCACAGGACGCGGGCGCCGCGCGCGCGCGCGTCGGCCACCTGCGCGGCGAGCTCCCCGGGGGCCTCCGGCGTCGCGAGCGGTCCGAGCGTCGTCGCGTCGGCTGCGGGGTCGCCGGGCGAGTAGCCCTTCGCCGCGGCGAGCGCCGCCGCCACGAACTCGGAGTGCACCTTCGCGTGCACGTAGATGCGCTTCACGCCGCAGCAGCTCTGGCCGGCGTTGTAGAACGCCCCCTCGACGACGTTCGGGACGGCGAAGGCGAGGTCGGCGTCCTCGGCGACGTACGCCGCGTCCTTGCCGCCGAGCTCGAGGACGACCGGCAACAGGCGCTGCGCGGCGGCGCGGTGGACCTCGCGCCCCGCGGCGTTCGAGCCGGTGAGCGCCGCCAGGGCGACCTCCGGCCGCGCGAGCACCTTCGCCACCACCTCGTGCCCGGCGACGAGCGGCTCGACGAGCCCCTCCGGCGCGCCCGCCTCGCGGAAGGCGCGCGCGAAGTGGCCAGCGCAGAGCGGGGTGCGCGAGGCGTGCTTCAGGACGACCGCGTTCCCCGCCAGCACCGCCGCCGCCACCACGTTCACCGCCGTGAGGAGCGGGTAGTTCCAGGGCGCGACGTCCACCACCACGCCCAGCGGCTCGCGCGCGATGAAGCGCTCGAAGCCGGCCTTCCCGGGCAGCCGCTCGTCGGCGAGCGTCTCCTCCGCGATCGAGGCCAGGTGCGTCGCCCGCGCGACGCAGGTGCCCACCTCCCCCCGCGCCTCGGCGATGGGCTTTCCCATCTGCCGCGTGATGTCGCGCGCCACCTCCTCGCGCCGGGCGGTGAGCGCCTCGCCGAAGCGGCGCACCAGCGCGGCCCGCTCCGTCACCGGCACGCGGGCCCAGGCCCGCTGGGCGGCGGCGGCGCGGTCCACCGCCGCCATCGCCTCGGCCTCGGTGGCAAGCGGCAGCTCGCACGCGACCTCGCCGGTGAACGGGTCGTCGACGCGCAGGGTCCGGGTCCGGTCGGTCATGGCGGGAACGATAACGCCGGGCGCCGCCCTCTCCCGCTCCCTTTCCGAGTACATTGCGCCGATGAAATTCTTCGCCACCTGCGCCAAGGGGACCGAGGGCGCGCTGCGCCGCGAGCTCGCGGCGCTGAAGCTGCGCCACGTCCGCGGCGACCGGGGCGGCGTCGCGTTCGAGGGCGAGCTCGAGGCGGGCATGCGCGCCTGCCTCCACGGCCGCGTCGCGATGCGCGTGCTGCTCGAGCTCGCGAGCTTTCCCGCCGGCGACGCCGACGCGCTGTACGAGGGCGTGCGCGCGGTGGACTGGAGCCCCTGGCTCACCGCCCGCACGACGCTCGCCGTCGAGGCGACGGTCCGCGACTCGGCCCTCACCCACTCGATGTTCGTGGCGCAGAAGGTGAAGGACGCGGTCGTCGACGCCCTCCGCGAGAGGCTCGGCGCGCGGCCGGACGTGGACCCGAAGGATCCGGACATCCGCATCGTGCTCCACCTCGCCCGGGATCACGCCGACCTCGCGCTCGACCTCGCGGGCGAGCCGCTCCACAAGCGCGGCTACCGCCTCGGCATGACCCCCGCGCCGCTCAAGGAGACGCTCGCGGCGGCGGTGCTGTCGCTGGGAGGCGTCGATCCGGAGCGGCCCTTCATCGACCCCATGTGCGGCTCGGGGACGCTCGCCATCGAGCACGCGCTCCGGGCGCGGAAGCTCGCGCCGGGGCTCTCGCGCGCGTTCGGGTTCCAGCGCTGGCCGTCGTACCGCGGCGGGCTCCAGTCCACCTGGGATCGCATGAAGGAGGAGGCGCGGCGCTCGGCGCTCGCGGCCGCGCCGGCGCCCATCGTGGCGCGCGATCTCTTCGCGAAGGCGCTCGACGCCGCTCGCAAGAACGCGGCCGCCGCCGGCGTGGCGCAGGACATCCGGTTCGAGAAGGGCGACGTGCGCGACCTCGCGCCCGCCGCGGACGTGGCCGCGGGCACGATCTGCACGAACCCGCCCTACGGCGAGCGGCTCATGGGCCACGGGGACCGCGAAGGCAGCCGCCGGGAGTCTCCCCGCGGACGCCAGGGTCCTCCCCCCCGCTCGCGGGGGGAGGGCCGGGGAGAGGGGCGGCGCGACGAGGATCGCGGCGACGATCGTCGCGCGGCGCACGTCTCCCAGCTCAAGCTCCAGGGTCTCTACCGCGGGATGGCGGAGGCGCTCGGCCGCTTCCACGGCTGGAACGCGGTCTTCCTGTCTGGGAGCGCGCTCCTCGAGCAGGAGATGCGGGTCAAGCCGGAGGTGACGCACCGGCTGTGGAACGGGCCGCTCGAGGTGAAGCTGCTCAAGTACCGCCTGCGCTGAGCCACGATCACCTCACCTTCACCCCCATCGCGAGCCCCTCCGCGGTCGGGAGCATCGTCGCCCGGAAGCGCCCCCCGGACGCGAGGCGCTCGGCGAAGGCGCGCAGCGGCGCGACGGCGCGCGCGTCCTCGCCGCCGGGGCGCTCCTCGTGCACGTGGCCGAAGGCGAACGCGTTGTCGGCGAGCACGAGGCCGCCCACGCGCAGGTGCTGCTCCGCCCACGCGAGGTAGGCGGGGTAGCCGCCCTTGTCGGCGTCGATGAAGACGAGGTCGAACGGCCCCTCCCCCTCGATCGACGGGAGCCGCTCGAGCGCGCTGCCCACGTGGATCCGCACGAGCTCCGAGACGCCCGCGCGCTCGAACGAGGTGCGCGCGACGCCGGCGTGGTGCCGCTCGAGCTCGAAGGTGTGGAGGATCCCGTCGGGCCCCATGCCGCGCGCGAGGCACACGCCGCTGTATCCGCCCAGGGTCCCGATCTCGACCACCTTCTTCGCGCACACGGCGCGCGTGACGACCTCGAGGTGGAGGCCGTCCATCCGCCCGACCTGGATGCCCGGCAGGCCCTCGCGGGCGCTGCGCTCGCGGATCTCGGCGAGCACGGCGTCCTCCGGCGCGAACGTCTGCTCTGCCCAGCGCGCCAGCGCCGGGTCGCCCTGTCCGAAGCCCTTCTCCGACGGCGAGCCCATGGTCCCTCCTACCGCTCGCTCTTCGCCTCGAGCGCGGCCCGCCGCGTCCGGAGCTCGGACAGCGTCCTGTCGTCGCGCTGCGCCGGCGGCAGACCCTCGGCATGGGCGATCGCCTCGCCGAGCGCCGCGTCGAGGGCCGCGCGGTCGCCTTGCCTCTCGAGGATGCTCGCGGCGAGCTCATAGATCTTGAGCTTCCGGGGCCCGTACGCCTTCGCGAGCGCGCGCTCCGCCGCGGCGCGCGCCTCGGAGAGGCGCCCCATCTCGCGCAGGAGCAGCGCCTGGCGCGCGAGCGGGTTGTAGTCGTCCGGCAGGGCGCGCTCGGACGACCTCAGCGCCGGCAGCGCGCGGGCCGGGTCGCCGAGGGTGAGCGCGGCGTTCACGCGCGCGCTGTCGAGCGCGGCGCGCGCCTCGGCGGAGGGCACGCGCCGACCCTCCTCGGCCAGGAAGCTCCACCACCGCTCGGCGATCGCGCGCGCTCCCGCCTCGTCGCCGCGCGTCTCCCGCGCCTCGGCGAGCGCCTCGAAGAGGCCGGAGCGGTCGTCCGCGAGCAGCGACGGCAGCGCGAGCGCCTCGCGCGCGAGCGGCTCGAGCGCCGCGACAGCGGGCGCGCGCCAGGCGGCGTCGGGCGGAGCGGACGTCGCGCAGGCGAGCCCGGTCCCGACCACGTTCGCGAACGAGGGACCGCGCGGCAGCCGCGGGCCCTCCTCGCGCGCGGTGGCGGCGCACGCCTCGTACCGCCGGGCCGAGAGCTCCCCGAGCACGAGCGACTCGACGGCGCGCGGCCGGCGCGACCACCGTGCTCCACCCTTCGCGAGCGCCTGGCGGTACGCGGCGAGCGCTTCGTCCAGGCGTCCCTCGGCGTTGGCGCGGTCGGCCTGGGCGAGGATGGCCTCGGCCCCGCCGCGCTCGCGCCGCTCGCCGTCGGCGAGGAGCTTGTCGATCTGCTCGACGCTGGCGCTCCCGAGCCACTTGAGGACGGCCTTCTCCTCCTGCGGCTCGATGACGAGGAAGGTGGGCCAGACCTGCACCGGGAACCGCTCCAGGAACCCGGCGTTCCTCGCGCTCTCGGTGTCGATGCTGAGCCAGACGAACCGCCCGGCGTGCCTCGCGAGCCGCGCGTCCGGCAGGACGTTGGCGCGCATGAAGCGGCAGGTGTGTCACCACGGCGCCCAGGCGTCGACGAAGATCGGCAGGTCCTTCGCCTTCGCGAGGGCGAGCGCGCGAGGGTAGTCGTCCTCGATGGCACGCGGCGCGGCCGCCGCGGGCGCGGCGAGCATCAGGACGAAGGCCACCGAGGCGGCCCAGGCAGCGGGGAGGCGCACGCCGTTCTCTTAACGCCCGGGCCGCTCCCGCGCGAGCTACGACCGCTTCAGCGAGAGCCCCATCGTGAACCGAGCTACCGGCTCTTCCCCGTACTTCTTCGGGACCGTCGCCACCACCTCGATCGGGATGGTGACGCGCTCGCCGGTGGCGTCCGCCTGCTCGATCGCCTCGCGGACCCTCGCCCCGTCCCTGGAACGGAACACGACGTCGCCGTCGGCCCGCTTGAGGAACTGCGCGTTCAGGTCCTTGAAGCTGAGCTTCACCTTCCGGTGCTTGCGGAAGATGAGCCAGGCCGCGTTGAGGCCGGAGGCCAGGTCGGCGCCGGCGCAGAGCACGCCCACGTAGACCGAGCCGAGGTGGTTCTTCGTGCGGAGGTCGAGCGGGATCTTGACCGCGCAGCCCTCGTCGTCGAGCTCGAGCACCCGCGGCCCGAGGAAGAGCAGGCTCGGGATGCGGAGCGAGATCAGCCGGAGGAACGCCGTTTCCTTGAGGAGCACGGCGCGCAGTGTAGCGCGTGACGCGGCGCAGCGCCCGGCGGAGCGCGGGCGCCGCCGTGCCGCTATACCCCGCCGATGCTCGGAGCGTTCCACCCGCTCGTCGCGCGCTGGTTCGAGCGCCGCTTCGGGACCCCCACCGAGCCGCAGGAGGCGGGCTGGCCCTTCATCCAGGCCGGACGCGACACGCTCGTCTCGGCGCCGACGGGGTCGGGCAAGACGCTGGCCGCGTTCCTCGCCTGCCTCGACCGGCTCTTCCGCCAGGGCCTCGCGGGGACGCTGCCCGACGAGACCGAGGTGCTCTACATCTCGCCGCTCAAGGCGCTCGGGAACGACATCGAGAAGAACCTCGCGGCGCCGCTCGCCGAGCTCACGGCCGCCGCCCGCGAGGAGGGGCTCTCGCCGCCGCCCGTGCGGGTGATGGTGCGCAGCGGCGACACCCCGCAGGCGCGCCGGCAGGCGATGCTGCGGCGCCCGCCGCACGTGCTCGTCACGACGCCCGAGTCGTTCTACCTGCTCCTCACGAGCGGCCGCGGGCGCGCCATGCTGCGCACGGTGCGCACGGTGATCTGCGACGAGATCCACGCCGTCGCGCGCGACAAGCGCGGCGCGCACCTCGCCCTCTCGCTCGAGCGGCTCGAGGCGCTGACGGCGCGGCGGCCGCAGCGCATCGGCCTCTCCGCGACGCAGCATCCCATCGAGGAGGTGGCGCGCTTCCTCGTCGGGGCCGGCCGCGTGGACGCCGGCGGCGCGCCCGACTGCGCCATCGTCGAGGTGGGGCGGCGGCGGGAGCTCGACCTCGCCCTCGAGATCCCGGACGACGAGCTCTCCAGCGTGGCCTCGA
>Ga0137372_10004486_pt1 | contig 13603 bp, 16 predicted proteins | sample SagtaG_6_FD_104911 | JGI IMG/M metagenome (GOLD analysis project Ga0137372, IMG submission 104911) | Vadose zone soil microbial communities from Sagehorn Ranch, Mendocino, California, USA - Sage1_R_60_16 metaG | ecosystem: Environmental > Terrestrial > Soil > Vadose zone | place: USA...
CGTCCTCGCGTTCGGCATCTGGATGGTCGTCGACGATGCCGCGTGGGACTTCGGGCAGACGTGGGTCTGGCTCGCGCTCGCCCTCGGGGGCACGTTCACCTACGACTCGGTGCGAACAAGGGCATCACGGGCAAGGTCGACATCGATCCGAAGACGGGCAACCGCAAAGTGGTGCCCGTCGTGATCCTCAAAGTCGGCGAGCTCGGAGGCTACTTCGTCGATGAGCGCTGGGCGAAGTTCGCAGGCTTCTCTTGTGATCAGCCGTGCACGCCGCCCCCGCGTGGGAAGCTACCCAATGAGCCGGTTGGGGAGCCGCCCCCGTAGGGTCGCAGCTCTCGAAGACGAGGAACTACAACGACATCACAGGCAACGCGAAGGGCTTTTCGTCCGCACGACTCCGCGTCCGCGTTGGAATGAGAACATCGTGGCGAGGATCACGCACGGTCCCGTTTCCGTCTCGACGAACGTGTGCGCGGTCATCGGCGGGCAATGCACGAAGTCCACGCCCGTAGATGGCGTTCCTGGTCTTCGATGATCATCACGCACTCACCCATCAAGATGACGAAGTCCTCTTGCACCGACTCCGCGTGGTACAGACCCGCCGATTGACTCTCCAGCGAGTGCGCGTCTGTCGGATTCCCGACCGAGGAAGTGCGGTCGACCGCGAGTGGTCTGTGGGGTTAGGCCCCTCCCCGCGGCGCTCGCTGCTGAGCACGATGGTCTGAGCCAACGCCAATCCTCCTTGGAAGGCACGACCCGAAAGGAACGCCATGATGACGCCGCACGAAAGAACCGACGAGCCTTGCGAAGGCGCTTGCTCCCGCAGCGCCGCGGGCCTGGTCCCGAGTGATATGCCCTATCGCACGACGTATCGCTGCGTGCGCATGGGCTGCGCGATGACCGTTCGTCTTCTCAACCCGATTGAGCGCTGCCCCCGTTGTAGCGCCCTGATGGCCGTGATCGAACGTCCGCAACTCGACCTCGAAGAGTTCGTGGTTGCGGCGACCGCGGAGGTCGTTGCCGGCTTCACGGCGCTGCTTCAGGCCGCCGTGGACGATCGGAACGACCGACGGCTATGAACTACCCCGAGAAACATCGTCGAGTAGGTGCGCCGCTCTCTCAGCGGAGCTTCCGCGCCGCCCAGATCTCCTCGGCGGGCCATTTACGCGCCCACTCGGGGGTGACGAAGGAGTAGTACTCGTGCGGCTGGGCGCCGTCCGGCGCGTACAGCTCGACGAGATCCTCGACGTCGAACCCGGTTCTGCACAGGAGCCCGAACAGCTCGCTGTGCGGGAGCCAGAACTGGTCGCTCTCTCCCGGCTGTTCGATGCGATTCAGGCCGCGCAGCGGTCGCTGGAGCTGCTCCGTTATCCCGTCCTCGTGCGCGCAGAGGATGACCAGCGGCCCGCCGCGGATGAAGACGAGGCGCCCGCCCGGACGAAGGAGGCGGTGGGCTTCCGGTATCCAGCGGTACGGGTCGGCGAACAGCGACGCTCCGTACTCCGAGTGAGCGAGGTCGAATGACGCGTCGGGCAGCGGCACGTCCTCTGCGAAGGCCTGAACGAGCGGAAAGTCCAGGCCGAACTCGGCCTGCATGCGTCGTGCGGTGTCGAGCTGAGCCGGGGTCGGGTCGACGCCGACGACCCTTGCTCCGGCTCGCGCGAGGCGCGCAGAATCGTACGCGGTGCCGCACCCGAGCTCGACCGCGTCGAGCCCGGAGACGTCGCCCAAGATCCCGAGCTCGGCGTCTGGTCGCGCCCACATGCCCCACGAGAACTCATGCTCGGCCCACGCTCGCCGTGCCTCGGCGTCAGTGAAGTCCGCGTTGGCCTTCGTCCAGTGCTCGACGTTCTTCTCAGACAAGAGGATAGGGCGGTTGTCGTCGGTCGATCTCCCGACGTTCGCGGCGGCGCTACCGTCGTCCACGTCTGAGTCCAGCTACGACTCGCCGTCCCAGTACTCAGCGGGCTCGCCGTACCGCGTCTGGAAGATCAGTTCGCCCTTCGCGCTCAGGGTGTAGAACTTGCTGCTGTCCGGATACTCGACGATCTCAGGAACGACCAGCGTCGAGAGCATGAGGATGCGCACGGGCTTCTCGGTCGCGTTCCGCACGAGGTGCGCGCCGGTGGCGCCACGCGGGAAGCAGGCGACGTCACCTTCGACAAGCTCGCGCTCCGCATCGGGCGTCCGCAACGTCGGGCGACCGCGAAGCACGACGAGCCATTCCTCGTTCGCATGATGGAGGTGGTAAGGCCAGAGCTTCTTTCCGGGATCGATCTCGTACACGCTCGCGCCAATCAGGTCGGCGCCGAGTTGCGGACCGATTTGCGTCTCGCGAATCCGAAAACCCTCGTGCTCCATACCCGACTCGCACTCGACGGTCAAGACGTTCGCAATCTCCATTCCCGCAAGACTAGAGGCGGGAGCCCTGCGAGCCCGTCCGGAGCGTTCGGGTGACTGGCGAGTGCGTCAGCGCGGCCCGTACGGGGCGTAGCGGTGGTGGAGGAGGATGGCGTTGCCGTCGGGGTCGCGGAACCCGGCTCCATGGCAGACGCCGGAGTCCCACATCTCGTTCACCTGCACGCCGGCCGCCTCCAGCTTCGCCTTCGCCTCGGCGACGTCGGCGACACGCAAGGCAATCGTTCCAGGCGGCAACGGCGTGAACTCGTAGTCGTGGGTGTGCGGCGTCATCACCGCGAGCGTCACGTTGCCGGTCTCGTACTCGACCCAGTCCTCCGCCGGCGAGCTCGGGTTCCTCTCGAGGCCCAGCACCTCGCCGTAGAACTGGTTCGCCTTCTCCATGTCCGTCACCGGGACGCGGATGAAGTCGACTCGCTGCACGTCAATCACCGGCGCGTACCTCCTGCGTCAGAAAGGACACGAACTCGACGCACCCTAGCCGCACAGCCACGGAGCGCATGGCAGGCAACCGCTTCCGCCTCCAGCAGCTTGCGAGAATCCGAGAGTGCGCGTGACCACGGACGAGACAGAGCGTTTCTAGCGCGTTGCCGCGCCCCTCGACCTCACGCGCGGCGATCTTCGTTCTCGTCGCCGGACCGCCGGGCTCCGGGAAGACGACCCTCGCGAAACCGCTGGCCTCCAAGCTCGGGTTGCCGCTGCTCGCGAAAGACGCGATCAAGGAAGCGCTCATGGACGCGCTCGGCACGCCGGTGACCGTGGAGCAGAGCCGAGACCTCGGCCGCGCGGCGGTCCGGGCGATACTCGCCGTTGCGCGCACGTGCCCTGGAGCAGTCCTCGACAGCCCCTTCTATCCGGAGAGCGCTCCCGACCTGAAGGCTCTGCCCGGCCGAATCGTGGAGATCCGCTGCCGCTGCCCGCGAGAGCTCGCCCTCACGCGTTACCGCGCGCGCAGCGCCACGCGGCATCCCGGCCATCTCGACGCGCACCGCACCGATGAGGAACTGTGGAGCGATCAGCTTCTCCAGACGCTCGGTGCCGGACCGCTGATCGACGTCGACACGAGCGGCGAGATCGACATCGACTCGCTCTCGCGCCAGGTCGAGGCCGCTGCAGCCGACAGCTCCCGCAGCAACGCTGTCGAGTGAGGCTCGCGCATCGCATGGACCGGGCCGCAGCCGAAGACTGGATCCGCGCGCACGTCCAGCCGACCGGCGCGATCGAGACGGAGCACGAGCGACCGTGGGCGACGGTGCTGCGCATTCCCGTCGCCGACGGCGTCGCCTGGTTCAAAGCGTGCGCACCGGTGCAGGCATTCGAGCCGCGCCTCTCGGCGCAGCTCTTCGCGCGGTGGCCCGACCGCGTGGGCGAGGTGCTCGGCCACGACGAGGAGCGGGCATGGCTTCTCCTCGCCGACGCGGGCAAACCGATCGGCGTCTTCGGCAACCCGCCGGAGGCATGGCTCGTTGCGTTGCCGCTGTACGCCGAGCTCCAGCGCGACGAGGCCGCATACGTGCACGAGCACCTGGCACACAACGTCCCGGACCTGCGGGTCGCGACGTTACCGGCGCGCTACGAGGACCTGCTGCAACGCGATCTGCCGCTCGACGGCGACGAGCCCGATCGCCTGCGGAGGTTTGCGGGTCGGTTCACGGAGTTATGCGAAGAGCTCGCCGCGCACGATGTTCCGGAGACTGTTCAGCACGACGACCTCCATATGGCGAACGTCTACGCACAGGGCCACAGGCTGCGCCTGCTCGACTGGGGCGACGCGTCGATCTCGCACCCGTTCGCCTCGCTTGTCGTCACGTTTCGTTTCCTCGAGCAGATCACGAAGCTGCAGCCGGCAGACCCCTGGTTCGAGCGGCTGCGCGACGCGTACCTCGAGCCGTGGGGTCGCGATTTCGCCGGCGCGTTCACGCTCGCGATTCGCGTGGGCGCTTTCGCGCACGCGTTCGCGTTGGTGCGCCAGCGAGACGCGCTGCCGGAGGAGGCGCGCCGCGACTTCGACAGAGACTTTGCGCCGGTGCTGCGGCACGCGGTCGCGCAGACGTCGTGACGACGAGAAGGAGACAGCGCAATGCAACCTGTTGACGAGCAGACGATCCTGATCACAGGAGCCACGGATGGTCTCGGTCGTGCGCTCGCTGCGGAGCTTGCCGCTGCCGGCGCAACGCTTCTCGTCCACGGCCGCGACGACACCCGCGGCCGCGAGACGATCGACGAGATCCGCACCCGCACCGGCAACGAGAAGCTCCACTGGCTGCGCGCCGACCTCGCGTCACTCGACGAGGTGCGCGCCCTCGCGCAGCAGGTGACCGCTGAGCACGCCCGCCTCGACGCGCTCGTCAACAACGCGGGAATCGGAACGACGCTCCCGGGCGGCAGCGACAGGATGGAGAGCCGCGACGGCCACGAGCTTCGCTTCGCCGTCAACTATCTCGCGGGCTACCTCCTCACGCGCCTCCTGATACCGCTCCTCGAGCAATCGGCGCCGGCGCGCATCGTCAATGTCAGCTCGGCAGGGCAGGCGCCGATCGACTTCGACAACGTCATGCTCGAGCGCCGCTACAGCGGCGTGCAGGCGTACTGCCAGAGCAAGCTCGCCCAGATCATGTTCACGTTCGACCTGGCCGACGAGCTGCGCGACCGCCGCGTGACGGCGAACTGTCTCCACCCCGCGACGTACATGCCGACGAAGATGGTCCTCGCGAACGACATCAATCCGACCAGCTCGCTCGAGGACGGCGTTCGCGCGACTCTGCCGCTCGTGACCGACCCCGATCTGGACGGCGTCACGGGGCGCTACTTCAACGGACGTCGGCCGGCGGAACCGCATGCGCAAGCAAACGACGCCGAGGCACGCCGCCGGCTTCGTGAACTGAGCGACCGCCTCTGTGCGTTGGGAAGCTAGCGCGGGGCGATGCGGTCGATCGCCGCGAGCTCGTCGTCTGCGAGCTCGAGCTGCTCGAGCGCGGCGACGTTCTGCTCCAACTGCTGGACGCTGCTCGCGCCGATCAGCGCCGACGTCACGCGCGGGTCGCGCAGCACCCATGCCAGCGCCATCTGCGCAAGGGTCTGTCCACGGCGCTGAGCGATGTCGTTCAGCGCGCGGATCTTCGCGAGCGTCTCTTCGTCGAGCCGGTCCGCGGAGAGCGTCTCGCCACGGGTCGCGCGCGACCCTTCCGGCACGCCGTTCAGGTAGCGGTCCGTCAACAGGCCCTGCGCAAGCGGCGAGAAGGCGATGCAGCCGATACCGGTCCGCTCGCACGCGTCGAGAACGCCCTCCTCGATCCAGCGGTAGAAGATGTTGTACGCGGGCTGGTGAATGACAAGCGGCGTGCGCAGATCGCGCGCGATCTCGGCCGCGTCGTCCGTGCTCTCCGGCCCGTACGACGAGATGCCGACGTACAGGGCCTTGCCCTGCCGCACCGCCGTGTCGAGGGCACCCATCGTCTCCTCGAGCGGCGTGTCGTGATCGCGCCGATGCGAATAGAAGATATCGACGTAGTCGAGGCCCAGCCGGCGCAGGCTCTGGTCGAGGCTCGCGAGCAGGTACTTGCGCGACCCCAGGTCGCCGTACGGACCCGGCCACATGTCGTAGCCGGCCTTCGTCGAGATCACGAGCTCGTCGCGGTAGGGAGCGAGGTCGCCGCGCAGCAGGCGGCCGAACGTCTCCTCGGCGGCCCCGTACGGCGGTCCGTAGTTGTTCGCGAGGTCGAAAAGCGTGATGCCGAGGTCGAACGCGCGGCGGACGATCGCGCGCGCCGTCCCCAGCGGCCGGTCGTGGCCGAAGTTCTGCCAGAGGCCCAGTGAGATCGCGGGCAACTGCAAGCCGCTCCGTCCCGAGTGGCGGTACGACATGCGTTCGTACCGGCTCTCGGCGGGGACGTACGTCACGGCCGAGAGCCTAGACCTAGGTCGTTGGGTACAAGGACGCGGTGGGTGTGGAGCCGGAGCGGATCGAGGAGGCGCCCTCTCAGCTCAGCGGCCCGCGCGAGGCCTGGCGCGTCGCAAGGCAGCGAAACTTCGGACCGTACTTCCTCGGGAATGCGCTCTCGGCGAGCGGAACGTGGTTCCAGAACCTCGCGGCGGCGCTTCTCGTCTTCCGGCTGACGCACTCGCCGTTCCTCCTGGGCGTTCTCAGCTTCTCGCAGTTCATCCCGGTCCTGGTGCTCGCGCCGTGGGCCGGCGCGGCGGCTGACCGGTATGACCGCAAGCAGCTGCTGCTCGTGACGCAGGCGTCGGCGGTGGGGATGAGCGCGACCCTCGGGGTGCTCGCGTTCGCCGGTCTTGCGCCTGCCTGGGTCGTGATCGTCTTCGCGCTCACGCTCGGCGTCGTCAGCGCCTACTCCGCCCCGGCGCAACAGGCGCTCGTCAGCGCACTCGTCGCTCCGCGCGATCTCGCCGCCGCGATCGCGTTGAACTCGATGACCTTCAACATCGCCCGCGCGGCCGGCCCGGCGCTCGCGGCGGCGACGGTCGCGGCGTTCGGTATCCCGGTCGCGTTCCTCGTCAACTCGGGCTCCTACCTGGTCTTCGTTGCCGCACTGCTCTTCGTCCACCCGCGTCCGCAGCAGCGTCAACGGCACGCGCGTCTGCGCGAGAGCCTCGCGCTCTTGCGCCGGCAGCCGCGGCTCCTGTGGCTCCTCCTTGTCGTCCTCGCCGCGGGGTTCGGCTCCGACCCGGTCAACACGGAGGCCCCGGCGTTCGCGCACGCATTCGGCCACCACGACACGTTCGCCGGCCTGATCATCGGCGCTTTCGGCGGGGGCGCAGTCGCGGCAGCGCTGCTCACGGCGGGCCGCGAGGGATCACCGCGCCGCACCGTTGTGACCCTGACGCTTCTCGCGGCGGGCATCACGGCCTTCTCGCTGTCGCCGACGCTCGCGGTCGGCTTTCCGTTCTTGCTCGTCGCGGGCTTCGGCTACCTCGCGTCGAATACGCGCGCGACGACCCAGCTCCAGCTCGAGGTCGACGAGTCGCAGCGCGGGCGGATCATGGCGCTCTGGTCGGTCGCGTTTCTCGGCTTGCGCCCGCTCGCCAGCCTCGCCGACGGCGCGCTGGCCGGCACCTTCGGCGTGCGCGTCGCGGGCGTCGCGCTCGCCGTTCCCGCCTTCGTCACCGCCGCACTCATCTTCAGACGGCTTCGGCGGCGCTAGAACTACGCGTCGGCCTCGCGATCCGCTTCGAAGCTCTCCCTGACTCGTCGGCGAGACTTCGCGACGTCGTAAAGAAACCGGCCGGCGATGCCGGAAAGCATGAGAATCTCGAGCAACACGACAGCGGTGACTGCCGCCTCGTGTCGCGCGTACGCACGATACGCGCCGAGCGCGATCGACCCGTACGCCAACAAGGTGAACATCGCGATCGCGCCAAAGTCGTGCCATTCGTAGCTGGCCTTCCACCAATTTCCTCGGCGAGTGGCCGCTGCGAGCGTCTTCTCCCAGACGAAGACCTGCGGCGGCGCTGCAGGGTACGCAGTGCGAAGGGCATCCTCGAGGTGCTCGAGATAGAGGCCGACGCGGATCAGCCCGGCTGCGTACCCGACCCACTGGACGAGAACGAACACGCAAAGAAGCGGAACCGCACCGAGGAACGCAGCTGACGCGAGCAGCCTGTTGCTCCAAACGTTGAACGCCCCAGCGACGACGAGGCCGACAGCCGTCGCGCCGAACGCGAGCGTTTGCTGTTGCGTACCGGCCGCTGCGACCACCTCTGCACGATGCGCCCCGTACTCTGCCAGCACTGCGTTGACCCAATCGGTGCCAGGCTGATCATCGCTCACAGCGGCGACGTTAACGCGCCCGGCGGCAAAAACAAAAGGCCCGCTGGCGCGGGCCTCTCAATAGCGGGGGCGGGATATGGACACATTTCCCCGACCGCGTCACGTACCGCTTTACCGAGGTTCTGCCGGCTGGAACCGACGTGAACCTTTGGCCTCCGGCTCCTCGCCGCGCACTCCGCACGCGCAGACGTGCGCCAATAATTCGGACCAGCCGTACGCTCTGACTGTGACCGAGCTACACGAGCTTCAGAGCGTCAGTCCGATGCCACCGAACTAATCCACGAGCACCTGGATCAGCTCGTCGGGCTTCAGCTTCGCGTGTAAGGCCACGAGCACGGTCGCGACGAGAGAGACCGCGATGGTCGTCGCCGTCAAGGCCACGATCCGGTGATTCTGACCGAGCCGACGCGGAGTTCAATGGACCCTCGACGCCCACGATCAGTACTTTCCCGTGCAGAGACTGCGCGCGTCCCCCGACGCACTGCTCGTCTTCCGGCGCCATTACTTGGGCTACACGATCGAGAGGTATCGCCTTGTCGGCTCAACGCGCTCGCGAGCGTCCGCACGATTACGCCGTTGTCTGGCGTACTGGCGACGGGCCGACCTCGAGCGGCAGGCTCGAACTCGGCGAGGACGAGCTCGTCCTGCATGGGGCAGGATCCGAAGGACTCCGGGTTCCGTTCGACGAGCTCTCGTCGGTCGAGATCGGCCACGGCGCCGCTGAACGGATCAACGGCGACAGGTCTGTCGTCCTCGAGCGGCACTCCTGCGAGCGTGTGCTCGTCGCCGCCTTGGGCGGGGTCGGTTTGCTGGGCGAGATCACAGAGCTCCTGGCTCGGCTCCGGGCCGAGCGGGCGGCCCGGGCCTGCGTTACCGTGGTTGTTCCGATCAGACGCGGTACCGCCGAGGAGGCTCGGCGCCTCGTCGAGGAGGGACCGCCCTTCGACATCGAGCGGTTGGGGCTCGAGCGACACCACGTCTTTGTCAGCGAGCGCGAGGTCGTCTTCTTCTTCGAAGGCGATAGCGCAGCGGCGGCCGTCGATGCGCTCGCGCGGAGCCCGGGTGTGCTGAAGGCGGCCGTGCGTTGGCGCAGTATTCTCGCCGGCCGGCCGCGGCTCGCGGAGGAGCGCTTCGGCTGGATGCAGCGCGCGCCGATAAGCGGCAGCTAATCGAGCGGCGGATCGGCCCGCCGCGGGTCGGCCCGCTGTTCAGCGAGCGTCTTCCTGGGAGCGGGTGCTCATCGATCGAGTTGGTCGCCCTCCGCCGAGGCCCGGCGGAGATCTCACCTGCAGTCAGAAGCCCAGACTGATCCCGGTCCGGCCGCGCGCCCGCCGTGCGGCCTGGCGCAGGCCGAGCATCCCGGCCGGCCGCTCCTCTTCGACGACGGGCAGGTGGTGGAAGCCGTACTCGGTCATCAGGGTCACCGCCGCTTCGATGGGCGTGGCGGCCGAGACGGTGATGGGTTCGGCCGTCATCCACTCGCGGGCGCGGGCCTCGCTCGGGTGGACGCGGCCGGCGAAGGCGCGCAGCAGGTCGCGCGAGGTGAGGATCCCGATCAGCCGGCCGTCGTCGCAGACGAGCGCCGAGCCGAGGTCGCGTTCGCGCATCTTTTCGGCCACCTCGCCGAGTGTGTCCTCCGGTGCGACGACGAGAGGATCAGCGGACATGACGTCTTCGACGGTGGTGCGGTTCTCGCCTTCAGCGGCGCGCCCGATCTCGGGTCGAAGCGCGGTCGCGTCGGCGAGCTGTTCACGCTCGAGCTCGACCTCGACCGCGAGGGCGCCGGGGATGGCGGCCTCGGGTGGGCTCTCGACGCCTGCCACGGTCCCGAGGAACGGCGCGAGGTAGCGTCCGACGATCTTCGCCGGCGGCCACCAGAGCGGCTCCGGACTGGCCGCCGAGGCATCACCCGCGCCGCCGGTGAGCTCATGCCTGAGGTAGCGCGGCTGTCGGCCGGTCAAGAGCAGCCCGCGCAGCACCGGCCGGAACGGCTGCGGCGTCAGGTCTGCGCCAGCGTTGGCCGCGATCAGCTCGGCGGCGGTGTCCGCCTGCTGGGTAGCTATTCCGCCCTGCTTGACGGGGAAGTTGGTGATGTCACCGGCGGCGAACAGGTCGGAAAGACCGTGCACCTGACCGTGCGCGTCGACGGGGATGAAGCCCTCGACCGTCTGCGGCAGGCCGTCGATCCGCGGCCCGCGCAGGCGTGGCAGGGCCACGACGCGGTCGGCCGCGATGCTTCCCTCGGGGACGAGGCACAGCTCGCCGTCGACCAGCTCGACCGGGCAGGCGCTGGTCTGCAGGGCGATGCTGCGCTCTTCGAGCAGCTCGCGCACCGCCTCGCTTCCCGCGCGCCCGAACAGCTGCAGCGGCTCCTCCTCCGGGGTGACGAGTATGAGCTCAACGTGGTCGAGCTCGCGCTCAGTGAGGTAGGCCGCGGTCATCAGGGCGAGCTCGTAGATCGGCAGCGACCAGACCGCTCCCCAGGGTACGACGAAGGCGACCCGTCCCACCCGGCCGGCGGCGAGATCCTCGAGCAGTTGCCGGATTCGTTCCGTATCCGCCGGGCCACGGAAGGTCAACGCCCCGGGCACCGCCGGGCTCGGGACGGCTCCGCAGGCGACCAGCAGGACGTCATACGGAAGTGAGCTACCTAGCGACGTGTGGGCCAGTCGCCTTTCCGCGTCGACAGCGGTCAGTGCCCCCGGCGAGAAGGTCGCACCGGCCGCCGCGGCCAACTCGGCCAGCTCGAACTGCCGCACCTCGCCGAGGCCGAACGGCTCGGCAACAGCCAGCGGTCGATACCAAAACTGCGGCTCGGGCGCGAGCAGCTCGACATTGAGGCGATCCTGCGCCAGCGCCCGCAGCGCGAGGGCGGCTTCGAGCGCCGCGACGCCGCCGCCGGCGATCAGCACACGAAGGCTTGAGTGGCGCACCATCGGATCCTCTTCCCTTCTCGGCCCAGGGCTTTGGTGCTCGATGCTTGCTCCGCTCAGAAGCGCGGCCATCCGCAGAAGTGGGCAGATCGCTCGCGGAGAAGTACCGATTCGCTGGCCCTGGGAGCGGCGTAGGCTCGCCGCCATGACCCGCCGGTCGGCATTACTCTTGCTGGCCTCGGCATTGTTCGCGGCCGCGGCTGCCGGATGCGGCGGCACCAAGACGGTGACGAAGACCGTCACGGTCGTCGGAACCGTCCCGAACGGTGGGGCCACGTCGGTGAGCGCGAGCGTCGCCGCGGGCGCCCACGACTTCGTCCAGTTCGCCTGCGCCCAGTGTCACGGCGAGCGCGGGCGTGGCGGCGTCTCCGCGGACGTCCCGGCGCTGAGCCAGGTCGGAAAACAGTTCACCGTCGCGCAGCTGAAACAGATCATCGACCACGGCCTCGGCGAGTCGGCCAACCCCACGAAGCCGTACATGCCCGTCTGGGGCGAGGTGATCTCGGCGCGGCAGGTCGCCGATCTCGTCGCCTACCTCCGCGCCGGGCTTCCGGCGGTGCCGGGTGCGACGCCGCCGCCCGTGATCACGGCGCAGGGTCCTGCGGTCGAGGGCGCGCTCCTCTACCAGCGCTACGGGTGCATCAACTGCCACGGCCCGAACGGGCTCGGCGGCGTCCCCAACCCCCAATCGCCGGACAAGGCGATCCCACCCCTCTCCGGGGCCGACTTCTTCAAGGAGTTCAACACCGACCAGAAGATCACCGACGTGATCAGAAGCGGCAGCGTCATCGGACGCGCACCGATCGTCTCGATGCCGCACTGGGGCGGGATCATCCCCGACCAGCAGCTGCGAGCGCTCGTCGCCTACATCAAGACCCTCAAGACCGGCTAGCAGAGCGGCACATCGGTGTCCGCCGCGAACGTTGCCAGCAAGGTTGGGCGACTCGTCGCCCGTCGGCGCCGACCTCTTCTCTGAATGGGGAAGAGGTCGACGCTCGTTTCCGGACCGGGATCTACTCGAACGCTTGGAAGAAGGTCGGGAACGTGCCGACCAGCCCCAGCACGATGAGGACGGCGCTCGTGATCGTGATCGAACGTAGCGGCGGATTGGAACGCCGCCAGAGCGTGTGCAAAAGCGCCCAAGCGGCCGCGAAGACGATCACGGTGATCAGCGTCTTCCCGGACAGCGGCCCGACGCGGTCGTTCCATTGAAGCCCGTCCGCGATCCCTGTCGATGCCTCGCCAAGCGTCGTCACGAGCCCCATGCAGAAGACTCCGATCCCGCCGGCGAGGATCAGCGCCGCCGCTGGACCGGACGGCGGCTCGGCCTCGGCGGGAGCGGCGAGCGGCTGCTTCTCGATCTCGGCTGGTGTCGCCATTTCTTCCTCTCTCGCTACTAGTGGACGGGCGCGGCCTTCGTGATCAGGGCGCCGAAGATGCCCGCGACCGCGGCGGTCGCGAACGCGGCGACGAAAAAGCCGAGGACGATGTTGCGGACAGTGCGGTTACGCGCGAGAGCGGCGCCGTAATACACGACGAGCCCGGCCGCGACCGTGGCCAGGATCGGGGCGATCCAGGCCACGTGCTCCTTCCATTCCATCCCGAAGGTGTGCCAGTCGGCGGTGGCGGGGTCAGCGGTCAGCTTCGACTTCGGGCTGTCGGGCGATTTTGAGCGATACCAGGGGTAGACGATCCACGTGCCGGTGATGACGGTGCCCCAAGCCGCAAGCGCCATCGTCACCGTGCCGATCTTGAGCCGGCGGACGCGCTCTCGCAGGCCCTCGACCGTCACCCATTCGGCGCGCAGACTCCACAGCCCTGCCAGCCCGCCCGAAAAGGCGAGCAGGAAGAACGCCCCAAAGATGATCCCGTGAACCAGCGCCCACCATTCCCGATAGGTCAGGTGCATGCGCCTGTCTCCCTTGCTCTCGGGATTGTCAAAGCGGCCAGCCTGGGACGCTTCGTGCTCGGGATACAGAAAGCATCGCCCGCCGGCGGCGAGTCGACCTGGCTCATGCCGCGTCCCACTGCGCGATTATCGGCAACCTCTTCCGTCCCGTCTTCCGTAGGAACTACCGGGGCAGCCTGCGTAGTCCAGCGCGATCGAAACGGGGGAGGCGCCGATGACGCGGTCGCAAGGATCCGCCAGTGTTTCGCACGATGACGCCCGGCCCCGAACTCCTATCCGCCCGCGAGCGTGACGTCTTACAGCTGCTCGCGCGCGGGCATACAAACAGGGAGGTCGCGAAGCTCCTACACATCTCCGTGCGAACGGCCGAATGGCACCGAGCAAGCATCCAACGCAAGCTCAACATCACGTCGCGCGCGGGACTCTTCGATTTCGCCGCCGCCCACGGACTCGTGCAGTTCGGCGCGTGAGGTACCGCCTTCGGGCCTATCGCCGCCTTCGACCTGACGGCAACCTACGACAAAGAGCAGCGAGCGTTACGGCTCGCAGCGACGC
>Ga0137372_10004495_pt1 | contig 13594 bp, 16 predicted proteins | sample SagtaG_6_FD_104911 | JGI IMG/M metagenome (GOLD analysis project Ga0137372, IMG submission 104911) | Vadose zone soil microbial communities from Sagehorn Ranch, Mendocino, California, USA - Sage1_R_60_16 metaG | ecosystem: Environmental > Terrestrial > Soil > Vadose zone | place: USA...
ACAAGAAATATCCCGTGAAATTCCTCATCCATGGCGGGCCGCAGGGGGCGTGGGGAGACGACTGGAGCTATCGCTGGAATCCCGAGCTGTTCGCTGCGAACGGTTACGTGGTCGTCATGATCAACTTCCACGGCTCGACCGGCTACGGACAGAAGTTCATTGACGCGATCAACGGCGACTGGGGCGGCGCTCCGTTTGACGACCTGATGAAGGGCCTCGACTACGCAGAGCATCATTATCCGTTCATTGATAAAAACCGCGAATGCGCACTCGGCGCCAGCTACGGCGGATACATGACCAACTGGATTCTCGGCCACACCAACCGCTTCAAGTGCATTGTGACGCACGACGGCACGTTCAACAATGAGTCGGATTGGGGAACGACTGAGGAGCTATGGTTCAACGAGTGGGAGTTCCGCGGCACGCCCTACACCAACCGCGAGTTGTACCGCAAGTGGTCTCCGCATTTATTCGCCACGAATTTCAAGACGCCGACGCTGGTGGTTCACAGCCAGCTCGATTACCGCCTGGATGTGTCAGAAGGATTTCAGTTGTTCACGACCCTGCAACGGCTGGGCGTGCCGTCGAAAATGCTCTATTTCCCCGACGAAGGTCACTGGGTGCTAAAGCCGCAGAATTCCCAGCTTTGGTACAAGACCGTAAATGATTGGGTGGATCAGTGGGTGGGGAAGTGAAGCGACCAGCAGATTCCTCACGGCTGAACAGGCTGCGGAAAAAGTCACGAAAGCCTGCTGCACTGTGGTAGAGCGGCGCTTTAGGGCCGCGTAAGTCGTGCAAAACCAGCGAGGGCTTTAGCCCCTGAGGCGGCGAATCGTCTCGATTCAGACTTTTTCCGCAGCCTGTAAAGCCGGTTCGGAATGACAAAGGTTAACCGTCGAAAGTCGCAATCCAAATTTATACGTTTTGTCATTCCGAGGAACGTAGCAACGAGGAATCTGCAGTGCGGGAGCAGCAGATTCCTCACCGCTGAGGGCGGTCCCGGAATGACGAATCTTGAAAAGTCGACTCTTAATTAGCCTGAGTGAGCCGCGCCATCGCCTCTCCGACGGGATCATCGCTCACCGCATCCACCAGCCCGATCCGCAGTGCTTCGCGTGCATCTAGCTTTCTCGCAGTCACAAACATTTCCAGCGCCTTTGCTTTTCCAATCAGCCGGAGAAGCCTCTGCGTCCCACCCCAGCCGGTGATCAGTCCTAACGCGGCGCCGCGATGTCCAAAGATGGCAGACGGGGCGGCGATGCGCCGGTGGCACGCAAGCGCCAGGTCAAGTCCACCGCCCATGCAATAGCCTGAGATCGCGGCGCAAACCAGGGCAGGGAAGCGCTCGATTGTATTCATCAAATTCTGACCCAAGTGGGAGAATTCATAGCCCTCCGGCGCGGTGAGCGCGCCAATTTCGTTCAAATCCGCGCCCGCAGAGAAGAATTTCTCATTACCCGTGATGATCACCGGCCGAGGCGCCCGCGCAAGGTCATCGAAAGCGCCATTCAACGACAGCACACAGGCGCGCGTCAGACGGTTGGTGCCGTCCAGCGAATTCAGTCGTAGCACCGACGCGAGTTCCCGGGTTTCAACGCTGAAAAAACGGCAACCCATCAAACGGTTCCTCCACCCGATCCCGCACTGACTTTGGTAACGCGATGCTCGAAGCCAAAGTTGCCGAAAGTCAATGAGTGAACCCCGCCCGCCGCTCAGTTCCAGTTGGAAGGAGAGGAAGGAGAAAAATGTCCCGCATTATGACGACGGTCATTACATCCTTGTTGTTCACGGGCATGAGCCTGGCACAAAACACCAGCGCGAGCGATCAAGAAACGATTCGACTCCTGGTTCAGCAGGTCAAAGAACTCCAAGAAAAGGTCAAGACGCTGGAAGCCAAACAGTCGGACTCGGAGGCTACCCCGCCGCAGCCTACTACTTTCCAGCAGGACGTAGCTGAGCAAGCCGCAGAACCGAATCAATCGCCAACTGCTCCGCCGGCTTTGCACGAATCACACGGCATTCAGTGGCGCGGCTTCGGAGAGGTGAATTTGGACCAGCGAGAGCCGGAGTTGTCAACTTTTGGATTTGTGCCTGGTTCGGCCGGCAATTTCTATACCGGCGAGTTCGCCCTTTTTCTTACCTCCAGAATCAATGACAAGGCCAGCGTGCTCTCCGAAATCGTGTTTGATGAACATGTTGAACATCGACGGTTCCCAAGTGGAAAGCGACGAGGACAAATGGCAATCACGTGAACGTGGGTCTTTTTGCGCGTCCCGATGCGATCCCGGGATTACAGTTCGGCGGCTCTTTCTACCACGACAAGATAACCAACCACGATTTCACGCCGGCTCCCAGGCTTGGCCAATCCATCGTGAATGCGCACATTGTATACGTAGGACATGGGATAGAGTTCCTCAACGAAGGCTTCCTGATCCGCCACGTGCAGGAGCACAGCCAGACCGTGTTCAACATGCCGGCGTTCTATTCCCAGTTTTCCAAGCGCTTCCAGAAGGTTAGTCCATTTTTCAGGTACCAGTACGCGAATACGAATCCGCGCAGCATCTTTGAAGACGTACTTTTGCGCCATGGCCCGTCTTTTGGCGCGCGCTACGACTTCAACGACAACATCGCGTTCAAAACGCAACTGGATCACACGATCCGCAAGAGCAAGCCAGACCTTAACGGTCTGCAACTGCAGTTGGCGTTCGCTTTCTGAGGCGATGACTAATATGAAGTGGAAATGGGTCGCCGCCCTGATTCTCAGTTGGACATGCGTGAGCCTCGGTCACACTGCTCTTGCTCAGACGGGAGACGTGGCGGTGGTGGTCAATCCCCAAAACCCGGCGAGCAATCTGACTATACTTGAGCTACGCAAGTTGTTTGCCGGCGAAAAGCGCTCGTGGGCCGGCGGACTGTCGGTGAAGCTCATTGTGCGGGCGCCCGGAACACATGAGCGCGAGGTGTTGCTAAAACTGCTGGGCGTATCGGAGAGCGAATATAAGCAATATTGGGCTTCGCGGGTGATGCGCGGCGAAGCTCAGTCTGAGCCCCTTGTCCTACCCTCGCTTGGCATGCAGAGAGAAGCCATGGGCCTTTTTGACGGCGGCATTACGCTAGTGGCTGCAGAAAATGTTAAGCCCGGAATGAAAGTGGTCAAAGTGAACGGTCGCATGCCGGGGGAAGCAGGGTATCCGCTCCACTAACGCTCGCCTGCCGGCACCCCCCGAGGTTTCACATTCTCGCGAATAAAACTAACGATCTCATCCATCGGCGTTCCCGGTTGAAAGATCGCGGCTACTCCCGCTTGTTTGAGCTTTTCGACATCCTGGTCGGGAATAATCCCACCCACGACTACCAGCACGTCATCCATTTTGTTTTGCTTCAACAGATCCATCACGCGAGGAACGATGGCGTTATGCGCACCGGAAAGAATCGAAAGCCCGATGACGTGTACATCTTCCTGCAGCGCGGAGTTAACAATCATCTCCGGCGTCTGGCGCAGGCCGGTGTAGATGACCTCCATGCCGGCGTCCCGCAGCGCGCGAGCAATGACTTTAGCGCCACGATCATGACCGTCAAGTCCGGGCTTGGCGACCAGGACGCGAATTTTCTGTTCAGGCATTGCCTCAATTTAACCACACAGGACACAGAAGAGCACAGAGGAAGCACGGTAGGACTGCACATTGCAGGAAAATCTGAAATCTAGAATCATCGATGTCTTACATCGTTTTCACGTCGAGACTCTTCCACAAATACCAGCACGCCACCGAGCGATAAGGCTCCCACGCTTTCGCGATCTTTTCCATCTGATCCGGCTTGGGTAGGTTGCGTTTCTTGTAATACTTCTTCATCGCCATACGCACGCCGAAATCGCCCGCTGGCAGCACATTTGGACGCCGCAGCGCGAACATGAGGAACATATGCGCGGTCCAAACACCGATGCCTTTCACCTGCGTGAGGTGCTCGATGACCTCATCGTCAGAGAGTTTGGGCAGCCGACCGAAGTCCAGCTTGCCTTCGTGAGTTTTGGAAGCGAGATCACGCAGATAGGAGGACTTCTGCTTCGACAGTCCCACACTGCGAAGTTGCTCCTCGCTCAGTTTCAGAATCCCTTCAGGAGTGAGCGGCTCTCCCGCGAGCGCCGCGAAACGCTTGAAGATGGTCACCGCCGCCTTGCCATTCAACTGCTGATAAACGATGGCCTCGGCCAGACTGTGAAACTCCGGATCGCCGTATTCCATGCGGCAGGGACCGACGCGCTCGATGATGGCACGCATCACGGGATCGGATTGACTGAGATGTAGGACGGCTTTACGCATGCAGTACCTCTAAGCAGGCGCGTGAACGCCTGCTTGAAATTCTCGATCATATACTCTGACATGCGCGGCGTGAAGGCAAGACTGGTTCCCGTTTCTTTTTATCTGAACAATACAGAAATACACTGGCATCACAAACGTAGAGAATGTTACGAGAGATATCGCACAGTCTTCTCAATCAATTCTTTCGTGCCCGCGTATGGGTCGCCGGGGCTATCGAACTCCATTGAGAAATATCCCTTGTAGCCGTGAGCCTTCGCAAAGCCGAATGTTCGTGCGAGGTCAACGTGAACTGATTTCCCTTTCTCGTTCGTCTCGCCCTCTTTCACATGGCTAATGCAGTACGCATGCCCGAACATGGAATCCACTCCCTTGTAAGCATGCTCGGGGTCGCTGCTGCTCAGCAACGTGTTGCCAAAGTCGGGCAGCGCGTGCAGCCATGGACTATTAACTTTTTCGACGACTTGAATAAGAAAGAACGGATCTTCGCTGACCGGATTATCGTTTTCGAGATTAACAACGACGTTCTTCGCCTCGGCATACTCGACCACGCGCTTCAAGGCTTCTACTGTGTGGCCAAGGTCCGGTTCAGAATCCTTAGCAGCAGGAATGTTGGTGCGAACGCTGGATGAGCCGATCGCTGCGGCGGCATCGATCCATCGCTTACTGAAAGTGATCGCTTGTTCGCGTTCGCCGCGATCCAGCGCATAAGGGCTATGTTCGCCATCCACCGCAATATTCACGACTGCGCCCTTGGCTTGTCCAAGCGCCGCGCGAAATTGCTCGAGGTACCTGGGATCGGTCGAAGGGAAATGTCCCGTCCACGGCTCGATTTTATTGATATTAAATTTCTCGATGACATGAGCTGCAAAATCTTTCAGGTCGAGCGGGTGGGAAGATTTATTTTCCTTTCCGGCGATGAAGTTGCGAAAGGGATAGGACGCGATCGCGATCCGCTCACGCGGCTCAGAAGGGAAGTGCAGGCTCGGAGCACGTTTTGCCGCAAATAAAGATTTTGAGCCAGTACAAAGGAGTGCGCCGCCTGTAGCACACTGCGCTAGAAATCGTCTACGAGTAGGCCCTGGCAAGGTGGACAGTGTAGCAGAACGTTAGTCCACGACAGAAGATCAGTTGTTCCCCAGCACTGCCCAGGACTCCGCCCGCCTAAATTCCTGCGTCCTCTCGGTGCCTTTGCTGGAGTACCAGTTGCGCCAGGTTGCGGGATCGTTGGGCAGATTTTCATTGGTGATTTCCCGCAGCGCCTGATAGACCCATAAACGGGTAGTCGCGTTCAACGAAGGATCATCGGTGAGTTCAAGCAGTCCAGGCATAGCCTTCATGCGCTGCTCGCGAGTTAGCATGCCAGATTTCGCCAGACTGCATCCCGCGCGCTCGCGGACATCCATTGAGGAATCGTTGCGAAGCACATCGAGGAAATCTTTTATTGTCTCCTCGGTCCCAATATGCGCTAATCCTTCAACGGCCCAGAAGCGCGCCTGTTGCTGGTTGTCATGTGCCCAAGTTACGAGCAATTCGTGAATCCGGTCCGCCTCGATGCCGCGGCTCGCAAGCATGCCCAGTTCCCATGCATCCCAAGGACGATTGCTCTCCTGCTGCTTGCCTGATTCCATCAGCTACTTTGCTGTGTCTTCAGTTTTCGCCAGATTGTTCACCGCAAGATTGATCTCAATTGCGGCAGCCCGCACGCGCAGATCGTTTGAGTAGAGCGCAGTGGTCTCCAGATCCTGCCAACGCTCGGTGCGGTGCAGCTTGCCATGCCAACCCTCCACCAGCTTGGCGATCATGTCAGTCGCGCCGTGATCGTGATTGATCGCCGCGCCCAGTAGAAATTCCATTTGCTCCTGAGCAGGTTGCGTCTTGAGCCACTCGATATTGTGCTCGGAGAGTTTCGAATGGTCAGGTGGAATGGGCTTGCCAGGGAGTTCAATTGGGCTATTCGGTTGTTCACCGGACTGCTGCGCCCAAGAAAGGCAAGTGATCCCGAGAGCGCATGCAAGCACAGCGGCCTTAAGTGCGGCGCTCGCTGGCGACGACGATCTTCGAGCTTGGTTCTGCACCGGGCAAGTGTAAGCTGAGCGCGGGAGAAATCAAAACGTTACTCCGGTTATGCGCTATAACCCGAGCTGGACCACTGCCTCGACTGCGGAGATGATGGGAATGCCTTCAACTACTCGCAGCGAGAGCAAGTCCGTTTTGTCGCCGGTGACCAACAAGTTCGCGCTTCCATCCACTGCTGTTTCCAGGAATACATCATCGGCTGGATCCCGGCTGAGCTTTATTTTCGAGACTAGCTCGACACGCTCCGTTTGGTAAATAAGGTAAGCGGCGATATCCGCCACGAATGCATCCGTAATTTTCTTGAACCTTCGGATGCGAGGATACTCAAGCACACGCAAGTACTCTTCCATGATCGGGTCTGAGACCAGGTGGATAACTTTCTTGTTTTGAATAGCGCGAAGAATCTTAGCGGGCGAGCCAGTCCCGGAAATCAGCCCGCTCACGAAGACATTGGTGTCGATAACCAAGCGTGGGCGGAGTGTGCTCTTATCCACGCCGGCTTTTTCTGACCGCTTTCACAGCCTTCGCTACTGCGCGCTCGACCTCTGCAGCAGCGATGCCTCGGTTGGCCGACTGCGCTTCATCGATCGACTTCCAGGGATCAATGCTCCTGAGGGCCCGGCGGACGATCAGCGCCTGCGCGAAAATCCCGCTGATGGAAGTTCCCTTATTGAAGGCTTCTTTAGCCACTTCTGCGTGGATGCTGGCGGGAACCCTGACGTGAACCTGACCATTGAATGCTCGAGACATGCAATAGCCTCCATGTCTGTACCACTATACCATGGTACATCGAGGGATCGCCAGACAAGTTGCGACAGCCGATTCTGAATCGGCGAGTCAATTTTACGTAACACTCACCTCCGTGTACGTCCCATACACCTGCCGCAGCAAATCGCAGATTTCGCCTACAGTCGCGTACGCTCGTACCGCGTCGATGATGTATGGCATGGTGTTCGCGGACGAGACATTTCCATTCGACTCAGCCCGCGGCTCCTGGGCGGCGGCTTTTCTTAGCGCCTCCAGACGGCGCTGCACTTCCTCATTCGAGCGTCGTTTCCGCAAGGCGGCGAGCTTAGCCGACTGCTGCCGCGCGATGCTCTCATCGATATAAAGAGTATTCGGCGGCTCTTCTTTTACTGTGAACTCGTTCACGCCGACGATGATCTTCTCTTTGGCTTCGACGGCCCGCTGATATTGATACGCTGCCTCAGCGATTTCTTTCTGCGGATATCCGCGCTCGATGGCTTTGACCATGCCGCCCATGGCGTCGAGCTTGCCGAAATAGTCCAAGGCACCGCCCTCCATTTCAAGCGTTAAGTTTTCTAAGAAGTACGACCCGCCCAGAGGATCGACGGTCTGGGTGACACCTGATTCGTACGCAATAATTTGTTGCGTGCGTAGCGCGATGCGCGCCGCTTCTTCTGTGGGAAGCGCGAAGGCCTCGTCGTAGGAGTCGGTGTGCAGAGACTGCGTTCCCCCCAAAACTGCCGCCAAAGCTTGCAGGGCCACACGCGCAATGTTGTTCATCGGCTGCTGCGCCGGCAGCGAGACGCCCGCAGTCTGCGTATGGAAGCGCATCAGCCAAGTGCGCTGGTTCTTTGCGCCAAAGCGCTCTTTTATTACTTGACCCCAAATTTTGCGCGCTGCGCGGTACTTTGCGATCTCTTCAAAGAAATCGTTATGCGCGTTGAAGAAGAAGCTGAGCCGAGGGCCAAATTCATCCACATCGAGTCCGCGGCGGCGCGCCCACTCAACGTACTCGACACCGTCATACAAAGTGAATGCCAGCTCTTGCAGTGCGGTCGATCCCGCCTCGCGGATGTGATAACCGCTGATTGAAATCGTGTTGAAACGGGGCGTGAACCTGGAGCCGAACTCGAACGTGTCAACCACTAGCCGCATCGAAGGCGCGGGAGGATAAATGTATTCCTTCTGTGCGATGTACTCTTTCAAAATGTCGTTCTGAATCGTGCCGGAAATCTTCTTCCAGTCCGCGCCTTGTTTTTCTGCAACCACAAGGTACATTGCCCATAGCACCGACGCCGGAGAATTGATTGTCATCGAAACCGTGGTCTTCTCCAGATCAATGCCGGAGAACAAGATTTCCATGTCCTCGAGCGAATCGATGGCCACGCCGCACTTGCCTACTTCGCCTTCGCTCGCAGGATGATCAGAGTCGTAACCCATCAATGTGGGAAGATCGAAAGCCACTGAGAGGCCGCCGCCGCCGTGCTCGAGCAAATACTTGTAGCGCTGATTGGTTTCTTCCGGCGAGGCGAAGCCGGAGAACTGGCGCATGGTAAAGAGCTTGCCCCGATATCCGGAGGCGTGAATACCGCGCTTGAACGGCGGCTGACCGGGATAACCGAGGTAGTGATCGTAATTCCAATCTTCGGGAAGATCAGCCTGCGTGTAGAGCCGGCGGATGGGCACGCCGGAGATTGTTGTGAAGCGGGCGTGGCCGTGTTCATCAAGATTCACGCCGCTGGGCGCGCCGATCGGCTTCTCGGGAGATTTCTCCAGAGTGGGCGCGAGAATCTTTTCTGCCCACGCCTTTTCCGAGTCAGACGGGTGACGTCCTTCAAACACGTCTGCAATCGGGCTTTCCGCGATTTGCGGCTTGGGAGGCTTCTTTTCGGGCATGTCCATTTTATGATACCGCCCAGAGGGGCAGGTTGCTATATTCTCGAATCGAGACAACAAGCCCAAGACGTAGCGAGCTACGTGTTTACACATTGGAGCAGATTGAACGTACTCGTCACAGTCTTCCACCCGCCCCCGATTTTTTTGTAGATGCTGAGGTAATAGCCGGTGAATTGCTGCGATTTGCCGTCGGGCATGGGCAATGACTGCGTCCATCGGCCAGATTCATAAAGCAGGTCGCCGGATTGCTCACTGCGGATGGAGGTTACCACCAAATCAGGGTGAGGCTCCCGCTTAAAAGCCGCTTCGTAGTAGCGGCGCAGCGCTTCGCGACCGCGCACCGGCTCTTGATCCGGCGACAGTGTCATGGCGTCGTCGGCGAAGAAGTCGAGGATCTTATCGAGTTGGCCCGCATTGTACACACGCGTGTATTCGAGGTTCAGCCGCTCAATCGTGGAACGAATGTCCGCATCTTTACCGGAGGCACACAGAGCAGGAACAACCACCAGCATCATTACGATGATGCTCATTTTCTCCCACCAAGCCCTTTTGTTCGTCCAAGCTCCCACGCTTTGGCGTATTTCCAGGAAACGTAGACGGAGTGGTAGAGGTGCAGAAGTAATCCTTCGCGGCCATCGAGAAATCCTAAACGAAAGCAATAGTTGTAGATGAAGGTGAGCAATGGCCGAAGCACGACATTGACGAAGCTGAAGCCGCGATGTCCGTTTTCGATCGCGATCTGCGCGCCGGAGGATGAGTAGCTGTTCATGTGATCGATGTAGCCGCGCAGCGTCGGGTAAGCGTTGTGAATGAGAGCCTGCTTGAGCTGACCGGTAGGCCCGTTCACCTTAATGGTTGGGTGAGCGCCGTATTCCTCGAATTTACCCGCACCACGGCGGACGAGGCGCAGCTTGGGATCAGGATAAAAGCCACCGTGCTTCATCCAGCGGCCGAGAAAGAAGTTCTTGCGGGGAATCCAGAACCCGGACAACTTCTCAAAAGAGCCATAGTCGCGAGTTTTCGTGCCAGCGCGCTGCGTGACCTGGTGTACTTCCTTTAAAGTGCGGAGGCTAAAAACATAAGCGAGTTCCTGAATTCTGCCTTTACGTTGTTTGCGATCCATGTCTGTTGGGAACTCTACAATCCGACATATCTCCTCCGCCAACTCCGGCTCCAGCGCTTCATCCGCATCCAATTGCAACACCCAGTCGCATGTGGCTTTGTCCATGGCCGAATTCTTCTGTGCCGCAAACCCCTTCCAAGGCTCGGAGAAAATTTTAGCTCCATACGAACGCGCGATCTCTAGCGTTCTGTCAGTCGATCCCGAATCCACAACGATGATCTCGCCTCGTCCCTCGCGGACCAGCGGCATCACGCTTTCGAGCGTCATTGGCAGATTGGCTTCTTCGTTCTGCGTGATCAAGACGACCGAGATGGTCACGGCAAGAGGATAAACCGAGTGGCACGCCGTGCGAAATGACGTGAAGGATGCCTGAACAAACCACAATGGTCACGAAGGTACGCGAAGGAAAACCGTCCGCGTTCTCTGTGATAGATTTGAATTTCGCTATGAAAGAAATCGCTGAATGGCCTCTGAACATTGCTGCGCTTCGTGGGGCCAGCTACGCTGATACCCGCATTGTGGACGAGCGCAGCCGTGCGCTGGCTACGAAGAACGGCAAGATCGGTAGCGCCTCTGACGCCGAATCGCTTGGCATCGGTATTCGCGTCATAGCAGATGGCGCATGGGGATTCGCCGCATCGGACAACCTAAGCAGGGAAGCGGTCGAGGCTACGGCTGCTAAGGCCGTGGCCATCGCCAAAGCCTCCGCTAGTGTGAAGCAGCGCGATGTTCAGTTGGCGCCGGAAAAGCCCGCCACAGCCGAGTGGACTTCTCCTCACAAAACAGATCCATTTACCACATCGGTCGAGCAGAATCTGGAACTGTTGCTGAAGATTGATTCCGAATTGCGGTCCGTCGCTGGCGTGACGCTCGCCGAAACCAATATGAATTTCCGCCGCGACGAGCAATGGTTCCTGTCGTCGGAGGGCGCGAACATTCATCAGACGAAATACACGACCGGTGTGGGTTACACGGCGTACGCGTTTGCGGGTAGCGAGATTCAGAAGAGGTCGTATCCCAATTCTTTCGGCGGACAATGGCAGAACAGAGGATACGAGCTCGTTCAGGAGCTGAAACTGGTTGAGAATGCACGGCGCGTCGGCGAAGAAGCTGTTGCGTTGCTCAAGGCGGAACAATGTCCGCAAGGAGTGTCTACCATCATTCTGGATGGTTCGCAGCTTGGTTTACAGATTCACGAATCGGTCGGGCATCCCATCGAGCTTGATCGTGTTCTCGGGATGGAAGCGAATTTTGCCGGAACTTCCTTTCTCACGCTCGACAAGCTGCGCAATCTTCGCTACGGCAGCGATCTGGTGAATATTGTTGCCGATGCTCGCCAGGACCACGGGCCGGGACTCGGGACCTTTGCCTTCGACGATGAAGGCGTGCCCGCACAGTGCACTCCGATTATCACCAACGGCCTTTTCACCGGATATCTGAGCTCGCGTGAGACGGCGCACACTATCGGCGCGAACCGCTCGGGCGGCACGCAGCGCGCTGAAAGCTGGAATCGGCTGCCGATTATTCGCATGACCAACATCAGCATTCTTCCTGGGAAAAAACCGCTCAGGCGCGAGCAGCTCATCGCAGACACCGAGTCGGGCATTTACATGGAGACGAACCGCTCCTGGTCGATTGACGACAAGCGCTACAACTTTCAGTTCGGCTGTGAGGCCGGATGGGAAATTAAGAATGGCAAGCGCACTCGCATGCTGAAAAATCCGTCGTACTCGGGAATCACGACCGAGTTCTGGAATTCCCTGGACGCAATTTGCTCCCGTGATGAGTGGGTGCTCTGGGGGACACCGCACTGCGGCAAAGGGCAGCCGCAGCAAGTGATGGGAACCGGACACGGCGCGGCCCCGGCAAGATTTCGCAACGTGAAAGTTGGGTCGGCGTACAAGGGCAATTGACAGCGAATAACGGTCGCTCGGCTGGCGGCTACGGGGCGTCCGCTTGCTCAGCAGTTCACAAAACGAGCTGCGATTTTCAACTGGGTCTGTGATTTACTTCTATCCGCACAAGCGCTGAGCGTAAAGAAGCCTATTTCCCCAGCAGCAAACTGTTCAGCTGGGCAACAAGAGCTTGCAAAATCCGAAGGGTTGGCTGCGTCGCGGCGGCCTCGGGCCGACCACGCAAGAATTCGAATTTTTCATGCACCTGGGATCAGGAAACAGCATCTACCTAACCAAGGAATTAGTGACGTGCGCAGATTCGTGACATGCAGCATAGCTTTTGTCGCAGTGCTTGCGGTTTTCACGGTTCTGGCAACTCCGGCGTTTGACGAACTGCCAAGCACGGCTCCTCATTCGGCTCATTCTTTTGCGCCTCCCATCGTGGTGATTCTTACATCAATTCTGCTTGCGGTGGTAGGCCAACTGCAGACACGGATTGGCCGCGTCATAGGTGGTACGGAGTTGCTTCTGCTCACTTGCAGCCGTCTTTGTTAGTCACCTCCATGCAGGCCACCCAACGTCATTTCCGGCGATGCGAAAGCCGGTGGACTTTCTCTCTAGTGGCGAATCTGGAAAAGGCGATGTCCAACACGATTATTTCTCCGGTAACCGGCGTCTTCTGCGAACCGTTTAGCGCGGCCGACGCCATCCGCAGATTGACTGAGAGCGGCTTTGCAGATCACGAAATAGATCTTCTCGGAGTGCTGAGCGGGCGACCGCCAAATCTCATTTGGTTTCTTCGGAACCTGGGGCTGCCACATCACCACGCGGAGTACTGCAACGCGTGCCTCTCGGAGGGTGCTGTCCTGGTAATGGTGCAGACTCCGCCATCCTGCGCCTCCAGCAAGCGGAAGATTGCCCTGGAGGTATTGAAACAACACGGGGGTATACTGCCGCCTGAACCTGCGAGCGCATCGCGCTCCCGACGTTTGTGGCAACGCGAATGAGAGGTGTTCTGTGAATAAGAGCAATGGCAGGCCGGGATTGCGAATCTCCGACCTGCTTGCCGCCTGGAAATCCATTCTTCTCGGAAACACGCCGATGCTTTCGATTGAGATTACGCGTGAGTGCCCCCTCAGTTGTCCCGGTTGTTATGCATATGGGGACAATCATCTCGGGGGAGCAGTGACGCTTCGCGGCTTAAGCGATTACCGCGGTGATGCGCTGGTGGACGGCGTCGTGCGACTGGTTCGGCTACATCGGCCGTTGCATGTGTCGCTGGTGGGCGGTGAGCCTCTTGTCCGTCACCGTGAACTGAGCCTCATTCTTCCTATCCTAAGCGAGATGCGCGTGCACACTATGGTCGTGACCAGTGCCGTGATTCCGATTCCACGGGCTTGGATGGAGATTCCGCGCGTGCGGGTCGTGGTTTCGGTCGACGGCCTGCCCGAGCATCATGATGTTCGCCGCAAGCCCGCCACTTACGAACGTATCCTGAAGAACATAGAAGGATGCCGGGTGAATATTCACGGGACAAT
>Ga0137372_10004502_pt1 | contig 13586 bp, 12 predicted proteins | sample SagtaG_6_FD_104911 | JGI IMG/M metagenome (GOLD analysis project Ga0137372, IMG submission 104911) | Vadose zone soil microbial communities from Sagehorn Ranch, Mendocino, California, USA - Sage1_R_60_16 metaG | ecosystem: Environmental > Terrestrial > Soil > Vadose zone | place: USA...
CAGTAGTGGCGCTAGATGTCAGCCCGCTCAATGTCACTCCGGACGCTCACGTTACTCAGTCGCTGTTTAATCGTAATAGATATTCGGCGACCAGCGAGAGGAGTTCCTTGTAGACCTCGGCATTGTGCTGGCCGAGAAGCGGAGCGGGTCGGATCTCGCTCGGAGACTTCGAGAGCTGAACGGGATTGCCGGGCATGGTGAACTCGCCCCAGCCTGGATGCTCGATGGTCGTCACCATGCCGCGAGCCTTCAGGTGCGGATCGGAAAGGATCTCCGTTGGAGTCAGTACGGCTCCCGCAGGCACACCTGCCGAGCCCAGCTCGGCCATGACCTCGTGCTTCGTCCGCGTGATCGTCCACTTCTCGACGAGGGCATTGACCTCGTCCTTGTGGGCGCCGCGCCACTTGGGGTCCGACCACTCGGGGTGGCCGATGAGATCTGCGCGCCCGATCTTCTCGAGCAGCGCGTCCCACATGTGCCGGCGCACCGGCTGCGGATAGATGTAGGCGTAGTCATCGGGTCCACAGGGCTTGCAGCGATAGATGCACGAGGGCGCGGTGTTGGCGATCTCGTTGCCGCGGCGGGGCTCGAAGTCGCCACCGGCATAGGCCAGGCGCATGGCGATGCGGGAGAGATTGACCACCGCGTCCTGCATGGACAGCTCTACGCGCTGACCCTGCCCCGACGCCTGCCGCTGCCAGAGCGCGGCCATCACGCCGAAGGCCGCGTGCACCCCGGTGCCTGAATCGCCGATGGTCGGCCCGGGCGTCAGCGGCGGCGAGCCGGGGAAGCCCGTCAACGACATGGCGCCACCCGTGGCCTGGGCAATCATGTCGAAGCTCTTGTACTCGCTGTACGGCCCGTAGGTCCCGAAGCCCTTGACGGAGAGGTACACGAGCCGCGGGTTGATGGCCGCGAGCGCCTCGTAGCCGAGCCCGTTCCGCTCGAGGGCGCCCGGCGCCTGGTTCTCGGCGAAGACATCCGCCTGCTTGACCAGGTCGAGGAGCATGGCTTTGCCCTTCGGGTGCTTCACATTGAGCGTGATGCTCTTCTTGTTGCTGTTGAGCGTGAGGAAGTAGCTGCTGTCCACGCCCGGCTTCTCCGCCCGGCCGTAGCGGCCGGGATCGCCCTTGCCCGGCTCCTCCACCTTGATCACCTCGGCTCCGAGCCAGGCGAGCAGCTGAGTGCAGGACGTTCCCGCTTCGAACTGGGTCAGGTCCACGACGCGGATACCGTTGAGGGCCTTCATCGACCGCTCCTCTTCTCGAGTGTATAAGGTCCGAGCCTTCACTCTGGAGCCTGCCGGGCACGGCCATTGTGACACGAATATGACGGCCGGGTCGGCTTGGACGTCGTAGTTCTTGGAGTCCGGACCGTCGGTGCGGCATGCTGGGGACATGGCCAAGAGACACGAGCGGGCGGTCCAGGCGGCGGGCGGCGTCATCGTCAGGCACACGCCGCGCGGCGAGATGCGGGTCCTCCTCGTCCATCGCCCGCATCGCGAGGACTGGACCTTCCCGAAGGGAAAACTCGAAGCGGGCGAATCGCACGAGCGCTGCGCGCTTCGCGAGGTCGAGGAAGAGACGGGACTGCGCTGCAGGCTCGGCACCAGGCTGCCGGCGTCCTCATACGTCAACGGCAAGGGCCGGCTCAAGGTGGTCCGGTACTGGATCATGGACCCCGGAAATCGGCGGGCCGAGCCTCGCAACGAGGTGGACGCGATACGCTGGGCCTCGGTCGAGGAGGCTGCGGCGCTTCTCACCTACCCCCGCGACAAGAAGGTCCTGACGGCGCTCTGCTCCGTTGTCGGCTGACCTGTCGCCGGCGCGAGCCGTAACGCCGTGGTAGAGTCCTGACAATCGCTCGTCTCGACGTCACCCTTTCCGGGAGGCCGACCATGACCACCAGCGCCGCAGTTCCCGCCGGCAAGCTCGCGCACGCGACTCCCGCCAATGCCCCGTTCGTCGAGGGGCGGCGCACCTTCCTCAAGTACCAGGACCTGGGCGTCACCGCCGCGAGCAGCGGCCGCATGCGGGCCCAGGTCATGAGCGCGACCGCTGGCATGACCAAGCCCACCGGCTGGCACTACCACGTCTGCGACGGCCAATTCGTCTACGTGCTGAAGGGTTGGGTCGATCTCGAGTTCGAGGACGGCCAGAAGCTCCGCGTCCAGCACGGCGAGTCCCTCTACATTCCCTGCGCCACAATGAGACCGCCACCTCGGAGGCGCTCGAGATTCTCGAGGTGTCCGTGCCCGCGGACATGGGCACCGTCGCGGTTGAGGCGCCGCCAGGGCGGTAAGGGCTCAAGCCAGCGGCGATTCCACCACGGCCAGCCGGCCCTGCCCCTGCACGTAGTTGACCTGCCTCACGCCCAGCATTCCGCGCAGCTGGTCGGCTGGCACCTTGAGCGGGCCGGGCCCCTCCGCCATGCCGGGTTTGGGCTGAGGGAACGCCGTGGACAGGGCGCTGTGGAAGGTGATGTTGCCCTCCACCTTCTGCATGACCTGATGGATGTGGCCGTTCAGCACGGTCACTGAGCCGAATCGCTTGAGGTAGCCGAGCGCCTGACCCGCGTCGGCGGTGGTCCAACCCCATTTGGGGTACACGGCCCAGAGCGGCACGTGGGCGAAGACGACGAGCGGCGTGCTGCTGCCGAGCCCGGCCACGTCCTTCTCGAGCCATTCGATCTGCTCCGTCCCGAGGCTGCCGAGCCCGCCGGCCTTGTAGTTGAGCACATTGACGAGGCCGACGAAGTGCACGCCCTTGTAGTCGAAGCTCTGCCATCCGGTGTGCGAGGGTCCCACGCCGTAGCGACTCAGGTACTCCTTGCCACCGTCCTCGAAGACGTCGTTCTCGCCGGGAATGTAGAACACCTTCCCGGCCTTGGCGCCCTTGAGCGCCTCGGTGACCGCGTCGAAGGCGCCGGGCTTCTGGGCGTGCGATATGTCGCCGGTGTGGATGAGGAAATCGGGCGCAGGCGTGAGCGCGTTGATGCGCGCGATGGCTTCGCCGAGCGTGGCCATCGCCTCCGGGTTGGCCGCACCCTTGAAGCCGATGTGCGTGTCGCTGATCTGGGCGAAGCTGAAGCTCCCGGCCGCCGGCGTCTCCGCGGCCTCGCCGAGCCGAGCGGAGGACAGCACGCCGCCGGACGCGGTCCAGAGCACGCCGGTGCCCGCCCAGGCCAGGCAGTGGAGGAATCCGCGCCGGTCCATCCCGTCGGGCACGACCTGTCCGGTGTTCTCGTCGCTCATGGAGTTCTCCTCATGTGGTTGTGGGGCCGCTACTTCACGATCACCTTGGCCTTCATTAGCGGATGGAGCGTGCAGAAATACTCGTAGGTGCCGGGCGTGGCGAAGGTCTGGCTGAACTGCTCGTCCGTGTCCATGCCCCGCGATCTGAATTTCTCGGCCGTCGAGATCACGGTGTGCACGTCGTCGTCCCGATTGATCCACGTAACCGTAGTGCCCACGGGCACCGTCAGCGTAGCGGGGGCGTACTTGTGATGCTTGATCTCGACCCGCGGCCCGGCCGCTCCCGGTGCGGCCGCGACGGGTTCAGCGGCCGCCACGTACCCGACGAGCGCGGCGCCTGCCAAGAAGACGCCCGCCATCCGGATCCAGCGCCGGACCGATCGTTCCGCATCGACTCCATCATGGTCGTTCACCGTTGTGTCCCCCTTCCGGAGGGCCGGATGGCCGCTCTCACCCGGTCACAACGCAGGGTCCCGCCATTCGTTCCCGGCTCGCCCGAAAGTGAGCTCTCACGGAACGTATGGAGCTGCCGAGCGTTACGGTGGAGATCGACGGATGGAGTTGCCGTCAGAAGCGTCCGAGACTATCCTGTTGCCGGATCGCCGCACGGGCGGTAGCGGCCCACGTCGCGTCACCTGAGACAAACAGATCGGGAGGTGTCCATGAACACGCGTGCTCTCCTCGTCGCGCTGTTGCTGTCGTTCTCGCTGTCCACGCCGGGCATCGGACTCAGCCAACCCAAGGAGCAGCTCGGCACCGTCAACTTCCCCAATTCGTGCAGCCCGGCCGTCCAGGAGACATTCCAGCGCGGTGTCGCAATGCTGCACTCCTTCCGCTACGGCGAAGCCGAGAAGACCTTCCGCGAAGTGCTCGCGCAGGACCCGTCGTGCGCGGTCGCCACGTGGGGTATCGCCGCGGTCCTGATGTCAAACCCGCTCACCGGCTTCGGACCGTCGAAAGAGTGGGCCGAGCGCGCCCAGGCGGCGATCGACCAGGGCCGCAAGGTCGGGGCGAAAACCCAGCGCGAGCGCGACTACATCGAGTCCGTCGCCGTGTACTACGACGACTGGGCCAATCGGCCGGAGCGCGTGCGCCAACAGAATCGCGCCCGCGCCTTCGAGGCGCTGGCCGCGCGCTATCCCACCGACGACGAGGCCCAGATCTTCTACGCCCTCTACCTCGCCGGAACGCAGTCGCTGTCCGATTCGAGCTACACAGTTTACCTGACCGCCGCGGGCATCCTGGAGAAAGAGTTCGCCAAATACCCGGACCATCCCGGAGTCGCCCACTACCTCATCCACAGTTACGACGCCGCCCCGATCGCCCCGAAAGGCGTGCCCGCGGCCCGGCGCTACGCGAGCATCGCGCCGGCGGCGCCACACGCGCTGCACATGCCGTCGCACATCTTCACGCGCGTCGGCGCCTGGTCGGACTCGGCCGCGACCAACGAGCGCGCCGCGATAGCGGCGAAGCGCGACAAGGACGTCGACGAGCAGCTGCACGCGATGGACTACATGGTCTACGCCTACCTCCAGCTTGCCCGCGACGACGCCGCGCGCCGCGTGATCGACGAGTCGGCTCAGGCGAGCGGGCTCAGCTTTACCCGCTTCGTGGGCCCGTACGCGCTGTCCGCCATGCCTGCGCGGTTTCTGATCGAGCGCGGCGACTGGCGGCTTGCGACGAAGCTCGAGCCCGTTCCGAGCAGCTACCTGTTCGCGACCGCGCTCACCCACGTGGCTCGCGGGCTCGGGGCCGCGCGCAGCGGCGATCCGGCGACGGCCGACAAGGAGGCCCTGGAGCTGGCCCGCCTCCGCGATGCGCTCAAGGCCGCGAAGAACGACTACTGGGCCGGAGAGGTAGAGATCAGCCGTCTCGAGGTCGCGGCGTGGAGCGCGCTCGCCCAGGGCAAGCGAGACGAGGCGCTCGCCCTGATGCGAAGCGCTGCCGACGCCGAGGACAAGAGCGAAAAACACATCGTGACGCCGGGGCGCATCCTGCCGGCGCGCGAGCTGCTCGGCGACATGCTGCTCGAGCTCAAGCGGCCGGCGGAGGCCCTCAAGGAGTACGAGGCCTCCCAGGTTCGCGAGCCTGAGCGCTTCCGTGGGTACTACGGCGCGGCCCAGGCGGCGGCGCAGAGCGGGGACAAGGCAAAGGCCAAACGCAACTTCACGAAGCTCGTGGAGATGGCCGGCCAGGGTACGCCGCGCCCGGAGCTCGTACAGGCGCGCGCGTATCTGAGCGCGAACCCCTAGCGGCGCGGGCGACCGTCCCGAGGCGCTCCGAGGGGCAGCCGGTGGACCGCGCGATGCCCGTCGCCAAGGGTCTTCTGCTCGCAGCGGCGTTATCGCTCGTGGGCGTGTACGCCTCCGACTATGCCTGGCTCGAGTACCGGATCGGACATGACGCGGCTGCGCAGGCGCTCGGCAGCGTGACGTTCTACTACGCGGCGCTGCTCAATAACGGCAGCACCGAGATCTTCTACGATCAGCCGCAAACGGAGGTTTGCGTGCAGTCTCTTTTCCCGCACTCCGGCTACCGGCCGTGCTGGTACGCCGTCAAGAGCCAGGTGCGGATGGTCAGCTGAGCCGGTACGAGGCATCTCGGCACGGATCACGAGCGAAAGGGAGGATCGAGGCGATGGGCGATCGGACGGCGCCGGTGCTGGAGCTCCAGCACACGGCCATGAGCGAGCAAGAGGCGCTACGCTTCCTTGAGGGCCACAGGATCAGCCTGGGCGGGCGCACGATGGACCCGAAAGCGCAGATCGTGGGCGAGTTCGTGAAGTCGATACGCGTGCCCGGCTACTACCCGCCGCTGCCCGAGCTGCGCCAGCAATTGCGGACCATGGTCAGCCTGATGGACGAGCCCGCGCCGGCCCTGCCGCGGATCGAGGACTTGAGCATCCCGGGACCGGCCGGCGCTCTCGCCGCGCGCCTCTACGATTCCGCCTCGGCAGGTGCGCCGCCCAGGCCGGTGGTCGCCTACTTCCATGGCGGCGGCTGGGTGCAGGGCGATCTCGAGACGCATCACGGGCTCTGTGCGCGGCTCGCCCTTCGGGCACGCGTCCTCGTTGTCGCCATTGATTACCGCCTCGCCCCGGAGCACAAGTTCCCGGCCGCGGTCGAGGATTGCCTTGCCGCCTACCGCTGGCTTCGCGCTCACGCGAGCAGCCTCGGCGGCGATTCGGCGCGCGTCGCGGTGGCCGGCGACTCCGCCGGGGGCAATCTCTCCGCCGTCGTCTCGCAGCTGGCCGCGCGGGCCGGCGAAGCCGTCCCCACGTGTCAGGTGCTGATCTACCCCGCCGTGGATTTCGCGCTCGACACGCCGTCCCACCGCGAGCTGGCGGAGGGCCACGTCATTCCGCGTGAGCGCATACTCTGGTATACGGAGCAGTATCTGCGCGGGGACGCGGATCGCACGGATCTGCGGGCCTCCCCCCTCCGCGCGGCCGATCTCCGCGGCCAGCCCCCGACGCTCGTGATCACGGGCGGCTTCGACCCGCTCCGCGACGAGGGCCTAGCCTACGCCGATCGGCTGCGCGCCGACGGCGTGGACGTGGTCTACCGCGAGTACCCCGGCCAGATCCACGCCTTCGTCTCACTGACGAAGGCCATCCCGCAGGGCCTCGAGTGCACGCTCGAGATCAGCGACTACCTCGCTCAGCGTCTCGGCAAAGGCTGAGCCCACTTCACGGGAGGCCAAGATGACGAAACCCCGCGGTGCAGCCTCTGCCAGCACCCGCCCGGTCTCCGGGCACTTGCGCCTCGCTTGACGGAGTACGACGGAGCAAGGCATTATCGCCGGGCTTGCCTGGAGTGGTTTACCCCCCAAGGGCGAGGGAGGAGCGAGCATGACACGCTACTGGCTCAGGGTGACGATGGCGCTCGGGTCGCTCGCGCTGGGGTTTGCGCCCGCTTGGGCGCAGCCGCAACAGCCGGCGCCACAGATGCAGCGCCAGCTGCCGCAGATTCAACAGCAGCAGCCGCAGCTCCAACAGCAGCTAGCACCGGGGCAATGTACGTCACCAGATCGCGTGGCGGTGACGGCCCTCTCGATCAATCCGCAGCAGCCCAGGCAGGGCCAGACGGTTACCGTGAGCCTCACGATCAGAAACGTCTGTAACGGTCCTCTGGCCAACGTTCCCTGGCGGATCGAAGTCGGGACGGGGGCTGGGCCGAATCAGGTCCTGGGCTCCGGCGTCCAGCAGTACGTCCCGTCGGGGACGAGCTTCACTGTCACGGCCAACTGGACGGCGACGCCGGGGCAAAGGGGCTTGCTGGGCACAGCCGATCCCGACAACCTGTCCCGTGAGAGCTCTCAGAATCGGATAAACAACTACAGGGACCTTGCGCTCAACGTGCCGCAAGTCTCGGCCCAGAAGCAGGGCAGCGGCGAGGCCCAGCAGATCGAGGTTCGAGTCCTCGATCAGTCGCTCGCCCATCAGACCGGAGCGAACTTTGCGCAGGCGGCGGAGGGACTGACATCCTGCAGGCACGACTTCGCCGGCAGTATGGCCGGGGTCCCCCAGAGCGGTGCAGTCATGCTCGATTGTCGCGACTCGATTCCCAGCGGGGGCCGAGCGAACTACGAGCTCTTTGGGAACTTCCATCTGAAGAACGGGTGGACGGTTGTCCGGTCAGAAGCCTCCAAGATCACCAAGACGGGTGAGGCCGATCTCCGCTGGGACTCTGAATTGCCGTCGGCTGGCAGCAACAACCCGTTTGTGAAGATCCATCTCTGGGCGAACTCCGGCGGTTACATCCTGGTGACGTACAAGGTGACGATCCAGGGGCCACGCGGCACCGAGCCGTACTGAGTCGGGCTCGGCCGAAGACCGGGGCCGGTGGTTGGGACGTCAGCGGAGACTTCGCGCCAGCACCTGCCCGTCCTTTGCCAGACTCGCACCCGGGTCCTGAGGTGGGCTCAAGGATGATCCTGACCGAGGGCCAATGACGTGACCCGGTCAGAGCGGATGAACCGAGCCGATCGACCGGACTTGCTCCCCGACGCACCACCGAGTTCACGTAGCACCGCACCCATTTCAAGGAGCTCTCACATGAGCATGCGTTGGCGAACCATGGTCTTTCTGGGTATGGCCGGCGTTGTCGGCGCGCTGTTCATGACCGCGTCGGCGTCGGGTGATGGAGGAGCCATCGTGTATCCCAACATCATCGAGGCGATCCCGACGCACCTCCAGATCCAGAACGACCACCAGCGGGAGTGGCTGCGATTCAGCACCACCCACATCAACATCGGAGAGGGCAATCTGCAGATCCGCGGCGGCGGCCAGATCGCCCCGTGCGAGATCGACGGCATCCACTACGACCAGTGCACGATCGCGACGCAGGAGCTGCTCGATGCGGCGGGCAACGTGGTCGCCACACATCCGGCCGGGGTCGCGTTCTTCCATCCCGAGCACAATCACTGGCACCAGTCCGCGGTCGCGGCGTTCATCCTCAAGGCCGGCGATCCGTTCACAGGCGTTCCGGTCGCCACCGGAGTAAAGATAACGTTCTGCTTCGTGGACGTGAAGACCTACAGCTCGACCGGAGAGGAGAAGAAAGCCTATCCGCGCACCTACTTCGAGTGCAATGGCGATTTCCAGGGCCTGGCAGCGCACTGGGCAGACGAGTACCACCAGTCGACGCCGCTGCAGGAGCTCGAGATCACGGGCCTTCCCGAAGGGGAGTACTACCTGACGCACGAGGCCGACCCGGAAAACCACTGGATCGAGGATCCGAACGGCGGCGAGCTGGACAACTTCACGTGGGTGAAATTCCACCTGTCGCGCCAGGGCTCGAATCCGAAGATCACGGTCCTCGAACACTCCGACTGCATCGTGCCAGCGCAGTGCGGATTCGGCGGCAACCCCTGAGATCGGTTCGACTCGCCCGGCGCGCTGAGGCGGGCGCGAGCTTGTCCTTGACGAAGCCCTTGAGCTCGTCCTCGAATGAGCGGGTCGGGCCTCGCACAATGGCACTCGCCGCGCACTTGTGGTATTGAGGTCCCCACCCATGCAACGAAGCGTTGATCGCGTCCTGACAACCCACACGGGCAGCCTGCCACGGCCCGACGACCTGATCCAGACCATGTTCGCGAGGGAGGAAGGCGTCCCGGTCGATCCCGCAGCCCTGGCCGCGCAAATCCGATCGGCTGTCGCCCTAGTGGTGCGCAAGCAGACAGAGGTCGGCCTCGATGTGATCAGCGATGGCGAGTTCAGCAAGCCGAGCTACGCGACGTACGTCAAGGACCGCCTTGCTGGCTTCGGAGGGGCGAGTCATCCCCTCCAGTACCGCGACCTCGTGGACTTCCCCGGCATGGCTCGCCGGGTATTCGGGGATCCCGGCCGCGCGCGACGCAAGACCCCGGCGTGCACCGCCCCGATCGCGCTGCGTGACGGGGAGGCAGCCCGCGCTGACGTCGCCAACCTTCAGGCCGCCCTCGCCCAGGTCAAGGCGCGGGAGGCGTTTCTGAGCGCCGCCTCCCCGGGGGTGATCTCCCTTTTCTTCCGGAACGACCACTACCCGAGCCACGAGACCTATCTCTTCGCCATCGCCGAGGCGATGAGGCACGAGTACGAGACGGTCGCGGGGGCCGGGCTCGTTCTTCAGGTCGATTGCCCGGATCTGGCGATGGGGCGTCACATCCAGTTCGCAGACCTGAGCGTCGAGGAGTTCCGAAAGATGGCGCGACTGCACCTCGAAGCTCTCGACTACGCGCTGGCGCGCGTGCCTCCGGAACAGGCGCGGATCCACCTCTGCTGGGGAAACTACGAAGGTCCACATCACTACGACGTGCCCCTGGCGGAGATCATCGACCTCGTGTTCGCCGCCAGGCCCGCCGCCGTCTCCTTCGAGGCAGCGAACCCGCGCCACGCCCACGAGTGGCGCGTCTTCGAGAGTGTGAAGGTGCCGGCCGGCAAGGTCATCGTTCCGGGGGTCATCGACTCGACGACGAACTTCATCGAGCACCCCGTGCTGATCGCCGAGCGCATCAGCCGCTACGCGCGGCTGGTCGGCCGCGAGAACGTCATCGCCGGGTCGGACTGCGGATTCGGCACCTGGGTCGGCCAGGCGGCCGTGGACCCGGACATCGTCTGGGCGAAGCTCGGGAGCCTCGCCGAGGGCGCGCGCCTGGCCTCGCGGGAGCTCTGGTAGGGGGATCGTAAATGCTGCGCGTGACGCGCGACCTCGTCCTGCCGACGGCCATTACCGGTTCCTATCCCCGCCCGCTCTGGTACGACGCGAATCTGTCCGGCCGGTCGTTCAAGGCTGCCCTCGGCGACTCGATGTTCCGCGAGCAGTATCTCGATGCCGTGGCCGCCGTCATCAATGCCCAGGAGGCCGCGGGCCTCGACATCGTGACGGACGGCGACAGCCGCTTCGATCTGGCGGTGGGAGGCAAGTCCTGGTTCTTCTATCCCATCGAGCGGCTCGGCGGCATCGAGGGACATCAGGACACCTCCCGGGGCTGGATGCAGCGCCACGACCTGCGCCCGGGCAAGATCCTCTGGGAGGTGCAGGAAGCCTATCAGCCGGCGGTGGTCAAGGAGCGGCTCACGCGCGGCCCCCTCGAGTATGCCGCGCTCTGGAAGGTCGCCCAGCGCCTCACCGACAAGCCCGTGAAGTTCGGCGCGATCTGCGCTCCCGGCCTGGCCGGGATGCTCTGGGACGAGCACTACCGTGACGACCGGGCGCTCATCAACGACCTCAGCGACATCATGAACGCGGAGTTCCGGGAGCTTGCCGCTGCCGGCTGCCCGCTCATCCAGGTCGAGGAGCCGCCCCATCACGGCCGCAGCACGCGCCCCGATTGCACGGACGCCGATCTGGAGTTCCTCACCGAGGCGTTCAACCGCCAGCTTGTCGGCGTGGACGCTGAGATCTGGGCTCATACGTGCTGGGGCAATCCGAATCAACAGCGCGTCTACTGGAAGGCCCCGAGCTACGAGCGCGCGCTGCCGTATCTGCTGCAGCTCGACGCCGACGTCATCACATTCGAGTGCGCGAGCACCGACGGCATGGACCTGCCGCTCTTTGCCAAGCACAAGACCGACAAGAAGATCGGCATCGGAGTGATCAGCCACTGCAACACCGTGGTCGAGCCGCCGGAGTACGTCGCCGGGCTTATCCGGAAGGCGCTCGAGTACATCCCGCCCGAGCGGCTGGTGGTCACCACCGACTGCGGCTTCGGCCGTGAGGGTCTGAGCCGGCGGATCGCCTACTACAAGTGCGTCGCGCTCGTGGAGGGCACAAATATCGTCCGCCGCGAGCTGGGCCTGCCCGAGGCCCGCGTCCGGGCCGCCGACCCTCGCCTCTGGTTCGCGAGCTGACGGACCCGAGGAAAACGCGCGACTGCCTACCTCGGCGCCAGCGCGGCGATCATCCGCTCGGCCTGCTGCCCGAGCGAGTCGGATGCGACGGACTGGGGCCCCATGGTGATCCACTCCACGCCCGCCCGGGCAAACCGATCGATTCCCTCGCGGATGCGCGAGGGCGGCCCGAGGAGGACAACGTCATCGAGCAGCGCGTCGGAGAGGGCGGCCATCGCCGTGGCCGGATCGCCGGCGGCCCACGCCTTCGCCACCCGATCCATCTCGTCTCCGTAACCGCTGGCCGCGAAGGTCTTGGCATAGTGCGGCCCCCGCGCGTAGTGCACGAGGAACTCGCGCGCGGCCTGCCGGGCCGTGGGGAGGTCGTCGTGAATGAAGGTCGGGACGAGCAGGCTCACGGGCAGCGTGTCCGGATCGCGCCCGGCCTCCTTGGCCGCCCGGCGGAAGCGTTCGACGGCACGCCGATACCGGTCGGCCGTGTTGATGTAGAGCATGAGTCCGTCCGCATGGGTGCCCGCCGCCGCGCACGTCTCAAGCGCCATACCCGCCCAGTGAATCGGGATGAGATGGCTCGCGGGTCGCGGATGGCGCAGGCCGGGCATGCCCTGCCCGGCGAATACCGCCCGCAAGGTGGCCGTGGTCGCCTGAAGCACCTCGCGTGGATCGCGCCAGGTGAATCCCGCCTGGGTGATCATGGCCTGATTGTTCGGCCCGAGCCCGAGGACCAGCCGCTCGGGCGCGACTTCGTCGATGGCCACCGCCGCCGCGCCGAGCATGACCGGATGGCGCAGGTACACGTTCGCGATGTTGGTCCCGACCAGCAATCGGGAGGTGCGAGCCGCCATCATGGCCGCGGTGACCACGCCATCGTTGCTCAGCACGCTTTCGACCATGAACAGGTTGTGGAATCCGGCGTCCTCGGCCCGCCGGGCCAGATCCACGGCCTCGCGGTAGCCGAGGCCGAAACCCCACAACGTGATTCCGAGGTGCGGCATACTCATCTCAGCTTGAAGCGCTGGATCTTGCCGGTGGCGGTCTTGGGCAGCTCGGGGACGAACTCGATCCAGCGGGGATACTGGTAGGGGGCGATGGTGCTCTTGACGTGGACCTTCAACTCTTCGCCGAGCGACTCGGCCGCCGCGGTGCCGTCGCGCAGCACGATGAAGGCCTTTGGCTTGATCAACCCATCGTGATCTTCCTTTCCGATGACGGCGGCCTCCAGCACCGCGGGATGACTGATCAGTGCCCCCTCGACCTCGGCCGGCGAGACCCAATGGCCACTCACACGTAGCAGGTCGTCGGCCCGTCCCATGTACCAGTAGTATCCGTCCGCGTCCAGACGGTACTTGTCTCCGGTGTGGTACCACTCGCCCTGCAGGACCCGTCTCGTCACGTCCGATCGGCGCCAGTAGCCCGCGAAGATGCTCCCGCCGCTGATGACAAGATTCCCGGCCTCGCCCTGCGGGGCGTCGGCGCCGCTGTCATCCACCAAGCGGACCTTGTAGCCCGGCACCACGCGACCCGAACTCCCCGCGCGCGCTTCGCCGGCTCGATTGCTGATGAAGATGTGCAAGGCCTCCGTTGTGCCAATCCCGTCGAGGATTTCCACGCCGAAGCGTTCGCGCCAGCGGCGGTAGACGTCGGCGGGCAGAGGCTCGGCGGCAGCGAAGCAGGCGCGCACGCTCGAAAGGTCTGCCGGCTCGCCGCCTGACACCGCATGCAGCATCTGGGCGTACAGCGTCGGGACGCCCACGAAGACCGTGGGGCGGTGCTCGCGAATCAGCTGGAACATCCGTGCGGGAGTGCTCCGCTCGGAGTTCAGAACCACGGTCGCGCCAGCCTTCAGCGCGAAGTAGGTGGTGAATCCGAGCGGATAGGCATGAAAACACGGGCTACCGCAGACAATGACGTCGCCGGGGCGCAGCTCGACGAAGGGCGCGGCGTAGAGGCGCTCGCTGTACAGCATGTCGCGTTGCAGGTGCAGGGCCCATTTCGGCGTTC
>Ga0137372_10004503_pt1 | contig 13585 bp, 15 predicted proteins | sample SagtaG_6_FD_104911 | JGI IMG/M metagenome (GOLD analysis project Ga0137372, IMG submission 104911) | Vadose zone soil microbial communities from Sagehorn Ranch, Mendocino, California, USA - Sage1_R_60_16 metaG | ecosystem: Environmental > Terrestrial > Soil > Vadose zone | place: USA...
AGCAGGATGAGCCCGAAGGCGCAGACGACAGTGGCACCTGTCGGAGTATCGAAGACGGCCGAGGCGCCCATCGCGAGCACGCTCACGAGAGTGCCGAAGCTCCAGGCGATGGCGAGCCGTCTCGGAATGGAGCCGCCCAGGAGGTTCGCCGCGAGGGTCGGCACGATCAGGTACGAGAAGACCAGCAGCACGCCGGCGATCCGCACCGAGCTGGTCACGACGACGCCGAAAGAGGCATAGAAGAGGAAGTCCCACCAGCGCACCCTCCAGCCGTCCTGGTAGGCGCGGTCCGGGTCGGTCGAGATGAGCAGGAAAGGGCGCCGGCACAGCCAGTGGAAGAGTCCGACGAGGGCGTACAGGCCCGCGACCTTGACGACCTCCCGGCCACCCACGGCCAGGATGCTGCCGACCAGCATGTTCCTGAGATGCTCGGCCCCGTGCGGCGTGCGGTCGGCGACCAGGACTGCCGCCGCAGAGGAGACGGCATAGACCACGCCGATGATGGCCTCTTGGGATACGCGGCGCTCACGAGTGCGGGTGAGCGCGAACACGGAGGCACCGAGAATCGTGAAGCTCAGGCCGAACGCGTAGGAGCCCCACGATTCGAGATCGTAGCCCCACAGGAAGGCCGCAGTTGCCCCGAGCGAGGCGATCTGCGCCAGGGCGATGTCGACGAACACGACTTCCCGAGCGATGACGTGGAGACCCAGATACGCGTGGATGCCCGTGAGGACCAGGCACATGAGGAACGGCACCCACATCAGCACGAGGAGATCCTGGGCCACCGCCCTATTTAAGCATCTGGGCGAGGGTCTTCACGTTGAAATCGACGGCCTCGAGATAGGTGTCCGTGCCCTTCACGGAACCGACGGTGGCCGCCAGGATGGCGGCCTTGGCCCCTGCTTCTTGGGCGACGCGCTGGACCAGCTTGAAGTCGCTCCACGGTTCGGCGACGACCACTTTCACGCGGTCCTCCTTCATGAGGTTGACGAGCTTGACGACGTGATTCGCGGTTGCTGGAATGCCGGGCCGCTCCTCGACGGTGCCGACCTGGACGAGCCCGAAGCGCGTGAGCAGGTAGATCCACAGCGCGTGGTTCACGACGACGGGGGAGCCCTTGTAGGGGGCGAGCATCGCGTCCCAGCGGCCCATTGCCTCGTCGACACGGGCCAGGAATTGCTGACGATTGCGCTCGAAGGCGGCGCGGTGCTGGGGCGCGACGCGCGCGAGCCCCTCGAGGATGTTCTGCGTGACGGCGGCAGCCATCCCGGGGTCGAGGGTGTAGTGCGGGTTGCCGGACGGGTGGACGTCTCCCATCGAGCGGTCCACGCGAGTCTTGGGCACCTCGAGGACGAGGATGCCCCGGGAGGCGTCGATGCGCCCCGGGGCGCCCGGAATGACGTTCGGGTTGTTCGCGCCCTCGGCGACCACGTCGGCCCAGTTGTCGAGATCGAGGCCGTTGACGATCATGGCGTCGGCCCGCCTGACCTTGACCATGAGGCTCGGGCGGACCTCCACGTCGTGAGGGGTCTGGGTGGGGCGCGCCATGGCGTCAACTTCGGCGAGATCCCCCGTGACCACCTCGGTCAGCGATTTCAGGTCGGTGGTGCTGGTGACGACGCGAAGCTTCTGGGCGCTCGCGGCGGAGGCGCCGAGGACCGCCCACACCGCTAGGAGAGACAGGGTGAGAGTCAGGAGTCGTGGCATGGTCGTCAGTCCTTTCCGCATCAGAATCGCTCCGCCGGGTGGGCGCCCATGATGAAGGTCGCCTGGAGGAAATACTCGCTCACCTGCTTGGCGCTACCGCCATTGTCCTGGAAGTCCAGGTAGCTGCAACACTGGCTCCGGGTCGTCTGCTTGTACCCGAGCCTGAAACGGAGGAACTCCGACGGATAGTACGCGAGGAAGGGTTGCACGGCCCACTCCGTTCCCGAGGCGGCCGGGTACTGCGTCCTGTCGTAGCGGAACCCCAGGAGCCACTTCGACAGCTCCCCGTGGTTGAACGGCTGGAGCCCGCCGAAGACGTAGAATCCCTGGCTGTTGCGGGTGCGCGTCTGGTCTATCCCGTCCGGATCAGTGACGACGACATCCCGGAAGGAGAGGAGGTACTCGCCCAGGAGGGTGAAGGCTGCGCGCTGCCAGCCGGGCGGCGTGTACTTGTACCTGGCGTCGAAGCCGACGATGGTGCTGTTCTTCTGCTCGGCCGTCTGCCCGGCCGCGATCGAGGAGCCGAGCTGGATGGCGCCCCATTCGTCGAGATCGAAGAAGGTCTTCACCCGGCCCGTCACGAGGGGATTCGAGATCTGGTTGCGGCCGAAGGCGACGTCGTTCTCGCCGTTGAAGGCGCCGCCCAGCAGCTCGAGGTAGAAGGGCAGTGGGGGCACCCAGGTTGCTTCGAAGCCCGACTCGACCAGGCCCTCCTTGCCGAAGAACTGCTGGAGCACGTTTGGATTATCGATGAAGGGCCAGTCGTGGGCGTGGATCTGGTTGAGGTAGCCGAATCGGTTGCGCATCTTGCCCAGCTTGAGCTGTGTGCCGTACGGAAGGGCCATCAATGTCAGGTTTGCCTCCGCCAGGTTGACGCTGAGCTCGCCGCTGCGCGAGTCCTGGCCGGCCTCAATGCGCACCTCGGCGCGCGCGTATGGATCTATTTGCCCGAAGAAGGAGACCTCGACCTCGCGCGGGAAGAACAGGTTCTCGAGGCCCGGGAAGCTGCCGCCCTGGTTCTTCTGGACATTGTGCTGGGTCAGGTTGCCGATGAAGTCGCCGGTGACGCCCATGTCGAACAGGAGCTGTCCCGGGCCGCGCCGCTCGTAGAGCGCGAAGGGCTGCCGTGGCTTGATCAGATCGAGGGGAGACGGGTCGCTGCCGGGCGGTCGCTGAGCGACCACTTCCGTCGCGGGTGGCGCCCCTTGCGCCGGTTGCATCGGTGGCGGCGGAGTCGTGGGAGCCGCCGGGGCGGCTACCGAGGGCTGCGGGCGCGCTTCGACGCGGTCGAGGCGCTCGGTCATCATGTCCATGGCCTTCTTGTATTGCTCCTGCATGGCTTCGAATTGCTTCCGCATCTGCTCCATCTCACGGCGCAGCGCCTCCGCATCTTGCGCGAGGGCGGGCGCCACCTGTGCGATGAGGCCGAGAGCGAAAGCGAGCGCGACTATGACTCGCATGGTGTCCTCCCTTGGTGGGGTAAGTGAACGGGCCTGGGCACGGATACAGATCCGCGCGCGGGTCGACAGCTAGGGGACCAGGAAGACGAAGCTAGGCGAGAGGGGGAGCGCGGGAATCGGTGAGGCTTACCGACGGGCTCGGAGCCGATCCGGATGACGTGCCGGCCGCCGGCACGTCGAGCTGCTTCGGAGAGACGACGGCTGGCGACTCAGGTACCCAGGCGTCGGTGTGGATAGCCGCGAGCTGGGACAGGGGACACTCGGCGTTGTAGAGACCGAGCCGGCCAGTTTCATGGGTATGGCCCGGCAGGCTGCCTTCGAGGGCGAAGGCGACGCTCAGGAGGGCGAGCAGGAAAACAATGGCGGCGCGATGACTCTTCTTCATGGCCGGGCTATTTGTATACGCTAGGCTGGGGAAATTTGCAAGAAACGACCGCTCCAGATGGTCACGGGATTCTGCTTGCCCGATGGGGCGAGGGCAAGCGGAGATAGGTCTGCCCGCCCTTGTGCTCGAGATCGTAGGTCGGCACCGAGTCGGTAAAGCCGGGCGGGCCCAGGCCCGTGCACGGGTCGAACTGATAGCCGTGCCAGGGACATTCGAGATAGCCGTCGCGCACCATGCCCTCGCCGAGAGGGCCGTTCTGGTGCGGGCAGACATTGGAGATGGCGCAGAGTGTGCCACCTTTGCGGACGACGGCGATGCGCTCGCCATCGACGTGTACCGTCACTGCGCACCCCTCGGGAAGATCGGCGAACGTGCCGAGGCGCACGAGTCCGTCGGCGTCCACGGAGGCCGGCCGGTCGCGGCGGGATTCCTTGATCGAGGCGGCCAGGTGCAGCGCGGTCACCACGAGCGCCACCACCCAGAGCGAGACGAGGAAGCGCCACTTCACCGGCGGCTCGCCCACGAAGCGCGCCGTGAAGTGGAAGACGATCAGAGCATAGGCCCCGTACACCGCCATGTGGAGACGCTTCCAGGCCCGCGGCGTCCACGCGTGAAGGAAATAGTCCCACGAGGTGAGGGCCATCACGGTGAGGATGGCCAGCGCCCCCACGCCGAAGAGGGTGAAGGGGATGCCCGCGACCTTCTGCCCCCGCAACACTTCGAGGACATTCGCGGGCTTCCAGCTATTGCCGTAGTGCATGACCACGGCCGCGTGAGAGACGGCGAGGGCCCAGGTGGCCACGCCCAGGTGGCGCCGGTTGTAGATGAAACGGATCGCGGGCGGCCAGAGGCGGGAGAGCGGCCCCACGCTGATGGCCGCGGAGAGAAACAGGAAGGTGAGGACGGCGGTGGCCTGGACGAGGAACACGTCCAGATCGATGCTCCGGTTGAGGGCGCGCCCGCCGATGAACCACACCGCCACGATCGCGGCGAGTACCGCGTCGAACTTCCACTTCGCGGTGAAGGTCACGGCTCCATGAAGACGATGAAGGTCACCACCGTGGCGACCACGAGCACCCACGCCATCCAGATGTGCCGGTGCAGCCGTCTGAGCTCACTGATCATGGGCTCAGAATACGCTAGGACTGGCCTTCGGTGGCGAGGGCCGTGATCTGCACGTCCGGGGGCACGCCGGTGAGGGTGAAGCGCACCACGTCGCCGACGCGGGCCCGTTCGAGCACCTTCGCGTCCTTGACCTTGAAGCCCATGGTCATGCCCGCGGGCATGAAGCCCGGGATCTCGTCGTGGGTGAGCACGATCACCTGGATCTCGGGGATCACCGCCCGGACCACGCCCTTGATCACCCACGTCTGCTCGCCGCCGATGATGACGAGGCGCTGATTCTGGCTGAGCCGGCCTTCGAGCCGCGAGACCTCTCGTCCCCAGGCGAGCCAGCCCACGAGCACCCCCACGGCCACCGCGAGGTTGAGGAGGAGCACCACGCGCCAGAGCTTCATCAGTGCACGTGCTCGGCCGGCAGCGCCGCGGGCGCCGGCTCCTGGTTGAGGGCCTGGATCTCCGCCACCAGCGTCTTGATATCCGACCAGCCCGGACCCGTCCCTCCCGGTATCCACCGCGCGCGGAGATAGCCCGAGCGGTCGATCAGGAATTCCATGTGGGTGGGCATGGGTGGATCGGGCAGGACTCCCCCCGGCCCGAGGGAGCGCCGGAAGAGGCGGTAGGTGGAGACGATGTCGGAGGCGCCTTCCGTGGCCACGGGGAACAGGATGCGTGGCGAGGCCCCGATGCGCGTCAGAATCTTTTCCTCTCCGTTCATCGGCACGCCGATGATGGCCGCATTGAAGCTCCTGAGCTCGCCGAAGGCATCGGCGAGCTGGACGAGCCGCGGGCGCGACGAGGGCAAGGTGAAGAGCACGAGGAGCACCGGCTGGCGCCCGCGGTAGTCCTTGAGACTCGCGCGGGCCGGCCCCGTGGCAAAGGTGAAGTCCGGGGCGATCAGGCGCGGGCGCTCGGGCTCATCGAGATAGCTGAGACGACGCGCGGACTCTCCCGCGGACAGCGCGCGAAGAAAGTTGATCACGTCCCAGCGGTCGTCCTCGGAGAGGGTGGCGCCGAAAGCCGGCATGGCCTGCTTCACACCGTGAGTAAGCCACCAGAACATGTCGCCCGCCGTGTGATCGTTGGTATGCGGTGCGGTCAGATCCGCGGGCCGCGGGGTCAGGCCGGCGCCCGCGGGGCCGTCACCCCGTCCCCCCACGCCGTGGCAGGAAGCGCAGTGCGCCCGGTAGAGCTCCTGGCCATGCGCGATGGAGCCCGCGGCGTAGGGAATCGACGAGCGCCGGTAGGTCGTCGGATACGCATCCACGACGAGGGGCGGCAGGGCCTGCTGCGCTCCGGCCACGAGCAAGACCGCGGCGCCGGCCAGCCACAGCGAGCGCCCGCGGCGCATGAGACAGCCGGTGACGAGGGCGAGGAGGCCGATCAGGACGATCTGGCTGCCGATCAGGACCTGGGTCTTGACGCCCGGGAAGTTCCACGTCACGTCCGGGGCCAGGCGGAAGGTGAAAGGCCAGAGCGGCGTCTCGTGACGACCGGGCGGCGTGACCGCGAGCACCGCGGCCACCACCACGAGCGCCAATCCCACCCCGGTCTCGACGGCCACGAAGCCCGCGAGGCGTCGCATGGCCGGCCGGCCCATCGTCGACCCGTCTCCGCTCAGCCGGGGGAGCAGGCTCCGGCGGTTCCATCCCGCCAGGGCCAGCACGGGAATGAGCAGCGCCACTTTGAGCAGCACCAGCCGGCCGTAGGCGGTGCCCACGAGGCCGGGCACGCCGCCCACCTCGTTCCAGGCATTCCACACGCCGGTCACCACGATGAGCACCATGACGGCGAGCGCCCAGGAGGAAAAGCGCCGTGTGGCGATGACGGCGAAGGGCCTCGAGTCGGCGCCTTCCTCGCGAGAGGCGCTGCGGAGGAGCAGTGCGAGCGCGGGCAAGGCGCCGAGCCATCCTCCCACTCCGATCAGGTGCGCCGCGTTCACGAGGACGGGGAGCACTCGGCCGGGGTCCACGCTGACGGCATGGCCGGCCCAGGCCGCGAGACCTAGACCGAGAGCGGCGAGGATTGCCGCTTCTGTCCTCCACGCCAGCCAGTCCGCGCGCGAGTCCTCGCTCTCCCGGAGCAGCACGAGCGCGGCCATGAGGAGCAGGAGGGCGTGGCGGAGCAGCCAGACGGTTCCGTACTGGGTGGCTCCGAGAAGGCGGAGCCATGCGTCGCCGTGGGCGACGCTGTCCGCTCGGCCGGTCACCACGGTCACCTGCCAGCCCAGTGTGGCCACACCCGAGAGGAGCAGCAGCACGGCGAGCCAGCGTGTGGACGCCGCGAGCCGTCGCTGCCACGCGCGCGCCGTCGGCTTGTCCGACGGACCGGCGAGGAGGCTCATGACGAGGACGCCCACGATGAAGAGCCCGGCGCCGGTGGAAAGCGCGCGGATCGCCACGCCGAGCGCGCTCATCGAGCTCGGGCCTTGACCGTGAACGTATACCTCGACTCGACGACATGGCCGTCCACGGAGAGGACGCGGAAACGCACGGTGTAGCGCCCGGGGCTGAGATTGGGCGTGCTCACGGACAGGAGGGCGGGATCGTCCTGATCCACCTTCGCGTCGCCGCCGTCCACCTGCTCGCCCGCTTCGCTCCAGACCGACGCCGTGGCGTAGGCGGGCTCGAGCCGCTCGCTGAACCACATCTGCACGCGCTCGGGGGGGCGGGTGACCGTGGCCCGCTGACCGGGCTGCGACCGCACGAGCAGTGCATGCGAATGGGACGAGCCCGGCAGAGCCAGGAGCGCTCCGAGCGCGGCCATCACCAGCGTACGGCGTACGGTCATTCGGGACCGCGCCCGGATCCGGTCATGAGCCGCCAGATGAGGGCGAGGAGCAGCACGGCAACGAAGGCGAGGCCGCCCGCGATCAGAGCGGTCACGAGGGGGCTCAGGGGCGCCGAGGCCAGAGCACCCCCGTGATCGGCTCGGGCCGGCGTAGCATGCAGCAAGACCGGGATCGCCGAGGCAAGGAAGAGCCGGGTGGTGGTCATCGCGTCATTATAATGGGGCCATGGCAGGTCCCGCCCGCTCGCGCACCCGCGCCGTCCTGTTCGACGCCGGCAATACCCTCCTCCGCATGAACTATCCCGCGATCGCCCGGCATCTCGCGAGCCGGGGTCACGCGGTGACCGTCGAGGCGGTCGAGGAAGCGGAGCTTCACGCCCGGGTGCGTCTCGACGCCGATCTCGCCCACGGGGTCTCGACGGAGGGTCGTCCGGCGCAGGACAGATACACGAGCTATCTCCTGGAAGGTCTCGGGCTCACCGATGTGGAGGAGATCGACGCCGCGGTGAGCTTCAAGCGAGGCTACAATCCGCCCGCCGGCCTCTTCGACCGCGCCGACCCGGGTGCGCGGGCGGCCATTCGTGAAGTGAAGGCGGCCGGGCTCGTGGTGGGGGTGGTTTCGAACTCGAATGGCTCGGCTCGCGCTCTGCTCGACGGCGCCGGGCTCGCGGCTGAGCTGGACTTCGTGATCGATTCGGCTCTCGTCGGCGTCGAGAAGCCCGATCCGAGGATTTTCCATCTGGGTCTCGCCCAGGCGGGAGTGGCCGCTCACGAGGCGGTCTATATCGGCGACCTCTACTCGATCGATGTCTTGGGCGCCCGCGCGGCGGGGTTGGGATCCATTCTTCTCGATCCGCGCGGCTTCTGGGGCCCTCGCGACTGCGACACGGCCCGCGATCTCGGGGGAGCCACTGCCCTCGTACTCGCAACGTTGAGAAAGGAGCAGGCATGACTCGAGCGAAGACCTCGCGGCACCGCACGCTCGTCGTCGCCCTCGGTGCTGTCGCGCTTTTCGCGACGGCCGCCCTCGCGACCTGGACGGTGGCCACCGCGCAGATGCAACAGCATCAGCACGGCGGCGCGGAGCCGGCCAAGGGCGGCTGGCTCGTGAAGCTCGCTCCCGATGCCCGTACCGAAGCGATTCAGCGTCAGCTCCGGGGCTTCGAGACGACCATGGCCGAGATCGCCTACCGCTATGGCGAGATGTACTGGGGCGGGGTGGACGGCAACTGGGGTTACGCCGAACACATGTACGAGGAGATGGGGAAGACGCTGGAGCTCGGCCTCGAGCGACGGCCCGAGTATCGGGTGAGCGCGGAGGCCTTCGTGCTGAAGACCGCGCTGCCTCAGGTGGGCGAGGCGATCAAGAAGAAGGATCCCGCCCTCTTCAAGCAGCGCATCGAAAGCCTGCGGGCCGCTTGTACGAGCTGCCACGCTGCCGAGAAGCACCCCTACATCAAGATCGCGCTACCCACCGTCCGGCGTAATCCTATCGAGAAGCCTTAGGGGTTTGCGAGCGTCGGACGCGTGAGGCGGACGGGGGGGCGGCGGGGGCGGGGGTGCGCTCCCCGGACCACGCCGAGTCGCGATCCGCTGGGCCACTCTGGCCCGCCACGAGATTTTGGGTTTTGGCTTCGGAGAATCTCCCCAGAAGATACGGGTCCGGGGAGCGCACCCCCGCCCCCGCCGCCCCCCGTCCGGTTGTACGAGCGGTCGTACGACGAATCCCGTCCGTTTCGCGCGCGGGAACGCCTGTGAGCAGTCCGGGTTAGGTGGGGAGGTCTATGAACGGGTAGCGTTGGAGGGCGGCGTAGACTTCGGCTTTCATGCGGTCGACGGCCGCCGTGCTCTTGCCCTCGAAGCGCAGGGTGAGGTAGGGATTGGTATTGGAGGCGCGCACGAGGCCCCAGCCGTCGGGGAAGAGGATGCGCACGCCGTCGATGTCGATGCTCTCGTAGCGCCGCTTGAAATCGGCGGCGAGCTCGCCGATCACGCCGAACTTCTTGTCGTCGGGACACGGCGCCTTGAGCTCCGGCGTGGAATGGAAGTGGGGCAAGCCGTCGAAGTGGGCGGAGACGGGCCGAGGGTCTCGGGCAATCAGCTCGAGAATCTTGCACGATGCGAGGATGCCGTCGTCCACCCCGTACCAGTTCTCGCCGAAGAACATGTGGCCCGAGACCTCGCCACCGAGCAGGATGCCGTCGTCGCGCATCTTTCGCTTCAAGTGCGAGTGGCCCGTCTTCCACATGACGGGCTGTCCACCGTGGGCGAGCACGTCGTCGACGAGGGCCTGCGAGCACTTGACGTCGAAGACCACGGGAGCGCCCGGATGGCGGGTGAGCAGGTCGCGGGCGAGGAGGGCGAGGATCAGGTCGGCCTCGTGGCGTCGCCCGCGCTCGTCCACCACCCCCACCCGGTCGGCGTCGCCGTCATAGGCGAGGCCGATATCGGCGCCCGTCTCGAGCACCTTGGCGACGAGGTCGCGGGTGTTCTCTTCCATCTCCGGGTCGGGCAGGTGATTCGGGAAGGTGCCGTCCGATTCACAGTAGAGCTCGATGACCTCCGCGCCCAGACGCCGGAGGAGCTCCGGGGCAAAGCTGCCCGCGATGCCATTGCCCGCATCCACGACCACTTTGAGCCTGCGCGCGAGAGCCACCCGCGCCGCGATGGCGTCAAAGTATTCCTGGCGCGGGCTTCGGTTCGTCCGGCGCCCCGTGCCCGACTCGAAGTCACCGCTCGAGATGGTGGCCAGAAGTCCCTGGATCTCGTCTTCGGTCAGCGGCGCCGCGCCGCCGTGAACCATCTTCACGCCGTTGTCCGAGACCGGGTTGTGGCTTCCCGTCACGGTGGCTCCCCCCTCGAGCTTCCAGTGGGCCGCCGCGAAGTAGAGGAGCGGCGTGTGGTTGACGCCGATGTCCACGACGTCCAGACCGGTGGAGAGTGCGCCCGCGGCAAAGGCTTCCTTGAGGGAAGGCGAGGTGGTGCGATTGTCCATGCCGAGGGCCACGCTTTTCCCGCCGCGGCGGCGGATGAGCGTGCCATAGGCCCGGCCGACCTCGGTGAAGACCTCGGGCGTGATGTCGATCCCGACTTTGCCGCGGACGTCGTACGCCCGGAAGATGTACGGGTTGATTCCGCTCACCACCGCGCCACCTCAGATCACCGCGATGGCTTCGACTTCGATGAGCCAGTCGGGCTGGGCGAGGGCGGCCACGGCGACCAGGGTCGAAGCGGGGCCTTTCTTGCCGAAGAACTCCTCACGCACGGGGACCAGCTCGTTCCGGTGACGAATGTCGGTGAGATACGTGTTGATCTTGACGATGGAGGCCATGGTGCCGCCACCCGCCTCGACCTGGGCCTTCAACGAGCGGAAGACGGCGCGCGCCTGGGCCACGATGTCGCCACGGTGAGCGGGCTGGCCCTTGTCGTCGTAGGCGACCTGTCCGGCAAGGAAGAGAATGGTCTGGGCGCCCGTGACCTTGACGCCTTGCGAATAGGTGGGCGGGTCGAAGACGCCGGGAGCGCAGTACCGCTCGATCGCGATGGCCATGAGAATCTCCTTGAGAGACACCGGGTCTTGGGTGAATATGACGACGCCGCGCGGGTCCGTTTCTCCTACGCTAGTGGCCCCGGGCGTGACAAGTCAACCCTAAAGAGGTGTGACCTGTCACCGGTCGGTCATGCTCGAATCGGTCGAGGAGGTCCCATGGACGAAGCGCTCAAGGAAAAGACGAAGAAGACCGCGAAGATGCTCTTCCATACCCTGAAGGGCGGCGTGGGGTTCGAGGACTGGAAGAAGATCGACAAGGAGCTGGCGCGCGAGCTCTCCATGTTCTTCACGGGCAAGCTCTATAGCCGCGAGGTCATCTCCCAGAAGCAGCGCGAGCTCTGCGCGGTGGCCTCGCTCACCGTGCTCAACCGCGAGCGCGAGGTGCACGCGCACATCCACGCCGCCCTCAATGTGGGGGCCACCCGGCAGGAGGTTGCCGAGGTCATCTTCCAGCAAGTGACGTACGGCGGCATGCCCGTGGTCGTGGAGGCCCTCCGTGTGTTCAAGGAAGTGCTGGAGGAGCGGGGCGAGTGGACGTGATGCATCCGACCGTGGCCGCGGCCCTCGAGGCGGCCCGCGCGGCCGGCGAGATCGCCATGAAGTACTATCGCGGGACCTTCGAGGTCACCATCAAGGCGGATCAGACGCCGGTGACCCAGGCGGACCGCGAGGCCGAGCAGGCGATACGCGGCATCCTCGCGCGCGCCACGCCGGGCGCGGGCTTCCTCGGCGAGGAATTCGGCGAGGAGGGCTCGACCGCCTATCGCTGGATCATCGATCCCATCGACGGGACCAAGAACTTCGTGCGCCACATTCCCATTTGGGCCGTGCTCATCGCCCTCGAAGAGGAGGGGCAGGTGACCACGGGTGTGGTGCACAATCCGGTCACCGGCGAGCTCTTCTGGGCGCGCAAGGGAGAGGGCGCCTGGGCCAATGGCGAGCGCCTCCGTGTCTCGACCTGCGCGGCGCTCAAAGACGCGATGCTGCTGCACTCGAGCCTCAACCTGCTCAAGCACATTGGCTACTGGGACGGCTTCGTCCGCCTCGTGGATGCGACCTCGCGCCAGCGCGGCTTCGGCGACTACTACGGCTACTGCCTGGTGGCGGCGGGCAAGGGAGAGATCTACGCCGAGGCCGATCTCAAGCCTTGGGATGCGGCGCCGATGAAGATTCTTATCGAGGAGGCGGGCGGCCGGCTCACCGACTTCGAAGGCAGGCCCGATATCTATAGGGGTTCGGTCCTCGCGAGCAACGGCCTGCTCCACGATGAAGCGCTCCGCCTCCTTCGCCGCGTCTGACATGACGGACTGGGGCCGGGCCGCCATTCGCGTCGACCAGGCGCACGAGGCGCTCGGCCACCGAGCATTCGAGGCGGACGGTGCGGTCTTCATCAGCAATCCGACCCTGCCGGACATTCACGTCGCCAACTACGTGCGCTCGGTGACGGCGGGCACCCCCGAGACGATTGAGCGCCTCCTCGCGCGGGCCGAGGGCGAGTTCGCGGGGTGTCCGCATCGCTGCTTCGAGGTGGACCCTGCCACGCCTCCGGTTTTCGAGGCGCGGCTGGTGCGCGGCGGCTACGAGCCCCGCGCCTTCGTGCTCATGGTGCTGGCGGGCGGCCTTCAAGGGAGTGCGAAGGCGGGCGACCCTGTTCTGGCCGCAGACGAGCGAAGCTGGGCCGAGGCTGATCGGCTCAAGCGGCTCGACTGGGCCGAAGCCCGGGCGAAAGTCGGCCTCGCCCCCTTGCCGGGCGTGGGCGATCGCCTTGCCGTGGTGGCGCGGATCAAGACTCCGCCTGACCGCAAGTGGCTCGCCTACGTCGACGGAGCGGCGCGGGGCATGGCGTCGGTCTGGGAGATGGATGGCATGGGGCAGGTCGAGGACGTCTTTGTCGAGCCCGGGTACCGCCACCGCGGTATCGCCACGACGTTGATCCATCACTGCGTCGCCGATTGTCGCGCGCGGGGGGCGGGGGCCGTGATCATCGTGGCCGATGCCGCGGATACCCCCCAGAACATGTACGCCGCCATGGGGTTCCGTCCCGTCACCAGCAAACGCCGCTACGTGCTCTACCCCTATTCCAAATCCTGATCGCGGAGGATACATGATCGATACGGGAAAGGTCTTCGAGGAGGCACGGACGAATTCCGTCTGGCTGGAGCGCCCGGTACCGGACGAGCTGCTCCGGCGGGTCTACGATGTCGCGAAAATGGGGCCGACCAGTGCCAATTGCTGCCCCATGCGCGTGGTTTTCGTGAAGTCGGCCGAGGGCAAAGAGCGGCTCAAGCCATGTCTCAACGAGGGAAACGTGGAGAAGACGATGAAGGCGCCCGCCACCGCCATTGTCGCCTACGACACGAAGTTCTACGATCTCCTGCCGAAGCTTTACCCGGCCCGGGACATGCGTAGCGGCTTCGCGAACGATGCGGAGCTCGCGCAGACGACGGCGTTCAGGAACAGCAGCCTCCAGGGGGGCTACCTGATCATTGCCGCGCGGGCCTTCGGCCTCGATTGCGGACCGATGTCCGGCTTCAACAACGCGAAGGTCGACGCCGAGTTCTTTCCCGACGGACG
>Ga0137372_10004518_pt1 | contig 13567 bp, 15 predicted proteins | sample SagtaG_6_FD_104911 | JGI IMG/M metagenome (GOLD analysis project Ga0137372, IMG submission 104911) | Vadose zone soil microbial communities from Sagehorn Ranch, Mendocino, California, USA - Sage1_R_60_16 metaG | ecosystem: Environmental > Terrestrial > Soil > Vadose zone | place: USA...
ATGCCTGGCTAGGAGAATCCGCTCCTGCGAGTCGCGGATCAGGCAGGCCACGGAGGGCATGAACAGGAGGTCGTGTCCGATCTTCTTCCGCAGCTGTGGCACATAGTCAGACATCGCCCTGTGCGGAGCCTAATTGCGGCGGCCCGCATGGGCGGTCGGCTGGCCCAGCGCGCTGTCGCCAGTACTACGCGACATTCAGCGGCTTAGCGACCAGGAGGTGGTTTGCGCAAGTGGGCTATCCGGCTGACTCACCTTTGTGAGTAACGGCTCTATCCGTCCGGCCGGATGCCTACGTTTGCCGGGTGACGTTGGCTTCGCTGCATCCGGTCGGAGGTGTCGATTACCCGCGCACGTTCCGCGAGCTCGAGGCGTGGTTCCCGGACGAGCCCGCCTGTCTCGATTACCTCGCCCGCCTTCGCTGGCCGACCGGCTTCGTCTGCCCGCGCTGCGGGGCGAAGAGGGCGTGGCAGCTGTCGCGGGGCCTCTGCCGCTGCGCCTCTTGCCGCAAGGAGACCTCGGTGACGGCGGGGACGATCTTTGCCGCGACGCGGCTGCCGCTCAAGACCTGGTTTGCCGCCGCCTGGTACGTCACCAACCAGAAGCTAGGGGTGAGCGCGCTCGGCCTCCAGCACGCGCTCGGGCTCGGCAGCTACGAGACGGCCTGGTCGATGCTGCACAAGCTGCGCCGGGCGATGGTGCGGCCCGGCCGCGACAAGCTCTCGGGCGAGGTTGAGGTCGACGAGAGCTACCTGGGCGGCGTCACGCCTGGCAAGCACGGTCGCGGCGCCGAAAAGAAGGCGATCGTGACGATCGCGGTCGAGAAGCGCGGCCGCGGCATGGGACGGGTGCGCTTCGCCCGCATCCGGGATACGAGCGGCGACAGCCTGCTGCCCGCGATCGAGGAGCTGATCGAGCTCGGCAGCGTCGTCTCAACCGACGGCCACGCCGGCTGCACCGGGGTCGCCGGCGCCGGCTATATGCACGATCGACACAGCCTCTACGCGAGCGGCGACCCCGCCCACGTCGCGATGCCGCGCGTGCACCGCGTCGCCTCACTGCTCAAGCGCTGGCTGCTCGGCACGCACCAAGGCGCCGTCCGGCCGCAGCAGCTCGACTACTACCTCGACGAGTTCACCTTCCGTTTCAACCGCCGCGGCTCCAACCACCGCGGGCTGCTCTTCTACCGGCTCCTTGAGCAAGCCGCTCAGCGCGAGCACGTCCCCCTCGCCGCGATCATCGGCGGGCGCACCCTGTGACAGAAGGCGCAAAGGGGAGCGAGCCGGATAGCCCACTTGCGCAATGTCTGGTTCCGCCCATAACTGACATCGCGCAAACCGTGGGCGTGGCAAGACGATAGGTCGCCACGGTCTTGTCGACCGTGTCGGTGACGACGAGCCGAGCGCTAAAGCCCACGCTCTAGCATCTGGTCCCGTGGGAGATTCCACCGAGCCCATGCGCGCCGGGATCGACGAGTTCCGCTCCGCCGCAGAGCGCCAGGCGATTCGACTAGAAGGGATGTTTGGGCGCAGGGGAATCGAGCCCCTGCGCAGTTCGTCCCCGAGTCATCCGGCAGTCCGTCAGATTGTTGCTCTGAAGCAGTTTGCTGCGACTGGAGTCGTGCCCTATGGGACGGAGCTTGAGATCCTGGGCGAGATCGCCGCGATGCAGATCGACCAGCGGATGTGGCCGGTCCCCGCGAGCCGTGACGATCCGTGGAGCTTCCTGCCGTCGGTGAAGCTCCGCAACGAAATGAAGCAGCGCTTGCGCGAGCCGGGCAGCTTCAGCGACACACTTGCGGAGCTCTACGTCTGGGCGCGGCTCCGCGATGCGGGTTTCGACGTGTGACTGAGGATGAAGGTACTGCCGACCTCGAGATCCGACGAGGGAAAGACGCCGTTTTCGGTGACGTGAAGAGAGTCCGACTCGGATCATCGCCCAGCACGGCTGGATCGGCGCTTACGAAGGCCAATCGTCAGGTCAAGAGGAGCGCGCGGGAAGAGGCGGCGGGTGTCGCCTTCATCAGCATCACACGCCCTACCGAGCGCACCGCGCTTGACGACCGGACGCCCGCCGACGTTCAGGTTTTCGTCGATGAGCTTACGGCCGAGCTCGCCGGCGACCACAACCGGGGCATCGCGGCCGCAATTGTCTATTGGGACGACGTCCTTATCGTTGATCGGGAGGCGGACGCTGGCTACTTCTTTCGGCGTCGCGCGGCAGTGATCCCACACGCGAACCCGCGAAGCGCGCTCGCCATCCCTCCGGAGGACCTCGTTCCCACTGCCTGGTTTGCCGCAGGTGTCCGCCCGCGAATGCTCGACGGGACACAATGGGCGGACCTGCCGGTGCCGGAGCCGCGCGGGCGGGGATCGGTGGTCGCTACACCGGCGTTCCAGCAGATGAACCAAACTCCCGTTGGCGTCCGCACAGAGCACGCGATTGAACTCTTCTCGAACCCCGACAGGGTTACGACGTTCCCTGGCAACGTACTCCTGGCTACGCGCGACATCGCGGCCACACCTGACTTCACCCTTTTGGGCATCGCGAGCATCCGAGACGACAAGACTCAGATCAGCATGGTCTTCAAGCTCTATGGCGTTCGGCGCGGGGCTGACCCAGAGAGCCTCCTTGAGCTGTTTCTGAGCCGCTACGGAATCCCTGTGCGAGTCGGGGACTCCCTCGCGTTGCTACACCCGAGCGTGCCCGCCCCGACGGATGGGGCGCTCGTCGTGATCGACAATCCGCCGGAACAGGGCTTCTCCCATGCGGTCGTCGAGATGGGTGAGGCAGGTCCACGGACACTGCATTGCGTCTTCGGTTTCGACGCGGGCCAATACGCGGCGAGAGCGAAGGCAAGGAGCGCGTGACTCTCTAGAGCGCAATCGACGCGCCCTTGAGAATGGCGTGGTTTGCGCAAGTGGGCTATCCGGACTACGCCCCTTTGTAATCTTTGTCTCGCAGTCCGCGAGGCGCTGGCAGCGACGCATCCGGGAAGAGGTGCACGTGAACGGTTTGGTTGAGCCGTTTCTCGACCTCAGCGGTCAGGGCGCCATGCTCGTCGAGGTGTCGCGACTTGTGCCGGATGGCGCGAAGGGGCGCGAACCGGATAGCCCTCTTGCGCAATGTCTGGTTCCGCCCATATTAGAAGGCTCGCAAAGCGGGCTCTTGTGTTTCCTGAACAGGCGACCACCCGGTCAGGGTGTCAACGAAAGTGATAACACGAGCCTCACGGGAAGGCTCGCCGGCGAACTAGGCGCTCGTGAGCTTTTTAGCTGCTGCTGCGACTCGTACTTTGATGCTGGCTACCGTGATCGCGTGCGTATGCACAAACTCGGCCCGCTGGATGTGACCGTCGTCGTGTGGGGTGCCAAGAAATTAGCGTCTTGCCTGCAAGTTACGGCTTTCCTGGCGCGGACCGAATTTTGGCACCCCACAGGCCGGAAGTAACCGCTCGGCCCAGAGACGTGCTTACGACCGTTCGGCGCTTTCGAGACTCAGCAAACTGCGCGGGTGCTCTCGAGCCACACGGCGAATCGGCGATCGAAGCCGAAGAACTGCGCACGGTCGCCGGTAAGGGCTTCCTAGATGTTCTGTTGCTTGGCGAGGTCGACGTAGCCTTCATCTGTGGCGAGGCGGCACCGACCACAGCCCGACGGAAGCGGTCGACGCGTTCACGGCTCTCTCGTACACGACTCGTTCGCAGTTAGCCGATTGTTAGCGGAGGCTGGCAAGTTGCTCCGGTTCCGCCCACTCGGCTTGACCAGGGTGTGACGGAGAGGTCACGACCGGCTGCGGCGCGTCGACATAAGGAGGCGGGACATGTCTGATCGTCTGCAGGCCAACCAGCAACTCAACGTGAACCAACAGCTCATGGCGCCGAACGGCAAGACGCACCTCGTAATGCAACCGGATGGCAACCTCGTCCTGTACCGAAACGACACAGGCGCCGCGCTCTGGGCATCAAGAACATGGCACAAGCCGGTCAACCGGGCCGTCATGCAAGGCGATGGGAATTTCGTCTGCTATGACCCGAATGGTCATGCCTACTGGGCCTCAGGGACCGCCGGACACCCGGGCGCCCACATCACCCTTCAGGACGATGGAAACCTAGTCATCTACGACAGCAACATGACGGAGCTCTGGGCAACCAACACCGTCGAGAACTGGGACCCATTCACAGTTGACACGGGTGATGTCCATCTCGACACAGGCGAATGGATGCACACGTGGGCGTCGATGTCTCATAGCGGGCTCATCACCGGGCGCTCGCGGGTCTGGTGCACTATCGATCTCAGAGGATTCCACGGGAGCGTGATCCCGATGCTCCTCGATGGCGACCAGAAGGTCATTTGGCCGCCCAACCCCCAAGTATCGAAACGAGGCGCGTGGGGCGTCGACGGCGTCTGGATAGGCGTTCACGACATCACAGTCCCGTGGACATGCCAAGCGGACCCCGCCATCCTTGCCCAGGCACGGACACTAGGCTGCTACCAGTACCTGGATCCGCACAACAAACTCCTAGCGGATCTGAAGATCATCGGCGAAATCGTCGCGGTAGCCGGACCGATCATCGCAGCCGCAGCCAAAATATTCTGAACTGGGAGACCGCCGGTGAAAAGAGCCGCGAGCCTCTGGTTCACGGCTCTTTCACCTGAAGGGCGCGCCATCATTCGTGTCGCGCCTCAAGCGGCGGTTCCGTAGTACTCGTGAATGAGCCCGCCGAGCCGGTCGTGGCGGTAGATCCCTGTTCCGCCCGATCGCACGACGAGGTCAAGGTCGGGCTCAGGCGTGCGGAGTTCGAGGGCACGATGCGCCTCTGGGTGTTGTAGTGATCGATGTAGATCCGGAGCACGCGTTCGAGATGGCGGCGGTTGAGGATCAGCAGCCAGTCAAGGCACTCCGCGCGGACGGTTTTGACGAAGCGCTCCGCGATCGCGTTCGCCTTCGGCGCCCGCACCGGTGTCTTCACGATCCGGATTCCCCCGCTGCGGAAGGACCTCGTCGAAGGGGGCGGCTGTACTTGCTGTCCCGATCGCGGATCAGGAAGCGCACGCCTTGGTCGACGAACTCGAGGACGAGGTTGCGCGCCTGCTGCGTGACCACGCGCCGGTGGGGTTCGTCGTGCAGCCGGCGAGCCAGACGCGCCGGCTGTCGTGCGCGATGGCCTCGGACTCAGCGGTCGTGCGGAGTGAGCATTCGTTGGGCCGCGACCTGGATGCTCATCGCTTGCTTGTAGATCGCAAGAGCGGCCGCCTGGTCGCCGCGGCGCTCGAGCAATTCTGCAAGTCGCTGATACGCCTCGACCAGGTAGCGATTCGGCGTCGCCTGGAGGTGTTCAACTGCGAGTTCGTACAGCTCGATGGCCTTTTCCAGATCGTCGAGCTCAGCGAAGACATCGGCGATCAGGCGGTAGCAGCGGCCAGCATCGATGGGACTCATCCCGGTCATCGCGGCTGACGCTTCCATCGCTGCTGAGGCTGCCTCCTCGCGACGACCGAGCGAAAGTAAGGCACGGGCGCGTTCGACACGGAAGCTGGCAAGCTCGAACCGTCTGCCACTGGCGACGACGAGAGGTGTGCCGATGTCAAGAAGCTCGATCGCGCGTCCGCCGTTCCCGCGGTCAATCTCGATGTGTGCAAGCAGTTGATGCGCGAGCGCAGCGAAATAGCCGTAGTCGTGAGCCTCAAGGATCTCAAGCGCCCGCTCCATGTACTTCGCCGCCGTTTCGGCGTCGTTCTGGTGCGCGTGCAAACGTGACTGCGACCAGAGCATGCGTGCCTGCGTGAGCGGGTCACTGATCCGTTCGCTCGCCTGTATCGCCTCCGCCAGTGCCGCCTCGGCACCACTGAAGTCGCACTGGTCGATCATCACGTTCGCAAGCATGCTGGCGAAACGAACTACGTTCAGAGGATCGTTGGTCGCCACCGCGTGGTCGCGGTTTCGCTCGAACACGGCTAGGGCTTGGTCGTATTCGTACGCTCGAGCATAGGCTCGGCCGAGCACCTCCGCCGCCTGCGAATCCTCCTCCTCCAGCCTGGGGTCGAGCTTGCGCGCGCGTTCGAGCACATCGATCGCGCGGTCCGGATCGCCCTCGTGCATCGCGATCTCGGCCAGTGCGGCGCTGGCGCGAGCCCGTTCGCGGTCAGAGCGCGCTCCCGCCAGAGCCGCCTCCGCGCTCGCGCGAGCGTCATCGAGCTCGCCCAGGCGAATCGCGACTCGGGCCTCCGTCACTCCGCTATCGGGACGTGCCGGTTCATGCCGCCCCCACGCGAGGTAGGTGTCGCTGACACCGAGTCTCCGCGCGAGTTCTTGCAGCAGCTGCAGCGACGGGATCCGCTCTCCCTTTTCGATTCTCGAGATATAGGCGGCGGTGCAGCCTGGAAAGGCGAGACCGCGCTGAGTGAGCCCAGCCTCCTCGCGCGCGGCGCGGAAGCGCATCATCAGTTTCGACGGATCGTCGTAGTACTTCAACTTCTGGCGAGGCATCTGCACCAACCCTACACGCCGACGATGCAGCTTCAGGTGACCTCGTCGCGACGCGTCAACTCGGGACAACTGTCCGATGCCACAGCTAGTCTAGAGTCACACTCTTGCCAGGAGTCGTTCTGTCAACTGACGAAGGGACGACTCAATGCGCTTCCGTCTGCTCCTCGCGGCTGTTCTCCCAGCCGTACTGCTGGCTCTTGCCATGGCCGACTACGGCGGCGTTTGGCCGTAGCCACGAGCCGAGCGGGGGGTGCCGCCGATATCGGCACCCCCCGCCAAGCATGAAGCGGACCGCCGACACGCCTCGAGAAAGCTCGTGGGGTGCGAAAACTCGATCGTCATGCTGCGGCGAGTTCGTATTCGTGGATGATGCCGCCGAGCAAGTCGTGGCGGTCGACGCGCAGAGGCTGCGACGGGGAGCCGGCTGCGACGGATGACTGAGGGCTTGTATCGGGTGGTTTCAGGTCGAGTGCGCGGTGAGGTCGGCCGCGGTTGTAGGGGCATGAAGATCGCCCCATGGGGTCCTTGCGTCCCGAGGCCGAGCTAGCGTCACTGGCTGTTCCGGGACAGGGGCTTCAGGGAGAAACGAGGTTGGGCAGGCCGTCGCTGACACTATGGGCTGCGAGCCCGTTGTTTGTAGTTGGCCGCCAGCCCCTGCGACTGCCCGGGTGTGCCGCGAGCACGGATCCGTAGTTGTCGTTTTGCCCGCCTCATCCCCGCTGTCAAGCGAGTTGGAGGAGGTACTGATGCGCTTCATCGCGCTCGACGTGCACCGCGACTTCTGCGAGGTCGCGATCGCAGAAGGTGGTCAGGTCCGCCGCGTTGGGCGAGTCGAGACGACGCCGGCTACGCTCGAGCTGTTCGCGCAGAGCCTTGCCGTCGATGATCAGGTGGTGCTCGAGGCGACCGGGAACGCGCTCGCGATCGCCCGAATCATCGAGCCGCACGTGGGCCGCGTCGTGCTCGCTAACCCGAAGGCTGTCAAGAGTGCAACGCAGACGGCGAAGACGGACAAGCTCGACGCACGCACGCTCGCGAAGCTGCTCGCGGCCGGCTTTCTGCCCGAGGTCTGGACGCCGGACGAGCGGACGCGTGTCCTGCGTCGACGGATCTCCCGCCGCGCGCAGCTGGTGCGGCAACGCACACGCGAGAAGAACCAGGTGCACGCGATCCTGATCCGCAACCTCAAGCAGCGCTCGCCGGCGACCGACCTCTTCGGTGCCGCCGGTCGACGCTGGCTCGCCGCCCAGGAGCTGCCGGCCGACGAGCGAGAGATGGTCGAGGCCTGCCTGCGCGGGATCGAGTTCCTCGACCGTGAGGTCGCGGCGATCGACCGGGCACTCGCCGAGCTCGTGCTCGCTTCGCCCGAGCTGCGACGGCTGCTGACCCTTCCCGGTGTCAACTTCGTGACCGCCTGCGCGCTGCTGGCGGCGATCGGCGACGTCAGGCGCTTCCCGACCGCCCGGCATCTGGTCAGCTACCTGGGTCTCGACCCGAGGGTGCGTCAGTCGGGGTCGGAGCCGGCCCGGCACGGCCGGATCTCCAAGCAGGGCCCGGGCGAGACCCGGCATGTGCTTGTCGAGGGAGCCTGGCACGCCGCGCGAACCACCGGACCGCTGCGCGCCTTCCACGAACGGGTCGCCTCCGCGCCGCGGCCGCAACATCGCCACCGTCGCTGTCGCACGCAAGCTGGCCGTGATCGCCTGGCACATGCTCAGCCGCGGCGAGGACTACGCCTTCGCTCGCCCCTCACTCGTGCGCGAGAAGCTGCGCCGGCTCGAGTTGCTGACCGGCGCCGAACGCCGCCAGGGCAAGCGCAACCCTGTCCGCGTCTTCGCGACCAGCGAACAGCACCGGCTCGACAAGGAACTTGCCGCCCAGGCAGAACTGGCCTACCGCCGCCTCATGGCCGACTGGCAACCAAGCCTGAAGCAGGGTGCGGGTGCCTGTGACCGGCCCCCCGTTTTTCGGTCCAGTGGTTATGAGAGTTCTGGTTGGTTGTCGGTCCTCCAGCGGCGGGCGTATTCGGCGGGGGTTTGGTAGCTCAATGACTGGTGGGGTCGGTAGTGGTTGTACTCGAGTGTCGCCAGTCCTCCAAGAGCAGCTGCGCCTCGTACAGGCTGTTGAAGCTTTCCATCTCGAGTAGCTCTCGGCGGAGGTGGCCGTTGAAGGACTCGACAAACGGATTCTGCCAGGGGGCGCCGGGCTCGATGTAGCCGGTGCCGGCGTTGTTAAAGCGGCACCAGTCGCGGAGTGACTGGCTGATGAACTCGGGACAGTTGTCACAGCGGATGAGCGCGGGAGCTCGACCTCGTTGCTCGACGATCCGTTCGAGCACGCTGACGGTGTCGTCGGCGCCCATCCTGCGGGCGGCGGGGGTGGCGAGTGCTTCGCGGGTGTGCTCGTCGGTGACGGTCAGGATCTTCAGCGGGCGGCCGTCGGCGGTCTGGTCGGAGACGAAGTCGATCGCCCACACCTGGTCGGGGCAGGCGGCGGTCAGGTGGCCGGGCATCCGCGGCCCGCGCCGGCGCGACGACGAGTACGATGCCGCCGCCGTGACGAGGTGGGATGAGCCGGCCTGCTGGTACGACGTGATGAACCCGTGGGGACCGAGCGACGACTTCTACCTCGAACTGATCATGGGAGCCGCGTCCGTCCTCGACGTGGGCTGTGGGACGGGGACGCTTTTTCATCGTGCACGGATAGCCGGGCACACGGGTCGCCTCTGCGGGCTCGACCCAGATTCGGCGATGCTCGGTCAGGCGCAGGCTCGCTCCGACATCGAGTGGGTGCTGGCCGATGCCGCCTCAGCTGCGTGGGACGGCGAGTTCGAGCTCGCACTGATGACCGGTCATGCGTTCCAGGTGCTCGTCTCCGACGACGAGCTCCGCCGCTCGCTCCGATCGATTCGCGCCGCCCTCGCTGAGCGGGGTCGCTTCGCCTTCGAGACCCGCAATCCAACGGCGCGGGCGTGGGACGGCTGGAACACCGCCTACGAGTTGCGGAACCCAGACGGGGATACGGTGCGCGTCACCTACGCGGTCCACGACCTTGACGGAGACGTTGTCCGAGTGAGCGAGACGTTGTCCGGGCGCTGGTGGATCGAGGATCAGACGAGCTACGGAGCGCTCCGGTTTCTGGCACCCGATGCACTGTCGGTGTTCCTGGAGGACGCGGGCTTCGCTGTCGAAGAGCAGTTCGGTGATTGGCGACGAGCCCCGCTGACCGATGCCAGCGAAGACGTCATCACGATCGCTCGACGCCGCTGATTCGCTTTCGAGAAGGCTGGTCGACTATCGAAAGCTCCCTCGCTGGCGACGGTGCTGCGGACTGCGCCAGTTCAGTCACCCGAGCCCGCCCGCTTACGATGGCTTGATGGCACGGGACGACGAACCGGTCTGGAGGCTGGACGAACTCGCACATGCGGGTCAGGAGCACTTGGATGCGCTCTACGTCGCGGGCTACGACAGGAAGTCATCGACGGATTGGGGCGAAGACGTCGCGGATCTTCGCGCGCTTGGAATCGGGAGTGCGAGCACGGTGGTAGATCTCGGTGCGGGCACAGGAGCGTTTGCCGAGGCGATCGCATCGCATGTCCGAAGGGTTGTCGCCGTCGACGTTTCTCCGGCGATGGTTGCGGCGTTGCGTGCGCGGGGGATTGAGGCTGTTCAAGCGGGATTCCTCACCTATGAGCACAGCGGAGATCCCGCGGATGCCGTCATGACGTGGAACTCGTTGCACCATCTGCCGGACTTCTGGAAAGCTGTCGCGCTCTCGCGCATCGCATCGATGCTGCGCCCCGACGGAGTTCTCCTTCTGCGGGATCTCGTCTATTCGTTCGATCCGGCTGACGCGGCGTCAGCGATCGAGGCGTGGCTTCGCGCAGCTCCGACCGATCCCGCGAAGGGGTGGACGGCCGAGCAGCTTGCCGAGCACATTCGTATCGAGCATTCGACCTTCACCTGGCTTCTCGAACCGATGCTCGCCAGGACTGGTTTCGAGATCAAAGAGCGCCACTTGAGCCCCAACGGAATCTACGCCGCGTACGTCTGCACGAGACGGCCACGCGCGACGGACTCGTAACGACCCTCGCCTGCGCCAGTCATCGGGAATGTACCCCGAACCCGTGCTGCGACGGACGGGACTCATGGCAAACCACGAGTAGCATTGCGCCTGCATGAACGTCGAGACGGAGTACCTGCGCTCCCTCGCTGGACGGGTCCTGCAGGCTGCGACGATGCGTGTTTCTGTCCGGGCGGCGTTGTTGGCAGGCTCCGCAGGCCGCGGCAACGCGGACCGTTTCTCGGATATTGACCTCCTTTTCTATGTGGAGGAGGTGCCGACTAACGCGGCAATCGCGCAGGTCAGGAAAGCAGTTTGCGGTGTCGAGCCTCTAAGGCGTCATGAGCCAACCGACTACGCGAACGGCGAGGAGTTCGACTGGAGGGCGTGCGCACAGAGGTAAGTTTCACAACCGTCCAGCGCATTGAGTGGCAGCTCGACCAGCTCCTCGTTGAGCTGGAGAACATCGCCTCGCCGCGGCAGAAGTTCCTGGCGGGACTCGCCGAGGGCCTGCCGCTCTATGGCGAATCGCTGATCGAGCGGTGGCAGCGCCGGGTTGCTGACTACCCGGAACACTTCCGGCTGGAGATGATCCGGCGCCACTGGAACTTCTTTCCGCTCTGGTACTACGGCGAAGCGATGGCCCTTCGCGACGGCGAGCTGTGGCGGCTGGACGTATTGCTCGAAGGCGCGTTCAACCTGCTCGGCGTTTTGGCGGGTCTCAACCGCCTCTATTTCGCCCGATTCGAGCTCAAGCGAATGGGCGAGCTCGTAGCAAAGATGGAACTCGCGCCGCCCTTGTTGGTTGATCGACTCGAAAAGCTCTTCCGCCTGCCGCCAACCGAGGCAGCAGACAGCTTCGGGCAGCTCGTCGAGGAGACGGGACAGCTTGTAGCGCTCGAACTACCCGACCTCGAACTGCCGCTTCCGTTTCCGCCGGGCACGCGGCAACGGCCCTGGACGCCCAGCTAGCGACGTTTCTTTAGAAACCAAGTAGTTAGCGGTCGCCTGGGCGAGTGCGCTCTCGTCAGACCATCTACACCAGACTCAACGGCGGAGCCGCGACGAGGTGGTTTGCGCAATGTCTGGTTCCGCCCATACGAGAAAGGCCCGCACGAGGGGCTCTTGTGTTCCTGATCGGGCGACGCCGCGGGCAGGGTGTCAGCAAAGTGATAACAAGAGCTCCGTCGATGGGGCTCGAGTGCCGGTGGAGCTCTCAGTCGGTTTGTCCCGTTAATGCCCGACGATGCTTATGCCCAGCGCGGCGACGTGCCCCATCCGGACGTAAGCAAGAAGTATAGGTCGAGCCTGACCGGACGCGCTGCCCTGCGTGAGCTGCCAACTCGCCGATCCCAGCGGGATGCCCCAATGTCTGCCGGATAGCTTGCCGGCGTCGAAAGCCTTCGGGAAGAGACGGTGCAGTAAACGCATCGAGGCGCCGACGCGCAGCCCATTCCGCGTCCGCCACGCGGGAAGCGTCAGCACCGCATTGGCAAAGAAGGTGCACGTCGCGGGCCTTCCGACTCCGGCAGCGCCGAGGCTGGAGAAGGTCATGAAGAGGCCGATCTTCGCGAATCTCAGTCGACAGAAACCGGGGCCGAACGAGGAAGCACCACGCCGACCCATTCGTGCGAAATACCGACTCGTGCGCCGGTACGACGTCGCCGGCCCGATCTGCAAGCCAGCGATGCTGTTCGCCCCCACGACGAGAGACATCCGTCCCTCGGCGCGTGCAGCCGACGTCGTGCTCCGCGACGCACACGCCTCCGAGGCAAGAACCAGAGCAATCACGAGCACGAACACGCCCCACCTGGCCCTTGCACCCGCAGGCATACTCGCTCCATCAGCGGCATGGTCGGGCTCCCGGTTTTCTGCTGCCCTGCTCATCCCTGGATGCTCTTCAGCCCGAGTATCCTGGCCCACTTTCTCTCATACGCCAGCACGTTTTGGGCATACGCTGCAGCAGCAGCGCCGGAGCCATTGTACGCAGCCACTCCTGCACGCAGGCCGCTCGCCCGGATGTTCGCCAGGACGACGCGGAAGCCGACGATCATGTTGGGAAGGGGCCGCCATGCGCCGCCGAGTTTGTCGGCGAGGTCCTGATAGCCGTACCAAGTGAGTTGCATCGGCCCGACTCCCTGCATACCACCCTGCCCTGTCGGCCCTCGCTCGGCCTTGTAGGCGAGATACGCAGCCTTCGTGACGATGGAGCCCCAGTGCTTCCGGTGGGCCGCATCGTAGCCACCGATGAAGATCGTCTGGTCGTGGCCCCATTCGCTGCGGCCCCCACCTGACTCCTGGCTGAGCAGGGCAACAGCCAGCGTGATGACGATGTGCGCTTTCGCTGCAGCGATGACCACGAGGCGTGGGTTGACGATCTTGATTCCGTCGACGGACACGGACCGTAGCTTGCGCACGAGCAGCTGTTGCCGTCGCGTCAGCCCTGAGGTCCACTGCGGTTGCGGGCTTCCGCCCCCGCCGGGCTCGACCGTGTGGCCATCGATCTCGACGAAGTTGATGGGATTAGCGCCGGCAAGTGTGTAGCGATTGTCGGTCAGCGGGTCGCTTGAGAGCGAGAGGTCGTCGAGCGCGCCGGCGTAGTTGTCGGGTTGCAGGTAGTGCGAGATGTCGGGGCCGTACCGGCGGGCGCCCATATCGATCGTTCCGGAGCCGGTGTCGAAGCGGTGGCCGTCGTAGCGGTAGGCGTTAAGCGGATTGCCGGTGTCGCCGCCGGTGCCGGTGTCGTGGGTGAGGCCGCCGTCGGCGGTGCCGTAGGCGCCGTAGCCGTAGGAGGCTGCAGCCTGCCCGGACGAGTCGACGAGCAGCGAGACCGACCCTGTGGGTGCCGAATACTCCGTTTCGCCTACTGATCAGCCTGTTCTTTCGTTCGGTAGCTCTGTTTCGAGGACGGCGTTCGGCGCCGATGGGGTGGGTGCGGCGGCTGCTAGTGTCGTCTGCGACCACAGGTGAGTGAGAGCGCGTACCGGTTTTGGCTTGTGCCTTCCGCTGCACGTTCGTG
>Ga0137372_10004521_pt1 | contig 13561 bp, 15 predicted proteins | sample SagtaG_6_FD_104911 | JGI IMG/M metagenome (GOLD analysis project Ga0137372, IMG submission 104911) | Vadose zone soil microbial communities from Sagehorn Ranch, Mendocino, California, USA - Sage1_R_60_16 metaG | ecosystem: Environmental > Terrestrial > Soil > Vadose zone | place: USA...
CGCATGCATCACAAGGCCTTCGTCTCAACGCTCGGACGGCGTGCGCTGGCTGGCTCGGGGAGCGCCTGGATGTGGGCTGGGCGATCGACGTCCTGCACCCTCTCGCGCAGAGAGCCAGACCTTGTCCGTTATCCGGATCGCCGGCCGCTGCTCACCCCTCAACAAGCGCCTAGCGAGCCGGCCAACACAGATGCGAGCGTTGTGCGGTTGAGCACCTGAAGGGATTCCGTTCGTCCCGGTGCGCAGGTGCTCTCGGATGACCCTATGGAGCACACTGGCCTCGGCGTGACGGTTGATAGCGCCCGCGTGCACGACCCATGCTCCTGCGTAGGGAGAGGGCGAAGCACGCCAATGCCCAGAAACCGCAGGTGAGGCTGGCCAGACAACGTGCCTGCGCTTCCGAGCGCCGGCAGGCTCGCTGCGCCGGACTGACGCGGCCGCCTAAGGCCGCCGTGTCCGAGGCATCTTACTGGCGTGGTTCGGACAACATCGCCCACATCCCGCCCGGCCGCACCAACGCGAGGCTATCCGGCCTCCCGTAGCTTGCGGATGAGCTCGAGGACGCGGAGGATTTCGGCGCCGCTTCGGGTCATATGGCGATCGCCGGACTGCGACCAGCGAAGGCGGCCGTCGCGGTCGATGATGGCCGTGGAGCGGTAGGCGACATTGCGGTCCTCGTCCCAGACCTCGTACTCGCGGATCACCTTCCGGTGCACGTCGCTCAGGAGCGGGAAGGGGAACTGGTGGCGCTTGTGGAATTCCGCGTGCGAGAAGGGCGAGTCGCCGCTGATCCCGAGCAACACGGCGCCCGAAGCCTGAAGCTGGGCCGCGACCTCACCGAGGCCGCAGAGCTCGGGGCTTCAGATGCCTCCCCAGTCGTAGCAGTAGAAGAGGAGCACCACGTCGGCGACGCCCTTGAACTCGGCGAGCGAGATGTCACGCCCGCTCGTGGAGGGCAGGGAGAAGGCAGGAGCGTCCTGTCCGTAGCGCAGCATCGGCTACTGGTCCCAGGATGACTTGAACTGAACTGCCACCAGCCTGTCGTAGGCGAAGTCGCCCTTCACTACGCCCGCCTGCTTCTGGAATTGGTTTACCGTGCGCACCGCGTCCTCCGTGATCGTGGGAATGTATGAGGCCCGCTGCAGCATGATGACGGTGCGGAGCAGCTCGACGTCGAGGGTCGGGAAGAATTTCTGCGCCACCCGCACGCCCGCTTCCGGATCTTCCCGCAGCCGCTTCTGCGTCTTGGACACGGCACGCACCACGCGCTCGACGGTCTGGGGATTGGCCTGGATATAGCGGTCGCTGGCCTGGAGCGTGGGGAAGGTCATGTATTGGAGAAACTTCGGCCCCTGATCTCGCAGGGGCTCGATGAAGTACCGTCCGATCTTGAGCTGGTGCACGATAACGGCGCCGCCGGGTTCGCCGCCCATGAAGCCGTCGATCTGGCCGGCGCGAAAAGCCGCCGCGGCCGAATTCGAGCTGCCCACGGCGATGACGGCCACGTCGCGGTCGGGCTCGAGCCCCGCGTCCCTGAGCAGCGCGCGCAGGGCCAGGTCCGTGGCGCTGCCCGCGCGGGTCATGCCGAGTTTGGTCCCCTTGAGGCCCTTGACGTCGGTGGCGGTCAGGGTTTTCCGGACCACGAGAAAGATCGGGTTCCGATTGAGGATGGCCAGCAGGTTCTTGGCGCCGAATCCCTTCTCGGCGAGGATCATCGGGCGCTCCACGTAGGTGCCGGCAAAGTCGATGGAGCCGCCGACCATGGCCGTGGTCACCTCGGCGCCGCCCTCGAAGTCCGCGAACTGGGCGGCGAGGCCTTCGGCCTTGAAGTAACCGAGATGCTCGGCCGCGTAGAGTACGACGAAGGTGACGGCCGGGGTGGCACCGATCCGAATCGTCTGTTGCGCCCACGCGGGCGTGGCAAGCGCCAGCAGAGCCGCCATGAGCCAGAGCGCGCTGGTCATGCTACCGCCACTCGTCGACCGACACCGTCTTCTGATAGTTGCAGCCCATGATGCGCCAGTAGCCATTGGTCTCGCCTCCGACAACCACCACGTGGATATCCTCGCGCTGGAAGATCGGGATCAACTCGTCCGGCGCGGCCTTGAGCTTTGACGCCCAAGGCTCCTCGCCGAAGGTTGCCCGAGGATAGATGTAGTTCTGGATGAGCTGGGTGTCCCAGTACTCGCCCGCGGGCATGGTCGCCGTCTCGTACAGCCAGTCGATGAGCGCGTCCTTCTTGGTGAAGCCGGCGCGGTCGATGAACTGATGGGCGGCGATGGGATCGAGCAAGAGGGTGGGGGGGGTGTGCGGATCCATGCCGCGGAGCATGCTGCGCACGTGCTCGCGCCAGTGCTTCTCGCGGAGCCCGAGGGTGAAGGCAGTGGAGCGGCAGCCGCTGAAGACACTGACCGCGCTGTCCGTCGGCTTGAAGCCGTGCGGGACGTGGAAGGACTCCCAGGGACTGCGCTCCTCGTTCTCGGCGAAGGTCACGCTGTTGTAGGCGTAGTTGTTGCCCTGATTGCCCATGTAGCTGTGTCCGGGCACGGAGCCGCCTTGGCCGTTTTGCGAGAGGAGGCCGTAGGCGCGCCCGATGGTGGCGTTGGCATGGCTGTACGGCCCGAGCGCGCCCGTGCCGGCATTCATCCCGATCTCGTTCCGTATCGGCCCGTTCACCACCGCCATCGACGCCATGGCGCTCGAGCTGCTGCTCCGCGCCGTCACTCCGGTCGCGCCCAAGGCGAGGATGACGGGAAAGTACTCGGGCCGCGCTCCCGCCATGACGGCGTTCACCGCGACCTTCTCCACCGTGAACTCCCAGTACTCGCGGAAATGCGTGGAGCGCATGCGTCCCACCACGTCGCCGGGCCGCCGGCTCGTCCCCGCCAGCATGGCCGCCACGCGCTCCTCCGTGGGCAGGACGATGGGTAGCTTGTCCGTCCAGTTGTTGTCGAGGAAGAGCCGCTGGAGATCGTCTTCCGTGCCGGGCTCCACGAGCCTCGGGGTCGTGCGGTCGAACTCGACCGGGCCAGAATCCGTCTCGGGGATGGGCCGGGTCAGCCCCTCCACCACTTCCTGCATGACGGGGCGGCCCGTGATGGGATCGACGCCGTCGATATAGGCGCGGAGCTGGGCGGCCGTCTTGCCCATGATGGGCTGAGGGACGAAGACCTGGCGCAGCCCCGGCATGCCGTTCACCGCGGACACGGAGCGAACCACCTGGTCGAACTTGTCCGTGTGTATGGCGACCACGGGCACGCCGTACGCTGCTTCGATCGTCATCGCGTGCGCGGCGACCGCCGGCGCGCAGGTGCTTCAGTGCCCCACCCCGATGATGGCGGCGTGCCCCTTGGCCTTGATCTCCTGCCAGGTCGTCGGATCATCGTGCAGGTAGACGCTCGAAATGGGCTTGAAGATCGTACGCACCCCCGGCATGCGCTCGGCGAACCACGCCTGCATCTGCTTGAGGAAGACGTCGGAGTCGTCGAAGCGGCAATCCACGAGGTAGATGGTCTTGCCCTCGAGCGTGTCGAGCCGCGTGGCGAGGGGCTTGCGCGTGATCTTCGGAGCGAAGCCGACCGGGTTCAGGGCGGTGATCTTCTCGTGTGCTCCCACGGGATCCTCCTCCTCCGGGTGAATGCGACGCGCGAGTACCATACCACTCGCCATCAGGCCTGCGCGCCATGCGAATGCACGCCCCCTCCACCTTGACCCTCTCCCCCTCCGGGGGCGAGGGAAAGGGGCCGGACTAGCCGCGCTGGGGAGAGTAGGTGCCTCGGCCGACGGCCACGAGGCTCTGCTTCTCGTCGTGGACGTCCACGTCCACGAGAGCCACCGTGCGCCCCGTCCGCCGCACGCGCGCGGTGCCGGTCAGCCGCGTGCCCACGGCCGGCTTGAGATAGTCGATGCGCAGGTTGATGGTGGGCACGCCCCCGCCCACGGTCATGCCCACCGCGAAATCGCCCACGATGTCGATGAAGGCGGCAATCGGCCCCCCGTGAAACTGCGCGGTGCCGAGACGCCGCTCGAGCTCCGGCCGCATGGGCATGGTCACCGTGAGCGTGCCCGCGGCGTGATCGAGGGCGACGGCCCGGAGCTGGAGGAAGCCCAGAAAAGGCGAGGCGTCGAAGATGGCCTGCACCTCTTCGACACTCAGGCGCTCCGCGGAAGGCTCGCTCACGGCCGCACGACGACCTTGCCGAACACTTCCCGATCTTCCAGAAGGCGGAAGGCTTCATTCACCTCTTCGAGTGGGAGCTCGCGGTCGATGACGGGGGTGAGCCGCCCCTGCTGGATGAGCGCGATGAGCGTGTCGAGATCCTCCCGCATCCAGCCATTCGAACCCAGCACCTTGAGCTCGAAGGTCCAGATGAAGCGGAGGTCCTCCTTCGGGTCGAAGCCGGCGGTGGCGCCGCAGGTCAGGACCTTGCCCCCGCGATGGAGGACTTTGAGCGAGGGCACCCAGGTGTCGCCCCCCGTGAAGTTCACCACCACGTCCACCCCGCCCGCGAACTTCCGTCGGTGCGGCTTGCCGTAGGTCTCGTAGACCCACTTCACGAAGTCCTGCTTGGTGTAGTCGATGAGATGAGTCGCCCCGAGATCTTTCAGGCGTGACAGCTTCCCATCGCTGCTCGCGCAGGCGATGACCTCCGCCCCGACCTCTCTCGCGAGCTGCACGCAGCAGGTGCCCACGCCCCCGGAGGCGCCGAGGATGAGCACCTTGTCGCCGCGCTGCACCTGGCCGATGGTGTGCATCATCCGCACCGCGGTGCCGTAGGCCACGGGCAGGCACGCCGCCGCTTCGTACGAGACGTCGGCGGGCAACGAGACCAGATGATGCGTGGGCACGCGGCAGTATTCGGCAAGACCGCCATGCCACATTTCACCGAGAAGCCCGCCCGGCCCCACGCGATCCACCGGATCGACCATGACGCGATCGCCGGCCTTCCATCCTGTGACCGCGCTGCCCGTCTCCGCGATCTCGCCGGCAAAGTCCACGCCCATGATGCAGGGCATGGGCACCTTGATGCCGGGCATCCCCCGGCGCGTGAAGATGTCGTGGTAGTTGAGGGTGGTGGCGCGCACCTTGAGGATGACGTCGTCCGGCCCCGGCCGAGGGTCGGGAAAGGCGCGCTCGATCTTGATGGACCCGGGACCGCCGTGCTCGTAGATGACCGCAGCTTTCATGCTTTCGTCTCCATCTGTAGATGCAGGAGGGCGAGCCGCCGGAGCGCGACCCGGTCGACCTTGCCCGTGCTGGCGAGGGGCAGCTCCGGCATGAAGACGACGTGGCGCGGATGCTGAAACGCCGGCGCATGGGCCAGCGCGTACTGCTTCACCGTGTCTTCGCTGAGCCGACGGCCGTTCCGGGTCACCACGAACGCGAAAGGCTTTTCGTACTTGATCTCGTCGGGGATGGGCACCACGCAGGCCTGCATGATGTCCGGATGCCGCTCGAGCAGCCCCTCGACCTCGCCCGGGTAAATGTTCTCGCCGCCGCAGACGAACATGTCGTCGGCGCGCCCGACGAAATAGTAGGCGCCGTCCGCCTCGCGGCGCAGGATGTCTCCGGAGATGTACCAGCCATCACTCGTAATAACTTCCCGGGTCTTGTCGGGAAGATTAAGATAGCCGGTCATGATCGCGGGCGTACGGATCCAGAGCATGCCTTCTTCGGCGTCGCGGCCATCGGGTCCCACGAGGCGGACTTCCACCTGCGGCCGCGGCCAGCCGAGGGCCAGATCGGCCTGCGGCCGTCCATCCGGGTGGGGACCGAACATGACCGGCCCCGCCTCCGTGGTGCCGTAGATGTAGGAGACGGCGGTGCCCGGGAAGGCGCGCTTCACCGCGTCAATGAGCTGCTGCGTCGTGGGTGCCGAGCCCATGCGGACGGCGCGGACCGAGGAAAGATCGGTACGTGCGAGGGTGTCGGTCTCCCGGACGACGAGGGCGAGCATGGTCGGGACCGAAGTGAGGAAGGTGACGGCGAAGCGCCCGATCGCCTCGATATATCGCCGGGCCTCGAACTGCGGCAGCAAGACGACGGTGGCATGCCCCGCGAGGGCGACCTTGCTCGTACCCAGCGCGTTCATGTGGAAGAGGGGCGCGGCCACGATGAACCGCTGCCCGGCGTGATCCTTGGCCGCCTCGACGCGTGATCGCACGGCCCAGAGCTGGCCGTCGTGGGAGAGGGGCACGCCTTTGGGGCGACCCGTCGAGCCCGAGGTGTAGAGCACCATGGCCGTCTCGCGGGGGACCGGCCGCACAGGCATGAGCTCGCCGGGGTCGAGAAGGGCTCCGAAGCCGTCTCGTCCCTCGGAGTCGAAGTCGACCGCGGGCAGTCCGGGAGGGACCTGGGCGCGTCTCTCGCCGTCCGAAAACACGAGCTTCACGGCGGAGTCGCGCATGACGAACTCGATGGTCTCGCGCGGGAACTTGTGATTTACCGGGACGGAGACGAGGCCGGCCCTCATGGTTCCGAGATACGCGATGAGGAATTCGGCGCGATTGCCGGCGAGGATGGCTACCGCATCGCCACGTCCGAGGCCTCGGGCGAGCAGGCCACGCGCGCAGGCGGTGGCCTGCCGGTCGAGTTCGCGATAGGAGTACTCGCGAGGACGCTCCCAGTCGAGGCAGTCGATCACCGCGATCGCGTCCGTGGCTCGTGGGTCGAGGAGGTCGCCCAGGTTGGCGACCGAATCCATGAAGGGCGGCATGGGTCCGCTACACGGGCTGCGTGATTACCGGCGGGATGCGATGGGCCCAGGGCTGCGCCGCCTCGAAGGCCGCAGCCGCGCGCAGCACCGAGGCTTCGTGTCGTGGCGGGCCGGCGATCTGGAGGCCGATGGGCAGCCCATCGCGCGTGAACCCGCACGGCACCGAGATGGCGGGCAGACCGAGCACCGAAAAGGCATAGGTGAGATAGGAGCGCTGGAGTGTCTTCCCCGCGGGCTTGCCGCCGATCTCCATGGCATGGGGCAGCTCGATGGGGAACGGTGGCACGGCCGTGGTAGGCGTGAGCCAGAGGTCACGCGTCTCGAAGAACGCGCGCACGCGGTGCCAGAGCTGGGTGCGCAGGAGCTCGCCGCGGGCCACGTCGCGCGAGGTCATGCCGAGACCCTGCGAGGTGTTTTCGACCAGCCCGGCCTGGAGCTGATCGCGCCAGCGATCGACCTTGTCGGCGTGGCGGGCGACCATGAGGAAGCCGCGCGTCAACGCGACGATGTCCGGCACGTCGCTCATGTCCGGGCTGGCGCGCTCCACGCGGGCGCCGAGCTTCCGGAAGACGCCCGCCGACGTCTCGCAGGCACTCGCGATCTCGGGATCCACCGTGACCAGCCCGCCGAGGTCCGGCGTCCACGCGATTCGCGAGCCCTTGACGGAGGGTTGCTTCACCGCGGCCAGGAACGGCTTCGTGTCGGAACTGTAGCTCATGGGCGATCGCGCGTCGGCGGGGCCGGCCATGACCGAGAGCATGAGGGCGGCATCGGCGATGGTGCGGGCCATGGGTCCTTCCACCGAATAGGAGTCCCAGGCGAGGACTTCGGGATAGCGGGGAATGAGGCCGGGAGTGGTCCGGAAGCCCACCACGCCGCACAGGGCGGCCGGACCGCGCAGCGAGCCGCCGAGATCCGTGCCCTGGGCGATGGGGCACATGCCCGTGGCCAGGGCGGCCGCCGATCCCCCGCTCGAGCCACCCGCGCTCAGCGCGAGGTTCCAGGGATTGCGGGTGGCACCGAACACGGCGTTCACGGTGTTCGGGCCGAAGGCGAATTCCGGGGTATTGGTCTTGCCGAGCACGATGGCTCCGCCCGCCTTGAGCCGCTCGACGACCGCGGCGTCTTCCATGGGAATGTGATCTTCGAAAAGCTTCGAGCCGAAGGTGGTCCGCATTCCCTTCGTGGGCGTCACGTCCTTGATGCCCACGGGGATCCCGTGAAGCGGGGCGAGAGTGGCCGAGCGGCGGGCAAGGGTGGCGGTGGCCCGTCGCGCCTGACGGAGCGCGGCCTCGCGATCGAGGGTGACGATGGCGTTGACGAGGGGATTGACCCGATCCAGGCGCTCGAGGACGGCCCGCAGCACCTCGAGCGGTGAGATTTTGCGGGAGCGGTAGAGCCGGGAGAGCTCGGTGGCGGGCGTGAAGCACAGATCGCGAGGCATGGCGGCGCTACTTCGAGGGGAGCCCGACCACGAGCCGCTCGGAGAGCCCGCTGATCATCTCGTCTATCGCGGCCGAGCCCCGGACGCCCTCGCGCTGCAGGCTCTCCGGCGTCCCCGTGTAGGCGACGTATTGCTCGAAGCTCATTCCCTTGGCGAAACGATCGGACGTGACGACGCTCATGCCGTCGGGCTCTCCTTTCGTACAGCGCCCGATGATGCGGCGAGGTGTCGGGACTGTCAAGGCGGGACCCTTGACAAGGCGGGAAGAGCCGCTTACAAGGGCAGCACTCGGCGCATCCCTATCGGCTCAAAGGAGAGTTCATATGTTCACCGGGCCCCGACGTATCCTGGTCATCCTGATTGTCATTGCCTTGGCGTGGACGCTCCAGCCGGCCCGCGCCGCCGACGTCAAGCTGACCCTGTGGCGGCTCAAGACCTACATTCCCCCCGCCGACAAGATCCTCGACACCACGGTGCAGGATTGCGCCAAGCAGATCGGTGCCGACGTCCAGATCCAGACCTATACCTTCGACGACATGTGGACCAAGTACACGGCCGCCATCGAGAGCAAGACGCTGCCCGATGTAGCGGAGCTCGATTCGGTGGGGCCGGCGCGCCTGGCGAACCTGGGACGGCTGTCCGACGTGTCGGACCTCGTGGGTACCGTGACCAAGGAGCTGGGCGAGCTCGCGCCGAACGCCGAGGGCGCGGTCAGGTTCGGCGGCAAGTTCTATGCGGTGCCCCACTACATGATTCCCCTCATTCTCTTCTACCGGAAAGACATCCTCGAGAAGATCGGCACCCAGCCTCCCGATACCTGGGAGGCGATCAACGACATCTCGGTCAAGATCAAGAAGGCGGGAATCCAGGACTTCCCTCAGGGCTTCCCGTGGAACCGGACGGGCGACGGCTACGATCCGGCCATGAGCCTCCTCTGGTCCTACGGTGCTGCCTGGGTCGACAAGAGCGGCAAGTACATCGGGATGCCGAGGGACAAGGCCGTCCAGGCGATCAAGGTGGTGACACCGGCGTTTCTCACGGACAAGACCTCGGCCTTCGACTTCCTCTCGTGGTCCGGCTCGGGCAATAACGAGGCGTTCATGGCGGGCAAGATCGCCTTCACGCCGAACGGGCCGAGTATCCTCTTCCAGGAGGACTCGACGAAGCACCCGCTGCGCAAAGACACCGCGATCAAGATGATGCCGCGCGGCCCCGCGGGGCGGAACCTCGCCCTGACCTTCGTCATGAACTGGGCGGTGCCGGTGGACGGCAAGCAGCAGAAAGAGGCGCGGGCGCTGGTGGCCTGCCTCATGTCGAAGGACAAGTTCTCCGCCTACATGACGGGCTCCTTCCAGCAGGCAGTGCCGCCCTACAAGAACCTCATCAACCACGAATACTGGAACAACGCCGACGGCAAGGTCATCACCGAGACGGTGAAGCTGGGGCGGCCCGTGGGCTGGCCGGGGCCGACGACCCCCGCCGCGGCCGAGGTCATCTCGAGCAACGTGCTGACGGACATGATGACCCGCGTGATCGTGGACAAGGTGACGCCGGAGAAGGCGGTGGAGGAAGCCGACAAGCGGATCAAGGAGATCTACGATCGCCTGCCCGTGAAATGAGGGACTGAAGTGAGGGATTCGAGTCAGTGACGTCAGGACCGGTGGGGGGGACTGGGGGAGGAGCGGCGGGCGCTCCCCCCCAGGATCAAATGATCCTGACCCGACCCGCGCCCGCCGCGTCGCGGGCGGGCGGTCTGGCCTGGCATCGGGTCAATCGCGTCCAGGAGCGGCTGCTAGGCTACGCCCTCATCGCCCCGGTGGCCATCCTCATCCTGTTGCTCATCGCCTATCCCTTCTTCAATGCCATCTGGTTGAGTCTGACGGAGAAGATGGTTGGCTACCCGGCCCACTTCGTGGGGCTCAAGAACTACGTCGCGCTGTGGGAGAGCGCGCGCTTCCGCATCGTGGCCTGGAACAGCGTGGTGTACATGGTGGGCTCGATCGGGGCCAAGGTCGTGATCGGCCTCGCCATGGCCGCGGCGCTCCAGAAGGCCGTGCACGGGAATCAGTTGCTGCGCGGCTTCCTGCTCCTGCCGTGGGTCATCCCCACCGTGGTCATCGCGCTGACGTGGCGCTGGCTCCTCGACCTCTACCGCGGGCTCTTCAATGTCGGGCTCCACGATCTGGGGATCATCGGCGGCGGCATCCACTGGCTCGGCAACCCCGACCTCGCCATGCTGTCCGTGATCATGGCGAACGTGTGGCGTGGCTTTCCGTTCTTCGGCGTGTCCTTCCTCGCCGCCATGCAGACAGTGCCGCAGGACCTCTACGACGCGGCCTCGGTAGACGGGGCCTCGGCCTGGCAGCAGTTCTGGCGGATCAGCCTGCCCTCGATCAAGGGGGTGGTGGCCATCGTGACGCTCCTCAGCACGATCTGGACGCTCAACGACTTCAACATCGTCTACATCATGACCCGCGGCGGTCCGGGCGCGGCCACCCACATCTTTGCCACGTACTCCTACGAGCTCGGCATCCAGTCGCAACGCTGGGGCATGGCCATGGCCGCGAGCATGTATTCGCTCCCCGCGATCGCCCTCCTCATCATCTTCGTGGTGCGCTACCTCCACCGGGAGGAGCCCACCTCGTGAGCGCCCGGCTCTTTCGCTGGCTCGTGGTGGGCTTTCTCCTCATTCTCGTGGCCGTGCCCCTCTACTGGATCCTCGACACCTCCTTCAAGACCGGGCGGCAGATCCTGATGTCCGAAGCGATCTACATCCCCAAGCCGTTCACGATCGAGAACTACCTGTATCTCTTCGAGGAGACCCGGTTCGCGCGGTGGCTCCGGAACAGCGCGGTGGTCGCGCTGGCGAGCACGTTCATCTCGCTGACCATCGGATCGGCGGGCGCGTATGCCCTGACGCGGCTCCGGTTTCCCGGCCGGCGGGTGTTCGGGGCGCTCGTGCTGATCACCTACCTCGTCCCTCCCGGCCTCATGTTCATCCCGCTGTACCGGACCTTCATCCAGATCGGCTACTCCAATTCGCTCGGCACGCTGATCCTCGCCTACCCCACGTTTCTCGTGCCGTTCGTGACGTGGCTCCTCATGGGCTTCTTCCGATCCATCCCGCGCGAGCTCGAAGAGGCGGCGCTCGTCGACGGCGCCACCAGACTTCAGACGCTTGGCCGCATCGTGCTTCCCCTCGCCGCGCCGGGGCTGCTCGCCGCGGGCCTCTTCTGCTTCACCCTGTCGTGGAACGAATTCTTGTACGCGCTGATCTTCATCGCGGACGACAATCTCCGGACGTTGCCCGTGGGCCTCTCGGAGTTCGTGGTCTCCGACTTCGCCTTCTGGGGACAGCTCATGGCCGCGGCGGCCCTCGCGTCGCTGCCCGTGGTCCTCGTCTACATCTATCTCCACAAGTACATGGTGAGCGGGCTCACGGCGGGCGCCGTCAAGGGGTGATCGTCCGGGCGTCCGAGGCCCGTCAGATGCAGTACGGGAGCCCGCCGCGTCTCACGAGGACGCAGGGGGCGTATGGCCCGAAGGGGACGGATGGGCACGGCCTTCTCCAGAGACTCGATGGCCTGGTCGACCTGGCCCGCCTTGTATTGCGCGATGCCGAGTCCGACGAGCGCATCCGTCCGACCAGGATCCTTGGCCAGCGCCTCGTTGAAGAAGCCCTCGGCCTCGACGTAGCGGCCTTGGCGCAGGGCCAACTGGCCCTCGGTTACCGCGGAAGCGCAGCCCACCGCGAGAGCGGCCACGGCCAGCACGAGCCGTGCGCGCCTCATCACATGACTCTCCCTCACAGCAACGGGAATGCGCTCAGCACGTGAGGGTCGGTGACGGCGGCCGCTTCCCGCACGTAGGAGGCGTCCAGCTCGCGGTAGCTCGTCACGCCGAGAAGGCCGAGGCAGATCCTGATCTCGTCTTCCAGGAGCTCGAGGGCACGTTCGAGCCCCGCCTGGCCGGCCGCGGCCAGCCCCAGGCACTGCAGGCGGCCCAGCCCCACGATCTGCGCGCCAAGGGCGATAGCCTTGACCACGTCGGCGCCGCGCATGAAGCCGCCGTCCACCATCACGGTGGCGCGGCCGTCGACGGCGCGTACCACCTCGGGGAGCACGGCGAGCGAGCCCATTCCGTGATCGAGCTGGCGCCCCCCGTGATTCGACACGTAGACGCCTTCCACGCCGTGATCGCAGGCGATGGCGGCGTCCTCGGCGGTCGCGATGCCTTTGAGAATGAGGGGGATGTCGTGGGTGTCCTTGAAGCGCTTGACCTGATCCCAGGAGAGCGCGGCCTGCCAGTTCATGCCGGTGGCGGCCTGGCGCCACGGCTTGACGAAGCGCTTGTCGATGTCGCGCTCGCGCCGGCTGTAGTTGGCCGAGTCCACGGTCATGCAGAAGATCGTGTAGCCGTGGTCGCGCGCGCGCTTGACGTGATCGTCGACGAACGCGTCGTCGCCGCGCACGTAGAGCTGGAAGATGCGGAAGTTGTCCGCGGCCTTGGCGGTGGCCTCGAGCCCGGGGTTGCAGGCGCTCGAGAGCATGTGAGGCACTCCGAAGGCTCCCGAGCCCTTGGCGGCAGTGGCGCCGCCGCCCGGGGTGAAGCTCTCCACGGAGCCCACGGGGGCCAGCATCACGGGCAGGCGTATGGGGCGGCCGAACAACGCGGACGAGGAGTCCACCTTCGACACGTCACGCAGCACGCGGGGCCGGAAGGCGACGGTGTCGATGGCGAGACGATTCCGTTTCACCGTCGTCTCGGTTTCCGTGCCGCCGATCAGGTAGTCCCACGGGCCGTCGGAGAGGTTGCGCCGGGCCGCGCGGGCGATTTCGTGTAGGGTCTGGAACTGCTCGTCGAGATTCGAGGGCATAGGGTCTCCTTAGGGAGCTCAAGTCTCCGACACTGCTCCGAGGAAGTCAAAGGGCCTTGACAGGGTTGCTCCCCCCTCCTAGGCTCGGGGCACTCGCGGGACCCCTCGGACAAAGGAGATCTCCATGAAGCGGCGGACATTCCTCAGGGTGGGAAGTGCGGCGGCGGTGGGTGGCATCGAGGGCATCGTACGGGCGCGTCGCGCCCCCGCCTTCGCCCAGCCCGTAAAGATCCACCTCCTGCACTGGCCGGACTTCATTCCCGAGGGTGACGTCGAGCTGCGCCGCCAGATCGCCGAGTACAACAAGCAGATGAAGACCGAAGTCTTCATGGAGAACATCAACGGCAACGATCTCCAGCCACGTATCACTGCCGCCATACAGACGGGGGCGGGCGCCGACATCATCTTCATGCTCCACAACTGGCCGCATCTCTACGCGAGCTCGCTCGCGGATGTGAGCGACCTCTGCGAATGGAAGGGCAAGGACCAGGGCGGCTACTACGACCAGTCGGAGCAGGCGGCCCG
>Ga0137372_10004523_pt1 | contig 13558 bp, 10 predicted proteins | sample SagtaG_6_FD_104911 | JGI IMG/M metagenome (GOLD analysis project Ga0137372, IMG submission 104911) | Vadose zone soil microbial communities from Sagehorn Ranch, Mendocino, California, USA - Sage1_R_60_16 metaG | ecosystem: Environmental > Terrestrial > Soil > Vadose zone | place: USA...
CGCGCGACGCGAGGGCAACGCGCTCATGATTGCGCTCTTTCCTTCCGGCGTCGCGACTTTCACGGACAGCGACGATCCGATCGATGGCCGCTCGTACAGCCTGTGGGATTACCTGGACGGCATCAATGCGGTGCTCGTCTATGCGACGGCCGGCGACAAGGCGAGCTTTACCCTGCTCACGCGGTCGAACAATCGGCGTTACGAGCTGCCGACCGAACCACAGCTCTCGCCCGATCGGCAACGCTTGGCCACCGTCGACGTATGTCAGACGCAGTGCAGCAAGGAGATCGCCATCTGGCGGATCACGCCTGAGAGCCTGCGCAAGGAACTCGTATGGAACGCAAGCGGCTGGGCCGATGCCACGGCTAAGTGGAAGGATCCGGAGACGCTTGCGATCGAATACAGCGTGGACGGTGCGACGGCGGCAGCGACGGTCGAGCGGAAGTTGAGCGACCCGAGCTGGAAACGTGTGCAATGAACGAACCGCGCGCGGGTTCTCTCCGCCGACCCATACGGAGCTTCGTGCTGCGCCAGGGCCGATTCTCGCCGGCGCAGCAACGCGCGCGCGAAACCTTGTTGCCGCGCTTCGGCGTTCCCTTCGCGCCGGCGCTGCTCGACTTCGACCTCGTCTTCGGCCGCAAGGCGCCGCGGATCCTCGAGATCGGCTTCGGCATGGGCGAGACGACCGCCGCCATCGCGCAGGCGATGCCCGAACACGACTTTCTTGCCGTCGAGGTGCACGCGCCGGGCGTGGGTGGACTGCTCAAGCTGCTCGATGAGCGTGGGCTCGCCAACGTGCGCATCGTTCAGCACGACGCGGCCGAGGTGGTTGCGCAGATGATTCCGGTGGCGTCGCTCGCGGGCATCCACATCTTCTTTCCCGACCCATGGCCGAAGAAGCGGCATCACAAACGCCGCCTGCTGCAGCCGCCCTTCGTGCGCGAGCTTGCCCTCCGCCTTGCTGCGGGCGGATTTCTGCATGCGGCGACCGACTGGGAGGACTATGCTGCGCAGATCCTGGCTGCGTTCGCTGCCGAGCCCCTGCTTCAGAACTCTGCCGACGGCTACGCCCCGCGACCTGCATACAGGCCGCTGACCAAGTTCGAGCGTCGCGGCATCGGCCTCGGGCACCGCATCTGGGATGTCATCTTTCGGAGGCGATGACGCATCGCTCAGCCATGCAGTTAACGACACAAATATCGCGAGGTTTCCGGAAGCTTGCTATTTTCCGTCGTTCGCGAGATGCATCGTCGATCGGCCGGAAGGTTCGCTTCCAGTGCAATATCTGTGGCGCCTTCTGTTCGGTGCCGGCGGCGGAGCTCCAACGTGAAGTAGCATCCTGTGACCGCTGCGGGTCGACGGTGCGGACCCGAGCCATTGCGCACCTGCTCACGACCGAATTGTTCGGCCGCAGCTTAATCATCGCGGATTTGACGCGGCGTCGCGATCTCGCCGGAATAGGGCTCTCCGATTCGGATAACTATGCCAGGCGGCTCAGCGACAAATTCAACTATACGAACACCTTTTTTCATCAGGAGCCGCGACTCGATATTGCGGCTGCGCCCGAGGACCTCGACCGCCGTTTCGATTTCATCATTGCCAGCGACGTATTCGAGCATGTCGCGCCTCCGGTATCACGGGCCTTCGTCAACGCCCGCCGGCTGCTCAAGCCGCACGGTGTTCTGATCTTCTCGGTTCCTTACTCGCTCGAACCGGAAACCCGCGAACATTTTCCGGATCTGTACGACTACCGGCTTATCGAGGTGAACGGTTCCTGGCGCCTGGAAAACCGCACTGCCGATGGACGGACACAGGTTTTCACCGACCTTGTCTTTCACGGAGGACCGGGTTCGACGCTGGAAATGCGTCTTTTTTCGCGCAACGCCCTTCTACGTGAGTTCGTCAACGCGGGATTTGCGGGCATGCGCATTGCCGACGAGTCGCAAGCTGCATACGGTATTGTCTGGCCGGAACCATGGTCGATTCCAATGGTGGCGTACGCCTCTCTGGCTAGATAAGGCGGACCGCGGCCTCAAGCATGGTCCGTACTGCACGGTGACAGCGTTGTACGACGAGGCGAGCTAGCTGAGCTGACGGTCCTGCGAGAAGGCGAGCAAACGCGTGATCGCGCTCAGCGCGACTTCATGCGAAAAGTGGATGCGAACGTTCTCCCGTCCGCCTTCGGACAGGACCTGCCACAGCTGCTCGTCGTTGTAGACACGCGCCACAGCATCGGCGAACGCTTCGGAATCGTCGCCGGTCAAGACGTCGACACCGGGCGTCAGATGCATGCCCTCAATCGACAGCGTCGTCGCGACCACGGGCACTCCGTAGCTCATCGCGAGATTTATCTTGCCCTTGACGCCCGCGCCGTAGCGCAGTGGCGATATGGATACACGGCAACCGCTGAAGTACGGTGCGATGTCCGCTACGTAACCGGTAACGATGAAATCCTCGGCAGCCAACTTCTTGATGGTTGGCGGTACATCGCTGCCTACAATATATGTTTTGACGCCAGGCAGCTTCTCGCGCACCTTCGGCAGCACCTCCTTTGCATACCAGAGGACACCGTCGGTGTTGGGAGGATGGCGGAATCCGCCGATGAACACCAATCCTTCGCGCTCGGCAAATGACCTTGCCCGCGGGCGCAGCTCATGGATATTGGACAAAACCATGACCTTGGCTTCAGGCGCAAGCTGCTCGAGCAGATCCTTCTCGAAGGGACTTACAACCAGCGTGACGTCCGCCTTCCGGATCAGCGCGAGTTCCGCTTCCCGGGAGTTCCCCGCCATGGCGCCTCCACTCCCCTCCAAGGCGGCTAGCCTTTCCTCGCGCAGGAAGTGGAGATCGTGAGTATCAAAGACGACCAGAGCCCTCGGCGCAAAGGCGCGCACAGCGTCGATGTGCTTTGCGGCGATGTAATGCCGCGCTATAACGACGACATCGAACTCGCTGCCGTGTCTGCCAAGAAACTCCGCAATCGAGCGGGCGTAGGGATGGAACTGAACCTCAACGCCTGCTTGCTGCAACATTGTCACGTATGGCTGTCGGTACTCTAGATTGTCCGCAATGAAGGTAACTTTACAGCCGAGCTTCACGAGGAGATCCAGCACCTGTTGCGTGCGTTGCGACCCGGAATCCTGATCCGGCGTCAGCATGCAAGCGTCGATCGCCAGAACGCGGCGTCTGGCCCAGCGGTCACGCTCGAGCTCAGGCGCGAGTCCGTTGGGTCGATGTCGCTTGAGCTCGTCCGCCCATTTGGCTAGAAATGTGCCCTGATTGACGACCTGGTAACGCTTGGCGCCGCTCGACAGATCCGTACCCGAGGTTGCGCCCTCGAAGTGCACGATGGTAGCAAGCGGCTGATAATAGACCTTGCGCCCGGCTGCGCGCACCGCGAACGCGAAATCAGTGTCTTCGCAATAGGCAGGCGCGAAGCGCACATCGAAGCCGCCGATCTGGTCGAACAATGCGCGGTCGACCGCGAGACATGCGCCGGAACAGTAGTCCACCTCGCGAAGGTAGTTGTACTCCGGCTTGTGTGGATCGTCGCCGCGGCCGTAATTCCACGCCGAGGCATCGCGCCATACCACGCCTCCCGCCTCCTGTAGCCGTCCGTCGGGGTAGATGAGCTTCGCACCGACCAGACCTGCATCGGGATGCTCGCGCAGCACTGCAGTAAGCGCCTCGAGCCAGCCGGGCGTAACAATCGTATCGTTGTTGAGAAAAACCAGGATCGCGCCGCGAGCGAGCGAGGCACCACTATTGCAACTACGAACGAAACCGACGTTGGTGTCGTTGCGAAGGAAGCGAACGCCGGTCACGGCGGCGAGCGAAATCGAAGCGGGCTCCGCCGACGCGTCATCGACGATCAACACCTCATATGAGCCAGGAGGCGAGTTCGCCTGGATGCTCTTGAGGCAGGTATAGGTCAGCAAAGGCTTGCCGTACATCGGCACGATAATCGTAACTCGGGGATCCTTGCTGTCGACGAACGCGAGTGGGCGGATCTCCGTCTCCGGAGAGAACGCATTGCTTGCCGCGGGCTTGAATCGGTTTTGGCGGGCAATCCGGCGCATTATCCGCCGCCCCAGCGCGCCGGGTCCCTCGTCGCGCAGGACCGTGATTGCAAGCGAAACGTAACGCGGTAACTGTCGTACCGTCGCCCATTGCGCACGGAGCCGTGCCGCAGCGATCTTGGCCCGATGGCCAACGCGTCGAACGGGCGCCGTCGCGCGCCACGTCGTGCTTGATTCCAGCTCGTCGATCCGCGCCTGTGTCGCTGTGGTCGCCGTTTCCAGTTGGCCGACCCGCATCTGGGCGACGAGTAGTTCGCGTTGTGCCGAAACGAGTTGCGTCGCGAGTTCTTCGCGATCGCCCTGCGCGCGGTCGCGAACCGCGCGCAATTCCTCGAGTCTGGCATCAACAGCGGAAATGCGGCGTTTGAGTTCCGCACGCGCATCAGTGTGGCCGCACTCGACACCCCCGGTGTAGAGCTGCAGCAATGGCAGATCGCGCACTTCGGTCTGCCCCTCCGGAAGATAACAGTATCGGGCTTCGATGACCGGCAGCGCGAACCGTCCCCGGGCTCGCGGCCGGCTCGGCAGTGGCGCAAGATACTCCGCGCGATAAGTCTCGACTTCGGTCATGATACGGTCAGCTTCGCCGGCACCGGCCGCGTGCCCTCCACGCGACCGCCTTGACCGGCACGGAGCAGCGCTTCGTTCCATATCTCAGGTGCGGCACCCCAGGGCACGACCATCGCGCAGGAGTGATTCGCAAGGCGCTCGGGGAACACACCGAGCGCCGCCGCCACGATGGGAACACCGGCCGCAAGGGCCACCGAGAGTGTGTACGAATAGGTTTCCGGAACCTGAGCGGGAAACCAGATCACATCCGGTCGCTCGGCAGCGAGGATCGTCGGCAGTTCCCCATCCGCGTATTGCCCATGAATCGACAACGGAGCCTGCGGCCATAGCGGCACGGGCTCAGTGGTCGAGCCGAGCACACGGAACGACAACGGCAGGTTGCGCGCTCGCGCATCCTCTGCGCAGGCGGCAACCACGCGAAGCCCCTTTTCCGGTGACAGATTTCCCAGCGTGACGACCCTCGTCACACGGGTCATCGCTGCAAAGGGTTCTTCGGGATGCGCCAGTATCGTCGTCTCTACGTCGGGAAAGTATCGCGCGATCCGCCGCGCCACATCGCGCGACGGCGCGAGGACGCGCTCGGCGCCGCGCAAGAGTCGCCCGAACGCGCCGCGCCACGCGCCGATGTCCACCCCCCATTGGCCCGGGCGTCGCGTCAAGCATGCGGCGCAGCCCACCGCGTCGGGCTCGCCGCAATAGCGGCCGTCCTCGGTGACTAGGTGGTACTGAGGACAGATCGCGTAGTAGTCGTGCAGCGTGCAATCGTACGGCACGCCGACAGCTCCAGGCAGATCGAGCACCGCTCGCGGGAGGCCGTGGACGTGATGGAAATGCATGCGCGCCACGCCCAACGTGCGCAGCAGCAACACCAACGCCGGCGAGTCGTCGGGCAACGTAAAGTACGCGCTGAATCCCTCGGCATCCTTGGGCCAGGAGAGTTTAACTGTCGTCCCTGCCGCGGGTTCGAGGAACAAGACCTCACAGCGCTCGCTGGCCATCGCCGCGAGCTCCGTCATGTGCCGGCGGATGCCGCCGCCCCAGGCGTGCGTGATAAAGAGCAGCAAGTGCTTCGGTGATTCCGCAAGGCGGAGCAGATCGACCTGCCGCTGAAACGGTCGCGCCGGATCGTTCTTCAGAAATTCGGCGCGTAGGACCGGATAGTGTGGAAAGAGTTTGTCCAGGGCCTTTTCAGCCCGCGCCGCCAGCGCTTGCGCATCGGTCACGCCGAATGCCACTGCACCGGCATGGCCCACAAAAACATCGGCGGCGAGCACGTGGTGGAACCCCGCGCTCGAGGCGCGCAGACAGAAGTCCTGTTCCACACCGTAATCGCTGCCCAAAGGCCCCCCGTCGAACGCTCCGATAGCAGTTACGCACTCTCGGCGCAGATAAACGCACGGACCGCAAGTGAGCGGAACGGCGACCGATGCCCCGAAGTTGGCGCGCCGGAACAGGCTGTCGAGTGAGGCGACCGTGTGACCATCCGGGAGCGCGTTGCGGAAGCCGGTACGCGGATACCCCGCCACACCGCCGTAGCTGGCGAACGGAGCTACCGTTCCGATGTCGCGTCCCCTGGCAGCGTGCGCCGCGAGGCGATCGAGCCAGTCGTTGGCGACTTCGACGTCGCTGTGCAGTATGACGGCATTGCGATCCCGATGCAGCGCCAGCGCGCGGTTGACCGCCGCCGAAAAGCCCTGCCGCGACGGCTGCTGCAGAAGCGTGATCCGTTTCCGATCGCGCTGCTCACGCAACCAGCGGACGAGCTCCGGTTCCGGACACGCATCGTCGACGACGATGAGTTCGAACTGTGCCTGCTGCGGGAACGAGAGCACGCTCTCGATGCACCGCCTTACCGCTTCGAAACCTCGATAGACCGGAACGATGATGTCCAGGGTCACTGCGATCGCCCTCCGATCGCCGCGGGTTGTCGCATCCGTCGCCGCAATCGCCCCAGCGGCCACCGCAACCAGCCCTGCCATGACTCGCGGTACCGCAAGCGCGCAACGGACTCCGTCATGGTCGCAGCAGCACGCGCACGCTCCTGTTGCGCTTCCGCGAGCTGCGCTTCCAACGCGACCAGCTTGCCGCGCAGCGCTTCCTCTCGCTGCCGCGCGCTGGCAAGGTCGTTGACCGCCACGATCGCTTCCTGCAGGCGTTGCTCGGCGATCTTGCGTGCATCGAGCACATCCCAATACGAGTGCTTTTCAGCGAGCAATGCGCGCTCGTAGTCCCGATACAGGGACTGCGCGCCATCGTCGAATATTGACAATGCCGGCAGCCGCGGCAGCACCGCGCCCTGCCCGCCGCAGATCACCAGGAAGTAGACCGCGGGCGCTGGCGCGTCGAGAGTCTTTGCGCCGTCGCCGACCAGCGCAACGAGCTCCGCCACGCGCGGGTAGGACGAGGTTTCCGCCCACAACATCGAGTGCGCCAGGCAGCGCTGGCCGTACCATGCTTGTTGCGGGAACCGCGCGGCGAGCATCGACTTCAGTTCGTCGCGCGTCAGCTCTCTGACATGATACTCGTTGATGCAGCCGGTCTCTCCCGAGTAAGTCGGTTTGTTCGGTGACGAAATAATGAGGATTCCGTCGGCGGCCAGCACGCGGCGAAACTCCGCAAGCATCGCGTCCTGCGCCTCGATATGCTCTATCGTTTCGAACGAAATCACTACGTCGACGCTGTTGTCTGCCAGTGGCAGCGAAGCGCAGGACCCTTGGACAAAACGCAGATTGGTTTGCTCGCCGTAGCGCGAGCTCGCGTGCTGGACCGCAGCGCTGTCGATGTCGATGCCGGTCACGCAACCCGCAACGCTGGCGAGTAACCTGCCGCCGTATCCCTCGCCGCAGGCGCTGTCGAGAACACGCTTGCCAACGACCGCGGGAAGGACCACGCAATAGCGGTGCCAGTGCTCGTACCAGATCGCACCCCCGAGCTCGGGTGTGAATCGTTCGCCAGTGAAGGGAAGTGAGGCGCTCAATGACGCGACGCTGCATGGACGTTCAGTGGTCGGATTCACATTCCCATCCGCACTGACGCGAGGCCTGTATTTTACGCCGAGCTCGACTCCCGGTCCAAGCCGACGTCGAGATTGCGGACCTATCCGAGTTCCAGGACGACCGGCTGATGGTCCGACGCCTGCGTCTTCTGGTCGACGCGGACCGTGCTCACGCGCGGCACGAGATCGGCGGACACGAAGATGAAGTCGCAATGCTGCTCCGGCTCGCCCGGCTTCTCCTTCTCGTAGATCTTGAACGTCGACGGATGCGGCTCGCCCGGGTGAGCGACTTCCCAGGCGTCGGCGAGCGGCGGCGTGCCATCGGCAAATGGCTCGGCCATGCGCGCGTGCAGCGGATCGTTCGGCTCGAGATTGAAGTCGCCGGTCATGATCGTCGCCGCCGGGCGCAACCGGGTATGAAACGGCCCACCATCCCTGTCGACGATCGTGCCGAAGCGCGCGTGACCGCTGCCTTCGGCGTAGATCGCGCGCAACGCCTCGACCTGCGCAGTGCGCTTCTTCACGCCGTAATACTCGAGATGCGTCGTGATCACGCGTACGCTGCCGAAAGGCGCGCTCACGACCGCTTCCAACGCGATGCGCGGCATGCCGTTGACGCCCGGATCGACGGGGTACGGCAGCAGATGCCGGAACACCTGGCCGACCGGATAACGGGAGAAGATCATGTTGCCGAAGTGGCGTCGTCCGCCTTCCTCCGCAGGAACGTCGACTGCAACACCGGGCACCGGCTGGTATCCCGGCAACAGCCGGGCGAGCGCGGCGAACTGATTCTCGCCCCGGCTCCCCGGCAACCGCGGATCGGGAAAATTGTTGGCGATCTCCTGCAGACAGAGCACGTCGAAATCGGCGATCGCCTTGGCATGCTTGACGATCCTCGCCGGGTCGACCTTGTGATCGACGCCGCGACACCATTGAGTATTCCAGGTGATGAGCTTCACTTGATTCCCGCGCGCATGAAGGATTGAACGAATTGCCTCTGAAACAGCAGAAACGCGACCAGCAGCGGCGCCGTGGTCAACAGGGTCGCTGCGGTGATGATCGACCAGTCGATCCCCTGGTCGGTCGCCGAAAAGACCTGCAGGCCGACGGTCAACGGCCGCGATTCCACCGAATTGGTTATGATCAGCGGCCACAGAAAATTGTTCCAGTGGTAGCTCACGCTGACCAGCGCATACGCGAGATACACCGGCCGTGCCAGCGGCACGTAGACCTTCCACAACAACTGCAGCGGCGTGCAGCCTTCGACTCGCGCGGCCTCGTCGAGCTCTGCGGGCACCGTCTTGAATGTCTGCCGCAGCAGAAAGATGCCGAACGCGCTCGCCATGTACGGCAGCCCGATGGCGATGATGGTGTCGCGCAAGCCTAACGCCGTCATCGTCCGATAGTTTTCGACGATCAGGACGTCGGGCATGACCATGAGCTGGACCAGAACCAGCGCGAAAAGCACCGCGCGCCCCGGGAACGCGAAACGCGCGAAGGCATACGCGGCGAGCGTGCACAGGACGAGCTGCGCGGCAAGGATCATCGCGCACAGGATGATCGTGTTGACGAAATAGCGCGCGAACGGCGCCGCGTGCCAAGCCCTGACGAAGTTTTCCAGTGTCAGAGGCGCGGCGAGCACGAACCGGGTGGAGAATTCTCCCGGATGGAACGCGGTCCAGAAGGCGTACGCCAGCGGCAGGATCCACAGCGCGCCGAGCAGCCACGCGCCAGTGGTCTCAAGCCCCCGGCCGAAGCCGCGCGTGCCATGGACGGCCATGCTCATCGATAGTGCACCCTGCGCTCCAGGAATCCGAACTGGCCGAGCGCAGCCAATCCGAGCACGGCGAGCAGCACGATCGTCAGCGTCGCCGCATACGCCGGGTCCCAGAACCGGAAACCGATTTCATAGATGTAATATAGGAGGAGCTCGGTGGCATTGTCGGGCCCGCCCCGCGTCATCACCACAACGTGATCGACCAGGCGGAAGGCGTTGATGACGGCGTTGACCAGCACGAAAAACGTCGTCGGCATGAGCAGCGGAAAAGTCACGCGGCGAAAGAAGTACCACCGCGACGCACCCTCGATCGCCGCGGCATCCGCCAGCTGCGGCGACATCTGCTGCAGCGCAGCCAGATAGAAGATCATGAAAAAGCCGGCTTCCTTCCATACGGTGACGGCCATCAGGCACGCGAGTGCCGTGTTCTTGCTGCCGAGCCAGTTATGCGTCGGCAATCCGAACGCGCTCGTGATCTTTTCCAGCAGTCCGTACTCGGGCGTGTAGAAGAAAAGCCAGATGTTCGCCACCGCGATCATCGGCAGGATCGTCGGCGTGAAATAGGCGAGCCGCAGCAGGCCGCGTCCGGCGATCTTGCCGTTGACCCATGCCGCCATCAGCAGCGCGAGCGCAATCGACAGCGGAATCGTTCCGCCCGCGTACCAGAGGTTGTTCGACAGCGACTGCCAGAAGATCGGATCGTCGGCGAGTGCCCGATAGTTGTCGACGCCGACGAAGGCGCTGCCGCGTCCGGCCTTGGGCGTCGAATGGAAGCTCTGCCACAGCGTCGCGGCGGCGGGGTAATGCGTGAAAAGCGCGAGCAGCGCCGCCGCCGGCAGGAGCATGAGCCAGCCGTAGAGCCATTGTGAGGTGCGCGTCATGTGCCAGTCGATGCGCCCGCCGACCTTCCTGTGGCGTCATTCCCGCGTAGGCGGGAATCCCGATTGTGGAGCTGACGACCCTGGATCCCCGGGTCTCGCTGGCGCTCGCCCGAGGATGACGTCATGTGTAGGGCAGCGCAGTCTGACTGCGTATTTTTACTTCCGATACGGCCGCAGCAATCGCTCCGCTTCGCGTTGCGCGTCCTTCATCGCCTGATCGGACGTCTTCGAGCCAGTCAATGCAGCTTGCAGGCCGTCGTTGAGCGCCTTGGTCACGCGCTGGTTATCGTGCGTCGACAGCTCGGCGACGGCGTACTGCAACTGGTCGCGCGCGACCGCGGCGGCCGGAAAATCGGCGACGTACTTCTTCATCGCCGGCGTCTCCCAGGCATCGGGCCGCACCGCGACATAGCCGGTGTCGATGCCCCATTGCGCGGCGCGCGCGGGTGAAGTGATCCAGCGGATGAACTTCACCGCCGCCGCCTTCTGCTCCGGCTTCGTCTCCTTGAACAGGTAGAAGTTGCCTCCACCGGTCGGGCTACCCCGCCGCTTGTTCGCGGGCAGCATCGCCACGCCGAACTCGAACTTGGCGTTGCCCCGCACGTTGGTGAGATTGCCGGTCGTCGTCCACATCATCGCGATCTTGCGCTCGAAGAAGTCCTTCGGCGTCGTGCCCCACTCGACGATGCCCTCGGGATGCACTTTGTACTTGTTGACCAGATCGACCCAGAATTGCAGCGCCTCGATCACGCCTTGCTTGTCGTAGTAGGTTTCGGTGCCGGCGGGGTTCATCAGGATCACGTCGTTCTCGGTGGTGAGCCCCTGGAACAACCAATAGGGAAATCCCGACGACGGGATCTGCACGCCCCATTGCGTGACCTTGCCCGACGCGTCGCGCTTGGTGAGCTTCTGCGCATAGGAGGCCATCTCGGCCCAAGTCGCTGGCGCCTTGTTCGGATCGAGCCCCGCTTCCTTGAACATCTCCTTGTTCCAGTAGAGCACGATCGTCGAGCGCTGGAACGGAATCCCCCAGGTCTTGCCCCCGGTCTGGCTGTTCTCCATGAACGCCGAGTAGAAGCCCTTCACCCAGGCCTGGTCTTCCGGCGTCTTGATGTAGGTATCGAACGGCACGACCGCATCCTCGTCGATGAGCGTGTACATGTCGGTCGACAACAGAACCGCGGTCGTCGGTGCGTCGCCGCCCTTGGCCGCAGTCAGCGCCTTGGTGATCGCCTCCTGATACGCGCCGGCATAGATCGGCCGGACCTTGATTCCCGGGTTCTCTTTCTCGAAGTCCGCGGCCAACCCATCGACGATCTTGGTGATCGGCCCGCCGACGGCGACCGGATAGTAGAACGAGATCTCGACGCTCGCTTGCGCGAATGCGAGCGCGGAGAACATCGCGGCAAAGAAGCCGGTGAGCCAAGAGCAAAATGTCTTCATCGTCCTTCTCCCTCTTCTCGGTAACGTGATGTGGCTGCCCCGGGCATCCCCCGATCAAGTCGGGGTCAGCCCGGGCTACGCAAGCATCGTTGCGTTGTCGTGACTTGTTTCCTCTTGCGAGCGCCTGCCGCTCGTGCCGTCGAAGAAATGCTGTGCCCCGCGCGCCCACGACAGCCGCGTCGCGGCGCCCTGGGAAAGTCCTACCCGGCCGGCGACGCGCACCGCGAGTGTCTGACCCCCGACGCTGCAGCTGAGCAACGAATCGGCGCCGAGATACTCGATGGCGTCAACGCGCGCATCGACGCCCGCGTCGCGCCCGAGCGCGACATGCTCCGGGCGTACGCCCAGCGTGCTTCCGGAGAGCTCCTGCGGCGCGACCGCGGGGCCCGTCGTGCCCGCGATCACCGCGCCGTCGTGCCCGGGCTCGAGTACCAGCAGATTCATCGGCGGCGTACCGATGAATCGCGCCACGAAGACGTTTGCCGGCGTCTCGTAGAGTTCGACGGGCGTGCCATTCTGCTCGATGCGCCCGGCGGAGAGCAGGATCACGCGGTCGGCCATGGTCATCGCCTCGACCTGGTCGTGCGTGACGTACACCATCGTGATGCCAAGCTCGCGCTGCAGGTTGCGGATTTCCTGCCGCATCTCCTGGCGCAGCTGCGCGTCGAGGTTCGACAGCGGCTCGTCCATCAAGCACACGGGAGCCTCGGCGATGATCGCGCGGCCGAGTGCGACGCGTTGCTGCTGGCCGCCGGAAAGCTGCGACGGCTTGCGATCGAGAAGCTTGGACAGGCCGAGGAGGGCCGCGACACGCGTGAGCCGGCGGTCGCGCTCGGCGTCGCCGACCTTGCGCACGCGCAAGCCGAAGACGATGTTCTCGGCGACGGAAAGATGCGGGAACAGCGCGTAGGACTGGAACACCATCGCGATATTGCGCTGCGCCGGCGGCAGGCGAGTGACGTCGCGGCCGCCAATGAGGATGCGGCCCTGATCCGCCGGCTCGAGACCCGCGATCAGGCGCAAGGTCGTCGACTTGCCGCAGCCCGATGGTCCGAGCAGGACGTTGAGCGTGCCTTCGTCGAGCGCAAACGACAGGCCGTCGACGGCGCGCACCTGGCCCTCGGCGGTCGTCCAGTGCTTGCTGATGTTCTCGACGGCGATCGCCGACACGCGCTGCCCCTCCGGCCGGCAATGATACCAGCGGAAGCGTGCGGGCGGCGCGAGAGACTTACTCAGGCGAATCGGTCTTTTGGGTGATCATCGACTCGACGATGCGCGGCGTGAAGAGCGCCTGTAGACTTGGGGTGCCAAAAACGATGCGAAGACTTCGTAGCGTCCAGCAGCTCAAGGGGTTAAACCAGGGAGAACCGAATGAATCTGATGAGCTCACTTCGGCCAGTAGCGATGTTTGCGCTTGGCTTTGTTGCGTTGGAAGCTGCCGCCCAACCGACCGCGGATAAACCGGACCTCAAGGTCGGCGACAAATGGGAATTCAACCAGACCGTAAAAATAGTGCCCGGCGAGGAAAAGAGCGAGCCATGGTCACGGCGCGTAGTCGAGATCCAGCCGGACGGGCGAGTACAAGTAGCCACGGGGAAGGACGAGATACTTTCGCTCGACGCCATGTTGAATCGCATTGACTCGAGGGGACCCGAGTATTCGGTGGTGACGTACAAATTCCCGATGAAAGTAGGCAGTGAGTGGTCCTACTCCGCAAGAACGGGCGAGGGCGGCATGCTGGAACGGCGTGGAAGCTACAAGGTGGTTGCTTACGAGCCCGTGACCGTCCCGGCCGGAACCTTCGATTGCTTCC
>Ga0137372_10004524_pt1 | contig 13558 bp, 10 predicted proteins | sample SagtaG_6_FD_104911 | JGI IMG/M metagenome (GOLD analysis project Ga0137372, IMG submission 104911) | Vadose zone soil microbial communities from Sagehorn Ranch, Mendocino, California, USA - Sage1_R_60_16 metaG | ecosystem: Environmental > Terrestrial > Soil > Vadose zone | place: USA...
CAAGAGGTGGACGCCAAGACGATGACGATCCAGGTGATCGAAGGTCTGAAAGCGCTCGGGGCGAGCCCGAGTAGCACGTTCCTCATTCCAATGGAGTTCACCCGCCTGCTCGGCCAGATCGGCACCTATCTGGAGCAAGGCCTTGCCGGCGCGCCCGCAACGGGCAACGGGTGGCCGCGCCCGGAGGAGCGTCGCCTGGTGCCGCCACTCGAGTCCACGGATCCAGTGCGTTAGCCGGCCTCCCACCCCGGCAGCGCCGATGTGGCCGACGCCGGGAAGTGGCACGTGGTACGAGAGCACCAGCGCGTGCTCACGGCGCGCCAGCTCGATCAGGTTGCGGCGCGTCTCGGTGCGCAGCGTCTCCGCTGCCGACTGTCGCGCCGCCAATATGGTCTCCGTGGGGATGGCTGAAGACCATTGTCAATGTTGCGCGGCGATACACCCACCTCCGTCAGGCTTCTCGCGACCTCACCCACTTCGGGTCGTCCGGGTTGGGCGCCGTATCAGGTGTCGACGAGGATACGTCGGTCGCCAACTCGCACGAGGAGGCACGTCAGCGCCAGACTGCAATGGCTGTGCGTATGGGATCGACGGCGACATGATCCACGCAAGGTTCGACCATGTGCCGCGAACTATCCAAGAACGATCGGCACGCGAACGCGGCGAGCCTGACCGAGACCGAGGTAGCCTGAGGTAGACGTGGCCTACCAGCACCGACTTCGGGGCGGTTCGCCAGCACGGCTGGTCGCGACAACGCTGCTGGTCGCGACGGCGCTGCTGGCCGGATGCACAGCGCTGGCATCAAAAGCAGCCGTCGATGTGCCCGCGCCCGTGCTCGATGAGCCCGCTAGCCAGGCGCAGTCCGAAACCGCGATTCTGGCGGGCGGCTGCTTCTGGGGCGTGCAAGGCGTCTTCGAGCACGTGATCGGAGTCTCGCAGGCTCTGTCCGGATACACCGGTGGTAGCGAGGCGACGGCCGATTACGAAACGGTCAGCACTGGCACGACCGGTCATGCGGAGTCAGTCCGGATCACCTTCGATCCGCGGCAGATCAGCTACGGCCGTGTCCTGCAAATCTTCTTCTCAGTCGTCCATGATCCGACTGAGCTCGACCGGCAGGGTCCGGACGCCGGCAACGAATACAGGTCGGCGATCTTTCCAACCACCGACGAGCAAGCGCGCATCGCGAAGTCGTATATTGACCAATTGGAGCAGGCGGGCGTATTCAACGCGCCTATCGTCACTCGCATCGAGCCCGACAAGCGCTTCTATCCGGCCGAAGCCTACCATCAGGACTTCCTGTCGCGAAACTCGACCGATCCGTACATCGTGATCAACGACTTGCCGAAAATCGACAACTTGAGACGTACCTACCCCGACATCTATCGCGTCGATCCAGTGCCTGCGCACTGAGCCTGATCACACTGCTGAATGACCACCACCGTCGCTGGCGCTATGTTTGGCACTATCCGCCGCAAGCCGGGCGGGCTCACCATGAGGAGTTCGCGCGCTGGGCGCGCCGTTGCGAAAGTCGCGATCTTTCGACCACCTACTTCGCCTACGCCCTCAAGCTCGACAGCGCAGGCGAGCTTGTGCATTGATCATTGTGTGGATGCGCTTGAGGAGCAGTTATTGCGAGAGTTGGCCGAAGGCGGCCATCTCACCGCAGATGAGTTGGCGCGCCGAATACGTGCGCGACACTGGGCCGATCTGAGTACCGCTCTGACCCACCTGGCTGCAAGCGGCTACGTCACCGTGGTTGGTCCGCTCGGACGCGCCGAGACACGGTATAGGGCCCATCCCCAGGGTCTCGCCGCACTAGATCGTCCCACCTAACGCTGTAACGGGGTAATCTGCCACGCCTAGCCTCAGACTGGAAGAATTATCGCTTCCGGCCGCTCACAGGTGGCGAGTCGCTGGGGAGTGGCACAACAGCGAAGAGCCGCCGTGGCGACAGCTCCGTGGGATCCAATGTAATCTCGTGGTAAGCCCTCTCGGATGCGAACCGAGAACCTGGCGACTAAGAGTCGCTTGCTCTGCCATTGAGCTAGAGGCCCGCTATGTAGTTGAAGCCCTTAAGCCGCCTTGAGAGGAGGAGTGCTAGCCCAAGCTACTAAGAGTTCCCTGGCGAGCGAAGCAAAGAATTCGCGCGAAATCGACAGTTCTATGGCCTGAAACCGCCTGTTTCCCGCGCGCAGTCACTTGCTTCGAGTCAGCTGTCTCGCTTGCGCTCCTACGAGACGCGTGGTGCCTCCTGGCTTGAAGGCCGTTCGTGGACGTCGCCGGCCAGATCAGCCGTCGATCGACGCACGCGCCCAATGCGCGGGCTAAGCCGCGTTCCAGCGTAGCGCAGCGTCAGCCCGTTGCAGTAGTTTCCGCATGTGAGGCTTCGCGGTTCGCACGAGGTTGAGGAGAGCGTCAGTGAAGTCGAGGAGAATGCGATGCTCCGAAGACGGGACAATGCTTGGTTTGGCAGAGAGGCGGGTTGGTGGGCGTGAAGAAGATCGCCATTCTCGACGACTACATCGGGGTCGCCCTGGAATACGGCGAGTGGACAGCGCTGCCCAAGGACGCGGAGATCACCGTCTACCGGGAGGCGATCCCGCCTGAGCGCCTCGTCGCTGAGCTCGCCGACTACGAAATCGTTGTCATCACTCAGCAGCGGGCACGTTTCCCGCGTGCGGTGCTCGAAGGCCTCGCGAACCTGAAGCTGATCGTGTGTAACGGCCGAACGAGCAATGTTGTCGACCACGAGGCCCGCATCGAGCGCGGGATCCTGCTGTGCGGCACCGCGGAGACCGAGCGCGGCGCCGCGGTGCGCTCACGCGGCTCCGACGCACCCCGTGGCCTGCCCTCGCCGTCAGAAATGGCCTGGGCGCTCATCCTCGCCGTCACAAAGCGGATCGGTATTGAGGACCGGGTCATCCGTGCCGGTGGCTGGCAGACTGGCTTCCCGATCCCGCTCGCCGGTAAGACCCTGGGTCTTCTCGGCGCGGGCCACCTTGGCGGTGCGATGGTCCCGGTCGCGAAGGCGTTCGGCATGGAGGTCGTCGCCTGGAGTCAGAACCTGACCGAGGAACGATGTGCAGAGCTCGGCGTGACCAGAGTCACCAAGGACGAGCTCCTGTCGTCCGCGGACGTCCTTGGAGTCTTCCTTGTCTTCTCGGAGCGTTCTCGCAACACGCTGCGCGCCGACGACCTCGCCAAGATGAAGCGAGGCGCCATCCTGGTGAACATCTCCCGCGGTCCGATCGTCGAGGAGGCGGCCCTTGTCGCGGCGCTTCGTTCCGGTCAGCTCACCGGTGCCGGTCTCGACGTCTTCGACCGTGAGCCTCTTCCAGTGGATCACCCCTTCCGATCGCTCGACAACGTCGTCGTTACTCCGCACGTGGGCTACGTCACCGAGCACCTCTTTCGCTCCGCCTGGCAACGGATGGCGGAGGATGTCGCGGCATACCTCGCAGGAGCGCCCATACGGGTGGTGACCGATCCTACGGACTGTCCGCCAATGGCTCCGCGGTGATGCAGAGTTAGTTGGTTTGACGTAAGCGCTGGATCAACTGAGGGGACAAACACTCGTCATGCCTCAATAGAGGGATCGACAAAAGCGCGAGAGCTGCCTCATTGATGATCCAACCGAGGTGGATCACAGACGGCGCGACAAATCACGTGCTCGGCAAGGGTCCGCTATCCACTACCAGTGTGTAGACGAGTCGCATCTGTTAGTGCACGCTCAACACTCGCTGCACGCCGGCGCGCGCCCAGACTTCGCTTCGCCAAACGTCGCGGCAGATACAAAGTGACTTCCAGAATTGCGCTTTACGAAAACGACCCTGCGATCGAGGCTCTCCTGGAAGAGATTCTGTCCCTCAGGCAACTCGATGTAGTTCGGTGCTCGACACTCGCCGAGATCCACGAGGCAGTCGATGCCGGTGACATTGATGCTGTCTTGGCGGACACCTGGGGCCGGGGAACCGAGTTCTTGGCGAGTCTGAACGCGCCGAGGTCATGGCACTCGGCCGTCGTGTTCCGCTTCTTCTGATCACTGGCGTTGGTGGGCGATGGACTTCCCTCGCGAAACCCCGCCGTGGTGAGCAGGGCGGTCCGCGCGCCGGTGTATTCCAGGATCATGTTGGTGGCGACCGTTGTGCCGTGCACGATTTCGTCGATCGCGTCGCCTGACAGGGCATACTCCGCGAGCAACTGAGTGAGACACTCCACGATGCCTACGCTGGAATCGGCCGGCGTCGACCGGACTTTCCGCGTCGTCATCGAGCCGTCGGGCAACAGCAGGACGATATCGGTGAAGGCGCCTCCGATATCCACGCCCACGCGACACAGTACACGGTCGTTCATCTCAGCGGTGGATGATCGGTAGCACCACGTGCGACGGGAAGCCCCGGTTGAAGTGAACGACCATCACGTCTCTCGCGACAACAATTCCGTAGCGCGGCATGGAACATTGCACGACCGTCGCGTCGCCCAGGGCGGCTGGGGCGAGGGTGGCGTCCATGCAGTGCTCCTCGTTACGGCAGATCCTACTGGCGTCCGACATGTGCACGCTGACTGTCGAGAATCCGCGTGCGGCGCAGAGCGGCACACTGGTGTCGGCGCAAGCGGCTGCTACTATCGGCCCCAGGCGAGGGATCGGGGGCCAAGACGGGCGATCGTGCTGCTGGTGTACGTGGGGCGACGTCTGGCTGCGCTTGCGCTAACCCTCCTGTTCATCTCGGTTGTTACCTTCGGTCTGATGCGCTTCGTGCCGGGCGATCCGATCGACGTCCTGTACGGCGCTGAGCGCCCCGACCCGGCCGTCCGCGCTGCGGTTGCCCAGAAGCTCGGGCTCGACGAGCCCGTGCCAGTCCAATACGTGCGCTGGATGGGTCGGGCGCTGGTCGGCGATTTCGGTTTTTCCTACCGCTCCAGTCAGCCGGTGCTGGCGCTCGTTGCCTATCGCTTGCCGGCCACCCTACTGCTGGTTGCCGCCGCGATTGGTCTGACGGTGCTGATCGCGATCCCGTTGGGCGTTCTGACCGCTGTGCGGCGGGACTCGTGGTTCGACGTCGGCGGCATGGCCGCCGCGCTCATAAGCCTGTCGGTGCCGCCGTTTGTCTCGGGCCTGGTGCTGGTGCTGCTCTTCTCAATCATCTTCCACCTGCTGCCACCGATGGGCACGCCGGCCGCTCAAACCGGGCCGCTGGCCTGGCTCGCGTACCTCGTCCTACCGACGCTCACGCTGGCAGCGACGCTCGTCGGGGTCGTTCTGCGTCTGACCCGCTCGACTGTACTCGAGGAGCTGGCCAGGGACTACGTAAGTACGGCTCGCGCAAAGGGGCTGGTTGAGCACGTGGTGCTGGTGCGGCACGTCTTGAAGAACGCGCTGCTGCCGGTGGTCACACTGATCGGCCTCCAGCTCAGCTATCTCATCGGTGGCACAGTCATCGTTGAGATCGTTTTCGCCTGGCCGGGCATTGGCAGTCTGGCCGTCGACGCCATCCTGGGCCGCGACTATCCGATCGTGCAGGCGGTGGTGCTGCTGATCGCGACCCTGGTCGTTGTCATCAGCCTGCTGGTCGACCTCAGCTACTCCGTCCTCGATCCGCGCGTCAGGTTCGCGTGACCAGCACCAATCAGGGAGGAAGGGAGACATTTGGCATGCCACGGATCACACGGCGACGGTTCCTCGCAGGTGCCGCCTGGCTTGGCGCCGCGGTCGGGCTCCTGGAGATCGCCGGCTGCGCTCAGCCCGCGCCGGCCACCGTCCCGCCAACTAGTGCACCGGCGGCCAAGCCTGCGGCGCCGACCACCGCACCGGCGGCGCAGGCCGCGGCGACCAGCGCACCAGCGGCCAAGCCTGCGGCGCCGTCCGGCACGCCCAAGCGCGGTGGGATGCTCACCCTGGCAATTCACGAAGACCTGACATCGATGGATCCCCACAAGCTCCAGGGGGTCGGCGACATCCTCATCCAGGGGCTGATGGCCCAGCCACTGGTGACGGGCAACGCTAAGGACGAAATCGAGCCAGTCCTGGCCGAGAGCTACAAGTCCGACGATGGCGGCAAGAGTTGGACCTTCAAGCTGCGTCAGGGCGTGAAGTTCCACAACGGCAAGGAGATGACGGCCGAGGAGGTCAAGTGGAGCCTGGACCGTGTCCTCAACAAGGACGTCGGCGCCATCCTGTACACCGTTTTTACGCCGATCAACCTCAAAACGACCGTCGTCGACAAGTACACCGTCAAGATGGAGATCTCCGGCGGGTACGGCTCCTTCCTCAGCAACCTGGCCCAATCGACCCGCGCCGCCATTCTTCACCCAGACTCAGCTGGCGCCGACGGCCAGGTGACCGTGCCCATCGGGACTGGCCCGTTCCAGTACGTCGACCGGCAGCCCGGCGTCGAGTTCAAGGCCAAGCGCCACGAGAGTTACTGGCAGAAGGCTCCCGACGGCCAGTTGTTGCCATACATCGACGCGCTGACCATCAAGATCGCCGCCGATGCTTCGACGCGGCTGAACGGCCTGCGCTCGAGCGAGGTGGAGTTCATCACCAACCCGCCGCTCAACGAAGTCCAGAAGTGGGTTGACACAAAACCGCCCGAAGGTTTGGGCTTCAAGAAGTGGTTCTACAACTACTCCGATTACCTCGGGCTCAACTCCCGCCGCAAGCCGTTCGACGATGTTCGACTGCGCCAGGCCGTGCGCTACACGCTCGACCGCGACGCGCTCAACCAGGGCATGTACTTCGGGCTGGGCGAGGTCCACAACCAGCCGTTCAAGACGACCTCTTCCTGGTACCTGGATGTCCCGACGGTGAAGCGGGACCTCGCTAAAGCCAAGCAACTGCTGCAAGACGCCGGCGTCGGAGGCGGCGTGGACGCCACCATGCTGGTCTGGTCGCCGCTTCAGGACAAGCTGGCTGAGGTGAGCCAGGCACAGTTGTCGGAGGTCGGCATCCGCATGAAGCTGGATAAGCGCGATCCTGCCAACTTCCTCAAGGAGCTTCCAAGCTACAACTGGGACATTGCGACGCTCGTCATCGGCACCATCTTCCACCCGGACCGACCCTACTCGTACCTGGATCGGACTCACCTGTCACATCCCAACGTGGGTGGCTATGACAATCCCGAGATCGAGAACCTGCTCCAGCAAGGCCGCAACGAGCCCGACATGGCCAAGGCCAAGGCGATCTACAAGACGATCATCGAGAAGGGAATCGAGGAGGTCGGGACGCCCCTGTATACGACCAACCTACCGGTGGTAGACGCCTGGCGCGACTACGTCCAGGGCTTCGACGCCTTCGGCTACGACCTGGTCTCGATCAATGCCGAGATGGGCCTCCACAAGACCTGGATCGCGAAGTAATCGGGCCATCGCCGTCACTCCGCCTGCTCGCCTCGGCCTCACGCGAGATGCGTCAGTAGCAGTCTTTCCACGCATTTCCACCCGCAGAAGCATCTGGGGGGTGAGGGTGCTTACCTCGCGGCTGCTCGTAATCGGTCTGGCGATCTGCCTGCCGCTGCTGGTTGTGGCGGCGCTGGCGACGACTCTCGCGCCCGAGGGCCCACTCGTCATGCACATGGGCGACCGCCTCCAGCCACCGAACGCTGCCCACCTGATGGGTACTGATGGGTTCGGCCGCGACATCGCTTCGCGCGTCATATACGGCGCTCGAGTGTCCCTCGAAGTAGGCAGCGTCTCGGTGGTGCTCGGGCTGGTCGCCGGCGTCGCCATCGGCGCCGCTAGCGGCTACGTCGGCGGAACGTTCGACAGCATCCTTATGCGCTTCATGGACGCCGTACTCGCCTTCCCGGCCATCCTGCTCGCCCTGGTGATGGTGGCCATTCTCGGTCCCGGCCTTCTTACAGTGATGACTGCCGTCGCCGTCCTGCGTGTCCCGATCTTCGCGCGGGCGATCCGCGCCTCAGTGCTAGCCGAGCGACAGCGCGACTACGTTGAAGCGGCTCGGGCGATCGGCCAGCACGAAGCAGCCATCCTCGGCCTCCACATCTTGCCCAACGTCGCATCGCCGATCATCGTGCTGGCAACGAGTTACTTCGCAAGCGGCATCGTCGTCGAGGCCTCGCTGAGCTTCCTCGGGCTGGGTGTCGTGCCACCCGACGTGAGTTGGGGGACCATGCTGAGCGAGAGTCGCCAGTACCTCGAGGACTACTCCTGGACGGTTCTCTTCCCCGGTCTGGCGCTGTCGCTGGCGGTGCTAGGCTTCAATCTGCTCGGCGACGGCCTGCGCGATCTCCTGGATCCACGCCTTCGGTCAACTCTCTAGAGGGAGCTAGCCGTGTATGCGCCTGTAATCCTCAAGAACGTGATGGTGCCGATGCGGGACGGCGTCCGACTGGCCACCGATGTCTACCTGCCGGCCTCCGACGGCGCGGTCCTGCCTGGGCCCTTCCCGACCATCCTGGGCCGGACTTCGTATGACAAGGAAGCCGATTGGCTGTGGGTCAAGCCGGTTGCAGAGGCATTCGTTCCGCACGGCTACGCCGTCGTCCTCCAGGACTTGCGCGGTCGCCAGCGCTCAGAAGGCCGCGGTCAGTACCACCATGCGGTCAATCCACATGAGGGTCCAGACGGCTACGACACCGTCGAATGGATTGCCGCTCAGCCATGGTCGAGCGGACGCGTCGGCACGGTCGGCGTGTCCCACGGCGCCGTTGTCCAGGCCGCCCTGGCCCTCTACCAGCCGCCGCACCTGACGGCGATGTGGCTCGATGACGGCTTCTACAACTGGTTCACTAACGGCGCTCGCCAGGGTGGGGCCCTCGAGCTCGACACGCTCGGCCAGGTATTCCTGCACGGCCACGATAGCCAGGAGGCGCTCGATGATCCGACGATCGCCCGCGCCATTGCCGACGGCGCCGAGCACATGCGTGATTGGATCGCCTGGAGCCCCATCAAGCGGGGCGGCTCGCCGCTTAGCCTGATCCCAGCGCTCGAGGAGACTTTTTTCACGTACGCCACGCGTGGTACGTATGACGCGTTCTGGGCCCAGGACTGCATCAACTTCGAGGCACACCTCGACCGCTTTGCGGACGTGCCGACGGTTCTCCGGTGCGGCTGGTACGACGCTTTCGCTCTCGTCCACGGCGAGATCTACCCGCGCCTGGCCGATCGCCGTAAAACGCCGCTGCGACTGATCTTCGGACCGTGGATCCACAACAGCTGTGACCGCTCCTACGCTGGCGATGTGGACTTCGGTGCGAGCGCGGCCCTCGATGGCGGCGCTGGGCCATCCTTCAATGAGCTGCGCCTGCGCTGGTTCGACCGCTGGCTGAAGGACGCGCCAACCGGAGTCGACAATGAGCCGCCAGTCCGCATCTTCGTCATGGGCGGGGGCGACGGCCGCCGGAACCATGAGGGTCGCCTGCAACACGGTGGCCAATGGCGCTCGGAGCAGGCCTGGCCGCTGGCGCACGCGCGGCCCACACCCTACTACTTCCAGGCTGAGGGACAGCTGTCCCCCGACCGCCCGCCGGCTGACGGTTCCCCAGCCGGCTTCCAGTTCGATCCCGAGCATCCGGTGCCCACCATAAGCGGCAACGTCGTCGGCTTCTACGAGCAACTGCCGGTCCCGCACGGGATCCGCCGAGAAATGTCGTCGCCGCGCTCACGCATGCGCTCGTTCGTGCTGATGGGTGCCAGCCACCAGAAGGAGGAGCCGGATATCTTCGGCTGCGAGCCGCCCTACCCGCCGCTGGCCGCGCGGCCGGACGTACTCGTGTTCCAGACACCGCCGCTCGAGCGGGACGTCGAGGTTACTGGTCCCCTCAGCGTCCGCCTGTGGGTCTCGTCATCATGTGTGGACACCGACTTCACCGCCAAGCTTGTAGACGTCCACCCACCCAACGCGGATTACCCCCAGGGCTACGCCATGAATCTGGCCGACGGTATCTTGCGCACCCGCTTCCGCGGCGGCTACGAGTGCGAGGAATTGTTGCAGCCCGGCGAGGTGTACGAGATTGTCTTGCAGCTCGGGCCGACCAGCAACCGCTTCCAGGCCGGCCACCAGATGCGCGTCGACATTTCGAGCAGTAACTTCCCGCGCTTCGACGTCAATCCGAACACGGGCGAGCCACTCTGGCAGCACACCCACACCAACGTCGCACACAACACGGTCTACCTGGACGCCGAGCGACCTTCGCATATCTTGCTGCCGGTCGTGCCGTGAGCAGCCTGCAAGTGGAGCTCGACCTGAAGGTACCGATGCGTGACGGCACGCTGCTGTCAGCCGACCTCTACCGGCCTAGCGGAGCGGGACCCCTCCCAGCGCTGCTGTGTCGAACAATCTACGACAACCAACAACCGCGCTACCTTGAACCAGCGCGTACTTTCGCCGAACACGGCTACGCGGTTGTCCTCCAGGACTGTCGCGGACGCTACGACTCGGACGGCGTATGGGAGCCGTACGTGTGCGAGGCCGCCGACGGCTACGACACGCAGCAGTGGGTTGGGACACAGCCCTGGTGCAACGGCAGCATTGGTACTTTCGGCATCTCCTACGTCGGCTTCACGCAAGTCCAGCCGGCGCCGCTGCGCAGCCCGTATGTCAAGGCGCTCGTCCCCGCCGCCAACCAGGAGGACAACTTCGGCCACATCTATTGCGATGGCGTGCTGCAGCTTCAGAATACCGTCAACTTCGGCTGGATCGGCCGCCGAACAGTGCAGGCCGCCAACTGGCCGCTGGTCGACCTCGAGCGGCTCTACTGGCGTCTGCCGTTGCTAGAGGCGCTCGATGACGTCACGGACCGGCCGATCTACCGCTACTTCATCCAGCACCCAACCTTCGACGGCTACTGGAGGTCATACAGCCTCAAAGGGCGTTACGCCGAGATCGACACACCCGCGCTGTTCATCACCGGCTGGTATGACAACCTGGTCCACGAAGTGTTCAAGTGCTTCGCCGGCTGGAGCCAGCAGGCGCGGAGCCCGGCCACCCGCGCCCGGTCCAAGCTGCTGGTCGGCCCATGGACACATCGCATGTTAGGCAGCGCCGATCCTTTCGGCGATGTCGACTTCGGGCCAGCAGCAGCGGTTGATCTTACGGGCGTCCACCTCCGCTGGTACGACCGGCGCCTGAAGGACCTGGCCAACGGTTTCGACGACGAGCCGCCGCTGCGGCTGTTCGTGATGGGCGCCAACGTTTGGCGGGACGAGCGCGCCTGGCCACTCGAGCGCACGATCTTTTCGCGCTACTACCTCCATAGCGGTGGGCGGGCGAACTCGCTGTTCGGCGACGGCACGCTCAGCACGCAGTTGCCCGATGACGAGCAAGCGGACACCTTCGTCTACGACCCCGCCCGGCCGGTGCCGACGCTGGGCGGCCAGAGCCTGTTCGTGGATAACGGCGGCCCGCGCGATCGACGGCCGGTCGAGCGGCGGGATGACGTGCTGGTCTACTCGACGCCGGCGCTGGATCGGGACGTCGAAGTCACCGGGCCGGTCGAGCTGGTGCTGTACGCCGCGTCGAGTGCCGTCGACACCGACTTCACCGCGACACTTGTTGACGTCCATCCCAACGGTCATGCGATCCATGTGTGTGAGGGAATTCTGCGAACGCGTTTCCGCGAGTCACTGGAGGAGCCGAGCCTGATCCAGCCCGGCCATGTCTACACATACCGCGTATCCCTGTGGGAGACAAGCAACGTCTTCCGGGCCGGGCACCACATCCGATTGGAGGTGTCTTCGAGCAATTTCCCGCGCTTCAACCGCAACCTGAACACGGGCGACGACCTGGGCACCGGGACGCGGCTGGAGCTGGCACACCAGACGATCCCGCACACGCCGGCCTACCCGTCGCACCTGCTGCTGCCTGTCATCCCGACCTGACGAGGGCGGACCGAGAAACCTGGGGGGATGCGATCGAGGCTGTCCGCAGCTAGGCGCCTACGTGCGTGAAGCGGGCTGCCGAAAGAAAAGCAACCGGCTGATTCGTGCGCCCATCGACAGCCAGATCCGCGAGTACTTCGCCTATCACCGGCGCGAACTTGAAGCCATGTCCGGAGAACCCGCACGCATACACGACGCGCGAATCATGCGGGTGCTTATCAACTACAAAGTTTTTGTCGGGCGTCATCGTGTACAGACAGGTCAGCGTTGCGGTGACCTGGCCGCGTGCCCCCGGCAGGTAGCGCTCGAGCACTCCCATGAACATCGCGATCTCCTCGGCGTCGACGCCGCGTCGAACGGTGTCTGGTGTACAGACTTCGCCGACGTCGTGTCGGCCGATCTTTAACCCGTGATCGGGCATCCCGTAGTACTCGCCTTCCGGCACGGCGATCGCATAGGTCGGGCAACTCTCAGGCGCGTACAGCTCGGGCCGCGTCGGCGCGACGAAGATATTCACCACTCGTCGCACGCTAAGCGGCAAGCCCAACTCAAACAGGATCGACCCGGCCCAGGGCCCAGCCGTCACGATCAAACGATCGGTGGTGTAGCTCGCCACATCCGTCTGCACCCGTAGCCCGGCCCGATCAACAGCCCACTGGCGGACCGCTTCACCGTGGTGCATCTGCGCTCCGTAGCCGTCCGCAAGCGCCAGCAGCGTCGCCAGACAACGTTCGGCATGGAGCACGCCACCACTCGGCTCGAACACCGCGGTCAGGTCGCCGTCGAGCCGAAAGCCGGGGAACCGCTGACTGACCTCCGCCTGTGCGACAACCTCGAACGGAAGGCCGAAGCGTGTTCCGCTTGAGATTGTTCCGGCAATGAACTGGCTCTCCGGCGCGCCCAGCAGCAAGCTGCCCGTCACGCGCAGCAGAGCTTCTCCGGACTCCGCTTCGAGCCGCTGCCAGGCGGTGTAAGCGCGTTCGACCAGCGGCACGTACTCCGGCGCCTGGAAGTAGGCCTTGCGAATCGCGCGACTGGTACCGTGCGACGATCCGCGCGCGTGCCCCTGCTCGAACGCATCCAGCCCGAGCACGCGCAGGCCGCGACGGGCGAGCTCGTACAGGGCGGCGCTGCCCATGATTCCGAGCCCAAGGACGACCGCGTCGTAGCTCAGATCCCCTCCGGCTAGTCACCCGTCAGGGCTGATCGGGGGTTGTCCACGGTCAATGTTTGGATCTGCTCGTCGCTCAGCCCCGCCTGCCGCAGGCGGGGCACAAAACCTGTCAGAACGTAGTCGTAGCCTTGTCCCCCGTACGCTCGGAGGTGGGGCTTCATGCACACGTCATGTGACAGCAATATGCGATGCAGAAAGCCCTGATCGATCAAGCGTATGACCCAATCCAGGCGTTGCTCGATATCCCACTCGTAGAAGCCACGGCCGATTGAATCGAACTGCACGAATGCGCCACGGCGAGCGACCGCGGTGTGGAAATCAGGGTGTGGGTAGAAATCGCAGTGACCAATGATCACCCGGCCCAGATCGACACCCTCATCTTCGAGGATGTCGAGTTGCGCCAGTCCGACCGGTGAGCGAACGCCGTGCGTCGTGATCGTTACACCGGTCTGCTCGTGTGCTCTCGCCGTGGCGCGCAGCACGCGCTCCTCGGCCGGCGACACGTAGTGCACATCGGCTCCAATCTCGCCGATGATCCCGGCG
>Ga0137372_10004525_pt1 | contig 13557 bp, 8 predicted proteins | sample SagtaG_6_FD_104911 | JGI IMG/M metagenome (GOLD analysis project Ga0137372, IMG submission 104911) | Vadose zone soil microbial communities from Sagehorn Ranch, Mendocino, California, USA - Sage1_R_60_16 metaG | ecosystem: Environmental > Terrestrial > Soil > Vadose zone | place: USA: California...
CTCGGAAGGCAGGTCCGGCCGGAGAGTCGCCGCAGCGGGAGGCGCTTCTTTGATGATGCGGCGAACGAGGCGCGACGTGTCGTTGTCGTCGAACGGGACCCTTCCGGTGAACATCTCGAAGAGAACGACCCCCATCGCGTAGACATCGGTCAAGACGCTCGGCGCCGCCCCCCGGAGTAGCTCCGGCGCCAGGAACTGGGGCGTTCCGGGCACGGTCTCCTCTTCTCCATGAGAGACCGCGGTCTCGACGGCGATCCCGAAGTCCATGAGCTTGGGTGTTCCGTCGGCCGTCACGATCACGTTCTCGGGCTTCAGGTCCCGGTGCAGCACGCCGATGCGGTGGGCTGCCGCAAGTCCCCGGCAGATCTTCTTGGCGATCGCGAGCCCGCGGCCCAGAGCCAGTACGCGCTCGTCGGTCTCGATCTCCTTCAAAGTCTTTCCCGGGACGAATTCCATGGAGACAAACTCCTCGCCGTCCAGCTCGACGAGGTCGAAAACTCTGCAGACGTTCTCGTGCGTGACCCGGCGGGACAGGATGATTTCCTGCCGGAGCGTCTGTTGCCGTTCCGGCGACATCCGGTCGGGCCGGATGCGCTTCAAGGCGATGTCGCAATCAAGCTTGACGTCCCGCGCGCGATAAACGACTCCCATGCCGCCGTAACCGAGGACGGATTCAATCTTGTAGCGCTCGCCGAGCAGTGTCCCGGACTCGAGCGGCCGGTCGGCCGATGGTCGCGGCCTCTTCCCCAGGGCCTCGCGGGTTGGAGACTCGCTGTCGCGGGACACGGCGGGATTGTATGGCCTTTGACTTCGACTCCGGGGGGGCATAGATTGGTCCTTTCAAAGCTTGAAAGCGAAGTTTTTTAGGAGGAGAGAAGCCGTGGCAAGACCTCTTCGGGTCCGATTCCGCTCCGTCTCTGTTCCACTGGCGATCCTGTTTTTCCTGACAGCCGTTCCGGCATTTCCCTCCGGTTTTCAGCTCAACACGCAGGGAGCGCGGGCGATGGGCATGGGCCTCGCGTTCACGGCGGTGGCCAACGACCCGTCGGCCATCTTCTTCAACCCCGCGGGGCTCGGCTGGCAGAAGCATTTCGAAACCGAGGTCGGCGGGTCGTTCATTACCAAGACGAAGGGAGACTTCACGGGGGATATTTTTTATCCGGGGATTGGCGCCTCCGAGAGGGAGCACAAGACGACCTTCGTGTTGCCGACCCTCTACGTCGTCGCCCCGCTGACCTCGGAGATCAACTTTGGCCTGGGGATCTTCTCTCCGTACGGGCTCGGTTTCCGTTGGGACAACGCGGAGACGTTCTCCGGGCGCTTCATCGCCCAGAACGCGGTGATTCAGTCGGTGGACCTGAATCCGGTTCTCTCCTTCCAGGCAACTCCGGCGATCGCGATCGCGGTCGGGGCGGACTACCGTTTCTCCAAGGTTCAGCTCGAGAGGAACCAGGCGGCCATCAACCCGTTCACCAACTCGGCCGTGGACGTCGCGCACATTAAGTTGAACAGTGAGTTGAAGGACAACCACGGCTGGGGATGGAACGCGGGCGTCCTGGTGCGGCCGATCCCGCAGCTCTCCTTCGGCGCCGCCTACCGGAGCAAGATCAAGGTGGACTACGACGGGACAGCCAAGTTCGAGCAGCGGCTGACGGGCAACGCGCAGTTCGATGGGATCGTGGCCTCGCAGCTGCCCCAGGGAAGCCATCCGGTCACGACGAGCATCGAGTTTCCCGGAAGCCTGAACCTGGGCGCCGCCATAACGCTCCCGGGCCAATTGACCGTCTCGGGCGAAGCCGACTGGACGGAGTGGACGAAGTTCCAGAGCCTGGACATCCTCTTCCCGGACCTGACGGGACGGGACCTCCATCGGCCAACCGACTGGAAGAACTCGTGGGCTTATCGCGGGGGACTCGAGAAGAAGTTTTCGAACTTCGCGGTGCGGGCCGGCTACTACCGGGACAAGACGCCGCAGCCCGTCGAAGATGCCGGTCCGATCCTGGCCGACAACGACCGCGACGCCTATTCCCTCGGCTTCGGCTACGACACGGAGCGCTGGGGGGTGGACGTCTCCGACCTTTACATCAAGTTCAAGCGACTGGACACTGCGGGGCGGTCGCACGACAACTTCTTCGGGCAGTACCGAGAATCGGCCAACGTCTTCGCGTTCAGTCTCAGGGTTTCGTTCTAACCAAGGAGATCAATGATGAAAAAGATGCTGCGCGCGCTCGTTCTCAGCGCCGTCCTGGCGCTCGTCACGGTCTGTCCGGTCCTGGGTCAGCCGAACTTCACGAAGTACGTCGCCCTCGGCGACAGCTACGGCGCCGGGTTCTCGGCTGGATGCCTGGTCGCCCGCAACCAGCAGTTCTCCTACCCCAACACCCTCGCCAAGCAGTTCGGGATCAGCGACTTTCAGCAGCCGACAGTCTCCGACCCGGGTCTCCCGGTTTGCACTGGCCTCAAGAGCCTCATCCCGGTAACGTTCGGACCGATTTCGACGACGAAGGTCGGAGCGCCGACGAACCTCGCGCTCGCCCGCGCCTATGACAACCTCTCCGTGCCGGGTTACAAGATCGCCGACGTCTCCGACAAGCTGACCGACGGCGGCGGCGCCGCCGATCTCGTCCTGCGGGGCAAGGGAACGGCTCTGACCCAGGCACTCTCCCTGAACCCGACGTTCATCACCCTCGGGATCATCGCTAACGACATCCTGACGGCCGGCGGGGCGGGGTTCCTCATGGATGGTGTGACCGCGACGCCGCTCGCCGTCTTCACAGCGAAGTACAACGCCGTCGCGGCGGCCCTGAAGGCGAGTGGCCGGACCGGAGTCTTCCTCGGAACGCCGGAGCTCCGTCTCATCCCGCTCGCCAGCACGCTTCCTCCGGTAGTCCTGGATCCTACGACGAACAAGCCCCTCCTCGTCTTGGGGCACACGGTCCCCCTGCTCGGCCCTCGGACGGACTCCACCTGCTCGACGGCGCCCTGTCCGCTGCCCGCGGGAACGCTCGTCACGCTCGGCGCGAATGCTCCGCAGGCGGCTCTCGGCGGAAAGTCGCTCCTCGGCGTCGGCTTCGGCATCCCCTGCGCGATCGCCCCGACGCTCTCCCAGTGCGGCAAGCCGCTTCCCGATGGCGGCTTCTCGCCGCCCTCCACGGTCAACATCGGCGTGCTGCTCTATCCCGACGAGGTGGCCGCGATCGATCAGCGAATCAAGGACATGAATGCCGTGATCAAGGCGGCCGCTGAGGCGAACGGTTTCAAGTACTTCGACTTCTATGCATTTGCGCAGGACTTCGAGGCCAATGGGCGCAGGTACGGGGGTATCACGATCACGAAGGACTTCGTCACCGGCGGGATGTTCGCATACGGCGAAGCGGTCCACATGTCCAACATCGGCTATTCGATCCTGGCCGACGAGCTGATCCAGTTCATCAACTCGGCTTACGGGACAGACGTCCCGCGACCCGACATGTCGGTGGCGCTCTTCACGCCCGACGTGCCGGCGCCCGGCACGACCGGGATCGGCGCGACGGTGGATACCGCGCTCTTCTTCGACGTAGAAGCATGGAAGGGTTTTTTCAGGGAGTTCCCTCTCCAGGATGCTTCCTTGAAGCTCGCTTTCCCGGGCGAGACCGAAGTGCCAGACAGAGCGCCCGTTGTGCTCCCGGGCCGGCGCGGCGTCCGGGACTGACGCCTGCCTCCAGTCCACCGAGCCCCGGGGCGCCTCTTGTCCCGGGGCTTTTGTTTTGTGCCCTGCTTTGCTAGATTTCGCCCTCTTTTGGAGGATCGCAACGGCCCATGATGATCCCGGCGACTCAGCTTCGCAGCGGCACGCTCATCATCTACAACGGCGAGCTGCACCGTGTCCATGACGTCATTCACAAGACGCCCGGCAACCTGCGAGGATTCGTGCAGGCCAAGATGCGCAACCTGCGCAGCGGAGCGATGAATGAGCACCGCTTCGGCTCGACGGACCGGGTCGAGAAGGCCTCTCTCGACGAGCGGGAGATGGAATATCTCTACTCCGACGCCGCCGGCCACCACTTCATGGACCAGGAGTCTTATGACCAGGTGGCGCTCTCCGATGAGGTCATCGGCGAGCAGATGGCCTACCTCTTGCCCAACACGGTCATCCACGTGGATTTCTTCGAAGAGAACCCCGTCGGCATCGAGCTGCCCAACACCGTGACGCTCAAGGTCGTCGATACCCAGCCCGGGATGAAGGGAGCCACGGCTTCCGCATCCTACAAGCCGGCCACACTCGAGACGGGCCTCCAGGTGATGGTCCCGCAGTTCGTTGAAGCGGGCACCAAGATCAAGATCGATACTCGCGATAACAGCTATCTGGAGCGCGGCTGACCGAATATGCTGGAAAAGCATAACTAACTGATTTGATTGATCTTTCCTATTGACGTCGGTTTGCGCCCCCCGGGATAATCGCGACCGTGCGAAAGGCGCCGGTCATCCCGGCGGTCCTACTCGGGGCCGTCTTCGTTCTGCTGGCTTTGCCCTCGATCCTCCAGGCTCGTCCGGCCAGGAGCCGCGCTCCGCATCGCTCGCACCGCTCGGCCGTCCCCCATGCCACCAGGAACCCGGCTCACGAGAAAGGGAAGACCCTGATCCATCAGAATGAAGGTGGGGATGTCGTCATCGACCGCATGGAGGTTGTGGGACTGCATTTCTACGGACCAACGCTGCCCGCAGAGCCCCAAAACTACCCGCAACCCATTTGCGAACCGATAGATACGGTGGTCGAGGTCCGGGTCCACGATGCCGAAGCGGGAAATCCGGATACACTGGAAGGAGAGTCCGCGGAAGAGGTTGGAGAAGCCAGCGGCCCCGTGGAGATTCAGGGTCTCGCTGCGACCGGCCACGGTCTCTCGGCGGCGAGCCAGGGTATTTCCAGGATCGCCCGGAAGCTGGGATCGTTCTTCCGTCCGAAATCCTCTGACGCCCGGGTGCGCCCCGAGGATGTGGACTTGGACTTGCTGCTCGCCCAGGACTTCCTGATCCCGGTCGAGGGGGTCAATGTGGAGAAACTGCGAGACTCTTTTCTCTCTCAGCGTGGACGGTACGCTCAGCACCTGGCCATCGACATCGGGGCTCCCAGAGGCACGCCGGTGCTCGCCACGACCGACGGGCGGATCGTGCGGGTCGCGCGCGAGAAGCGGGGCGGCAAATCCATCTATCAGAGGGACGCGACCGGCAAGTACCTCCTCTTCTACTGCCACCTTTCCGGCTACGCGGAGGACGCGAAGCCCGGCAAGCTGGTCCACAAGGGAGACATTCTCGGGTACGTCGGCGCGACCGGACACGTGGTCGGAGGATCGCACCTGCACTTCTCGATCACCCGCCTCCCCGAAGACAGCGGCAACTTCAAGTCGGGCCTCGCCATCAACCCCTACCTTCTGTTCCTCGCCGGCGTCCGGTAACGTCGCTCCGCGCGCTCCGCGGGATCTACGCCTGACGGCGTGATCCCGCTCCGGCGCTTCGCTCCCGCGGCGCGAGCTCCTCCCCTCTGGGGGACTCCTCGCGCCGCGACCGGGGCAGACAGGAACGGGGCGGGAACTTCTAGACGGTGCGGACGTCGCGGAGCGTGAGGAGTCTCTCCAGCCAGAGGTTCGTCAGTTTCTCCGAGACGGTGTTCTGGCGCAGGCGGGCAGCGAGGTTGTTCCAGTCCATCTCGTCCAACTTCTGATCCTGGTTGAAGCAGGAGAAGACGATCTCCTTCTCGGCGCCCGTCAGGGGATCCACATGGCGCTGGAGGCACTGCGCGCAGACCTCTTTCATCATGCACTGCATCGGCGAGTTGATCGAGCCGATGCCGATATGTCGCGGGGACAGGTACGGCGAGAGGACACCGTGGCGGGCGCGGGCCACGGCGGCCATCATGCGGTCTGACCCGATGGCGATCAGCCGCTCCACGTCCGAGAGGCGGATCGGAGTCTTTCCCAGAGCCCCAGAGCCGTAGGCCACCATGGCCTCCACGATGTTGCCGACGAACTCCCGGTCGTCGGGGCGCCGGACCGGGATCGTTTCGCCGTGGTCCACAGAAAGGACCAACACATCGGCCGCGGCCTCGATGTCTTCGCGCTTGTAGAAGTCCACGGCTTTCTTGTAGCCGGCAAAGTAGATGACCTGGTTGCCCAGGGCGCGCGCCTTCTTGCCGATGGAAAGCAGGACGGCGTTGCCGAGCCCGCCCCCGCAAAGGAGCACGGTCGAGTTGCGGGGAAGCTCGGTCGCGCTGCCGGTGGGGCCCATCGCCAGGACGGGCTCGCCCGGCTTCAAGACGCTGCACAGCCGCGAGGACGCTCCGAGCTCGAGCGCGATCATCGAAAGAAGACCCTGCTTCCCGTCCACCCAGGCCCCCGTCAAGGCAAGCGGCTCGATCAAGAGCGGCGAGCCTTCGACCACGGGGGCGTGCGCCTCGTAGTTCTGGAGCCGGAAGAATTGTCCCGGCTCGAAGTTCTCGGCGGCAGCCGGCGCTCGCACGACGACCTCGACGATGGTGGGCGTCAAGCGGTTGACGGCGACGACGCGGGCGGTCAGCCGGTCCTCCACGCGGCGGCGGAACTCCTCCCACTCCTCTTCCGGGGCGGTGGGCCTCTCCGGCACGTCGCCCAGGAGCACGGAGGTGATCGGAAGGTACCCTCGCCTCGCCGACGCCATGGCTTTGACCACGTTGCCGTTGAAGGCGGGATGGTTGTCCCCGAAGAAGGTGATGAAGCGTCCGTTCCGTGCGTAGCCGGTGAAGAAGGCCGACTCGTCTGTCGCGGAGGAGGCGACGAGCTTCCAGCCGCCCCGGCCGTCCGGCTCGGCGCGGTGGGGGAGGAAGAAGCGCCTTCGCTCGTCCATGGGGAAAGTGCCCGGCTTCTCCTTTTCGTAGGTGATGTTGGGAGTCGTGCCGGCCGCGACCCAGCAGGAGCGGGCCGGCAGTTCCACGACATCGCCTCCGCGTGAGCGGCGAAACCGCACGGAGGCCAGATGCCCGTTGCCGTCGGCGACGGCTTCCTCCGGTTCCAGGTTTTCAATGAAGGAGATTCCCTCTTCCAGGGACTTGATGATCTCCTCGTGGTTCAACCGGTACGCCGGGGACTCCTCCAGGGAACGGCGGTAGACGATCGAGACGCCGCCCCACTCCTGGCAGAGGCGCGCGAAGTGGGGCATCTCTCCGGCCGCGTGGGCGCGCTGGCGCTCGCGGCGCACCTGTGTGCCGTGGTGGAGGAGGCGGTCCAGGATCTCCCGCTCTTCGCCGTCGAAGAGCGCGCGTATCCCTGTCTCTCCGCGCTCCGCGACGAGCTTCTCGTAGCGGGCGAGCATCTTCTCGGCCAGCAGGGGGTAGTAGGCGAGAAGCTCCGTCGCTGTGTCGATGGCGGTCAGCCCACCGCCGATGACGACCGCCGGCAGCTCGACCTGCAGGTTGGCGAGGGCCTCTTGCTTGAACGCACCTGTCAGCTGCAGCGCCATCAGGAAGTCCGACGCCTTTCGGACGCCGCGGATGATGTTGTTCTTCATCCCGATGATCGTGGGCCGGCCCGCGCCCGCCGCGACGGCCACGTGGTCGAACCCCGACTCGAAGGCCTCCTCGGCCGAGAGCGTGCCTCCGAAGCGGACACCGCCCAGGATCGAGAACCGGGCGCGCCGCGCCAGCGTCAGGTGTACGAGATTCAGGAAGTTCTTGTCCCAGCGGACGGTGATCCCGTACTCGGAGACCCCTCCGAATCCCGCCAGCGGACGCCGGGAGAGCGGCAGTTCGATCTCACTCCAGTCACGGATGGCCCGGATTCCTCTTCCATCGGCGCCCGTCCAGTCGGCCGGCAGAGGCTCGATCTTCAGCCCGTCGATTCCGACGACGCCGAAGCCCTCGTTGACCAGGAAATGGGCGAGCGTGTAGCCGGCCGGGCCCAGGCCGACGATCAGGATCTTCTTGCCGTTGTATGGGAGCGCGTAGGGCCGGGCGGGGGAGAGCGGATTCCACCGGGTCAAGAGCCCATAGATCTCGACTCCCCACGGAAGCGCCAGGACGTCGGTCAAGACCCCCGTTTCGATCTGAGGGATGTTGACGGGCTCCTGCTTCTGGAAAATGCATCCCTTCATGCAGTCGTTGCAGATGCGGTGGCCGGTACCGGGGCACATTGGGTTGTCGATGCAGATGAGCGCAAGCGCTCCGATCGAGTCGCCTTCGCGCCGCAGCTGGTGCATCTCGGAGATCTTCTCGTCGAGCGGGCAGCCTGTCAGAGGGATGCCCAGAGGGTTTTTCTGGAAGGTGGCCGTCTTCTCGTCGAAGAAGCCCTTCGAGCAAGAATCCTTCTCCCGCTCGTGGCAGAGGATGCAGTAGTGGGTCTGTCCGAGCACCTCGCGGCGCGTCATGCGCCGGTCCGTCAGCTCGAAACCATCGCGGCGGCGCCGACGGGACCAGGGTCCCACACGCTCCTCCGGAAGAGCGCGGTTGGGCCGGTCGGTCTCCACGAGGGCGTCGTAATTCATGGGGTCCGGCAGGTGAAAGGAAGTCCAGCCGCGGACTTCCGATGCCAGCTCCGCATGCCGCAGGCGAGCTTGTGACCAGAGGGCGTAGGTCGCAAGAAGGGCTTCCAGGAACGAGAGAAGCGCCTCGTCGGATTCTCCCTGCGGACGGGGGAGCGACGGGGTGGAGCACTCGAGCGCGCGGCGCGCCAGTTCGCGCGCCCTGGCCCGGGAAGCGTCCGGAACCCGCGGGATCTTCTTCTGCCGCACCGCCGAGAGGAAGTCACTTTCGAGATCGAGGAGTCCGACTGCGAGTTTCGCCGTCGCGAGCTCCGGATCCTCTCTCCAAGGCAGTTCCGGGTGAAGCTCCCGCTCGATGCATTCGGCGGCTTCGCGAAGAGTAACGTCGCCGCCGGCGGGATCGTCCGGCAGCTTCGCCTTGACGGCCCGTCGTTGGAGAAAATCCCGGCGGAACCGGAAGAGCACGGCTTCGGGTCCGGAGGAGGCGCCCTGCGCGCGCCACTCCTTTTCAACTCCGAAGAGACGCGCGACAAAGCCTCCCAGCGGCCTCGCGGCCTCAACCAGCAGGCGGGAGCATGAGAGGGGATCCAAGGACGTGGGGTCGGCCCGGTAGGCGATCAGCCGCGCGTGGAGGTCGGCGTTTTCGCGCCGGAGCTCCTCCAGGAACGCGCGATCCAGGTCCACCAGCCGCTCGTCGCGGTGAAGATCCTGGTATGTGAAGCCCTCGACGCCGAGAGAGAAATCCCTCTCGGCGAGGGTTGGCGGCGGACCCGTGGTCTCCAAGGCGGCGGATTCTACCGCGTCCCCCGAACCGGTGGTCCCCCTCTAGGTAATGGTTTTCTCGGGCCCCGGTCGCGGCGCGCAGCGCCGTTGCGCCCGCAGGCGCAGGTCCCGCGCAAGCGCGAGCGACGTATTAGTCCCGGATCAGCCCTGCGACCTGGAGAAGCTCGTGGCCGCCGCGGGTGCCGAATTCACGACCTTGGACGCTATCGCCCGGAGTGTCCATTGTCAATATTAGTAATGATTATCTTTTGTATTTTCCCCGCCCTTCGGGCATACTGGGCGGGCCGACACAGGATTGCGGCCTTTCGGGCTCCTGGAAGTTGAAGCGCGCGGGAGTCCGAGGACCTCGGGCGGACGGACAAGAAGGAGAAGAATCATCGAAAGGCAGCCCCGTGCCGGGGGAATCGTCCGGAGGCAGACGCTCCAGCGGCGCGTGATCTGCGAGACCGTGCGGTCTTCCCGGATCCATCCGACCGCCGAGCGCGTCTACGACCAGGTCCGCCGTCGTCTCCCGCGGATCTCGCTGGGGACCGTCTATCGAAATCTGCAGCTTCTGGTCTCGGAAGGAGAACTCCGGGTCTGGTCCCGCGGCGGGCAGGCCCGCTTCGACGGCGACCTGTCCGATCACGACCACTTTGTCTGCGAAGCCTGCGGCCTGCTGCTCGATCTCGAGCGTCCAGCGGCGGCGCTCTCGACGGAGAAGAGGCTCCGGGCGCGCGGTCACGAGGTCAACGACCGGGTTCTCGATTTCATCGGGCTCTGCCGCGACTGCCGGCGGAGCCGAAAGCAAGCGCCCCGGCGAGACGGCGGACCGAGGGCGCGAGGCAGACCGTGACTCGCGGAGGTCGCGCCTGCTGATCTCGCGACGTCATTCCGACCTGATCCACAGCCGGGTGCCGGCCGGCAAGAGATGCTTCCAGCGGGATCGGGCTTCCGCCAGGCGCGGGGATGCGAGGACGGCGACCAGGATCACCGGGTCGAGGGCCAGCCAGCGCACGCCGGTTTTCTGCAGCTTCTCCATGAGGAGCCGATTGACCCGGACGCGTCGCGGGTGCTCGACGATCCATAGGCGCGCGTCGCTCGCGAGAGCGGCTCGCGCGCGCTCGGAAGTCACCAGACCCTCGAGGAGCAGCGCGGCGTTTCTCTCGCTCGCGTGGCCCGCGCCGCGGCGGCCCAGCGCCGGAGCAGGCGGGAGCGAGCCGAGCAGTCCTTCGATGGCGTCGAAGACGATGTCGCCAGGCGCCTCCCACAGGGCGCGCTCGCGCGCCGCCCGAAGGAAATCGATCTCTCTCTCCAGAGACCGCCCGACGGGGCACAGGACGATTCGTCGCGGCGCGCGCGCAAGTGCGAGATAGTCCGCGAGCGAGCAGGCAGTGACGGCGCCGGCGAGGCGTTTCTTGAGAAACGCCGCCGCGGATCTCGCCGATGCCGATGTCGGTGCGACGACCGCGACGGGATTCCGGTTGAGAGCCATCCTTGAGCCGTTACCCTTAACCTTTCTCAGCAGCCAGCGAGTAAGATTCTCCGCGACCTTTGCGCCAGACATGATGCCGGTCTACGAGTTCTCCCTGCTCATCCAGGCTGCAGGAACTGCCCTGTTGTTCGTCCTGTTCCTGCTCGTCTATCAGAAGATCCACCTTCGCGCGCTGCTCGAATGGATCGCTTCGTGGGGGTTTCTTCTGGCGGGACTCGCCGTTCTCTTGTTCGCCCCGGCGCTGGGACTTGGCCGGAGAGTCTTTTTTTTCAACAACGCGGCGCTCCTCCTGCACGCTTTTTTTCTTCTGCGCGGAATCCGCCGATTCCGCAACGAGAAGGCGGCGAGCGGTGTCGAGGTGGTGTGGGTCCTGCCGATCCTCGCTGTCGCGTGGATGACGGCGGCCGGAGGACAGGCCGGACCCTCGGCTTTCATCGCTGTGATACTGGCGGCGGCGTACATCGCGGCCGCGGTCTGGTTTGCGATGACACCCGGGTCTCACGTCGGGCGGCTCCTGCTCTCGGTTTCGTTTCTGCTCTGGAGCGTCGAGCAGGCGGTCGTCGGCGCGGCCTTCCTGCATTCTCGAGAGTCGGCGCAGCTGCCGGAGACGCTTCAATACGCCGGGTTCGCGGCGATGCTCCTGGAGATGATGGTCGCGGTCGGCGTGATTCTGTTGCTCTTCGAAGCGAGCCAGACCCGGCTGGCCTCGGAGATGGAACAGCTTCGCCATTCCGATCAGCTTCTCAAGGAGAAGAGCGTGCGGGACCCCCTGACGGGTCTCTACAATCGCGGTCACTTCAACGACGTGCTCCGGCGAGAGCTCGTGCGCACACGCCTGGCCGGCGCCACCCTTTCGGTGCTGCTGGCCGACGTGGACCGTTTCAAGCAGATCAACGACAGGATGGGGCACGCGGTCGGCGACGACGTCCTGAAATTCGTCGCGAACTACCTGACTTCCTGCGTGAGGGAATCGGACTTCGTCTTCCGATGGGGAGGCGACGAGTTCCTGATCCTTCTTCCGCGGACCGAAGAAGAGGTCGCCGCGCAGAAAGCGGAGGAGCTCGGCCATCGGCTTCCGCACATCCCCGGCGTGCAGCGCGTGCAACCGTCTCTCTCCGTCGGCTGGGCCACGCACCGCGCCGGCCAGGAGTTTTCCGCGACGCTCGCGGTTGCGGATTCCCGGATGTACGACATGAAGGTCAAAGGGCGCTGAGGGCCAGGCGCGCCAGAGACGCGTCCCCGGACTCCCTGAGCAGGAGATAGACGCTCCGCGCCGGCAGGCCCATGACGTTCGTATAGGAGCCGGACACCGATTCGATGAACCGCGAACCCAGCCCCTGGACTGCGTAGGCGCCGGCCTTGTCGCGCGGCTCGCCGGTCGCGACGTACCAGAGGATCTCCTCGGGCGAGAGTGGCGCGATCCGCACTTGCGAGGTCTCGATCCTCTCCCGGCCGGAATCCACGCGGCGGGCCAGGCGCGTTGCCGTCACGACCCGGTGCTCGCGTCCGGCGAGCAATCCCAGCATTCGCCGGGCGTCGGCGTCGTCCCGCGGCTTGCCCAGGATCTCTTCGTCCAGCAGGACGAGCGTATCGGCCGCGAGCACCCAGGAATCCGGATGGCGCGCCGCGGCATGCGCCGCTTTCTCCGCCGCCAGCCGCGAGGTTGCATCGCGCGCCGATTCGCCCGGCCGGATCTCTTCCCGGACATCGGCCGGATCGACGATGAAGGGGATGCCGAGCGAAGTCAGAATCTCGGCCCGGCGCGGAGAAGAGGAGGCGAGAACGAGAGGAATTGAAGGGTTGTCGATTACAGATTGATGTTTGAGGGCCACTCGCCCAATCATCAATCGTCAATCATCAATCGTCAATCATCATTTCTTCTAGGGGTAATAGCCGCTGAGGGTCCGCGCCTGGAGGGACGTCGGTTCGACCTTCACTTCGACCTTGCGCCATTTGTCCTTGCCGCCGGCGTTGGTCGAGTAATAGGTGAGCAGGTACTGGCTGCGCAACTCCTCGTTGATCTGGCGGTAGACGGCGTCCAGGTTCTTTGCGGAGTCGATGTAGAAGGTCTGCCCGCCCGTGACCTGCGCGAGCTTGTTCAGCTTGTACTTGACGTCGAGCTCCGCCCCCGAGATCTTCAGCCCGATGCCATAGATCGCGATGCCCGACCGGCGCACGTAATCGAGCGCGGTCTCGAAGTCGAACTTGGAAGCCGTGTCCTTGCCGTCGCTCAGAATGACGAGCGCCTTCTTCCCCTTCACGCCGGTGAACTGGTAGAGCCCGTAGACGATCGCGTCGTAGAGGGCGGTCGAGCCTTCGGCGCGCATGCCCGCGAAGGAGCGGAAGAGCTTGTCCTTGCGGTTGGTGAGCTTGGTCAGCAGGTACGGCTCGTTGTCGAAGGAAATGGTGAAGGCCCTGTCCTTGGATCCGATCGAGTAGTCGAGGAATCCCATGGCCGCCTGTTCGGCGTCCGGCAGTGACTCGAGCATGGAGGCCGATGTGTCCACCATGACGCCGATGGAGAGCGGCAGATTCTTGACGTACTCGAACGACTCGACCTTCTGGAGAACCCCGTCCTCGAAGACCTTGAAGTTCGAGGCCTGCAGACCCGACACCGTCCGTCCCTTCTCCGTGACGGTCGTGTACAGCTCGACGGCGTCCACCGAGACTTCCGAGATGTAGCTCGGGGCGTTGACGTAGCGCAGATCTTCGGCGACGGTCCCGTCGTCGAGAGTCCCGACGATGCGCACGTAGCCCAGCGATCCGGTCGAGCGGATGTTGACGGTCTGTTCGTAGGGAGCCTGGTAGAGGGTCGC
>Ga0137372_10004527_pt1 | contig 13554 bp, 7 predicted proteins | sample SagtaG_6_FD_104911 | JGI IMG/M metagenome (GOLD analysis project Ga0137372, IMG submission 104911) | Vadose zone soil microbial communities from Sagehorn Ranch, Mendocino, California, USA - Sage1_R_60_16 metaG | ecosystem: Environmental > Terrestrial > Soil > Vadose zone | place: USA: California...
CTCGGTTTGCATGCGACAGAGACCGGTTTGTATGCAAGAGATTCCCGCGTTGGCACTCCCTTGCAGCGCCGGCGGATACTGGGTGGCCCGCATGCGCGGGCCATGACAAGGGCAGTTTCAATAATTCCAGCGCTGCGCTATGGCGACCAGGAAGTCGCGGAACACCTGGATGCGCGCCACCGATTTGAGCTCTGGATAGACGACATACGCCTCGAAGGCGAAGCTGTCGATGTCCTCCACAATTCATCCAGACCCTGCTACAATGCGAAAATGGCTGAAGATCATCATTCGGATCAGAGCGCGGGTCTCCTCCCTCGAATGGTAGGCACAGGAGAAGGAACGGATGGTTTTATTCCTGAGCGTCGTCAGCTCACGGTTGTTTTCGTCGATATTATTGATGCGACGTCATTGAGCGAGCGCCTGGATCCTGAAGAGTTCTTTGCGATTCTCAGCGCTTACCGCGAGCTTTGTGATGAACGGATCCGGCGCTATGGCGGCCATATCGCGCGAACCGTAGGTGACGGGCTGCTCGCATACTTCGGTCTTCCTCGGGCCCATGAAGACGATGCCGAGCGGGCGGTCCACGCGGCCCTCTCAATTGCGACCGGCATGCACGATCGGCAGTTTCCTCTCACGGAACACGGGTCCTTGCGCCTAAGAGTGCGAATTGCAGTGAACACGGGAATCGTCGTGGTTGGCGGGACTACCGGCGAGTTCGGACTCAAGCGGCGGGATGTGTTCGGAACGCCGGTGCACATTGCAGCAAGGCTGCAGAACATTGCGCCAGCGAACGGCGTTGTGATCGGTTCGACCACCCATGAACTCGTGAGCAGAGCATTCAAATGCGCCTATCTTGGTCAACATGCATTCAAAGGAGTCAGCCTGCCGGTTCGCGCTTGGCGTATCGAGGCAGTTGCAGACAGCGAGAGCCGTTTTGACAAAACGCGAGCAGCTCCGCTCTCGTCTATGATCGGTCGCACCTTCGAGCACACGAGGCTCCTGGAACTGTGGGCTAGAGCCGCGGCTGGTTCGGGCGGAGCTGTAGTCGTTTCTGGTGATCCTGGTATCGGGAAGTCCCGGTTGATTCGGGAGTTCCGTACATCTCTGCCAAATACGGTCGTGGAAACTCTGTATCACCAGTGCGCCCCCCTTCACACCGCCACTCCGCTCGCACCCGAAATCGATCGACTCAAACGCGCAGCAGGCCTGCGTGACGGGGATACCGCGGCCCAGATGATCGCAAAACTCCGCCGCCTGCTTAAGTGGGCGATTTCGGACACCGACGATGCGCTCCGTTATTACGGCGCGCTGCTATCCATTCCCGCCTGTGAGGGATACACACCAGCCATCCTCGCATCTCCTCGCGAGCGCGAACGAACGTTGCAGACCTTGATGCGGGTGCTGCTAATGCTCTCCCGCGTTCGCCCGGTACTGATGATTGTTGAAGACGCGCAGTGGATCGATCCGACCAGCATCGAGCTACTCGAGCGCATCATCCCCAGTATCACCTGCGAGAGAATTTTGCTGGTCATCACGCATCGGAGCGACTATGTCCCGGCTTGGCTTTCTGGGAGGGCCGCGACCATGGTTCCGCTCACAAAACTCAGCATCCAAGAATCCGAGCAACTGGTGAGGACCCTTGCCGGAAACGCGTCATTTCCCCGAAGGGTTCTTCGCAAGATTGTCGACCGCACGGACGGTGTACCGTTGTTCATCGAGGAAGTGACGCGGACTGTACTGGAATCCGGACTGCCGGCAACCAATGAGGGGCGGCCGCCAACGGGCGACTCGTCGTCCGAACTTCTTCTCCCGGCGAGCATCCACGATTCACTCGCGGAAAGGCTAGACCATCTTGGCGACGCCAAACGCATTGCCCAGTTTGCGTCCGTTTTTGGCCGACAATTCGAACTCGAAGGTTTGCATTTCGTTAGCGACATTTCACGAGATGAGCTGCTGCAGACCCTGCGTAAGCTCGAGACCGCCGGGCTGTTGCGACAACAGCACCGGACTTCCGATGAGACCTTCGCGTTCAACCACGCCATGATTCAGGAGGCGGCATACGGGTCGATGCTCAAGGAGGAGCGCAGGCAGCTGCATGCCCGCGCGACGTCTTGGTTGAAAGGGCTCGGTCGAACGCGCGACAGCGGGCAATTGGCTGTACTCGGCCACCATTATTCGCGAGCAGGAATGCTGTCGGATGCGATCGGCGCATTCCTGTCGGCTGGAAAGCTTGCCATGAATCGTTCGGCATACAAGGAGGCGATAGCAAATCTGGCCGAAGGCGTCGATCTCGTTTCGAAACTGCCGGATTCGCCCCAGCGCTTCAAACTCGAAATTGCGCTGCACTCCCACCTTGCGATGGCCCATGCCGCAATGGGCGGGTGGTGGCACCCGCAAGTCGATCGGGCTTATGGTCGAGCGCTCGAGCTCTGCCGAAACCATGGCACCGTGCGCGAGAAGTCGATCGTGCTCTGGGGCATGACGATGGCGCAGCTGGTCAAAAGCGAATTGCTGCAGGCCCTCGATTACGCACAGGAGTTGCTGGTGCTCGCGAATGCTTCCGGCGACGGTGAAGCAGCGCTCATGGCACACACGGGCAATCTAGTGGTTAATTTCTTCCTGGGGAGATTGTCGGAAGCACAGAGTTCCGCGAGCTTTGTCCGACAGCGATACAAAGAGTGCTCGCACAGTAAACTTGTTCAAATTTATCAGCACGATCCCGAGATTGTGGCATTCGTCTACGCTGGGCAAATCGAATGGCTATTGGGGTATCCGAGCAAAGGAAGGGGCTTCTGCGACGACGCGCGGCGCTTGGCGAGAGGGCTCAAGCACCCATTCATGCTGGCGTTCGCTCTGATCCTTGGTTCATCCGACCATCTTTACGAGCGCAATTATACCGCCAACCTGGCGTGCGTCCAAGAGGGTATCGCTCTCGCCAAAGAACACACATTACCATTGTTTGAGGTGTTTGGCCCACTATGGGCAACCCCGGCACTGGCGCGACGTGATCCGAGCGGAGCCATTTTAGAGGAACTGTCCGGCCTGATCTCAAAACTCCTAGAGAACAAGTACTACCTTCAGGCACCTCTCTATCAAAGCCTCCTGGCGAGCGAGTTCGGGCGTATCGGTGCGGTCGAGAGGGGGCGTTGTCTCACAAGTTCGGCTGAACGCCTCATGAAACAGACCGGTGAGCGTTGGTTCGAGCCTGAAGTCTACCGGGTTCGCGCCAGTCTGCTGTCGCGGGAACCTCACGCCGATCCGGGTGCTGCGGTCGAATATTTCGTGCGCGCTCTTGAATCCGCACGAACTATGCGGACGGTGGGATGGGAACTCCGCGTGGCAATATCCTTTGCAAATTTCCTCTCAGATCATGGCAAGGTCGGAGAGGCGCTCAAAATATTGGCAGAAACACGATCCAAGTTCCCCACTGAAGAATCATCTGCCGATTTGCAAGAGTCCGACTTGCTGTTACATCACCTGCGCACGTGATGTGATATGAGTCGGGTGCATTTCCACTCTCGCTGGCCTATTTCGGAAGCATGTTCAGCCGATGGCGGACCTGGAGCGAGGCGCGGTAGACCGCAAGTCGCATGCGATTGAGCCCGCCCAATGGCCGGTGTTCCGGCAGGCAATGCCACGGGCTGAAGGACAAGTTCTCGCCGAGATACCATCGACTTGCCGTCTCGAAGTTTTGCAAGGATATCTCGATCCGCGCGAGCGAGACGCGCACGTCCTTGGCTCCACGCCAAGGCCGGCTGGCATCCTCCACATCGTCCGGAGTGGCGCGGTCGCGAAGTTGAAAGGAGAAATCGAATATAGCCTTGTCGCCGTGCGAATGTTTCCCAGAGTCGAGCTCGGCGACCAGTGCACGGCGTAGGAAATCATCGCCGGGTGTCTGCCATTCTCCCGTCCCGCGAGCACGGGTGGTCTGCAGCGGAGCCGCAACATAGCGAACCACCTTGTCGCCCCCGAGGAGATACGGGGTCATGCTGTGGTAAACTGCACGGAGTGGGCTGTCGACACGCTGCACAGCTGTGGCTATAAAAATCCAAAGCTGCCGCAGACGTCGCGGCACAAAGAAAAAAAACAATCTCGTTAGCCTTTTGAGTCTTTCGCTCCAATTGTCCTGAGGCAATGCGATGAGCTCCAGAAACTCCGTATAGTCATTGACGTTCTTGCCGAAGAAGATCGGATAATTAGTAAGCAGGAAATCCTGCTCCGCGGAAGGTGGTTGCTCAGGAGAGGCCTTTGGTGTACATGGCAAAATGCTCGGGCCCGGCACGTTCAGGAGCTTGATCGCCATGCCGCGTCCATCCGGAACGCGATCGCTGTTGCGAGTGCCTTGTGCATTCGAGAACCGTACAATTGCGGCGTACCGTGCTCCGGGACGAAAGACTCCGAGGGCGAACTCGGGCGGCACATCGTCGCGCACGATAAAACTCGCCCTCAAGCATCCATGCCCCTTGGCGTGCTGATCCCGCATGGCCTTGATATTTTGATCTGTTCGCCTGCCCTCGCAGTAAATTTCGATCACGGTTGATGCGGCACGGCGGGCCATCCGTTCTATGGCATTTGCCTCCCCGGGCGCAGGCCTTTCGAAGCGGGTAAGCGGCAGAACTCGGTCACTCGGTTCCAGGGAGCTCAGCAAACGCTCATAAGAAGCCGGCGTGACGATTGCATTTGCATCGCCTATCGCCGGGCTGCCGCGGACAGCCGAGCGGACCATGTGGACGAGGCGGCACCACGATCGGAGTCCTCGGAGAAATCGGACACCAAAAGATTCGCGGTCCGACTCCATGGCGTCGCCCCGACGGCGGGCGGAGGGGCGATTGACCCGGCGCCGTGTTGGCCCGCCGTTCACGAAACCCTGACCTGCCCCGATGCCATTAGCCGCAGAGCGGTCAGGCTCGGGACAAAGAAATAGTCTCCGCCCTTGGTGGTTACGAATCGCGGGATATCGTGGCAAAGGAGCGGAGGACGGCCCGCTGTCTCGTCCCCAGGGATCATCATCCGTCGGTTGCAGCGGCTTCCAGCGATCGGGTCCATGTCATTTCCCTGGTGAAAATCGTCACCATTACTGATCCATGCTCCCTGCACGAATTCAAACTGGTCGAGACCCGCATTGAAGGCAAGGAACATAACGCCCCGCGGATCAGATTCTCTGGGTTTCCGCCCACGCGGGGACTGAAGTTGTGCTTGCCCGTTTGGGGAATGCCCATTCTTCGGTTCAGGCAAGTAGTCGCCATAAGCTATGCCTCGCCGGATCAATCTCCGACGACTGACGAGCTTGCCATCGAAGCCCAAAGAGTCGCGTGGATTCGCGCGTCGCACATGCGCCCCTAGGGGACAAGCCGCGCCTGCCAGATCGTCTCCGTATTTGAATTCGTTATGCCGGTCCCCCGCGGGGCGTTCGGGGTGTATAACGAGCGGAGACCCGTCCTGCCATCTGCCGAACATTTTTGCCGCGAGAAAGTCCTCCGGCTTGACACCGTTCGGGACCTTCTTCAGCAATTTCGATTGCTCTTCCACGAACCGCCGAAATCCTTCAACGTCTTGTTCCAGCTTGCGGATAACAAGATACGTGCCGTTGCGTCCAAGGGCGTGCGGCAGCGGCATTGGGGCGACTTCTCCACCCTCACCTGGGTAGCCCAGGATGAACTCGCCTGCCGGAATCTTGCGGAACATTCCCCGGTCATCCGGGTTGCCGATGTCCACTCCCGGGCCATTGTCCGGGACGCCCTCGACATCCGGATTACTTATGCCATCCTCGAACCCAAAGTGCTCTTTGCGGCTGCGCTTACCATTGATCTTCAACCACTGGGCCTTCTGATGCGGCAGCGCCTCCATCAGCGGCGCGTCCGCGGCAGGATTGACATCTTGAGCAATCGCTGAAACTTGGTCGCAATGTGCCTGCCGTTGTTTGTCGCTCCCCGCATAAACCATGACCACGACATGAACCCGCTGGGTATTCCACGGAGAATCCCAATATTTGGGATCACTGGAGCCGATATCGCCGAGCCGCCGAGCCCGCGCCTTCATACCTTCTTGGAACTCCACCGGAAAACTGGCGAGGCACTCGGAGGGTAGCCCGAGCGCGGAGAGCCCTTCGAAGCTGATCCCGATATGTAGAGCCCCCCGCGGCGGGGTATCACCCCATTCTCCGGGCGTGACGAACGGTATTAGCCTTTGCAAAAATTTCCTACCCGCATCAGGGCTAAGGATACGAAACAGCATGAATTTTGCGAACGTGAATCGGCGATATCCGCGCAGGATATTGCCCTGAATATCAGACAGTTCGAGGACTGGGTCGCCGTTCATTTCCTTTCTCACAAGCTGCCTGGATGCGGCGCATCCGCTTTCTCGATGCTGTCCCATAACTCTCTGAACCTTTGTTTCAAGTCAGCCGGCGCGGGTGACGCCCGCTGGAGCCACAGGATCAATTCCGCAAATTCTTGCTTGTACTTCAACGCCCTAAGAATATCGTCAAGACGGTCGTCGGGGCGATCTGCAAGGAATAGGTTTGTCTCGAGTTGGCATTGCTCGAAATACGCAGCGACACGATCCGAGCTTTCGATGCCTGGAAAGGCCACGCAGTGCTGCCAAACCTCCGTGGTTTCCGCGGGGATTTTATCGATCAGTTCCCGTACAAGCACGTCTGGGCTCTCGCCATCGAATTCGCACAGGAACAATAGATAGGATGAGACCAAGCTTTCGCGCTTCGCCGGCAGTCCCTGATAGGCAAGCTGATCGATAATGGCAAAACGCGCCATATGAATGACGCGTGTCTCGCTCAGCGGCGAGCCGTTGGGATTGGAATCCAAGGAGCGCAGATGGCGTCGCAGTTCGGCAGCATGCGGGCCCCGCTTGATCGGGAACAACGCCGTGAAACCGTATTTCTTACCGTTCTGGTTGGCCATGACGGACTCGCGCTACCTAGGGCGGGATGCAGCCGAATGTCCCAAGCTTGTTCTGCGCGCGCATCAGCAACCCGCCGAACTCGATCATGAATTCATTATCGGGCAGCCCCAACGCGCGGTTGGCAAAATCCGTCAACATGGTCCGCAGTTCGAGGGCGGAGCGAACATCACGAACTGATGCACCAGGGTATGCGCTGTAGGAATGATCCGATTCGACCTGATTGCGCTGAATATACGCCTTGAGCGGACCTACCGGGCGCGCGAAGGGGTACCCAATGCTCCAGAACCAGACCCAATCGAGCGGCACGTATAAGACGTCTGCAAAGGCCTCGATGTACGGCCCCCACGGCCCATTAAACGTGCTGAGAAAGAACAGATAATCGTAGTTCAATCGCTCGGATTCCTGAGCCGTCTCCAAACGGGCGAACTGATCGCGCCTCACAATGACCCAATGCACGAAGGGGAGGAACGCAAGGTCTTTGGCGGTCTGCTGGGTCGATTTCCATCGATCGAAATACCACAATAAAGCCCGTACAACCCAGGTCCCCAAACGAGTCATGGGTGTGATGACGTTGAACGTAACGGCCTTGCCCAGCCCTGCTTGATTACATGCGCGATCGGCCATAGTTCCCAGCTCTACCAATCCACCCATCTGCAGGTCAGCTCTCTGCGACTAAGTACACCCAAAGCAGTGGAACGTCCAGTATTTGCCAAATGAGCCAACAAGTTACCGCGTCATACAACCCATCCATAAAATCTGCCATGAAGGCGCTTCGCGGCCTGGTCGGTCAATTCGCCATCCCCTAGATCACATGTTTCCCATATGAACCGATCCAGCGAGGAGGAGCATCGACGGGCGATTTCTGTCCCGTTACGGCACACAAAAACGGTGGCATTTGTCACGGGCTTAGGCTATGTAAACCTCTCATGAAGCTTGATCCAGCGATTTCCGAAGCCATTTCGCGCGCGACCCGGGCAGCGGTCGTGCTCGCTTGGTACGTGATTCTGGCAACGGTCTTGGGCGTTGGAATTATAGTCGGTATTCCGAGGCTGGTGGATTTTGTGTTTGGTCCCGAAGCTCTTAAGTTGTTTGACAAATTTTATTTGTCGTATGTTTTCGATGCTATGGGGCTGTTCGCGGTCGTGGTTATTATGGGACAGGGCGGGATGGAGGCCGTGCGGGTGTTTAGAATGCGGTATCTTGCCCGATGAGGCGCATCCGATCGCGCCGGACGATACGGCCAGTCCATCGTTCACCTGGATTTGAGAAGTCGTTGATCCCGCAAAGCGCTTTGGATTTCATCAAGCGCCTTGTCCCGCAGCGTGCGTCGGAGGAAAACGTTCCACGGAACGCCGAGGCCTAAGGAAATCGCGAGGCTTTTCCAGCAGCTGCTGGGCCGATGTTCTGCCATAAGAAGATCGTAGACGGCTTGCAGCCGGCCTTCGATCGCTGGGGACAGGTTGGCAGGTATGTCATCGAGACGCGGCCAGTTTTCTTTCGTCATTGGCGGCGGAGGATTTTCGCGAAGACGCTGGACGAGCGGGATCATCGGCAGATAGCCCGGCTTGACCGGGATCACACCGGATTGCTGCAGGTCTCTCCGTTGATCTTGTTTCTGGGCATCATTCCACTTGCAGACAAAAATCCGATTTCCTTCGGGAAACACGAAGTCCCGGCGCAAGAATTCGTATGCATTGCGTCGGCCTAGCTGATAATCGTAGTCGAGGAATTTACGGTCGACGAATCCGAGAAAACCGCCTAAACCGCCGGAAGCGATCGCACCTTTCCCCGAGATCGGCGTGTCGCCGCCACCCGGCCCATATGGCGCAATAAGAAAGCGGCTGTAGACATCGGGCTCCTCGGCAAGTGCAATGTCTTCCGGCTTGAACCGGCTCTGATATATAAGCGCCGTCAAGAATGGCCTCAGCAGTCCCAAAGCTCCAGGAGGTTGCCGTGGCCCGAGCGGGACCGGATCGCTGAACGGATCGATAAGAATGACGGCGCGATCTGCCGCTTCGCCGCCACGTTTGTTCCGCCCGTTCAAGCCGGCGAGTGCGGTGCGAACAATATCAAGCGGCTGATTATTGAATGTACCCCCATCAACTGCTGCGAAGTTCACGATGCTTTCATTTGGCTCGCCGGCGGAAAGGACATCCCATCTTGGGATGAGTTGAGCGACCCTCGGATTCCCTGCCTCGCCAGGCACCAGTGTCACGCGATAGCCGCATGCAGCCAACGACCGCTGCAGCGGCCGAGAACGGAACGCAGCCGGGAAAGCGCTACTTGCTAGCACTGCAGCGCGCAGGAGATCCCAGTTGCCCGACGAATAGGAACTCAACGGTATTTCGTCTTCGCGTGTTGCTGGCAGATTAGGAGGACCGCCGTCTACCCGCAGTCCGAACCGCATGAAATCGACATGCTCAATCAGATCATGGGTGAGCTTGCTGCCTCCCGCGAGCCGGATCGTGTAGGGTAGCCCCGCGAGATTGCCGACCATTACGAAAAGCCGAAGTGGGTCTGCGAGATAGGATCGTTGCCGCGGCGTCTCAAGGTCCCCCAATTTTCCCCCCTCGTATTCTATGCTTCGAGCAGTCTGCTCGTCCAAGGCTGAACAGTTCAGCAGTGAGGCAAGCCCAGAGAGACCATGTTCGGGTCCTGGAGACAACAAATCCACGAGATCCACGCCCATGGCTACTTGAAAGAAGGGGTTCTTTTCGCTCGTCCCATGCTCGAAGCTCCAGCCCATAGCACGAGCGAACACGCCGCCGTAGATCCCACCGCCCGACGCGCCGGCAATCGTGCTGACAATTACCTCGTGTGTGGGAACGTACGGATCCCCTTGCTCTTTCGCGCGCGTCCAGGCATCAAGCGCTTCAACAAGATAGTCGAGCACGCCCGCTGTATAGGCGCCCGCCGAAACGGTGCCGCCGAGGACAAGCCCGATCTCGAACACGTCGGGTCTGATCAGTGGTCTCCTTACGGGGAAGAGACAATCGAGTTGCTGCTGGGACAAGTCATCGGGGAAGGAGGTTGGCATGGGATAAGTCCCTGGACATGTTTGCGGACGAGCAAATTTTGCCGCGTTTCAACGCACACGCAAGCGTGTCTGGCGATCAGGCCCGGCCTCGTCCCTACGAAAGCTCGGTGGGCCTGCAGCGATCGTTTCCGATCTTCCAGAATTCCTGCGCCCCCAGATCCGCGTCGTGGTCCGGATACCGCCGCAGATTTGGCGGGGAGCTTCGTATCGGCCTCGAGCATTTTCGCAGGCTTTAACCCCCTTTTCTATAGCGGTCATGAGTTATGGGTTAGCTTGCTGCTGTGGATTATTAGCGATGGAACGATTCATTTTAGGCGGGGGGCGAAGACAGAGCTGGTCGGTAAGCAAGACAGCGCGTCGTTAGCAGCTCAACAAAGACATTCGGCCCAATCTACACATCGGAGGCAGCCGGGGTGAGTCTTCGACCAATCGACCCCCTAAGGCGTCTTTAAGCAGCCGAGCCCCGAAGCGCTTCTTCTCGACGCGAGGGCGGTCCGTAGGCCTTGATACAGCCCGTCGATCCCTACCTACATGGCCCGGCACGCCTTGGCATCTGCGGGATCGGCTTCGGCCATCGCCTGCTCATCAAGCGTCTCTACAGCGACAATCCAGATCGAGGAAGCCTGCACTTCCGCCGGCTCGTGCGGTGCGCGTGTCGTTGCCCAGTCGGTGCAGGCGCTCAGGAGTGCGAAATCGGGCTCATCGTGTCGTCTAATTCGATGCACCCGTCTAGTGAGGTGCCTTCGTGCTTGAAGAAATTTCTTGCCGCATTGAGCAGGTTCCGTAGCGCCCCCCGATTCGGAAGAGGCGACCCGATTGGAATATGCTCTAAATGTCTGTCTCGAAAGTCTTGGGTGTGACCGTCATGAAAAGACTTCCAACGAAAAAGGCCCCGGTCAGAATCTGCCGCCGGGGCCCAGATCACCCCGGAGTGAAGAAGCTCGAAGGCTCTCAGAATAGCCGTCACTCGAGCGGAAACCGACGTTGTCCAGCAGCGCATCCGCGTTGCAGCTCCGGCATTGCGCATTGCGCGGGGGAGTGTGGATTGCTCGCCTGCTCGGATGGTTGCTCAAACCGTCATGTGTTCAATTGGCGAATAGCAACGGCGCGGTGGGGATCGCCCTCAGATCCCAGTCGTGATGAAGCGATCGGCTCTTGCCTCAAGATCCCCCGACGACCGGATCCCAGTTGAACCGGTAGTTGATGCCAGCGCGGACCAGGTCGCCCTCGGCTTTCGTGTTCCAATTCAGGAAGCGAGGAACTTGGAATAAACCAGAAACGAAGGGAGTAGCGCGCGAAACGCCGCCCAGATCATAGTGGAGATACTCCGCCTTGACCGACCAGCTGCCGCCGAAGCCATATTCGAAGCCGCCGCCAACCGTCCAGCCGCTCATCCATTGATGGAACGAATCCGCCGCGCAGGGATTCGTGGACGCGGTAGGTCCGCAAAGCGGAGGAGCTGTGATGATGAGCAAGGAAGCCGATGCGTCGCCGAAGGCAAGGCCTCCGGTCCCGTACAACAGCACCGGAGGTGCCAGTGTGTAGCCGAGACGACCACGCACCGTGCCGAGCGCGTCGAGCTTGTCGCTGGTGGCGGTATTCAAGAACGAGGTGGGGCCAAGGAAAAAACCTGAGTTGAATGGGCTGTCCTTCAGGTTCGTGCCGGAAAAGTCTGCTTCGACGCCCCAGACGAATGCGCCCGTCTGATAATTGAAGCCGATCTGGCCGCCGCCAATGAACCCGGCATCCTTGATGCTCAAACTCGTTGGAAGCACGCCGGGGGTGAATAACCGCGCCAAGACCGGGTCGGCAGTCGAAAAACGGGTCCTATCGCGGTCCCATATGGCGCCGGCGGTGACGCCAACGTAGAAACCGGTCCAGGTCGACAGTGCCGGCGCCGTTGTCGGCCGCGCGGCTTTGACCGGCATTGTCTTCGCCGGAATAGCCGTAACACTCGCTGAGCCAGCAAGCCCAAGGGGGAGCGAAACCCGCCACCAGAACTGTTCGCCCCTTACCCGATTTACGGCGAATACCTCGTGTTCCCATTTGAACTCGAAGTGGACTTTGTCATGGTAGTTGTAGCTCACCGCCGGCCCGATCGAGAACACTTCGCCGCGGTTGCCGGGTCCGTTGTTGAAGAGATCGGGATGGCCTGCCAGCTGGTCTGCGACACCGAAGACGACATTGCCGTTTCGCGTGTCCTCGGCGACCTGAATATAGTAGAAACCGGCAACGCCAAGCGTCCACCCGTCCTTAAAGTGCTGTGCGATGGCGTAATTGACCGAAAATTCCTGTCCTCCCGTGTAATTCGTCGCTGGGTTCCTGAAGTTGAAGTCGTAAGCGAGGGCGGCCGAGACTTCCTGGCCCCCCGCGTTCAGATACGTGATGTTGACCTGCGGCTCGACCGTCAAGAAATTGTGCCCGATATCATTATTGACCTGGTCGTTTACGTTGTACTCCCCGGTCGGCACATAAAAAGCCGGGCCGATCGTGAGGTGCAAGTTCCATTGGGGCAGGTGCCATCCTAGCTGTGGGGCAATGATGACATCGCCCAACCCCGAGACGTTCGAGTGAGCAGTAACGGTGAGCGGGTTGCTGAGCGTGACCTCTTTATTCGCGAACGGCACCAGCACGGCCGTCGCGAAGTTGTCCCCGAGGATCTTGAGCGGCGAGCCGGAGTAAAAGGTGGCTATGTCGGCGACGACATCGGTCTGAAATTTGACCGGGAACGCTCCGATCGGTGTATGAAGCCTGACCGGATTACCGTTCCTGTCGTTCAAGCTGTTCGACGTGAAGTAGATCCCGTCGTTACGGAAGTAGAGCCCCGGCGGCGGCTCGAAGCCACCGAGGAAATCGAGAAATCCCAGATTGGCATGTGTCTGGTAGTTCTCGGCCGCAAACGTATCACCGGACCAAGAGCCAACGGCGAGCAGCGATGAGGCGATAACTGCCCATTTCGCGGCGTCCATCCTCCCGTCCATCCTCCCCCGGAGACTCCCCTTATCCCCTTTACGGATCACCCTATCAATCAAACCAGCTTGGGAGTGTGTCCCGGCGGCAACATTCAACAGAAATCTGTTACCGGCAGCAATGTACGAGGTAACCTGCCACCACAAAGCCGTCGGCCGCTCCCTTCCACCAAGAGGATAGACCCTCGGCCGTTTTCAAATGGGTCAGGCGCGGTTTTATTCTCGCTGCTGGTGGCGCGCTTCGTGACTCCGATCGCGGCGGCCTATTTCCTGCAACGCGCACGACTCGCTGCCGCCGAAAGACGGCCCGATCATGCGCTTCTACACGCGGTTAGTGCGCGGCTCGGTGCGCCACCGGTGGATCACGCTCGCGCTCGGCCTTATGCTGTTCATGGCCTCGATCGCCTCGACCAGCTCCTGCCCTCGGACTTCATCCCGGCCGACGACCTTGCGCGCACGCTGCTCGCCGTCGAGCTGCCGCCAGGCTCGCGGCTCAAGGACACCGACCGGGTGACGCGCGACATCGCGCAGCGGCTGAAGAGTCGGCCCGAGGTCAAGTCGGTCATCGTCTATGGCGGCCAGCTGCTCGGCGGGATGGGCGGTGCCGGCGAGGTGCGGCGGGCGACCCTC
>Ga0137372_10004530_pt1 | contig 13547 bp, 10 predicted proteins | sample SagtaG_6_FD_104911 | JGI IMG/M metagenome (GOLD analysis project Ga0137372, IMG submission 104911) | Vadose zone soil microbial communities from Sagehorn Ranch, Mendocino, California, USA - Sage1_R_60_16 metaG | ecosystem: Environmental > Terrestrial > Soil > Vadose zone | place: USA...
TATTTCCTCAGGCGAGAGCTCTGCTGTCACAATGTAGTTTTCGAAAGGAATCAAATTCCAAATATCGTTTACCGTTTTCGGACCGGCGACCAGATTTGCCTTTTCATCGAAAACCCCGTGCATGATGCCATCAACCGGCACACTTCGTTCCAGCAACGCTTCCATAATCGCCACGCCGATCAGTCTCTCGATATCGCTCGGTTCGCCGGGGCGACCGCGAGCGTGCAGAGTCTCGGCCAATTCACCGATCGGCTGCGACAATGCAGCGTCCGATTCAGCGAGCTGCGATTTCGCTCGTGAAATAATCACGGGATCAAAACCAAAACGGTTATCCATCAGCTCGCAGATCGCTTTTCGATGGAGCAGCTTCTTCGAATTCCGATCGAAGAGAAGATCGACACGGCCCACGTGAATGCCGAAATGATCTGCCTGGGTGAAAAGCATGCCGTTAGTAAGGCGACTTGGAATTGCCTGGTGGGTATGACCGGCGATAAACGCCGCCACGTCCGGAAATTCCGACGTTAATGCCATGACAGTGTTCGCGAAATCATCTCCGCCGCTGCGCGCCTTCAGTCCCATGTGACCCGCGAGAACAATCGCATCCGCACCTGCGTTCTTCGCCCTAGCAACTGCGCGGCGGACGGGCTCGACGGGGTATTGAAAATCAAGACCGCGAGTCAATTCCGGCCGGAGCCAAAACGACATCCCGGGCGTCGTCACTCCAATGATCGCAAGCTTGATTCCCGCGATTTCCTTCAAGATGAGCGGATGAATCTTTGTGAATGGATGTTTCACATCCGAAAATTCGCCGGCCGGTTTTCCTTCCAATGCCGTGTTCGCTGCGAGGACAGGCATTGTCGATCTTAATAGTGCTTGTTGAAAAGGCTCCATTCCCCAGTCGAATTCATGATTGCCGATGATCCAGGCGTCGTATTTGAGATAATTGAATAGATCGATCATCAGCTCGCCCTTACTGCGCAATCCGAGGTCGGTGCCTTGATACACGTCGCCGATGTCGATCAAAATCGAGTTAGGGTTTTGCTTTTGCCAACGCCGGATTTGCGTTACGCAACGCGCCATTCCACCGCGATCAGGATTTCCGTCGTAATCGGAAGTCGGCAAAATATGGCCGTGGAGGTCCGTCGTATGCAGGATCGAGATGAGGACTTTATCAGAACTGAGCCACACACCTGCATGAGAAAGGCTTGGAAACGCGCTGATCACTCCCGCTCGGCCAACGAGCTGTAAGAAATCCCGTCGAGTCCAGAATTTGTCCGATTGCAACATCGCTTTACCTTTCGTGCTCACGAGCATACTACCGGTCCGCTGGCATCAGCTCAATGAAAATGCTGCGAAGCGACATCTTGACCGCGTGATCCTTTCAGTGACACTTGGCCATGCCCGACGACAATTCTATCTCAGATTTCAAAGCAAACCTGCGTGGACGACTGATACAGCCGAGCGATAAAGATTATGATGAAGCCCGCAAAGTTTACAATGGAATGATACACAAAAAGCCGCGGCTGATCGTGCGCTGTGCGGATGTGGCGGACGTAATCCGCTCGGTAAATTTCGCGAGAGAAAATGATCTGCTTCTCGCCATCCGCGGTGGCGGTCATAACGCGGGAGGCCTTGGAATTTGCGATGACGGTTTGGTCATCGATTTGGCGCCGATAAAATATACCCGTATTGATCCTGATGCCCGTACCATCGCGGTTGGCGGCGGATGCACATGGGGCGACGTGGACCATGCCACGCATGTGTTCGGGCTCGCCACTCCGAGCGGGATCATTTCTACGACTGGCGTCGGCGGACTAACCCTGGGCGGGGGAATCGGGCATCTCACCCGCAGATGCGGGCTCACGATCGATAATCTCCTCTCGGCCGACGTCGTGTTGGCGAATGGGACATTCGTAAAAGCAAATGCCGATGAGAATTCCGATTTGTTCTGGGCCATTCGCGGCGGTGGCGGAAACTTCGGCGTAGTAACTTCTTTTACATTTAAGCTGCACCCGGTCGATATGATCTCCGGCGGCCCAATGCTCTATGAGTTGAGCGAAACGGCCGACGTAATGAAATGGTATCGCGATCTGATTCCCACGGCTCCGGATGATTTAAATGGCTTTTTCGCGTTTCTCACCGTGCCGCCTGCACCACCGTTTCCGGAGCATCTTCACATGAAAAAAATGTGCGGCGTGGTTTGGGCGTATGCCGGCCCGCAGACGAAAGCCGAAGAAACATTCAAGCCCATCCGCGCTTTCAAGAAGCCTGCTCTCGATTTTGTAGGTCCGCTGCCGCAGCCGGCGTTGCAAAGCATGTTCGACGCGCTGTATCCCCCGGGGCTGCAGTGGTATTGGCGCGCCGATTTTGTCAATGAGTTGAGCGACGAAGCGATTGCGCAACACACTCGTTTTGGTGAGGCGCTTCCCTCGATGCATTCCACCATGCATCTCTATCCTATCAACGGTGCCGCATCACGCGTTGGCAAAAATGATACTCCCTGGAATTATCGCGATGCTACCTGGGCGCAGGTGATGGTCGGCGTTGATCCCGATCCGGCGAACAACGAAAAAATAATCTCGTGGACGAAGAGTTATTACGACGCGCTGCATCCGTATTCGGCCGGTGGAGCGTATGTAAACTTTTTGATGGGAGACGAAGGAGAAGATCGCGTGAAGAAAACTTACGGCGACAACTACGAGCGGCTGGTCGCGATCAAAAATAAATATGACCCTGGCAATCTCTTTCGGGTAAATCAAAACATCAAACCGACGAAGTTGTAGCCGCGCTTGTGCCAAGCGCGTCCTGTTACAGCAGCTAAATCCCGGGGATTGAATCAATGAACGCTGACGAATTGAGGTCGTTGCAGGCGCCTCTCAAAACGCAGTATCGAGAGCGTCCTGAGACCGCGTTAGTCACGCTGCGGGCCAAAGGGCGCATCGGCGGAAATATCACCTGCAAAATCGAAACCGGAAAAGCGCGCGTCGAAGCCGGGCTTCACCCTGCGACAGGAGGCGATGGGCTCAGCGCATGCTCGGCTGATATGTTGTTGGAAGCCTTGGTTGGATGCGCCGGCGTCACGCTAGCCGCGGTCGCTGTGGCTCTGGGCATCGAGCTACGTGACGCGACAATTCAAGCTGAAGGCGATCTCGATTTTCGTGGCACGCTGGGAGTCTCAAAGGATGCAACGGTTGGGTTTAGCCAGATCCGATTACATTTTGAATTGGATACCGACGCCAGCGCAGAGCAGATCGCCACATTGCTTCGTCTGACCGAACGATATTGCGTCGTTTACCAGACGCTTAATCAACCCGCCAAGATCAGCGTCTTGCATCGCGCCATATCGCAGTAAATTCAGCCGCTATGCCGTTATACATGGACATTCACGAGCTTGGGGAGGTTAGCGTGGAGGACGTCGCAAAGGCGCACGTGGCCGACCTCGAAGCGCAAGAGAAGTACGGTGTTAACTACTTGAAGTACTGGGTTAACCAGAAGTGTGGGAAAGTTTTCTGTCTCGTCGAGGCACCAAATGCCGAAGCAGCAAACTCCTGCCACCGTGAAGCACACGGCCTCGTCGCTCGGAAGATTATTGAGGTCCAGCCTGAGCTGGCAGACGGATTTCTCGGGCGCGACATCGAGACGGATGCGGCGGGAGCTGTTTTGCTCCCGGGGGGTGCACCTGATGAGCGGGATCCCGGAATCCGAACCGTCTTGTTCACCGACATCGTGGATTCAACTACATTGACTCACTCGCTGGGCGACGAGGCAGCGCTTGGACTGTTCGGTGTGCACGACACGATTGTGCGAGACGCCTTGTCCGCGTTGGGCGGGCGCGAGGTTAAGCACACCGGCGACGGCATCATGGCTTCTTTCGTATCACCAACCGGAGCGGTCCGATGCGCAATTCAGATTCAGCGCGAATTAGCCAGGCATGAGAAAGCGCAGCCCGACCGGCCGCTGAAGGTTCGAGTCGGCGCCGCAGCGGGCGAACCAGTCGAGCAACATAACGATCTCTTTGGAATGACGGTTCAACTGGCCGCCCATCTGTGCGCCCACGCGCGACCGGAACAAATCCTGGTATCGAACGCGATTGCCGAGCTATGCATCGGCAAGGGATTTTTATTCGAAGACGTGGGCGAAGTTGTCCTCAAAGGCTTCAGTTACCCAGTCCGCGCCTATGCCGCCACATGGCGGCAGGCGGTCGTATCGTGACCGGATTAGATGGAGAAATCTTCGTGATCCATTGCGAAGGTTCGTCTAATCATAGTTAGACGCTAACGCGCGCCTCGCATGAGGACACTCGATATTGTTGCATACACAGCGTTCACAGTCGCTGTAATCGCGCTCCCATTCCTGATATACAACTGGTTTGTGTACATCATTCGAAGAGCGCGCGCGGTTCCCAGCTTAAGGCGACAGATTCCCATGCCGATTCGGAGCATCCTATTTTTTCCCTACCCATCCTCGTCACGCTCGCTGTGGGCGAAACCAGCAAACACATTGGTCACGACCAAGTGATGCGCACTCTTGAGTCATTCAGAGCTGACTACCAGGTTGCCGTTAACGGGAAAGCAGCCCAGAACCCAGATCAGATACTGGCCATCCTTAAGACTTTACACTGGATTTTTCCGCACCACTCCAGCCCGACTCGGAGGGTCACGCTCGAGATTTCCGATCCGTCTCACCGTCTTGTCCTTTGGGCTTGTCGAGACTCTGGCGATTCGCGAGAATACTGGTGTTTTATCCGAAGTATCTTATTACGGCTCACAACGAAGTTGGGCGTATCGTCACACCCATTTTCGATGCATACTAGAGCGTCTAACAAATCGCTGGAGCCAACCGCTGGCCGTTGTGAAGTCCACGATTAATTTTATGAAACAGTTCTCAATGTTTGCTGTGCTCGCTCCGGCCAGCGGTGGCTCAGCTCAGTCTCGTTAGATGGTGAAGCGCGCGAGGATGGAATTATGAAGGATAAAGTGAAGATCTCGCCGTGTCCGACTCTGGAACCATGCTTCTTTCCCCGAGGAATGCTCGACAGTTATAGCCGTACCAGACTAAGCAGCTCCAGAGTCCGCCCATGCGCCATCGGGACCGCTACGCCCGAGCCGCCATTAAATCCAGCGGTGCTGTTGCTAGGGCTATAATGAAATAGATACTTCTAAACAGCCTCATATCTTCTTGATCAGGCAGGTCTATGATGCGAGTTGGCGCCCTCTACGATATTCATGGGAACCTCCCAGCTTTGGAGGCTGTCGTTCAAGACATTCGTCAAGCGGACGTTGACCAGATTGTAGTAGGGGGCGATGCCGTTCCCGGCCCCATGCCCCGCGAAACGCTTGGGCATTTGCTGGACCTGGACCTGCCTACGCACTTCATTTACGGCAATGGCGAACTGGCCATGTTAGCGCAAATGGCCGGGGCACGGACCGGGTCGGTCACCTACTGGGGCACCACCTCAGGCGCGCGTCCCCCAGAAAATATCGTCGAAATCTATCGCTGGACTACCGCACAGCTTCAGCCAGAATTCGAGCCGGTGCTCGCGCGCTGGCCTAAAACGCTCCAGCTTGAGATTGACGGCCTGGGCCAGGTGCTGTTCTGCCACAGTACGCCGCGCAGCGAAACAGAGATCTTCACCCGGTTGACGGCTGAAGACCGCCTCCTGCCGCTCTTTGAACCACTCCAGGTCGCGGCGGTCGTGTGCGGTCATACCCACATGCAGTTTGACCGAATGATCGGAAGAACTCGAGTCACCAACGCTGGCAGTCTGGGAATGCCATTTGGAGAACCAGGCGCATATTGGCTCTTACTTGGACCCGACGTTCAGCTTCGGCATACTCCCTACGATCTCGCGAAAGCTGCTGAGCGGATTCGCGCCACGAATTATCCGGAAGCTCAGGATTTCGCATCGCACAACGTCCTGCAACCACCTTCAGAGAAAGAAATGCTTGAAGTATTTGCCAAGGCGGAATTGCAAACATAGGGAGGCCACCTACCTGCTTGCTCCTGCCGGAGCCATGACTGAGCTTGATCCTGTTAGGCCGCACGATGCGCGTGAAACATATTAGCCTTTACGTTCTTTTCGCCGTCGCGATTCAGAGCTCTTACGCGAATGTCACGAAGCTTACGACGGCGGATCGCAAGGTGTTACAGGATTCATCGCGCTTCCACGAGGTCCATGCCACCGGCGACCTGCCGCCCGCCGTAATCGCGCTTTGTGCCGACGATGGCAGGATCGCAGAACCAAGCCAGAAGTGGCAGGCGACTGACGTGATCGGCGATCCGACCCTCCCAGGCAAGCGCTCGATCTGGGCTGCGGTAGGGGGCGAATATTACGTTGTCCATTACGAGCGCGGCGGAGTCGCTCACAGCTTTCACGTTTAGGTTGCGAAACTCACGAAGGCTGACGCGAAACCCAAGGTGGTTTGGCGTGGCGCTGGAGGTCCGCTCAAAGATTACGCAGCACTTCTCGACGCGTTGCGAAGCGGGAAGTTGGACGACCGTTTAGATTATCCGCATTGAGCAGCCTTAGAGGAGGCTGTAAATTCTGTCGCAACGTCTCATGCAGCTCGAAGGAATTGATCACGTAGCTCTCGCGGTGCGCGACATTGACCGATCGGCCAAGTGGTACATCGAAGTCCTCGGCTTCGAGCGGCTTCACGAAGGAATGTGGAACGGCATTCCGACGTTCATCGGCAAGGGTAATAGCGCAATTGCGTTGTTCCCAGCAAGCTCGAATGCAACATCGACATCGTCAACTCGCGGCAATATCCGAATGCTTCATCTCGCCTTCCGCGCCGATCGCGATGGTTTTGTTGCAGCGCAACAGGAGCTTAAAAAGCACGGCATCAAATTCGAATTCCAGGACCACGAAATTTCGCTCTCCATCTATTTTCGCGATCCCGACGGCCACCATCTCGAGATCACGACTTACGATCTCACGTGACGCACGTAGCCTGCTCTGAGTCGTCGAATGAGTTGCATCCCTGATTTCAGCCCATTCGACTTGCGCTCACGGCCGGCTGTTGAACGTTTGGAGCCACCGCCCCTTGCACATTAATTCCAAATTTGTTCCCGAATTCCCGCAATCCCAACGCTATCTCATCGGCGTTTCCGGCGGGCGCGATTCTGTCGCGTTGCTCCATCTTCTTGCCGATCTGGGTTACAGAAGACTGATCGTCTGCCACTTCAATCACCAGTTGCGCGGCCGATCGAGCGATGCCGATGCGCGCTTCGTCGAAAAACTCGCCGCAAATTACAATCGGAAAACTGTAGGGCGGGCGTTCCGACTGCCCGGTTCGCAGACGGGCAAGCGAAGCGCTCGCCCTAGCACACGGGCAGAAGATATCGATTTTGAGCTCGACTCTGCGGACGTCCGCGTGCTGGCGAGGAAAGAAAAGATGTCGATCGAAACTGCGGCGAGAGAAGCGCGTTACTCATTCTTCGCCAAAGTCGCAAAACGCCGGCGATGCCGCACCATCTTTCTGGCTCATCACGCCGACGATCTCGTCGAAACTTTTCTAATCAATTTATTGCGCGGTGCGGGACTAACGGGCCTCGCCGCCATGCGCGACGTTTCCACGCGCCGCATCGGTGCTGTCGATCTTACGATTGTGCGTCCCCTGCTCTCAGCCTGGCGCAGCGAAATCGACGCATATGTTCGCGCCCACTGGCTCAAATTCCGCGAAGACGCGTCCAACAAAAATCTCTCTCCGTTGCGCAACCGCATCCGGCATCGCGTCGTTCCTTATTTGGAGAAAACGCTCGGCCGCAATATTCGTCAGAATATTTGGCGAACCGCGACTATCGCCTCCGATGAAGAGAATTGGATCGACAATCAAGTGCGAGTTTCTCCAAATCGCGATGACCATCTTAGCGTGAAGGAATTGCGGATCCTGCCCATTGCGCTCCAGCGGCGAACGATTTTGAAGTGGCTCCGCGCACAAAATATTTCCGAAATCGGATTCGATGCGATCGAGCGTGTCCGCTCACTTCTGGATCCAACCGCGCACGTTGCGAAGGTGAACCTCGCGAAAGATCGGCATGTGCGTCGGCGAGCGGGAAAACTATTCATCGAGTGTAGTCGTCGCCCTCCGTGGCGCGCCGAAGCTTAGCGAAGGCGGCTAGGCGGCGCGACGCGCGTGTTAAGCATCGTCAGCACCGCGCTTCCCAGAGGGAAGCGTCTACAGCAATCTGTGAAAATCTGTGTAATCTGTGGCTGGATTGATTTTCACATGAATCCCGACATTCGCGTCCGTTTTGCCCCTTCGCCTACCGGTTATCTCCACATCGGCGGGGCGCGGACGGCACTTTTTAACTGGCTCTTCGCGCGGCATCACGGCGGCAAATTCGTTCTCCGCATCGAAGACACGGACAAAACGCGCCAGGTCGAAGAAGCAACGTCGGCAATTTACGCTGGTCTGCGATGGCTCGGCCTCAATTGGGACGAAGGCTCCCACGTGGGCGGCGATTTCGGGCCGTATTTGCAAAGCGAACGCACGGACCTTTACGAGCGCTACCTCAAAAAGCTTCAGGACAACGGCCACATTTTCGAGGACCAGGGAGCTCTGCGATTTCGTTCGCCGCGCGAGCATGTCATTGTCGATGATCTCGTTTGCGGGAGAATCGATTTCGATCTCACCAATCCCGGAACGCATCCCGATATGACCATTCGCCGTCCGGATGGTTCCTGGATTTTTCATTTCGTCAACGTGATCGACGACCTAGAGATGAAAATCTCGCACGTGATTCGCGGCGAAGATCATCTTTCCAATACGCCCAAGCACATCGAGATTTTTCGCGCGCTTGGGGCGAGGCCTCCACACTATGCGCATATCCCACTGATCCTGAACAGGGACGGCTCTAAGATGAGCAAGCGCGACGAAGGCGCTCGCGTGGATTACTATATTAAGAAGGGCTATCTGCCGGCAGCTGTTCGCAATTATCTTTGCCTGCTCGGCTGGTCGCCAAAAGACAACCGGGAGAAGATCGACATCGAAGACATCATCCGCATTTTCGATCTCAATAATGTTGGGCGCAGTCATGCCACGTTTGATCCGGACAAATTACATTGGTTGAACGGCGAATACGCGCGCGAGCTAAGCGACTCGGAGTTTTATGAGCTTGGGGTAGCAAAGCTGAAGTCAAGCGGTGTGAAGATCGATAATCACTCGGAGGAATATGTCCGCGCCGCACTGCAAACGTGCAAAGGCAAGATTAATACGTTCGACGAGCTGCCGGCTTATTGCGCGTTCTATTTCATAGACGATTTCGATTACAACTCGGAAGGCGTCGCCAAACATTTCACCCTCGAAAACAAGCCGCGGCTCAAGGCGGTTCGCGATGCGTTTGGCGAGCTTGAGTGTTTCAGCGCCGGCGAAATCGAAACGACATTGAAAACCACGGCGGCGAACCTCGGCGTCAAGACCGGTGCAATCGTTCATCCGACGCGTCTCGCCGTGACGGGTGTCAATGTTGGCCCGAGCCTCTATCATCTGCTCGAAGTTCTGGGCAAAGAGAAGGCGCTCGCGAGGATCGACCGCGCACTCTCGAATTTCTAAAACGTTGTCATCCCGAGCGGAGCGAGGGACCTCGCACAACTTCGCAAGATCAGGCAAGCTATCTTGTGTGACCGATCACCTTGTGTGAGGTCCTTCGTCGTCTGCGCGACTCAGGATGACACGCGAATTACTTCTTCGCTTCTTTCGCCCATGTGTCCTTGAGTGTGATCGTCCGGTTCCACACTTGTTTATCGTGCGCAGAATCCGGATCGAGCGCGAAATAACCGAGTCGCTCGAATTGATAACGCTCTTCCGGCCGCGCATCGGCAAGGGCTGGCTCGCATTTCGCGGTCACCACTTCGCGCGAATCGGGATTGATAAAGGATTTGAAATCGCCAACCGCGCCTGTCGCGCCGGAGCCCACGGCGGAGGCGGAATCGGGCTCAGGAACGGTGAAGAGCCGGTCATATGATCGGACTTCCGCCTCGATCGCATGCGTCGCGCTAACCCAGTGGATTGTCCCTTTGACTTTGCGATTGGAAGTAGCGCCGCCGGACTTGCTCTCAAGATCGACACTACAACGCAACTCGACCACGTCGCCTGCGCCGTCTTTTACCACTTCCTCGCACTTGATGATGTAGGCATATTTAAGGCGCACTTCGCCGCCGGGGCGTAATCGAAAATATTTCGGCGGCGGCGATTCCATGAAATCGTCGTGGTCGATGAAAAGCTCGCGGCTGAATGGAACTTTGCGCGTTCCGGCATTTGCATCTTCAGGATTATTGACGGCATGCAACTCTTCGACCTGACCTTTCGGATAATTGATCAGTACGACTTTGACTGGCCGCAGCACGGCGAGCCGGCGCGCGGCGGTGCGATTGAGTTCATCGCGCAATGTGTGTTCGAGCAGAGCCATATCGGTCATGCTCGGATATTTGGTGATGCCAACGTTGTGGGCGAATGCCCGCAACGCGCTGGCAGGCACGCCGCGCCGGCGCAAACCGGAAATGGTGAGCATGCGCGGATCATCCCAGCCGTTCACGAGCTTGTCGTTCACGAGCTGGATGAGTTTTCGTTTGCTCATGATCGCGTAAGTGAGATTAAGCCGCGCAAATTCGTATTGATGCGGGCGCGGCTCCGGCAGTTCGAGGGCGTCGAGAATCCATTCGTAGAGGGGGCGGTGCACTTCGAATTCCAGTGTGCAAACCGAGTGCGTGATCCCTTCGATGTAATCGCTCAGCGTATGCGCCCAGTCGTACATTGGGTAAATGCTCCATTTGTCGCCGGTCCGATGATGCGAAGCGTGCCGGATGCGATAGAGCACCGGATCGCGCAGCCAAACATTCGGCGCGGTCATGTCGATCTTTGCCCGCAGAGTGTGAGTGTTATCCGCGAATTCGCCCGCTTTCATCCGGCCAAGTAAATCGAGATTTTCCTCGACCGATCGGTTGCGAAACGGACTTTCCCTTCCAATGCGTCGATATTCGTCCGTTTGCTCGGGCGACATCTCGTCGACATACGCCTTGCCCTTGCGCACAAGATCGACGGCGTACTCGTAGAGTTTGTCGAAATAATCCGAAGCGTAGAGCGGCGCACCGCCGATATTTTTGTCGGCCCAGCCGTCGATTAACCATCGAACATCCGCCATGATGGAATCGACATACTCGGTCTCTTCTTTCGTGGGGTTAGTGTCATCCATCCGCACATTGCAAATACCGCCGAACTCGTGCGCGATACCGAAATTGAGGCAGATCGACTTCGCGTGGCCGATGTGCAGGTAGCCGTTCGGCTCGGGCGGAAACCGGGTATGGATTCGTTTATATTTTCCCGTGCAAACGTCCTCCGCGACAATGTCGCGAATAAAATCGGAAGCAGCCGGAGTCTCAGTCGAAACCGTCATTGTGGTCGCACGAAGCTACAGACGAACGCGCTGGCGGACAACTTTCGTGGTGAACGTCGCCGGGCTAAAGTACTCTCACGTCTGTCATCCTGAGCGAAGCGAAGGACCTCACAGACGAAGGTTGGATTACGCTGATAACAAAGGACATTCCCTCTGCTTGTGCGAGGTCCCTCACTTCGTTCGGGATGACATAAAAAAAGGCGCGCGATGAGATGAAACAAAAGCAGACCACCGACCGTTACACGCTCGCCGATTTGGAAAATTGGCGCAAAGCGGCGGGCGATGTCAATCCGTCGATCCGGCTTGGCGTTTTCGGCGACCCGGTCGCGCATTCGCTCTCACCGCAAATGCAAAACGCGGCGCTACGCGCTTACGAGATCAACATGCAATATGCGCGCTTTCACATTCGGGGGAGCGAACTGAGATCGGCCCTTGGCTTTCTTCGCCAACTCGATTTCATCGGAGTAAACTTGACTGTGCCGCACAAAATCGCGGCGTTCGGGCAGATCGATCAGGCAGATGAATCTGCGAGTCGCGCAGGCACTGTAAACACCATCCGCCTTCGAGATGGAAAGCTCATCGCTTCGAACACCGACGGGGAAGGATTCTTGCGAGCGATCCGCACCGAACTCTCGGTCGATCTGCGCGATTTGCGGGTGATGATCCTTGGAGCGGGTGGCGGAACGGGCCATGCAATTGCCTTGCAATGTGCGCTCGAGAATTGTGAACGCCTCGTTCTTGTCAATCGTACTTACGAAAAAGCACAAGCGCTTATCGAGCGGCTGCGGCCCTACTTTGCCGGACCGCGCGTGCTTGGTCCCGCGGCGCGTCTCGAAGCGGTTGCGTGGGACGAAACAGTATTGCGCGCGCAACTTGCCGATATCGATCTTATCGTTAATGCGACACCCCTGGGGATGAATCCGAACGACCCAACGCCCATCCCGGCGCGATTGCTCGCGCCACATCACATGGTCTTTGATGCGGTTTATGGCCCGTCGAAAACCTCTTTGATTCGGGCCGCCGATGAAGCCGGCGCCCGTGGCGTGAATGGATCGTCGATGTTGCTGCATCAAGGCGCGCTCGCATTTTCCATCTGGTTCGAGCGGGAGGCGCCGATCGAGGCGATGCGGCGCGCCCTGTAGCGGCGGCTGTGTCAGCCGCCAAGGCGCTTGGCACAAGCGCCTCTACAACTCCCCGCGTTTGTAAATCCATCGGAAACCGTCATATTAACCGATGGTAAGTGCGAGCGTGAATTTTGGCCCCGAAAGCATTCGGCGGCCTGGCATTGATCTTGCGGAAGAACTGCAAGAGCTCAAACGTCAGCGGAATGCCGTCATACTGGCGCATAATTATCAGGTGCCGGAGTTGCAGGATGTGGCGGACTTCGTTGGGGACTCGTTAGGTCTGAGTTATCAGGCTGCGAAGACCGACGCGGACGTGATCTTGTTCTGCGGCGTGCATTTCATGGCTGAAACAGCGAAGATTATTAATCCCACTAAGCGAGTGATATTGCCCGATCTCGATGCCGGTTGCTCGCTTTCAGAATCATGTCCGCCGGAAAAATTGGCGCAATTTCTAAAAGAGCATGCCGACAAAAATTACTACGTCATCGCCTATATTAATTGCAGCGCCGGCGTGAAAGCGCAGTCTGACGTGATTTGCACGAGCGGCAATGCCGATAAAATCGTACGCGCCGCGCCGGCAGATCGAAACATTCTCTTCGTGCCGGATCAAAACCTTGGAGCGTGGGTAATGGAACGCACCGGACGCAAGATGGATTTGTGGCAAGGTACTTGTTACGTCCACGTCGAGTTCACGGCGCGCAGCATTGCCAGGATCCGCGACGAATATCCAGATGCACCCGTGGTAGCACATCCGGAATGCACATACGCCGTGCGCATGCTTGCCGACGAAGTTTGCTCGACTGAAAAGATGGTGGCGTTTTGCAGAGAATCGCCTGCGCATGAGATCATCGTTGTAACCGAGGCCGGCTTGTTACATCGGCTGCGCAAAGAGATCCCTGATAAGACATTTATTCCCGGACCGACGGATAATTGCTTTTGCGGCGAATGCCGGTTCATGAAGATGAACACCCTCGAGAAAGCATATGACGCGCTTCTAAACATGGAGCCGGAAATCACTTTGCCCGA
>Ga0137372_10004533_pt1 | contig 13541 bp, 13 predicted proteins | sample SagtaG_6_FD_104911 | JGI IMG/M metagenome (GOLD analysis project Ga0137372, IMG submission 104911) | Vadose zone soil microbial communities from Sagehorn Ranch, Mendocino, California, USA - Sage1_R_60_16 metaG | ecosystem: Environmental > Terrestrial > Soil > Vadose zone | place: USA...
CACCAGCGGATGCGGGACCTGACGCTGGAAGTGATCCTGCAGGTCGTCTTCGGCGTGACGGATTCCGACCGCCTCAACCTGCTCCGGCCGATGATGGACAAGATCGTCTCGGTGTCGCCGGTGATCATGCTCGGCGGGTTCTACCCGGCTCTGCTCCGAGTTCCGCCGTGGCGCACGTACCTGACCGTCCAGCGCCAGGTCGACGAGATCCTGTACGACGAGATCGCCCGACGCCGCGGCAACCTTGCCGGACGCAACGACGTACTCTCGCGACTGCTTGCCGCTGGCAACTGGTCGGACGTGGAGCTGCGCGACCAGCTGGTGACATTGCTACTGGCTGGGCACGAAACGACTGCGACAGCGCTTGCTTGGGCGTTCCATGAGCTGGCGCGGCGGCCGGAGGATCTGGAGTTCGGCCAGCGAGCCACGGACGCCGGTGCGGATGACGAACTGGAGGCGATCGTCAAGGAGGCGATGCGCCTGCACCCGGTCATCTACCAGGTCGGGCGCCGCCTCACCGAGACTGCGGACGTGGCAGGCTACCGATTGCCACGCGGTACGACGATCATGGCCGCGATCGGGCTGGTACACCGCGACGCGGAGCACTTCCCGGTGCCGGAGGACTTCCGGCCGCAGCGCTTCCTCGAGGACGACCCGCCGGCCCCCGGCACCTGGATCCCCTTCGGCGGCGGGGCCCGGCGCTGCATCGGCGCCGGCTTCTCCCTGATGGAAGGCACCGAGATCCTCCGCGCCGCCCTAGCCACCTACGACGTCCAGGCCCCCAACCCCAAACCCGAACCAGCCAAACCCAAGAACGTCACCCTCGTCCCCTCCCGCGGCGCCGAAGTCCAGGTGACCCGCCGCTAACGACAACGGCCCGGGGTACCACCGCTTCTGGCGGGTTCCCCCGAGGTATAACCGGTGGTAACGAACGCTTCACAGGGGTACCCCGGGCTGTGGATCAGTCCTCGAGGTCGGTGGCGTCGCCGAGGTCTACGTCGCGGTAGGACGAGAGGTCCTCCTCGTCGTCGTCTTCGAGTTCGAAGTTGTCCTTGTCGTCGACCACGTGGACGGCGGCTTCCTCGGCTCCCGCGGCCGCACCGTCGATGCCGATGTCCTCGGCGACCAGCGAGTCCTCGTCGTCCTCGTGAGCACCCTCGTCCGGCGCGACCAGCCGGCCGGAGCGTTCGACGCCGACCTCGGGTCCGCCGACGTCCTCCCCGTCCTCGGCGTACGGGTCGACGTCCGGCTCCTCCTGGGCGATCCGCTGGTCCAGCGACTCCCCCTGCAGCGCCTCCTCGGCCGTCGTACCGAATCCTTCGCCCGCGGACCACTTCTCCGGCGGCGAGTAGCCCTCGTCGAGCAGATCCTCCACACCCCGGTCGTTCAGGGTGTCCTCGGCCTGCAGTTGGTCCTCGTCGTCGACGCTGTAGCTGCCGTAGTCCTCACGGTTGTTCTCGCTCATGGAACCCACCCTGGCCGTCACACGCGGGTGAATCAAGCCGGAGCGCGATGACCGATGATGGACACCGTGGATCCGGTCAGGCTGACGTTGGACCAGTTGCGGGAACTGCGCGACGACATCGCGCCGCAGGCCGCCCGCCGATCGCGGGCCTCGGTCCGCCGGCGGGTGAACCGGTTGCGCGACCGCGCGTTCTTCATCGCCCAGTGCGCGCTCGCCGCCGGTGTCTCGTGGGCGCTGGCCAGATACGTCGTCGGCCACCCGACACCGTTCTTCGCGCCGGTCGCGGCGATGATTGCCCTCGGGTTCAGCTTCGGCCAGCGGTTGCGCCGGGTCGCCGAGGTGATGGTCGGCGTAGCGGTCGGAGTCGGCGTCGGCGACCTGTTCGTCCGCTTCTTCGGGACTGGGGTTGCGCAGATCATTTTCGTCGTCGCACTGGCGATGACTGTCGCCGTACTGCTCGGCGCCGGCACGCTGATGACCACGCAGGCCGGAGTCCAGGCGGCGATCGTCACCACCCTGCTGCCGAATCCGGGAGCCGGGTTCAGCCGCTGGCTCGACGCCGCGCTCGGTGGTGTGGTCGCACTGGCCGCTGCCACGATCGCGCCGGCCGCGGCGATCAGGCGCCCGAGGCAACAAGCATCCGAAGTGCTGAACGAGCTGGCCGAGATCCTGATCGAGACCGCCGACGGCCTCCGGTCGCAGGACGAGAAGGCCGCTACTGAGGCGCTGCGCCGGGCCCGGGCCAGTGAGTCGATGCTGGACGACCTGAGCAGTGCCACCACCGAAGGTGTCGCGGTGGTGCGACTCTCGCCGTTCCGTCGCCGTCACCGCGGCCGGGTCCAGCAGATCGCGGACCTCGTCGTACCGCTGGATCGCGCGATCCGGAACATCAGAGTCCTGGTACGGCGGTGCGCGGTGTCCGTGTGGCGAGACGAAGCGATGCCGCACGAGTACCCGGTGCTGCTCGAACGCCTGGCCGACGGCACTCGACTCATCGCCGAATCGCTGTTCGAGCCGGCCGCGGACGTCCCCGCGCATCGCGTGCTGGGCGAGCTCGGCCGTCGTACGGCGGAGATGCCGCTGCCGCACGGACTATCGGCTGTGGTCGTCCTCGGGCAGATCCGCTCGACCGTGGTCGACCTGCTCGAGCTGACCGGGACGTCGTACGACGAAGCACGGAAACTGGTGCCGCTCCGCCTCGACGGACTGGATGAGAAATAGCTCACAGCAAAAGTCGGTCCGGATTCCCGTCATATCTGCTCACTCTCTGCGTCTCACTGGCATGACGATCCACCGACTGATGACCGCGATCGCTTCCGAGCAGGTTCGTCTTCGTGAGGACGAGGCGATCACCGAGACGACCAGCCAGACCACCGACGACCGGATCGACGCCGCCGCCGAGCAGTAACTGGCGCCACCCGGACGAACGGATCCAGGCGGCGCACCCGGACGGTCTTCCCCACCACGTAGACCGCACGGATGACGCACACGCCACACGCACGAGGCGCCCCGTGTGAGGCGCCGCCGGATCCGTAGGTGCATCGCCACAGAGGTGCACCACGAACCACCCGCCGACCGACCTGACGCCGCATGCGCGAGGTTCAGGCCAGTCCGGCGGGTGGTTTTTTGTTGCCCTAAGCCACCGTCACCGAAGTGGTGACCGAGTTGGCGATGAAGCACTCGACGTGGGCGCGGTGATGTAGTCGCTCCAGCGTCTCCGCATCCGGCTCCGGTCCGGCCCAGACGATCTTGGGGTGCAGCGTCACGTGAGTGATCGCCAGCCGGCCCTGCTCGTTCTTGGCCATCACGCCGACCGCGTGGTCGTCGTACGCATCGACGACGAGGCGCTTGCGCGCCGCGATCGCGAGGAACGTGAGCATGTGGCAGGACGAGAGCGCCGCCACGAACGCCTCCTCCGGGTCGACCGGGCCCGGGGTGCCCAAGTACTTCGGGTTGGCTGACGCGGGCAGGGTGATACCGCCGTCGAAGCGCCACTCGTGGTCGCGGCTGTAGGTGTCGTAGGTGAATTCGTGCTCACCACGGCTCCAACTGACGTCGACCACATGCTCCGACATGCTCACATCACCTCTCCGTCACGTTCCCACGGCACCACACCGGCGCCGACACAGGGTTGCATCGTACGGCGGTGTCGCCGGGCAGTTTCGCGACGAAATCGCTGTTGTACCGCGCGGCCATGCCGGCGACCGGGAAGTCGGTGGTGACCATCTGCGCGCCCGAGTCCAGCGCGACGCCGACCCGGCTCAGCTCACCGTTCAGCACCGTGCTCATCGGCTCGTCGGACCGCGTACGCACGAAGTACCCCTTGCGAACCAGCCGCTGGATCTCCGCGGAGTTGGCGCCGCGCGGGTCGTTCACCATCGTGACGGCCGCATCCGGCTCGCCTTCCGGACCGCGGGTGAACACCGCGCGCCCTTCCAGGTTCGGCTTGCCGGCCCGGTAGGTGTCGCGGATCGCACCCGGACCGCCGTTGTCGAAGAAGAACATGACCTTGCCGCGCGACTCGGCGAGCGTCGGCCAGCCCTTCGTCAGCACCGACTGCTCCAGCGTGAGGCCAGGGCGCCGTACGTCGTCCGGCGTGAGCAACTGCTGCTCGGAGAACACCGACCGGATCTCCCGGTCCACGCTGTCGAGGTTGCCGGCGTCCCACGGCGGAGCCTCGACGCCGCCCGCCGCCACCAGCCGTGGGTCGGACTGCTTCAGCTCCAACTGGATGATGATCGGCGCGTGGCCCGGGTTCGCCTCCGACCAGGTCTTCACCTGGGTCAGGCACTTCACGAACGTCGTACAGGTGGTGCCGTAGTCGAAGTCGACCCAGTGCAGCACCTTGATGCCGGGCTTCGCGAGGTCGGGGTCGGTGAGCGGGCCCTTGTCGGCCAGCTTCCGGATCAGCGGGTACGTGTACAACCCGCCCTTCGGGTCCGGGAACAGGTCGAGCTCGACGGCCCGGATGTTCTGGTCCTCGAGCTGGGCCGGGATGGAGGCGTGCGAGTAGAACAGGCCGACCGCGCCCGGGTCCTGGGCGAGCTGGATCCTCTTCTCGTCGTCGGGGGCCTCGCGGTGGTAGGCGTTGTGCGCGCCGATGAACTGGATCTGGTTCAGCCGCAGGCCCGATCCGTTGGTCGTCTGCAGCTGGTCTGGCTCGGCCCTGCCGGACGTGAGCGCCGTACCGGCGAGACCGGACGCGGCGACCGCCGCGGACGCCAGGCCGGCGACCACCGTTCTGCTGATGCGCATGGCGGAACTTCCCCTCGTGTGGGCGGTGATGTGTCAGATCTGACGGCAATCTGTCACAGGAAGGTGGCAACGTTGTCCCCCAGAAGTTGGACAATTGGCGAATGGTGACCACTTCCCCCGGCGCCGATTCCGGTACGGCGTACCCGTTGCGCCGGACGCCGACGCAGGACCGGGCCAGCCGGCAGGTCGAGCGCATCCTCGACGCGGCCTGCGCCGAGGTGGTCGAGCGTGGGTACGACGCCGCGTCGACCAGCGGCGTCGCGAAACGCGCGGAGATCGCGGTCGGCAGCGTGTACCGGTACTTCCCGGACAAGCGGAGCCTGATCCAGGCGATCGAGCGACGCAACCAGGCCCGCTACACCGAGCGGGTCGGGGAACGGCTGGCCTCGGTGTCGAGCTGGCGGCAGGCGGTGGACGTCACGCTGGACACGTTCCGGGAGATGCACCGGACGGATCCGGGGTTCAAGGCCGTGGTGCTGAGCGGGCTGGGCGATCCGGACCTGGAGACGCAGCCCGGTGAGTACGACGACCAGCACGCGGGCGAGTTCGCCGAGTTGCTCACCACCCGTTTCGGCGCCCGCGACAGCCGCGAGTTCCGGCTCGCTGTCACGTTGGCGATCACCATGGGCGAGGCGCTGGCCCACTTGGCCGACCGGCTGCCGCCCGACGAGGCGGAGTCAGTGCTGGCTCAGGGCCTTCCCACCCTTCACAGCGTGCTGCAACCGCACCTGCCGTCGTGATGGCAGGTGCGGTTGAAACTGGAAGGCCCCCGCCGCTGAGGGCGAGGGTCACGCGGAGTCCTGACGGCCGGCTCTCTAGGGCTGCGGCTGTGGAACCGGATCCGATGACCGCGGTCCGAGCTGAGGCCAGTGGCTGACCCGGCCGGCGATACGGGCCCGGCGGGGCGTCCGGACGTCGTAGCTGACGATCACCCGGTCGTCCTTGGCGTAAGTAATGCGGCTCCCCGCCGGCAGCTTGCGCGAGACCTCGAACGGCCCCTCGCCATGGCGGGTGTAGTACTCGACGGTGACCTCGGTGTATTCGGCCGGGCTCCCGCCGTCCAGCTGACCACGGACCGGGCCACGTACCCGGATCACTCGTCCCGCGGTCTTCTCCTCTGCGCCCGCCGCGGTTTCGTTCCGCCGGATACCGGCGATCACGTCCGCCATGATGCATGCCGTGACCAGCAGCACCAGGCCGAACCCACCGAGCACAACGATCGTCAACATGGCACTCACCCCCGACGCGTCGCCCGCGAGCGACGCGGTCGTCATTGTCGAAACTGCCTTGCGCGGCCCTTGCCGCACAACGGTGAGACGCCTCCTGGAACTACTAGGTTCCAGGTCCTGACAAGTTAGTTTCCGCCCATGCCGAACTGGTACGGCGGAGGCACCGGCCTGTTGGTGCCGAGAGCCTCTTCCGTCTCCCGCCAGAGGTCGGCGAGCGGGTTGTCTCCCTCGCGGACCGTCGGGAGTTGCATGCCATCGGCCAGCAGGTCGCGAGCCGTCTCCGGATCGCCGATCCGCAGCGCATGCCGGATCCTCAGCAGGCGGATCCGCGGATCGTCAGAGCTGACACGATCGAGCATCCGCCGGGTGCGATCCACATCGACATCCAGTGCCGCGGTGATCGCTTCGACCTGCAACTCCACCAGGTCAGGAAGGACCTCCACCGCGCGCTCGTAGTACTCGAGCTCACCGGTGACGAAGGCAAGGTTGCGAAGCGCCCACGGGTTGTCGCCGGCCTGACGCCACGCGCCGATCGCCCCGTCGCGGTCACCGTCGTAGTACCGCGCGACACCCCGGTGGTACCAGACGAGCCAGTTGTCTTCCGCCTTCTCCAGCAGGTCCCGCCAGCCCACCAGCGTTCCATCCGGTACGACGTCCTCCGCGGGCAGGCGGCCCTGGAGCAACGGCAACCAGGCGCGTTCCCGCGCCGTCATGGTGTCTTCGTCGAACGGCGTACCTGCGGACACGGTCCAGCCCGTCCGCGCCAGCTCCAACGCACCCCAACCCGACCCGACCACCAACCGCTCGAGCGGTGCCGCGTCCGCAACCGCCAACCATGAGCGCTCACGATCCGGCAGCTCGTCCAGCAACGGACGTAGCACTTCTGTTCCCGAGGTTCGCACTCGTTGCCAATCCTCCGAATGCGCAGTCGCCGGGTCCATCGTCATTCGCCCGTAGGCTTCGAGCCAATGCCAATCCGTTGCTGCGGGCAACTTCAGGTGTTCCATCTGGGTCCGGGCCAGGCCGGCCTGGATCTCGGCGTACCCATGACCTTGCAGTCCCGGTGACAACCACTCCTGCCACCGTCGGCCGCCGGCGCCTTCGCCCCACACGAACAGCTTCCGCCCCTTCAGCCGCCCGGTCGAGGCCTGCACCAAACCGTTGCCGTCAGCATCGACCGATGCGATCCACGGACGCTCGCCTGCCAATGGTTCGAAGAAGAAGTCGACGGCCCTGTTGTGCCGCATCGGATAGGTGAGGTCGGTGTCCTCGTAGAGCGGTACGTCGATCAGGTCGAGCCGCTTGCCGTAGCCGAACCGCCACGCCTGGTCGGCCGGGACGAGCACGCGCGTTCCCGGCGACTGCTCGACCGCGATGTTCGACCACCAGTACGCCGGGACTTCGGTGTCGGAAGCGTTGTGCAGGCGGATCCCGACGTACAGGAACTCGGAGTCGGTCGGCAGCCAGAAGTCGAGCTGGGTGATCAGGTTCCTGGTCCGTTCGAGCTCCCAGAGGCGGAGTACCGGCGTACCGTCCGGGCCGTCGACGCGGGCGGCGTGCATCGGAGAGCAGGTTCCGGTCCAGTGGCCGGTGCTACCGACGTTCCACTCGACACCTCCGGCCCACCAGGCGTTGCGCAGGGCAAGGTTCGCGGGCTGGAAGACGGGGTTGCGGTAGAGCAGCTCCTGCCCGCTGGCCTTGTGGACGAGCGAGTAGAGCCGTCCACCGAGAGTGGGCAGCACGGTCGCGCGGAGGTGATCGTTCTCCAGCACCAGCGAGGCAAACGCCGTGTCGACGAGCTCACGGTCGTACCCATCTTGGTTCAGGCACGGCAGTGTGCTGTGCAACCGGCCGTACCGGATGTTCTTGCGCAGCTCGGCCGGGAGGTTGTCGAGGTTCTGGACCTCGTGCAGCTCCTGGTGGCTGCGCAGCGGTGCGAGCGGGTTCTCCTCCCCGAGCGAGGCGGCGGGCAAGACGAGGTCATGCGCGGAAAGGATCGTCACGCGTTCAATCCTTGCAAGTCCGCGCAGATGCGTCCATTGGTGGAGGTTGTCCGCTATACATGGACGCACCTGATCTGGTGAGGGGACAACCATGGACGCGGATGTGATCGTCGTCGGGGCGGGACTGGCCGGGCTGGCCGCGACCGCGGAGCTGGCCGACGCGGGTCGGAAGGTGCTGCTGCTGGACCAGGAGCCGGAGGCCTCACTCGGCGGGCAAGCGTTCTGGTCGTTCGGCGGGCTCTTCTTCGTCGACTCCCCCGAGCAACGCCGGATGGGCATTCGCGACTCGCGCGATCTCGCGCTGCAGGACTGGCTCGGCTCGGCCGGGTTCGATCGGCTGGACGACGAGGACAAGTGGGCCCGGCAGTGGGCCGAGGCGTACGTCGATTTCGCGGCCGGCGAGAAGCGGCCCTGGCTGCACGCCCAAGGTGTGCGGTTCTTCCCGGTGGTCGGCTGGGCCGAGCGCGGCGGGTACAACGCCGACGGTCACGGCAACTCGGTGCCGCGGTTCCACATCACTTGGGGCACCGGTCCTGGCCTGGTCGCGCCGTTCGAGCGCCGGGTCCGGGACGCGGTCGAGAAAGGGCTGGTGGAGTTCAGGTTCCGGCACCGCGTGGACGAACTGACCCTCACCGGCGGGGCTGTCGACGGGGTCGCGGGTAAGGTGCTCGAGCCGAGCGATGTCGAGCGCGGTGTTGCCAGTTCCCGGGTCGAGGTGGACGACTTCAGCCTCAAAGCGCAGGCCGTGATCGTGACATCCGGCGGGATCGGCGGCAACCACGACCTGGTCCGGTCCCAGTGGCCGAAGCGGATGGGCGAGCCGCCGAAGCGGATGATCTCCGGGGTTCCCGCGCACGTGGACGGCCGGATGCTGGCGATCACCGAGAAGGCCGGCGGCCGGTACGTGAACCGGGACCGGATGTGGCACTACACCGAGGGCATCCAGAACTGGAACCCGATCTGGCCGATGCACGGGATCCGGATCCTGCCGGGGCCGTCGTCGCTCTGGTTCGATGCCACCGGCAAGCGACTGCCCGTGCCGCTGTTCCCCGGCTTCGACACCCTCGGCACGCTCGAGCACATCATGACGACCGGGTACGACTACACCTGGTTCGTGCTCACGCAGAAGATCATCGAGAAGGAGTTCGCCCTCTCCGGCCAGGAGCAGAACCCGGACCTGACCGGCAAGGACATCCGCGGCGTACTCGGCCGGGCCCGCGGTGGGGCGACCGCGCCGGTCCGCGCGTTCATGGAGAAGGGCGCGGACTTCGTCGTACGCGGCAATCTGCCCGATCTGGTGCGCGGTATGAACGACCTGACAGGCGACAACCTGATCGACCTGGACGACCTCGAACGCCAGATCGTCGCCCGGGACCGGGAGATCATCAACGCGTTCACGAAGGACCTGCAGATCACCGCGCTGCGCGGCGCACGGAACTACCGCGGCGACAAGCTCATCCGGGTCGCGTCACCGCACCGGATTCTGGACCCGAAGGCCGGCCCGCTGATCGCCGTACGGCTGAACATCCTGACCCGCAAGTCCCTCGGCGGTTTGCAAACGGACCTGGAGTCGCGTGTGCTGCGGGCCGACGGCACGCCGTTGCCTGGCATGTATGCGGCCGGGGAGGTGGCCGGCTTCGGTGGCGGCGGGATCCATGGCTACCGCTCCCTCGAAGGCACCTTCGTCGGCGGTTGTTTGTTCACAGGCCGTACGGCGGGACGCGCAGCGGCCAAGGCTGTGTCGTGAGGCACCACTGACACGGCGGTGCTTGTGTGCCGCGATCCTCTGTATTGCTCGCGGGAGCGGCTTCTAGCGTGACGCCATGCGCCGCCTCGCCTTGTTCTCAGCCGTCCTGCTGCTGACCGGTCTGACCGTGCCGGCCAACGCCCATCGACAGGTCCGGGTTCCGGGTGCCGAGTACCAACAGGTCGCGCAACTCGACGACCTGACCACCGCCGGGACCGTTGCGTCCGGACACACCAATCCGGCGGACTACGCCGGACTCACGCACTCCGGGTTGCCGCAGCAGTCGGGTGTGCGTGGAGTCCAGATCGACGGGTACTTCCCGGACACCTCGCACACGAACACCAACCACGGCTGGAACCACGCCTCCCAGTTCGTCATCCGGCTGCCGGAGAAGTGGAACGGCGGCCTGGTCGTCTCCGGGTCGCCTGGCGTACGAGCGCAGTACGCGAACGACAAGGCGATCTCGGACTACGTTCTCTCATTGGGCTACGCGTACGCCGCGACCGACAAGGGAAACACCGGCGCTGCCTTCTACACCGACGGTGTGCGGCCGGGTGACGCGATCGTCGAGTGGAACCTCCGGACGACTCAGCTGGCACGTGCCGCACGAGCAACAGTTGCCCAGTACTACGGCAAGCCGGCCCGCGAGGTGGTTGCCGCGGGCATCTCGAACGGCGGCTACCTGGTTCGCTGGCAGCTCGAGAACCACCCGGAGCTCTACACGCGCGGCGTCGACCTCGAAGGCACGCTGTGGACGGCCGACGGGCCGAACCTGTTCACCTTCTTGCCTCCGGCAATCAAGGGCTACGAGCAACAGTCGCCGCAGGCAATAGTTGCCGCCGGCTTCAATCCGCAATCGGACTTCCTCTGGGACTACCACTACAAGGTCTATTGGAAGCTGACGCAGCGGATCTACGCCGCCGAGCTCGATCCCACCTATGCAGGCAGCGAAGCCGATTACGACTACGCACAAAGGCCGCAAGCGCACCAGGCTGTGCAGCGGATCGCACTGACCGGGAAGATCGGCAAGCCGCTCGTCACCATCCATGGCACGTTCGACAGCCTGCTGCCGATCAGCCAGGACTCCGACCGGTACGCCGAGATGGTCCGAGCCGCCGGCCGGTCCCGGCTGCACACGTACCAGCGGGTCGAGGCAGGCAACCACGTCGACGGACTCGTCGACGCCTACCCCGACCGGCTGGTCCCCCTCGTTCCCCTGTTCCAGCAGGCGATCAGAACACCATCGTGAGGAGGTCGGCGAACAGCTCCTGTTCGTCGATCTCGAGTCCCCGGTTGGTGAACCAGGCCGCCATGTTGTGGCAGTCGCGCAGCAGGAAGTCCATGCCCTTCGGGTTGCCGACGATGTCGACCACCTGCGGCAGGTCGATCATCACGATCCGGTCGCCCTGGGCCAGGACGTTGTACGGCGACAGGTCGCCGTGGGCCAACCCCGCCCTGGCCAACTCACGCATCCCGTCGCGCAACTGCTCGAAGTACTGACCGAGCAGCTCCTTCGACGGACGGACCTGGGCGAGCCGCGGCGCGGCACCACCCTCGCCGTCGTCGATGAACTCCATCAACAGCTCGATGCCGTCCACCTGGACCGGGTACGGCACCGGAACGCCGGCTTTCCAGAGCCGGCAGAGCGCGTCCCATTCGGCGTACGCCCACTGGCCGGCGGCGACGCTGCGACCGTGCGCGGTCTTCTTCGCCATCGCGCGGCTGTCCCGGCTGTTCCGGGTCCGGCGCCCTTCGACGTACGACGTACTGCGATGGAACGACCGGTGTTCCTCGGTGCGGTACCGCTTCGCGGCCAGCAGCGAGGACCGGGCCGGGTTGTCGCCGATGGCTTCGACGGCCCGCTCGACCAGGAAGACGTCGGCTTCCTTGCCGGTTTTGAGGACGCCGAGCTCGGTGTCGATCGCGGCCTGTTCCGTCACCACCCAGTCCGGGCGGGGATCAGGTCCGCGAGAACCGCGCTCGACGTCCAGCCAGGTGGACCAGCGCTGATCCGGGCCGAGGTGCTCGTCCACCGCCTGGAAGCGGAAGACGAAGGCGTCGGCGGGATCGGGTTCGGACTCGTCGCCGGTGAGTTCGGTCCAGCGGGAGTCGAGGTCGGGAAAGTCAGTGAAGTCGTGCTCGGTAGGAAAGAGGTCCGAAGACATCTGGTGTGCTCCTGAACAGTGAGGTGGGACTGATGCGGACATGCCGCAGCACAGTGATGGCCATCCGTCAGCCCTCCTTAGTCCAGGCAGCGCTCGTCGCCGCGCGGTCGAATCAGGATGCCGGTCCGCTCCGGCACCGCGCAAACCATTTATCGCCGCCTACGCGCGCACAGTCAGACCACTCTCGGCTTCGGCCACGCTCAGTGAAAGAGGTGCACCTGACAGTGCAGGTGAGCGATTCGCCGCGTCGAACCGCCGTTTTGCGTGGTTTCTGGCAGGGCACCGGACGTCCACACGGGGAGTTCAGCCGCCGGGCACCCGCCCGGCCCGAGAGATTGGAAGGACCATGGGTCTCATCCTGTGGATCATCGCGGCGATCCTCGTCATCGCTGGGATCGTGTCGCTCGTCCGCGGGCAGCTCCTCTGGGGCGCCGCACTGATCGTGATCGGCCTCCTGGTCGGCCCTGGAGGGGTCAGCATCTTCACCTGACCGATGGTCGCTCACCTCACCTCGTAGCCCCCACGCCGCCGGTGTGGGGGCTACGTCGTGCATGGGGCTGCAGGGGTGGGGCACCGGGCGGACACTGAAGCCAACGTGATGGGGAGACGACAGTGAAGATCGGGTATTTCCTGTCGAGCGAGGAGCACGGGCCGGCGCAGTTGATCGAGCAGGCGCGGCTGGCCGAGGAGGCAGGGTTCGACGCGCTCTGGATCAGCGATCATTTCCACCCGTGGAACGACGAACAGGGCCAGAGCCCGTTCGTCTGGTCCGCGATCGGGGCGATCTCGCAGGTCTGTGAGTTGCCGGTGACGACCGCGGTCACCTGTCCGACCGTGCGGATCCATCCGGCCATCATCGCGCAGGCGGCCGCGACCAGCGCCGTACTGCTGAACGGGCGGTTCACCCTCGGCATCGGCACCGGCGAGGCGCTCAACGAGCACGTCCTGGGCTCCGTCTGGCCGACGGTCGACGTACGGCTGGAGATGCTGGAGGAAGCGGTCGAGATCATGCGCCGGCTGTGGACCGAGGACGGGTTCGTGTCGCACCACGGCAAGCACTACACCGTCGACACCGCGCGGATCTACACCAGGCCGAAGGAGCCGCTGCCGATCTACATGTCCGGGTTCGGGCCGGAGGCAACGGATGTCGCGGCGCGGATCGCCGACGGATACATCACCACGTCGCCGGACAAGAAGCTGCTGCAGCGCTTCCGTGACAACGGCGGTGGCGACAAGCCGGCGCAGGTCGGGTTCAAGGTCAGCTACGCGCCGACCGAGGAAGAGGGCATCGAGCAGGCGCACCGCATCTGGGGCAACTCCGGGCTGCCGGGCGAACTGTCGCAGGTGCTGCCGTCACCGCGGCACTTCGAGCAGGCCAGCCAACTGGTCACGAAGGAGGCGACCGCGCAGTCCGTCACCTGCGGCTCGAAGGCGGATGCGCATGTCGACGCGTTCAAGCCGTACATCGACGCCGGCTTCGACGAGATCTACGTCGCGAACATGGGACCGCACTCGGTCGACATGATGAACCTCTACCGCACCGAGGTGCTGCCGGAAGTACGGCGGATCGCCGGCCGCTAACCGAGCAATGAAACAGCCACGCGGAGGTCGTTGACGAACAGGTCGAAGTCGCGGCGGTACTCCCGGGACCGGACCACGGACGACGGATGAACCGTC
>Ga0137372_10004538_pt1 | contig 13532 bp, 12 predicted proteins | sample SagtaG_6_FD_104911 | JGI IMG/M metagenome (GOLD analysis project Ga0137372, IMG submission 104911) | Vadose zone soil microbial communities from Sagehorn Ranch, Mendocino, California, USA - Sage1_R_60_16 metaG | ecosystem: Environmental > Terrestrial > Soil > Vadose zone | place: USA...
AAAGCATCGAGTTCGAATCCCAGATCGAAGTAATCCACAGAGAGACAAGGAGAAACAAAATGAGTGGAGTAGCAGTCCCAGTCGCCGAAAATCAAGCCCTCGAAACTGCCGCATACAAGGCTAAGGCCTATGCAGCGCAGAGTGCCACATCTCAACTCGCGCCGTTCTCGGTCCCGAGACGCGAGCTGCGTCCAGACGATGTCCAGATTCAAATCCAATTCTGCGGCGTCTGCCATTCCGACCTGCATCAGGTGCGCAACGAATGGCAGAGCACGCTGCCGACGGTTTATCCCTTAGTTCCGGGCCACGAGATCGTTGGCCGGGTGACCAAAACCGGCCGGGCAGTGAGGAAATTCAAAGAAGGAGAAATCGTAGGCGTCGGCTGTATGGTCAGTTCCTGCGGACAATGCGTCAATTGCCTCGCCGGCGAGGAGCAGTTCTGCATTAACTTCCCTACCCTCACCTATAACGCTGAGGACAAGATTCTCGGCGGCGTCACTTATGGCGGATACTCGGACAGCATTGTGGTGCGCGAGGCGTTCGTACTGCGCGTCTCCGACAAGTTGGACCTTGCCGGTACAGCGCCGCTGCTGTGCGCCGGGATTACGACATATTCTCCTTTGCGGCACTGGAACGTTGGCAAGGGACAGAAGGTCGGCATTGTTGGCTTGGGCGGCCTCGGGCACATGGGCGTGAAGTTTGCGAAGGCTTTCGGAGCGCATGTGGTGCTGTTCAGCACATCACCGAAGAAGATTGCCGACGCCAAGCGATTGGGCGTTGACGAAGTCATCATTTCTACCAACGCTGACGAGATGCTGAAGCATGCCGGCAGCTTCGACTTCATTCTCGATACAGCTTCCGCCGAGCACGACCTCAACGCTTACCTTCCGCTGCTTAAACTCGACGGTACTATGACTCTGGTCGGTGCACCGGAAAAGCCCGCTCCTGTCGCCGCCTTCAATTTGTTATTCGGTCGGCACCGTATGGCTGGCTCTGCCATCGGAGGCATCCGCGAAACTCAGGAGATGCTCGATTTCTGCGCGGAGCACGGCATCACCTCAGATATCGAGCTGATCAAGATTCAGGACATCAACGAAGCCTACGAACGCCTTGCCAAAAGCGATGTGAAGTACCGCTTCGTGATTGATATGGCGTCGCTGAAATAGGGATTACTGCTCCCGAGGGTGCCCCGTCCAAGCTCTGCTTGGGCGGGTACTCTGATCTTTATCCTGCGGCCGTCTGGGCGAACGCTTCTATTACTGAGATATTCTTCAGCAGTGGTTCAGGCAGCGCATGACGCTCTTGTAAAAACCCTGGACTGTTATACGTGACCCAGACTTTTGCGTCGGCATCTTCCCAGACCAAAATTTTAAGAGGCAAGTCTATAGCCGCCGATGGCGCAGCCAACATCAATTGAGTGCCAGCCTTCGGATTGCCGAAGATTAGCAGCTTGGTGGGCCTCATTTTCATTCCCACCTTTTCAGCTTCCCCACTGTGATCGATCAAGGCAAATAAAGCAATCTTTTTTGCCTGCAAAATGCTCTTGAGATTTTCTACTGTCTGCTCAACTGAATGCTGGCTCGGCTTGTTGATCAGTCCTTTGTCTGAAATCGGTGACATAGAGGTTCGGCCTTCGCCCGATCGAACTAGCTATAGCTGACCTTGCGCTCGCCCTTCACAATCCGACCCACCTTGTTGTATTTTTCGCCAGCACGATCGAGAACTGTCTCGGCCTTCTTGAAGTTCTTGGCCGGGACAACCACCAGCATGCCGAGTCCCATGTTGAAGGTGCGCATCATGTCGTCATGAGGAACGTTTCCCAGCTTTTGCATATGCGTGAAGATGGGCAACACGGGCCAGGAGCCGTATTCAATGACCGCCGAAACCCCGCGAGGCAAAACGCGTGGCAAATTTTCTGTGATGCCGCCGCCGGTGATGTGCGCCATTGCGGAGACGCAGTCGGCCGCAATCAACTTTTTCGCGACCGGCCAGTAGCTGCGATGGGTTTGCATCAGCTCGTTTCCGACTTTGCCTTTGATCTCATTGACGTAAGTTTCCGGTTCGTACTTCGCAACTTCAAAAAGCAGCTTGCGGGCAAGCGAATACCCATTGGTGTGCAGGCCGGTTGAAGGCAATCCGAGAATGATGTCTCCCGGCTCGACCGCTTTGCCGGTGATGACTTTCTCGCGTTCGACTACGCCGACGATGAATCCCGCAAGATCGTATTCGCCTTCGGGATAGAAGCCCGGCATCTCTGCAGTTTCTCCGCCGATCAACGCGCAGCCGTTGTGCTTGCAGGCCTCGGCTATGCCTTCAACAACTTTTTCTGCAATCTGCGGATCGAGTTTGCTGGTCGCGAGATAGTCCATGAAGAACATCGGCGCAGCGCCCTGCACGGCGATGTCGTTCACGCAATGGTTCACCAGATCGGCGCCGATCGTGTGGTGCACATTCATCTCGAAGGCGAGTTTGAGCTTCGTGCCGACCCCATCTACGCTCGAAACCAGCACCGGATCAGCGTATTTGGTCTTATCCACCGCGAAAAGAGCGCCGAAGCCGCCAATGTCGCTGAGCACGCCCTTGGTGAAGGTCTTGTGGGCCAGATACTTGATGCGCTTCTTGGTGCGGTTGGCTTGGTCTATGTTGACGCCTGCGTCAGCGTAAGTGATGGATTTGGAAGAATTTTGGGCCACGGTGCGTCCGGTTGCAATGTGCGGGAGCCTGGAGGTGAGGAACGCCTCGAAAGCGGCTTATTCTAGCACGTTCATGGTTGAGGAAAGCGGCACGACAGCGTTCAAATCCATTACCTCACGGCTGAGCAGTCAGCATTGGTACGACTGCGGTGTTTACGGTGGCGGGATCGTCCCGCAATTTGATGTAAAGCGTACCGCTCTTCGGCGAAGGCACGGACAGAGCTGCGTCCACAAAACCGTCAGGAACAGTGACCGAGTTGGCAAAGTCCGGATCGGCGCTGATGGCATCAATCAGGAAGAGTTTGTTGCCGCTCAACACGCACTTCAGTTCCGTTGCCAAGCTCTTCTCGTTCGGAGTCTTCTCTGGCGCGGTCGCTTCTTTCGTTGAAGATCCACCTTCTGGCTCTCTTTCCGGAGCTACAGTTCGCGCTAGCGGTTTAGTCTGGGGCGCCGGACAATGCACTCCCTTCAATTCCGGCACGCGCACAAGGTTCACCAGCGGTTGCCAATCGCCTTCCACTCCGTCAGCACCGACAGCGCGGAATTTGAGCGGCCCAAAAGCTGATGGGCCAAGCAGTTTCATCGGATCGAAAACAGCGAACACTGTCTTCGAATCTTGAAGGGTGAGATTTCCGTCGTTCATGCTCAACCACACGTGAAATGAGTCGTCGGCAGTTGCAAGTTCTACTTTCTCGTTGGGAGGGAAGGTTTCCGGTACCTGAGACTTCAGGAAAAAGTTGAGACGAGCGTCCTGCGGTAGTTCTTCGGGATTGCCCAGGCTGATCATTGGGGCCGGAACTTCTTGCTGAATGTTCTTGCTGAGTAACGTCAACTTCGGCCGCTCCGGCCCGACAAAGCCATTCAAGTTGAGTGTGCGGCCATCCATTAAATTGACACGCGCTGCGATGGGCACGCCGGCATCGAACGCAGCAGATACAAGTGGATCGTGCGATACCAGCCGCAGTTCATCCTGCTGATTGGCACGGGAAAGATTTTCGGGATTGAACGTCATTCCGTTGACTTCGAGCGAGGTCACCTCATCAAGGCGGGTGCCCTTGAGCACGCCCTCGGAATCGCCGGCGTGAAGGCTGAAGGAATCGAGCCGGCCGGCTTCGGCGTAGGTGTGAAGCAGAACTTCATCTCCATCTCGCAAGCCGAACCTCTTGACGAACATTTTCAGTGATCCCGCTGAGGCATTCTGCAACGGAACCTTCACTTCCAGTTCATCGGGCTTTGAGACCTTCCACTCCAAAGCCGCGTCCTTTCCCATCTCGTTGTGGATCACAAGTTCGCTTACGCAAGAAGCGTCCGCGGATTTGATGTGCAAAATATCTTCGCGACCGACGATCAGCGCGCTGGCATCTTTGGAGGCGACCAGCCATTGCCCGGGATGCGAAGCGCGCAAGTGGAAATGCGGGCCTTCGAAAGGGGTGAATCCCCAATTGCCACGAAGAATTCCAGTAGTCTCGCCGCTAAACGCAGCTGGCGGCATCGGCTGGCTTTCCACTCCAAAGCCTCCGTGCGCAGCGTCAGCCTTGGCGGGGAGATCGAATCCTGCGCCAGACTTGGTCTCGACGTGTAGCACAAAATCATGCGCCATTTCTGTGGCATAAACCAGCGGTGCACCATCAACCGCGAGCACAAGATCTGGCTTACTGAGGCAGGAGACTTGGGTCACATCCAAAGCCCGCAGTGGTGGCGGTTGCGTGGGCCGCACCGGAGGCAGGCCGATCACCAAGACTGACTTTGGATTTCGGAATGATGGCGGATTGTTCAGCCTCAGATTCAGTTCGTCGTGTTTCGGTAGCGCCAAGGCCGGGATGTATTGGTACTGCGCAGTATGCGCCGTGCCTAGGATGCGCACGACATCAACCACCGCTCCGATGTACGGGCTGTAATAGCCACTTCTGGCGTTGGGAGTAGAGCTAAGTTGCGCCAGCAAATCTGTCGGCGCTCCGGTCGTAAGCGTCGCGACCATGTTCTGGCTGTGGGCGTCATCGAGCACTAACTGATCCGTGTTCTGGGTCAAGCAAGGCACCTGCTGCGCGCTGGGCTTGTCGAAACACTGCTGGTCGAGGCGGATGTTCAGGCTGCGAGCAAGTAACGTCGTCTTGGCTTTTAGTTGTTCGGGATCGCTGGCGGAAGTTTCGCGGACCGCTTCGAGATATTTCTCGAGCCGTGTCCGGTCCAGGCTGGCCTGTAATAGGTCTTGAGCGGCGCGCACGAATGCGCCAGGCTTGCCACGAACCGCAGCGCGAAGAGTGTTGAAAGCGCCGCCAGTCTCGGGAGCGAGCAACACAATTGCTTCTTCGGCTTCTGCAGGCACAGTGACGTACACGCCCTCTTCTCGTACGGATTTGTTCCAAGTCTCGACCCGCGTAAACCAGTTGCCAGGCGGCGGGTTGGTGGCCCCTCGAAGAAAGACAACGACCATCAGATAGTGCACCGATTGACTGTCAGGCAAATCAGGATGGACCCACAGACGGTCGCCCGCCTGAAGGTTCGGCACCTGGGATATGGGCAGCGTTTTGCGCTCGCGCTGCACTCGTACATTAATCTTGGGGCCGATCAAGTCAAAAGCGGCGGTTTCGGCGCGCGCAGGTATTACCAACGCGACGGCGAGAAAGCAGAAAAGAGACACTACCGCCTGAAGTCGGTTCAAAACTGATTTACGCAGAACTGCTCCTTGTTGGTGGTGATTACTTCAATGCTAATTGCTACTTTCTCAGGCGGCAACATCAGAAGGGCAGCGCACTTATTACTGTGGTTATAAGTATTTCGCTTTAATCTGCCTACGATGATTCGCAAGCAATGAGTTCGATTCGGTTGCCAAACGGATCGTGGATGTGGCAGCGCCGCACGCCGGGGATTTCGTCCGCCGCAGTTATTTCAACTGCCGCCTTGCGCAGTTTGGCAAGTAGGCCGTCATAATCGCTGCACCGAATTGCTGGATGGGCTTTCTTGGGAGAGGGGAAGTCGTGCTCGACTCCCAGATGAAGCTGCACGCTGCCGCTTTCAAACCAGCATCCGCGACGCTTGGCGAGTTCGGAAGGCTTCTGGACTTCGTTCATCCCAAGCAGCCCTGAATAGAAATCGCGTGCGACGCTCTCTTCCCCGGCGGGCATTGCCAGCTGAACGTGATCAATCGAAAGGAAATATTCGGTCACTTGCTAATTGTAAGTGCGGCTGAGCCCTAGTGCCCCGCTATGACTATGGTATGATAACCATAGTTAAATAGGTATATTATATGAAGACGATTCCTGCGGGCACATTCAAAGCGCGCTGTCTCGCCCTTATGGACGAGGTGAAGACCAAACGGGAGGCCATCATCATCACCAAGCATGGCGAGCCGGTGGCCAAGCTAGTGCCAGTGGACCGCGAACATGACGAAATTTTCGGATTCTTCGCCGGCAAAGGCTCCATTACCGGCGACGTAGTTTCCCCGATCCTTTCTCCAGAGGATTGGGGTGACCTGCATTGAGGAGTTCCCAATGATGCTGGTGGACACGCATGTCGTTCTCTGGCTGGCGCTGGAGCCGGGCAAAATCTCAAAGAAGGCCAAGGCGGCCATCGAGCACACGCGTCAGCGCGGTCATGGGCTCGCGATTTCCGATATTACGCTTCTGGAGATTTCTACCGCGGAGAGTAAGGGCCGCATCAAGCTAAGCGCAAGCCTCGAAACCTTTCTGTCTGAGATCGAAGCCCATTTTGTGGTTCTTCCTATCAATAGCAGGATCTGCGTGCATGCGTTCGCGCTTCCGGCTGCATACCCGAAAGATCCAGCAGATCGAATCATTGCGGCCACCGCAATTGTGGAAGGAGTGTCTCTCGTCACCGCCGACGAGGCGATCCGGCGATCTCGTGCTCTGCCCACAATCTGGTAGCCTGCGTCGCTGCTACCATGTCCATGTGCTGCTTCAAATCCGCGGCTTGAAGGTTGAGTTTCCTGCGAGTCCACGCCCGCTTACCGCAGTCCGCGATGTTGACTTCGCAGTGGAACGCGGCCAGGTGCTGGGCTTAGTAGGAGAGTCCGGTTCGGGAAAATCCGTCACTTCCCTCGCCGTCATGCGGCTGCTTCCTCCACAAGCATCAGTAACCGGTGAAATACATTTCAACGGAGTTGACCCTCAGAACCTGCTCACGCTCGAATCCGAGACCATGCGCCAGCTTCGCGGATCGAAAATCTCTATGATCTTTCAGGAACCGATGACTGCGCTCAATCCGGTGATGCGCGTTGGCGAGCAGATTGCCGAAGCTGTCCGTGCGCACAATCCAGTCTCGAAGAAAGAGTCGTGGGACCGCGCCGTGGAAGCGCTCAAGGAAGTCGCAATTCCAGATCCGGTTACGCGCGCCCACGATTACCCGCACCAACTCTCGGGAGGAATGCGGCAGCGAGTGATGATTGCTATGTCCATCGTGAATCGTCCCGATCTGCTGGTAGCAGATGAACCTACGACTGCTCTCGACGTCACCATCCAAGCCCAGATTCTCGATTTGCTGGCAGAGCTTCGACAAAAATTCGGCTTGGCGATGTTGTTCATCTCGCACGACCTGGCTGTCGTCTCAAAAGTGGCGGACCGCGTCGCGGTGATGTACGCCGGCAGCCTCGTCGAGATCGGACCCAGAGACGAAATCTTCCGAGCGCCTGCGCATCCTTACACGCGCGGACTTCTGGAATCAGTACCGACTCTGGCTACACCGCGCGAGCGCCCACTCGCGACCATCGAAGGCACGGTTCCGCCTTTGCACGCGGTTCCGGCCGGCTGTCCATTTGAACCCCGCTGCAACTTTCGAGTCTCTGAATGCGCCCGCGAGCTGCCGCCTTTGATTGAAGTAAGTGCCGGACATTGGGCGCGATGTCCGGTGGTGAACCGTCAGTAGAGACGTAGCTGCTCCGTCCGCACGTTTATAATCCCAATTCCGGTGATGCTTGCGCCTACTTCTACTCAGCGACATTCACAGTAATCTCGAAGCTTTGGAAGCGTGCATTGCTGCGGCGCCGTCGCACGACGCCATCGTCAATCTCGGCGACATCGTTGGCTATGGCGCCAGTCCCAACGAAGTGACTTCGCGGGTCCGCGAGATGGGCGGAACGTTTGTGCGCGGCAATCATGACAAGGTCGTCGCCGGTCTTGAAGACGTAGAGAGCTTCAATCCCATCGCGGGCCTCGCGGCCCTGTGGAATCGCGGACAGATGACTGGCGAGAACCTGGACTGGCTACGCACTCTCCCGCAAGGGCCGGTCACAATCCCAGGCCTGGACGGTATTCAGTTTGTGCACGGTGCGCCACGGAACGAAGATCAATACGTTGTCTCCATACAGGAGGCATTGCAGCCGTTGGTCGAGTCCGGCGCCAGCCTTACGTTTTTCGGGCATACGCATATCCAGGGAACGTTTGTGCTTCGGGCGGGGTTTGGAGAGACGCTGCACCCTGCTTATTCCAGCATTGGACAGACCGAGACTTGCGACTTTCAGTTGGAGACAGGAGCCAACTACATGATCAATCCTGGATCGGTGGGGCAACCGCGCGATGGCGATTGGCGCGCAGCCTTTTCCGTATTTGATTCCGATCGGCGAGTCGTAACCTTCTGTCGCGTTCCTTATGATGTTAGGTCGGCCCAGGAGCGAATTCTGGCTGCGAATCTTCCCCAAAGATTAGCAACGAGACTCGCGGCGGGACGATAAGCCGCCGCATGAGTTGCCGGCGTTCGCAATTGTCACCACCGTGAAAGTTGAGGATTAGCATGCCTCCTGAACACTACCTGATCGCGAATACCGACGGCGGCGCACGCGGTAACCCTGGGCCCGCCGCATATGGCGTGGTCATTCACGATGCAGCCGGAAAGAACGTCGCTGCGCTCAGCCAGTATCTCGGGCGTCAGACCAATAATTTCGCGGAATATCAAGCGCTCATTGCTGCGCTGGAATATGCGGTCGCGCATGGCCCAAAAGCTATCAGAGTGATCAGCGACTCAGAACTCATGGTTCGGCAGATCAAAGGCATCTACAAAGTCAAAGACCCGACCCTGAGAGATCTGCACGGACGCGCCTCGCAGCTGATTCGCAAGCTCGATTGGTTTGACATCGAGCATGTGCTGCGCGGGAAAAACCGTGAAGCCGATGAACTGGCAAACGCCGCGATGGATTCCGGATCGGGCACTACATCGTTCCGCCCGCCGAAGCCTGGATCCAAACAGGAGTTCGAGGGCGTGGTGCGTGATGGCAAGGTTGAGCTATTGAACGGCAGCCTTCCGGAAGGCGCTCCAGTCCAGGTGCGCCTGAAGCAATGATCGCAATCGGTCTCAGATAGGCGATCTCAAGGTATCAACAGCAACTTCCCAGTCGTCTTCCTTCCTTCCAAATCCCGGTGTGCTTGCGCGGCGTCGGCCAGCTTGTAGATGTGTTCAATCCGCAGCTTGAGTCTTTTCGTGGCGATCATTCCGAACACAGCTTCCGCACGCGCCATCAGCTCTTCGCGAGTGACGATGTAATGGTTCAACATAGGGCGGGTCAGAAATAGTGAGCCTTTCTGTGTAAGCAGGATCGGATCGAACGCCGGTGCCGCTCCGCTCGATCCGCCAAAGAGCACCATCATTCCGCGAGGCCGAAGAACATTGAGTCCCTTTTCGAAGGTGGTCTTGCCTACCGAATCGTAAACAACATCCACGCCCTTGCCGCCAGTGAGTCGTTTGGTCTCGGGCTCAAAATCAGTTTGGGTATAAAAAATGATTTCGTCTGCGCCCGCATCACGCGCGAGCTTTGCTTTCTCCTCCGTTGACACCGTTCCGATCACACGCGCTCCAATATTGTGGGCCATTTGCACCAGGAGCAGCCCAACTCCACCAGCAGCAGCGTGAATCAGAGCGGTTTGTCCTCGCTTCAGGGAAAACGAGTCGTGCAAAAGATAATGCGCGGTCATTCCTTGCAGCATTGCCGCTGCAGCTTCGCGATCGCTGACGCCTTGCGGGATGGGCACGAGCCGATCAGCCGGAACCGCGGCATACTCCGCGTAGCTGCCCTGCACCCCCGCAGAACGCAACCCGGTCGCCGGATTTCACGGACTTCAGCTCCGCGCCAACTGCGGTCACAACGCCAGCGCCTTCCTGTCCGGCAATGAACGGCAGCGGGAGTTTGTAGCGTCCTTCGCGCTGGTACGTGTCGATAAAGTTCACGCCTGAGGCGGCAATCTTGACGACTGCTTCATTGGGCTTAGGTTCGGGAGTGGGCAGGTCGACATACTCCAGAACCTCCGGACCGCCGGTTTGCTTGATCTGAATCGCTTTCATGCTCAGCTTGGATTCCAGGGAGTGGGAAAAGATGCGTGCCTAGTCCGCGGATTTTGCGTTCGCATTAAACACAATCGTCAACGGCGTATTTCTCTCTGGCTTCACGTAGCGGTTTACCAGAAAGCGCTTGCCATCCTTGCTGACGTCATAGATGAAAACGTCGGTGGAAGAGATCGGCGCTCGTCCGTGAAACTGAAAAAGCGGCGTGGGCGTGCCCGTGGAAAACGTACCTACGGTGCTGACCGGTACCGCAGTCATCATCCCGGATGGCCCGAGATAGAAAATCTCCTTGCTGTCTCCCCGCCAGCGAGGTTCGGCGCCGCCCCCGCGCGACACTTGCCATTTTCCAGCCGCGCCAGGAAAAGTCGTCACATAGATCTCCCAGTTCCCGGACTCATCGGATTCATACGCCACCCATTTCCCGTCGGCAGAAATTTGACCATCATTCTGGTTGCCGGGACCGGTCTGAAACGGCGTCGGATTTCCACCCGCGGAAGGTACTAGCTCCAGGTGACGGCCCGAGACGGCCTGATGTGTGCACATGATCTGTCGGTCGCCCGGGGACCAGGAGTTCGGAACGATATCATCCGAACTTTGGACTCTGAGGAGCATCTTTTCGCGCTCCAGACCGGTCGCTGGTTTCACCAAGATGCTACCGTATCCCACACTGCCGCCAGCCGAGCGGTAGGCTAGCGTCTTTCCGTCCCGCGACCATACGCCTGTGACTTCCTCAGCGGGGTCAAACGTGAAACGCGAGTTGCCGGCTCCAGTCGTGCTCTCGAGCCAAACGTCAACATTGTTGGCTTTCGGATCGCTGATGTCCACCGCGACTCGGCTGCCGTCGGGAGAAAACGTAGGATTGCACATAATCGCCGGCTCGCCAATCCGCCCCAGCTCTTTTCCGGTGCGATCCATCCATGTCAATGCAGATAGCGACGCTCCCGTGCTGGTGTTATAGATTAACGTTCCGTTCTCTGCTGAAGTTAGCGCTGCCCAATATGTGGACGGCTGAAATCCCACCGCGTTCGCGATCATGACTGGGCTGCCTAAAAGAGCAGCTTTCGCGCTGTCAAAGGCCACGCTGACCAAGTGTCGCTCATTGTCCGCATAAAACAAGTGGCTGGAGTCGACGCTGAAACTCGAGTGGGCGAGAAACAGCAGCTTCCTTTCCTTTCCATTGAGAGAACTGGCATAGATTCCGCTGTAGGGATCGTCTTTGAGGTTTCCGAAATTGCCGATAAAAAATAAAAAGTGATTGCCATCCGGGAGAAAGACCGGCCAGCGGTGGGTTTGGTCCAGCTCGGTGAAGGCATGATCCGTGACCGGGGCCACGCCGCTGCCGTCTGCATTCACTCGCCACACCGCGCTTCCAGAATCAGGCGAGTAGATAATTACACCCCGGCTGCCCCAACTACCGCCGCGCGCGGCTTGAACTGTCGCGAGCGCCTGCGGGGTACCGCGGGAAACCGACACCTTCTGCAGCTTGCTGTTGGCAAAAAAAGCCACGTACGCGCCGTCGGGCGACCAAAAGGGAAAACTCGCGCCTTCGGTTCCCTGCAGGGCGCTGGCGGTTGCTGATCCGACATGTTGCACATAGACCATGGGCAGCCCAGAACTCTCTTCTGGAGATACAAACGCCAACATGGAACCATCTGCCGACAGCGCCATGTGGCTGACTTCGCCAGTGACAGGAATCGCGAATTCCATCCGCCTTGCCGCGGCCGGGCGTTTCGCCAGCAACCAAGTCACTCCTGCTCCAACTGCCAACGCCAGTGCCACTGCGGCCCAGAGCAGCGGGGAAATTTTGCGACGCGTTGCCGCAATCCGCGCTGCTCCGCTCGAATCCGTCCCCGACAAAGCACCCAACGCAAAAGATAAATCTTTCGCGGACTGAAAACGCTGCTCGGGATTCTTTTCCAGGCAACGCCGCACGATGCGGTCAAGCGCGGGAGAGATCGGATGTCCAGGGTCAGACAACTCCGGCGGGTCTTCTTTCAGAACGGCAGTCATTGTTTCCGCGGGAGTATCGCGGCGAAATGCGCGTGTGCCTGAAAGCATTTCATAGAGCACCGCGCCGAACGCAAAAATGTCGGTGCGCGGATCGGCAGCCTCCCCCCGCACCTGCTCCGGAGCCATGTAGCTCGCGGTTCCCATGACCACACCGGCAGCGGTGTGAGAACTGGTCAGGGTAATGCCGTCGTCAGCCGCGGCCGCGCTAGCTTTTTGCGCTAACTTGGCCAACCCGAAGTCCAGGATCTTAATGCGCCCGTCTTTGTTGACGAAAATATTCTCCGGCTTCAGATCGCGGTGAACTATTCCTTTCTCATGCGCGGCGGCAAGCCCCTGCGCGATCTGCACTCCATATTCAATTGTTTTGCGTTGGGGCAGCACACCGGCGTCCAGATCCGCACGAAGCGTTTCCCCTTCCAAGAGTTCCGAAACCAGGTAAGGCGAGCCATTGTCTTGTCCAGTGTCAAAGATGGCAAGAATATTGGGATGGTTCAGCGTCGCCACTGCCCGCGCCTCCTGCTCGAAGCGATGCAGCCGGTCGCCTTCGCGAGCGAACGATTCGGGCAGAATCTTCAGCGCGACATCGCGCCCCAGCCTGGTATCCCGCGCTCGATAGACCTCGCCCATTCCGCCTGCGCCAAGCGGGGACTGGATTTCGTATGGACCAAGTTTTGTGCCAGAGGTGAGGGACATCTATGGATTCGGATTATAGCCTTTGTGAGTCGCTTCCTCGCGCTCGCCGCTCAATCTGCGACCGGATTCCGCAACGTTCCGATTCCTTGCACCGTGACCTCGACAACATCCTCTGCGTTTAGTGGCCCCACACCACTGGGAGTTCCGGTCGCGAGCAGATCGCCGGGCAGGAGTGTCATGACTTGCGAAATGTACCGAATCGCAACATCCAGGGGGAAAATGAAATCGCGCGTATTGCCTTGCTGGCGTAGTTCCGCGTTAACACGAGTCTCGACGGCAATTCCGGCCCACGGATCAACTTCGTCGCTGACAATAGGGCCAACCGGGCAGAAGGTGTCGAAACCTTTGCCACGCGTCCACTGCCCGTCTTTCTTTTGCAGATCGCGCGCAGTCACATCGTTGACGCAGGTGTATCCAAGAACGTACGGTCGGACGTCCTCATCTGTCTGGAGGTTGCGGCAACGCTTTCCGATAACGACTCCGAGTTCGCCTTCGTAATCAACGCGCGCAGAAATTACTGGACGAATGATCGTCTGCCCCGGGCCAATCATCGAAGATGGCGGTTTGAGGAAAATCAGCGGTTCCAATGGAACTTCATTGCCGAGTTCGGCAGCGTGTTCGCGGTAGTTCCGCCCCACGCACACGATCTTCGAGGGCTGGACTGGCGCAAGAATTTTTGCTTCACTCAGCGCAACGCCGGGAATCGATTTAGCCGCAGGATCGGCGTTGTGCTCCGGCGACTGCAGAATCGCGATGATTTCCTCCCGCCCGGCCACCGATTCCACCAGGCCGAACTCTACTGATCCGTTGTTCTCGAATCGGCAATATCTCATGGCACGGTCTCGCTGG
>Ga0137372_10004542_pt1 | contig 13526 bp, 9 predicted proteins | sample SagtaG_6_FD_104911 | JGI IMG/M metagenome (GOLD analysis project Ga0137372, IMG submission 104911) | Vadose zone soil microbial communities from Sagehorn Ranch, Mendocino, California, USA - Sage1_R_60_16 metaG | ecosystem: Environmental > Terrestrial > Soil > Vadose zone | place: USA: California...
CTAAGCGCCACAACCATTGGTGACCTGCGCCGCGTCATGGCGGACCTGCCCGGTCCCGTGCCCGTCCCGCCGGCCGCAGCACAGCGTCCGCAGGGGGCAGGGCCGCCCTGGACCTACCGCCGCCACGGCCCGCGGCTGCTGCCGATCGCGCTGCTGGTACTGCTCACGGCGCTGCTGGTGCCCGGTGGCGGCTGGCTGTTTTTCGCGTTCATCAAGCTGATCCTGCTGTTCTGGCTCGTGACCTGCCTGGCCGGGATCTTCTTCGCGGGCTGGTTCCGCCGGCGGATACGCCGCTACCGGGGGCCCGGATACGCCCAGCACTGGCGGGAACATCCGCGCTGGTGACACGGCCATGACCGGTGCAGCAGGTCATAGCGCCGGCGCCGCGCACTCCGCATTACCGCTGCTCCGAGCACGTCAAGCAGATCCGCCTCACCATCCGGGCACTCGAAGGGCTGACGGCCGCGGACTGCCCGCCACCGGTCGCTGGCACCACGGACAGGACATCTGCGGACAGGACATCTGAATGACGGGGAACGAGCCGCGAGTCCTCGATCACCGACCAGGAGGAAACCGTGGCGAGCGTTCAGGAACCTCGCATGACCAGCACCGCGACGACGCTGCTGATCCTTCCGCGGTCGTCACCATGCTGCGCCGCCGCCCGACTCGATCAGGTCGCTAACGTCGCTGTCTTCCTTGGGCCAGCACCATGACAGCGACCGAGGTCAACATCACCGCAGGAGCGGTCGTCGACTGATCGCCGGAGAGGTCGCTCGGGAAGAATGCTCGCCGTGACCTTCACGGAACTGCGGGCAGCTTTGCTTGCGGGAGGTGCGGCGGCGACGACGGCCTGGCCTCTGGCTTGCGCGCGGCGCCGTCGGTCCTGGCCGGGCCGAATCGATGGAGCACCAGGATGAGGATGGTGCCGAGCACGTCCAGGATCAGTACCACCTGGAGGGCCTTGTCGTAGCCGTTACCCGGCGAGAAATTCGGGAAGATCGCGTAATTGGCAATGAGCTCGGCCGCGATCGCCGTGCACAGAACCGTGCCGGGAACCACGATCCGCATCGGCCGGCTGTAAGTGCGCCGCGGCAGCATCAAGGAGGCATGCGTCGCGGCAATCGCGAGAATGACCAGCACCGCGGCAGTGCGCCCCAAGCCATCCGCGAGGCTGCCGCTGGCCAGGTTCCACCACGTGGCGACGATGCCGATGGCAAGGGCGGCCAGCGTACTCACGATTCCGGTCAGCTGGACCGCTCGCTGCGAAACTGATCTGGCGGGCCCGGAACAGAGCAGCGCCAGAATACTCGCAACATCGACCTCGATCGCGCTGCGGAGTAATTTAGCGCCGGTCTCGCCAAGGCCACTCCATATCACGCCGGCGATCCCGAGCGCGGCCGTGATCGATAGCGCGGGAATAATGACGATGCGGAAAAGGAATGCCCGATTCTGCGTGCTGGTCATGACGATATCCTGTCAATTGCGGGAAGTTCTCTTATTCCTATGATCAGGGCCACAGAGCGGCCGCGCCTGAGTACGGGTACTCACCCGTGCGGGCTCTCGTGCCCGAGTACCCGGACGGCAACCCCTGTCCCGCGCGATGCAAAGCCAGGCCGGGCTCTGACGGGCGGCCCATGAGGTGGAGGGCCGCGGCCTGGCCGGCAGGCGATGCCGCGGCCCGGCGCGTTCAGGGCTGCTTGACCAGGATGGCGCGGGTGTAGAGCAGGTCGAAGCCCTGGCGCTGTACGTTTTGCTGGGACTTGGACCCTGGCTGCGTGGTGACGACGGCGATGTCGCAGCCGGCCGCGGCGGCGTCGGCCAGCCGGGCCGACAGCATGGCGGTCTGGACGCCCCGGCGGCGGTGCGCAGGCGCGGTCGCCGCGCCGGTGAGCTGCGCGATGCCTTCTGCCATGTGGAAGCTGGCGCCGCCGGCGATGACCCCGTCGCGCAATGCCGCATAGCGCAGGACGCCGGCGGCCGCGAAGTCGCGCTCGGCCGCCTCGATGACCTCGCGCGGGAACTCCTCGTGCGAAGGCACCCCCTGGGTATCAGGATGCGCGACGGCATCTGCCACGACGTCAAGCCAGAGCTCGAGTTCCTCATCACCGCTGGGCCGGACCTCGACCCCGGGTGGCGTGATTCGCCCGGGTTCGCCGTCGATGGCACGGCCGAGCACGTTCTCGAACGATACGAGCCGGTAGCCGCGCTCGGTCAGCAAGGCGCCGGTCGCGGGGTCGGCAAGATGGGCGAGTTCGATCTGCACGGGGGCGCCGCACGCGGCGAAGGCCCGCTCGATCTCGCCAAGGGCGGCCGCACCTGGCACGCCGCCGAAGCCGAGCCCCGCGACCTTGTTGAACGGCGAGCCCTCTGCGGCGAAGCTCGCCACGCCGCCGGCGACCGGAATCACGAAGCCCGCCGCGCCTGCCCTGCGACGGCGCGCGGCCTCGCTGGCCCTGGCGATGAGCTGCGCCTCGGCCCGCTCGATCCGCCCGGCCAGGGCGGTGTCGCAGAACAGGGGCGATCGGCCGGCGTTCATGCGCGGAGACCGCAGAGGTCGGCGAGAGCAGGCAGCTCAGCCGGCTGGGGTGCCGCACCGCCGGACGGTGCCGCGCCGCCGGACCTCACCCCGTGCGATACGCACCAGCGGCTCATGCCGCCGCGCCGGTGCTGCCTCCCGCCGTGGTTCGGTGCCGGCCAGCGCCCGGACCCACTCGGCCGACTCGCGATCCACCTCCGCAGCCGCGCGGCAGGTGCCCGGCGAAAAGTGCCATCTTCCCTCACCGTCACGATGTTACCCAGATGTCCCCACCCCGGCGCCGTGACTGACCCCAGCGAGAATGCCTCCGACCGCCCCACCGGGCGACGTCGGGGCGAGCAAGGCGGCCCATGGCGCCAGGGGCATGGGTGCAGCACGAGCATGACCAGCGATCGTCATGGGCAGCACGCCGGGCTAGCAACTCCGCAAGTCGGGATATGGGATGCGATCCTCAGCCCGGAGGACGCCGGCCGGCTCGTTAGCTGGCACGACCAGGGTCCGCTGCGAGAAGATATCGTCGAGGTCGCCGACGCCCGTTGTGGTGTGACCACAACACCGGCATCTTTGTGGTATGGCCCCTGGGCGCATCCGGCGGCCAGGGGCGGAGCCAGCCGGCGTGCTGTGAGGTGGATCGGGCGGCGGCCGTGTGCGGCGTGGGCAGCATGACGCCGGGGAAGGGGGCCAGGGCGGATGCCGGTGGACCCGACGAGCGACTTTCCCCCGGCTGCGGCGCGTATCGCCGCGGCGGTGGAGACATCCCTGGATACGATGGTCGCGGCGGCGGTCGAGGCGATCTGGGAGCAGGTGCCGGCCTACCGTGACAGTTCCGACGATCAGTTGCGCGAGGACGTCGCCGCGCATGTCGGCGCGGTGTTCGGTGTCTTCCTGACGGGCATGACCGGTCGGCGGCCTGCGCGGCGCGCGGATTTCGCGGTCACTCGCGAGCAGGCGATGCGGCGCAGGGCACAGGGGATTTCGCTCGCCGACTTCCTCCAGGCGTTCCGGATCGGGCAGCTCACGCTGTGGCAGGGCGTTCTCGGGGCGGCTGGCGAGGATCCCGGAGCCCGAGCTGCGGCGTTGCCGGTGGTGGCGCAGATCATGCAGGTCATCGAGCTAGGCAGCACTGTCGCGGCGGAAGCCTATATCGAGGCGCAGCAATACGAGGTGGCGGACAGCGACCGAGTGCGCCGGGATCTGCTCGAGGACCTGCTGGCCCGGCACGTTGCGTCCGCAGGGCTCAAGCGGGCGATGCTGCGGGCTGCCGGGCTCGGACCGCACACGCGGATACTGGTGACCTCTGCAGTATGCGCCAGCGACGCCTGGGATGAGCACATTCTTCGCGACGCGGCACTGGCGGTGGGACGTGCCCAGGGCGGCGGAGCATACGGGCTCGCGGTCGTCCGGCAGGATGAGATCGTCGGAGTGGCGCAGGTGCCGCGGAGCGGTGCCGAGGCCGCCGTGGCGAACCTGCGGCGTGCCTGCGCCGACCTTCAGCGTCGGCACGTCCGGCTGGCCGTCGGTGTCAGCACCGTGCACTCTGGGTTGCACGAGGTTCCCGAGGCCTACGCCGAGGCGCGGGTCGCGCGAGACAGCCTTGGCACCGCAGCGGGCGTGCTGGCGCTGCCGCTGCTGAGCAGCTTCGACTACCTGGTGCTGCGCGAGGACGAGACAGCGCGGCGGCTGATCCGGCCTGAGGTGCGGCGATTCGTGGCCGGCGACGCCGCGGCGGGCGGCGCACTGATCGCCACCCTGGTCGAGTACGCCGCGTGCGACCTCAACGCCAGGACCGCGGCGAAGCGGCTGCACCTGCACGTCAACACGGCCTATTACCGGCTGGAGCGAATCGCCGAGCGGACAGGATGCGACCTTCGGCGGCTCGCCGATGTCGTGGAACTACTGATCGCAGTGCGGCTGCTCGGCGCCGGTCATCCCGGTGCGAGCTCGCCCGGCGCCAACTCGCCCGGCGCCAACTCGCCCGGCGCCAACTCGCCCGGCGCCGGCCTGCCAGCCGCGTCGCCGTGAACTTCATGACCGAATCACCACGTCTTCTGTGACCGGCCCACTAACGCCCTCGGCGCGCGCGCCGTCACAGTGGATACCTCCCGGGCCAGATCGCGGAGACTGTGGAGGTAACACCAGATGCTCAATCTTGCCGTCCTGCTCGAAGCCAGCGCGCGCGAGGTCGCCGGCCGCGACGCCGTCGTGCACGGCACGACCCGCCTGACGTACGCAGAGCTCGACGCCGCGGCCAGCCAGCTGGCGAGCGCCCTGGTGGCCAGGGGCATCCAGCCCGGCGACCGGATCGCGCTGAGCTGCCCGAACCTGCCGTGCTTCGCCGTCGTCTACTACGGCATCCTCAAGGCCGGCGCCGTCATCGTGCCGCTGAACATCCTGCTGACCGAGCGCGAAATTGCCTACCACCTCGCCGACTCAGCGGCGAGGGCGTACTTCTGTTTCGAGGGCACCGCCGAGCTGCCGATGGGAAAGGCCGGCAGCGCGGCGTACCAGAGCACCGGCAGCTGCGAGCACTTCGTGCTGCTCACCGCCGAGCCGGCGGCCGCCTCACCGATGCCGGAAGTGGAGACGCTGGCCGAGTTCGTGCATCGTCAGCCGGCCACGTTCACGTCCGCGGCCACGGCGGAGACCGATACCGCGGTCATCCTCTATACCAGCGGCACGACGGGAAAACCCAAGGGCGCCGAGCTTACCCACAGCAACATGGTGCAGAACGCGCTGCTGGCGAACCGGCTGTTCGGCATGCACCCGCATGATGTCCACCTGGTCGCGCTGCCGCTGTTCCACTCTTTCGGGCAGAGCGTCCAGATGAATGCCGGGTTGGCTACCGGCGCGACGGTGGTATTGCTGCCGCGGTTCGACGCCGAGCTTGCCCTGTCGCTGATGGAGCGGGAGCAGGTCACCTTCTTCGCCGGGGTTCCCACCATGTACCACGCCCTGCTCAGTTGCGCGCACGCCGGCCGTTTCGACCTGGCTGGCATCGCAGCCGGCCTGCGCGTGGCTGTCTCGGGCGGTGCCGCCCTGCCGGCCGAGGTGATGCGAGGATTCGAAGAGCGGTTCGGGGTGCCGATCCTGGAGGGCTACGGCCTGTCCGAGACCAGCCCGGTGGCCACGTTCAACCGGGTGAGCCGACCGCGCCGGCCCGGCTCAGTCGGCCTCCCGGCCTGGGGGATCGAGGTCATGATCGTGCGGGACGACGGATCCGAGGCCGAGGTCGGTGAGCCCGGCGAGATCATGATCCGCGGCCACAACGTGATGAAGGGATACTTCAGGCGACCCGTGGCGACCGCGGAGGCGATCAACGCCCTCGGCTGGTTCCGCACTGGCGACATCGGCAGACGTGACGCCGACGGCTACCTGTACATCGTCGACAGGAAGAAGGACCTGATCATCCGGGGCGGCTTCAACGTGTATCCGCGCGAGCTTGAAGAAGTGCTGCACACCCATGCCGACGTGAGCCTTGCCGCGGTTGTGGGCGTGCCACACGACCGCCTTGGCGAGGAGGTCAAGGCATTCGTGGTCCGCAATCCCGGCGCGGCGATCAGCGAGGCGGAGCTCATCTCGTGGTGCAAGCAGAACATGGCGGCCTACAAGCACCCGCGGCTGGTGGAGTTCCGCGACAGCCTCCCGATGACGGCCACTGGCAAGATCCTCAAGCGCGAACTTGGCAGCGAAACCGCGCCGGTCCGGGGGCGGCCGTGACCACGGCGGCGACGGCGCGGCCTGCCAGCGAGACGACGGCGCAGGCGCTCGGCGAGGTCACGCTTGACGCGATCAATGCCGGCCTGGCCACCGGGCGCATCGGCGCTCCAGTCGACCTCGCGAAGGCCGCTGTGGACACGTACGTGATCGGCGCGGAGGCCGACCACGTCGTGCCATGGCAGGGCGCCTACCGGACGACCCAGCTGCTCGGCGGCGAGATGACCTTCGTGTTGTCGGGCGGCGGCCACATCCAGCACCTGGTGAATCCGCCGGGCAACCCGAAGGCGCGTTACCGCACCGGGCCACGACCTGGCACCGAGCCTGACACCTGGCTGGCCGGGGCAACCAGGCACGAGGGCACCTGGTGGGGTCACTGGGCCGAATGGGTACATGCTCGCTCGGGTGCGCAGCGTCCCGCGCCTAAGGTGCTGGGCAGCCGCGCACACCGGCCGATGGAGCCGGCCCCCGGCCGGTACGGCAGGCAGAAATGACAGGCGGCACCGCGGACCCGCTGCGCCGCGAGCGGCGCAGGCCCTGGCAACCGCTAAGGATCTTGTTCGCTTCGGCAGGGCAGGCCGCCCGAACCTGCGCGCACGAACGCGTGCAGATGCTGGCTGTACGAGGGCGGGTTCTCCGGGTTGCCGTGCGCGACGGGGATCCCGCGCTACCGCCGCTGCTGCTGTGTAATGGCGTCGGCGGCAGCCTGCGGGCCAACCCCTCGCGGGCCCGCGAACTGCTGCATGCGGCGACCCGGGCGGGGTCTCGCCGGGGCTACTACTACCAGCTGCTGGCCGGCGCCAGCTGGACGAGCCTGCCGCTGCTGCCGTTGCTCCGCCACCCCACCCTCGTGATGGCAGGTGACGACGACCCGATCATCCCGCTCATCAACGCCAGGATCATGCACCGCCTGATTCCCGGCAGCGAACTGCACGTCTACCGCGGCGGGCACCTGGACGCAATCGCCGATCCCGGGCGGCTGGCACCCGTCGTCCAGGCATTCCTCACCGCCGAGACCAGGCCGCCCCGCGCCACGAAGGGACTTAAGACATGAGCAGTGTGTCGGACGCGCGCCTCGGAGAGGCGCTGGGCACGGACTTCTTCTCCGTGCGTGAGCAGTTCACCGACGAACAGTGGTCACGGTTCATCACCGTCCGGCGGTTCGTCGACGAGGAGGTCGTGCCCGTCGCCGGGCCGTACTGGGAACGAGCGGAGATCCCCTGGGAACTTATCCGCCGCCTGCCTGAGCTCGGTGTCGTGGGCGAGGACATCAACGGGTACGGGTGCGCCGGGATGAGCGCCCTGGCCAGCGGGCTGGTCACCATGGAACTGCACCGCGGTGACGGCAGCCTGGGGGTCACCCTCGGCGTGCACTCCGGCCTGGCGATGCGATCGATCGCCTTGTGCGGCTCGGACGAGCAGAAGGCGCGGTGGCTGCCCGCCATGGCGCGAATGGACCGGCTCGGCGCGTTCGCGCTCACCGAGCCCGATCACGGCTCGGACTCGGTCGCGCTGGAAACCTCGGCCCGGCTCGATGGGAACGAATGGGTCCTGGCCGGCCGCAAGCGCTGGATCGGCCTTGGTACGATCGCCGACCTGGTCATCGTGTGGGCCCGCAACGCGAGCGACGGCCAGGTCGGCGCCTTCGTCGTGGAGCGGGGGTCACCCGGCTTCCAGGCAGAGGTCATCGAAGGGAAGGCTTCGCTGCGGTCCGTCTGGCAGGCCGACATCACCCTGGACAACGTGCGGGTGCCGGCGGATAACCGGCTACCGGGAGCACGCACCTTCGCCGATGCCACCCGGGTCCTTGCCGCGACCCGCAGCACCTGTGCGTGGGCTGCCCTAGGCCACGCCACCGCCGCCTACGACACGGCCCTGCGCTACGTCACACGGCGGCACCAATTCGGCAAACCGCTCGCCAGCTTCCAGATCATCCAGCAGCGGCTGGTGTCCATGCTCGCCGAGCTGACCGCGATGCAGCTGTACTGCTTGCAGATCGGGCGGCTCGCCGACGCCAGCCGGCTCACGCCGACGGTGGCTGGCCTGGCCAAGATGCACAACACCCGCAAAGCCCGCCTATTGATCGCCGACGCGCGCGACATGCTCGGCGGCAACGGGATTCTCCTGGACCACCAGGTCATCAAGCACATGGCCGACATCGAGGCCATCCACACCTTTGAGGGCACCGAGACCATGCAAACTCTCATCGTCGGCCGGGACATCACCGGCATCGGAGCGTTCACGTAACAGCCCGCGCACCGCCCTGCGTCAGCGCCTCCGCGTCTCCGAGGGTGCAAGGCCTTGTAGTTGTACTGGCCTGCGGGGACCTGGATACTTCCGGTCATAGCAGACCTGAAGGTCTGGCCAGGGCTGGGGAGGGGTAAGTAATGTCGGGGGTATGTGCTGCCGCCGGGGGGCGGCCGGTCGTTTGGCCCCGGGATCAGCGTCAAGGTTGAGCACGGAGTCAGCCCGAGTTTTGCTGTCTTCGAAAGTGTCGTCCCGCCGCTATGGCCGGGTCCGGGACCGCATCTGCACCGGGAGTACGACGAGGCGGTCTACGTCCTCGACGGCACGGTCGCGTTCACGCTGGACGGAGCGGAGCACGTCTGGCCACGGGCAGCCAACGCTCTGGCGCGGTCTGCGTTCCCGCCTGCGGTGGCCGCAGCTTGAGCCCTGCTGTCGGCCACGTGGGCGGTGGGCCCACCCGGCCGGTAATCACCGCCGGAGCGGAAACGCTGGTTGTGGCGCGCATGGCCGGCAAGAGCCCCTGGGCGCTGCGGGTGGCCATCCATCGCGGTCTTCACCAGCTCGCCGCCAGTGCGGACTGGGGGTGTAACGCCACGAATGGGCCGGGCGTTTTTACTGTGAGATGTCTGGGTTTTCCTTTCCCGGCCGGCCCGGCCGCGAGCTGGACGAGCCGCTGCTGGACATGCTCCTGACCGGTGGCCGCTCCCTCCGGATGCCCCGGACCAGCTGCATGCGGCGGCGGGAATGTCCGCCAGCCTGCCCCGACCCGGCTGGCCCAGGCAAGCTGGCCGGGGAGGCGGCGGCGCGGACGGTGTACGCCCGCGCCGCCGCCCCGGTCGGCGTCTCGCCCGTTGCCCGCGGATCAACCCGACGGAGGCCAGCTTGGCTTTCTATCCCCCTCAATGCCAGGCTTGCCGCCGCGCTGGTAGCGGCAGCGGTCGGGCCGGGCGGCGCCGCGGCGCATGCCGAAGCGCCGCCCGGCCCGATCCAGGATCTCGCCCATCGCACGATCGGCGCGTCGGCAGCACACCACGTGCCCAGCGGGCGCCAGGCAGGCTACCGGCTGTGCGACGGGTACGAGCGCGCCAAGATATACGGCCCCGCCCGCGCGGAGTTCGTCGCGGCGCAGAAGCTGGCCAGGGCCGCTGGGGGTGCGGACACGATCAACGCCCACTGCGTGGTGGTCTGGCGTCCCAGCCGGGCACCGGCCAGCCACCCATCGGCCAGTGCGAAAGCCGGCGCCAAGGGGAAAGCCCACGCCAGGGGAAAACCGAGATTCCAGCCCGGCAGTCGGCCATAACCACGCGCGCGGCTGAACTTGCTCTGGTCCGGTCATTGTGAGCCCCGCCGCGGCCACGGCGGCGCACTCCGCGGTGCTGTCGATCCTCGGCATTCGGGCTGTCATTGCGTCTCGGCTGGTGTGGCCTAACACCGAGTTCCAGGACGAGGCCCTGTACCAGTGCTGGCTCCGACCCGCAGCCCTGTGATGTCCGCCGCTCAGCAGTACGCCTCTCAGCAGTACGCCTCTCAGCAGTACGCGGGTCAGCAGCACGCCGCTCAGCAGCACGCCGGTCTCGGCGCGCTCACCACCATCGCTCGGTCGGATGCGCCGGCGCAGGCGCCGATACTGCCGGAATACATCCCCGAGCAGCCTGCCCAGGCGCCCTCTCAGGGCATTCCGCGAAAAGGACGAGACCTGTGGCAGGCCCCGTGGCTGCCGCTTATTCTCCTCGGCCAGGCGCTGCTGTCGCTGCGGCTGATCTGGTCGAACACGGCTTTCCAGGACGAGGCCTTGTACCTGTGGGCCGGGCATCGGGTGTGGTCGCACTGGCTGTACGGCGCCCCCCTGCCGGGATTCTCCGGCTATTTCTCCGGCGCACCAGCCGTGTACCCGCCACTAGGGGCGCTAGCTGATACCTACGGCGGGCTGGCCGGAGCGCGGCTGCTCTCGCTGGCGTTCATGCTCCTTGCCACGTTGCTGCTCTACCTGGTCGCATACCGGATCTTCGGCCGCCCGTCAGCGCTGTTCGCCGTCTGCCTGTTCGCCGGCCTCGGTGCCACCCAGTTCCTCGGCGCGCTCGCGACCTACGATGCGATGGCAATTGCCCTGCTGGCGCTCGCGACCTGCCTCGGCCTCCGGGCCGCCGACCTGAGGCCGCGTCACCGCACTGCCCTGCTGGTCCTGGCGGGCAGCGCGCTCGCGCTAGCGGACGCGACCAAGTACGCGGCCACCCTGTTCGATCCGGTCGTCATTGCCGCTGTGATGGCATTCGGTTGGCGCCAGCGCAGCCGCCGGTTCGGGCTGGCGGCTGCGGCAGTCCTGCTGCTGACCACGGTCGCCATTCTCGCTGTCGCGGTCCGCATCGGCGGGCACCCCTACTGGCACGGCATCATGTCTACGACGCTGGCCAGGTCAAGCGGAGACATTGCCCCGGTGGGAGTCCTCTACGTCAGTGCGACGTGGGCGGGCGGCGTCATGGTTCTGGCTCTGATCGGCACGGCCGTGGTCTTCGTCATCTCCCCGAACTGGGAGATGCGCTGCCTGAGCTTCATTCTGGCCGGTGCCGCATTCCTGGCCCCGGCCGAGCAGGCCCGGATACACACGATTACCAGCTTGTTCAAGCACATCGGATTCGGCGCCTGGTTCGGCTGCATCGTCGCGGGGCTCGCCCTGGCCTCCCTCCTGGAGGTGGTGCCGACGACGAAGGTGGGCGCCGCGGTGCGCGTCGGCCTGGCCGCGGCAGTCCTGAGCGCGCTCGCCGGGACGGCCCTGGCGAGCGGCCAATTTGATGCCTGGCCTAATTCGGCGGCATTTACCGCCGATCTCCGGCGAGCAGCCATGACGAATCGCGGGCCCATACTCGAGAGCAACAGCATTCCGCAGTACTACGTTCCCGACCTGTGGTTTCGGAATGAGATAGGGACAGTCACCTTTTCCTACCCTGATTCGGCAAAGGGCAGCCTGAGCGGCCCGCGTGCATACGCGGACGCGATCAGGCACGGCTTTTTCTCGATTATCGCGCTGGACGACACGAGCACCTTGCGGCAGGACGACGCCATCCGCAAGGACATCCACGCCGCCAACGCGGGCTGGCGCGCGCGGGCCCGAGCGACGCGGTACGTACCGGTCGCCAGAATGCCCTTCGTCGCCAGCGGTTTTCGCGGATACTTCAGGATCTGGATCCTCAGCACGGCCAAGCCAGACAGCAAGGTAGCCGCCCACCACCACCGGAAGCAGCATTGACCGCCACAGCAGACTTCCTCAGGCGTCACCGGCAGGACGGGCTCGTCCTGCCGGAGCCCCCGTCCGACGAGGAGAAATGGTCCTACACCTGGCGCTCCCTGCCGTTCCTCACCAGCGCGCTGGTCGCCAGCTCGATGTGCGTGATCGTCGCGCAGGCCTGGTTCGAGATCCGCAACCTGGCGGCATTGCCGTTTGCCGCGTACACCTTCCTGTACGTCATCTACCAGGCCGTCAGCGTCCCGATGAACTTCGCCGGGCCAAGCTTCGACCCGGACGTGCACAGCGACATCGTCGCCCGCTGGCGGCCCGCGGTCTACCCGTCGGTGGACATCTTCCTGCCGATCTGCGGCGAGCCGATCGAGGTCCTGCGCAATACCTGGATCGGGGTATTCGAGCTGATCCAGGCCTACCCGGGCAGGGCGCTGGCCTACGTGCTGGATGACGGGCCGAGCGAGGAGGCCAGGTTCCTCACCCGGACGTTCGGCTTCGGCTACGTCCGGCGCCCGCAGCTGCGGTATCACAAGAAGGCCGGCAACCTCAACTACGCGTTCGCCCATACGGACGGGGATGCCGTCGTCGTATTCGACGCCGACTTCCGCCCCCGCGCGGACTTCCTGGACGAGACGCTGCCCTACCTGGACGACCCGGAAATCGGCCTGGTGCAGAGCCCGCAGTTTTTCCGGGTGCACCGTGATCAGACATGGGTCGAGCAGGCGGCAGGTGCCTCGCTGGAGGTTTTCTACCGGGCGGTGCAGGTCTCCAGGGACCGGTTCGGCTCGGCGCTGTGCGTCGGCTCCAACGCCGTGTACCGGCGCGCGGCACTTGAGGGGGAGGGCGGCTTCACGCTCATCCCGTACGCCGAGGACTCGCATACCGGGCTCGACATGCAATACCACGGCTATCAGCTCAAATACCTGCCCGTCGTGCTCGCGGCCGGGGTGTGCCCGTCCACCATCGACCTGTTCATGCGCCAGCAGTACCGCTGGTGCTGCGGGGCCACGTCGCTGGTATGGACCCGTCACATGTGGGATGTGCCCATGCCGTTCACATCGCGGCTGCCGTATGTCGCGGGCTGGCTGTGGAATTTCCTGACCGGATTGCGGACGCTCGTCATCCCGCTCTTCCCCATCACCCTGCTGATCTTCCTGCCCGGCGAGATCGCGCTCCACAACATCCTGCTGCTCATTCCCGTTTTCGTCGTCGGGGTTGTGCTGTATCCGCTGTGGCATACCTCCCGGTATCCGTTGTCCATGTGGCCGCTGGCCATAGCCACCGGCTGGGCTCAGCTACTCGCGATCTGGGACTACGCGTTCGGGCGGGTGATGTCGTGGCAGCCGAGCCGCGGTCCAGGTGATGCGACGCGGCGCTTCAGGAAGGCCGTGCTCGCATGGAACGGCAGCCTCGCCCTCGCCTGGCTGTTGCTGGCCGGATGGCGTATCGCGCAGGCGCCGTCACCGAGATTCGCAGCGCTCGCGGCACTGGGAATCGTCAACGCGGTAGTCATCGCTCGAGTGATCTTTCCAGGAAGGAATGCCCGGTGAGAGCCCGAATCATCAAGGCCGCCGCCCTCGTGGCATGCTGCGGAGCCGTCGCGTCGTGCGCGGAGCCCGCCAGCCCGCAGGCCCGGAACGCACAAGCCAGCCACGCTGCCAGCAAGGCTGCTCCCGTTACCGCCGCTCCGGTCAGGCACAGGGCGGTGAAGGCCGCTCCGGCCGTGTCGCCATCCGGTGCGGCTTCGCGGGCACGGCCCGCTCCGGCGACGTCGGCCCCAGGTACGGCCGCCCC